>Ga0207695_10003559_pt1 | contig 21821 bp, 19 predicted proteins | sample KBSC54metaG_FD_184354 | JGI IMG/M metagenome (GOLD analysis project Ga0207695, IMG submission 184354) | Corn rhizosphere microbial communities from Kellogg Biological Station, Michigan, USA - KBS C5-4 metaG (SPAdes) (version 2) | ecosystem: Host-associated > Plants > Roots > Rhizosphere > Soil...
CGGCTCGAAGCAGCCCGACGGCCATTGCATGACGCACGAGCTGTGGTCGACCCTGAACCAGAAGATGGTCGAATACCTCGATTCGGTGTCGCTGCAGGATCTCGTCGATCAGCAGCGCGCACGCGAGGGCGCACCCGCGGTGCTGCGCGACCGGCGCACGCCGGAGCCCGTCGCCGCGCCGGCCGAGCCCGTGCGTACGATGCCGCTCGGCCCCAATTCGGTGTTCAACATCGCGAGTTCGTGAGCGCGAAGGCGCCCGCCATACCCCATAACGCACATAGTCCCTGCACAGAATACCCGGAGCGACAGATGACCCAAGAGACTCTCCACCTGCCCATCTATATGGATTACAGCGCGACGACGCCCGTCGATCCGCGCGTGGTCGACAAGATGGTGCCGTACCTGCGCGAGCAGTTCGGCAACCCGGCGTCGCGCAGCCACGCTTACGGCTGGGACGCGGAGCGTGCAGTCGAGGAAGCGCGCGAGCAGGTGGCGGCACTCGTGAACGCGGATCCGCGCGAGATCATCTGGACGTCCGGCGCGACGGAATCGGACAACCTCGCGATCAAGGGTGCCGCGAATTTCTACAAGGGCAAGGGCAAGCACATCGTCACGGTGAAGACCGAGCACAAGGCCGTGCTCGATACGTGCCGCGAGCTCGAGCGCGACGGTTTCGAAGTCACCTACCTCGACGTGAAGGATGACGGCCTGATCGACCTCGACGTGTTCAAGGCCGCGCTGCGCCCCGACACGATCCTCGTGTCGGTGATGCACGTGAACAACGAGATCGGCGTGATCCAGGACATCGAGACGATCGGTGAAATCTGCCGCGAGAAGGGCATCGTGTTCCACGTCGACGCTGCACAGTCGACCGGCAAGGTCGGGATCGACCTCGCGAAGCTGAAGGTCGACCTGATGTCGTTCTCGGCGCACAAGACCTACGGCCCGAAGGGCATCGGCGCGCTGTACGTGCGCCGCAAGCCGCGCGTGCGCATCGAGGCGCAGATGCACGGCGGCGGCCACGAGCGCGGGATGCGTTCGGGCACGCTGGCGACGCACCAGATCGTCGGCATGGGCGAAGCGTTCCGCATCGCGCGCGAAGAAATGGCGACCGAGAACGAGCGCGTCCGCATGCTGCGCGACAAGCTGCTGCGCGGCCTGTCGCAAATCGAGGAAACGTACGTGAACGGCGACATGGACCACCGTGTCCCGCACAACCTCAACATCAGTTTCAACTTCGTCGAAGGCGAGTCGCTGATCATGGCGATCAAGGACGTCGCGGTGTCGTCGGGCTCCGCATGTACGTCGGCGTCGCTGGAGCCGTCGTACGTGCTGCGTGCGCTCGGCCGTAACGACGAGCTCGCACACAGCTCGATCCGCTTCACGGTCGGCCGCTTCACGACGGAGCAGGAAGTCGACTTCGTGGTCAACCTGCTGAACAGCAAGATCGCGAAGCTGCGCGAACTGTCGCCGCTCTGGGAAATGCACCAGGAAGGCATCGATCTGTCGACGATCGAATGGGCCGCACACTGAACACCGCATTGAATGCACCCGCGGGCGGATTGGCGCACGCAGCGTAACGAGTCAAGGAGTCTGAGTCATGTCTTACAGCAACAAGGTTCTGGATCACTACGAAAACCCGCGCAACGTCGGTTCGTTCGCGAAGGACGACGACACGGTCGGCACGGGCATGGTCGGCGCGCCGGCCTGCGGCGACGTGATGAAGCTGCAGATCCGCGTCGGCGCGGACGGCGTGATCGAAGACGCGAAGTTCAAGACCTACGGTTGCGGTTCGGCGATCGCGTCGAGCTCGCTCGTGACCGAATGGGTGAAGGGCAAGACGCTCGACGAGGCGCTGTCGATCAAGAATACGCAGATCGCCGAAGAGCTCGCGCTGCCGCCGGTGAAGATTCACTGCTCGATCCTCGCGGAAGACGCGATCAAGGCAGCCGTGGCCGACTACAAGAAGCGCCACGACACGAAGGAAGGCGATCAGGCGGCGGCCTGAGCGGCATCGAGCGGCTCCAGAAGGAACGCGGCGGGCCCCGGCGTGCCGCGGCAAGGACATCATGGCAATTACACTGACCGAAAAAGCAGCACAGCACGTGCAGAAATACCTCGTCCGTCGCGGCAAGGGTGTGGGCCTGCGGCTTGGCGTTCGCACGACCGGGTGCTCGGGGCTCGCGTACAAGCTCGAGTATGTCGACGACCTGGCTCCCGAGGATCAGGTGTTCGAGAGCCATGGCGTGAAGGTCGTCGTCGATCCGAAGAGCCTCGCGTACATCGACGGCACCGAACTCGACTTTGCCCGCGAAGGCCTGAACGAAGGGTTCAAGTTCAACAACCCGAACGTGAAGGACGAGTGCGGCTGCGGCGAATCGTTCCGCGTGTGACGCGGATCTCCGCGCGATGCGGGCAAGAGGCGGCACGGGCCGCCTTTTTAATGTGCGGCGTTTGCCGCGCGACGAACCGGAATTGAACGCGACGATGGTCTCGCTGAAAGACAGCCACTTCGACCTGTTTCACCTGCCGGCGCAATTCGCGCTCGACGAGGCGGCGCTCGATGCCGCCTACCGGACGGTGCAGACGCAGGTGCATCCGGACCGCTTCGCGGCGGCCGGCGACGCGCAGAAGCGCATCGCGATGCAATGGGCAACCCGCGCGAACGAGGCGTACCGCACGCTGCGCGATCCGCTGAAACGCGCGTCCTATCTGCTGTCGCTGCGCGGCGTCGACATCGGCGCTGAAAACAACACCGCGATGGAGCCTGCGTTCCTGATGCAGCAGATGGAGTGGCGCGAGGGCATCGAGGATGCCGCGGCCGCCCGCAACGTCGCCGCACTCGACACGCTGCTCGCCGAGTTGCGCGACGAGAAGCGCGTGCGCGTCGAGCGCCTCGGCACGCTGCTCGACAGCGGCGCCGATCAGGCGGCCGCCGAGGCCGTGCGCCAGTTGATGTTCATCGAACGCGTCGCGTCGGAAGTGGGCGCACAGATCGAGCGCCTCGAAACTTAACCGCGTGCCTTGCGGCACGCGCAGCAAACGGGCCGCGCGCCCGAACGAACCAAGATGGCTTTACTGCAAATTTCCGAACCGGGCATGGCGCCGGCGCCGCACCAGCGGCGACTCGCCGTCGGGATCGATCTCGGCACGACGAACTCGCTCGTCGCGGCCGTGCGCAACAGCGTGGCCGAAGTACTGCCGGACGAAGCGGGCCGCGTGCTGCTGCCTTCGGTGGTCCGTTACCTCGAGAAGGGCGGCCGCCGCATCGGCCACGAAGCGAAAGAGCAGGCTGCGACCGATCCACGCAACACGATCGTGTCGGTCAAGCGCTTCATGGGTCGCGGCAAGGCCGAGGTCGAAGGCGCGGCGAACGCGCCGTACGAATTCGTCGAGGCGCCGGGCATGGTGCAGATCCGCACCGTCGACGGCGTGAAGAGCCCGGTCGAAGTGTCGGCCGAGATTCTCGCGACGCTGCGCTATCGCGCCGAGGATTCACTCGGCGACGATCTGGTCGGCGCGGTGATCACGGTGCCTGCGTATTTCGACGAAGCGCAGCGCCAGGCGACCAAGGATGCCGCGCGTCTCGCGGGCCTCAACGTGCTGCGCCTGCTGAACGAACCGACCGCCGCGGCGATTGCATACGGCCTCGACAACGCGGCCGAAGGTCTCTACGCGGTGTACGACCTCGGCGGCGGCACGTTCGACCTGTCGATCCTGAAGCTGACGAAGGGCGTGTTCGAAGTGCTGGCCGCGGGCGGCGATTCCGCACTCGGCGGCGACGACTTCGATCACGCGCTGTTCGGTCAGGTGCTCGCGCAGGCCGGCATCGACGCAAAGACGCTCGCTCCCGAGGACGTGCGCCTGCTGCTCGACCGTGTGCGCGTGCTGAAGGAGGCACTGTCGTCCGCGCCGGAGGCATCGCTCGACGTGACGCTGTCGGGCGGCGCGCACATCGTGCAGACGATCTCGCACGACACGTTCGCATCGCTCGTCGAGCCGCTCGTGCAGCGCACGCTCACACCGACCCGCAAGGCGCTGCGCGACGCGCAGGTGACGCCGGCCGACATCAAGGGCGTCGTGCTCGTCGGCGGCGCGACGCGCATGCCGGTAATCCGCGACGCGGTCGCGAAGTATTTCGGCCAGCCGCCGCTCGTGAACCTCGATCCGGACCAGGTCGTCGCGCTCGGTGCTGCGATCCAGGCCGACCTGCTCGCGGGCAATCGCGGCACCGGCGACGACTGGCTGCTGCTCGACGTGATTCCGCTGTCGCTCGGCGTCGAGACGATGGGCGGCCTCGTCGAGAAGATCATTCCGCGCAACTCGACGATTCCGATCGCTCGCGCACAGGAATTCACGACTTTCAAGGACGGCCAGACCGCGATGGCGATCCACGTCGTGCAGGGCGAGCGCGAGCTCGTCGCCGACTGCCGGTCGCTCGCGCGCTTCGAGCTGCGCGGCATTCCGCCGATGACGGCCGGCGCCGCGCGGATTCGCGTGACCTATCAGGTCGACGCGGACGGCCTGCTGTCGGTGTTCGCACGCGAACAGCTGTCGGGCGTCGAGGCATCGGTGGTCGTGAAGCCGTCGTACGGCCTCGCCGACGACGATATCGCGAAGATGCTCGAGGACAGCTTCAAGACCGCTGAAATCGACATGCGCGCACGCGCGCTGCGTGAAGCGCAGGTCGAGGCCGAGCGGATGCTCGAGGCGACGCAGGCCGCGCTGGCGGCCGACGGCGAACTGCTCGACGCGGACGAGCGCACGCAGATCGACGCGCTCGCCGCGGCGCTGCGCGCGGTTGCGCAGGGCGACGATACGAATGCGATCGAAGCGGCGACCAAGACGCTGGCCAACGGTACCGACGAATTCGCGGCGCGCCGGATGGACAAGAGCATCAAGCGCGCACTGTCGGGCCGCCGGCTCGACGAGATCTGAATTCACGAACTGCGCATCGGCCGGCGACGGCCCGCGCGATAATGAACCGTGCGGCGCCTGTCGCCGCACCCTGACTGATGGAACGGACATGCCTCAACTGGTGGTGCTGCCTCACGTCGAACTGTGCCCGGACGGCGCAGTGATCGACGCGACGCCCGGCAAGAGTATCTGCGACAACCTGCTCGACCACGGAATCGAGATCGAGCATGCATGCGAGAAGTCGTGCGCGTGTACGACGTGCCATGTGGTGATCCGCGAGGGCTTCAACGATCTGGCGCCGTCCGAGGAGGACGAGGACGACCTGCTGGACAAGGCGTGGGGCCTCGAGCCGACGTCGCGCCTGTCGTGCCAGGCGATCGTGACGGAAGATTCGGACCTGGTGGTCGAGATTCCGAAGTACTCGATCAACCACGCGAAGGAAAATCACTGACAACCCGGAGGCAGGCGATGAAATGGACCGATTCGCGCGAAATAGCCATTGCACTGGCGGACAAGCACCCGGACATCGACCCGCAGCGGATCAACTTCGTCGACCTGCGCCAGTGGGTGCTTGAACTCGACGGCTTCGACGACGATCCGAAGCATTCCGGCGAGAAGATCCTCGAAGCGATCCAGGCACACTGGATCGACGAATCGGACTTCGACGACGAAGACTGAGCACGGCGTGCGCCGCAATGACGCACAAGGCCGGCAATGAAAAAACGGCTCGTGAGCAATCGCTCGCGAGCCGTTTTCGTTTTCAGGTCGCTTGCCCGGGCACGACGCGCGGGCAGCGGCCGCTTACGCGCCGACCAGCGTGCCGTTCTCGATCCGCACGCGCTGGCCCTGGCCGAACGGCGGCGGGTTGTGGTACGTGAACGTGCGCGTCGCGCCGCTTTCCATCTGCACTTGCACCTGATAGTCGGTTTCCGCGCGTACCTGCTTCTCGACCTGGTTGCCGGCGAGACCGCCGCCCAGCGCACCGATGATCGTCATCGCGGTGCGGCCGTTACCGTTGCCGAACTGGTTGCCGAGCAGGCCGCCGGCCGCTGCACCGCCAACGGCGCCGATCCCCGAGCTCTGGCCCGGCGTGCGCGTCTGCGTGATCGCGACGACCGTGCCACAGCTCTGGCAGTAGGCAGCCTGGGCGGGCGCGGACGGCTGCTGCTGCGCGTATTGCGGCGGCTGCGGTGCTTGCGTATGACGGCGGTGCGTCGTCGCCGGGCGCGCGGGCTTCGGTTCGGCCTGAGCGATCGCCTTCTGCTGCGCGGCGGCTTGCTCGGCTGCCTGCTGCTGGGCCTGCGCGGCCAGTGCGGCGCTGGCGGCTGCGGCCGTATCGACGGCCGGCTGCGACGCGATCAGCGCGGCCTGGGTCTGGCCGCTCTGTTCGTTGCTGCTGCTGGCCTTCGGGAATACGCCCGTGATCGCTGCCGTCGCCGCGAGGCTGGCGACGATAACGGCGCCGGCTGCAGTGGCGATCAGCGGATGGAGGCGTTGCTTTTGCGGCGTGGTCTGATTCTGGTTGTCCATTTTTTTCTCCGATGTCGATCCGGATCGGGACGTTGTCGCCAGGCCGGATCCCACGCTTCGGGTTCAAGCAGACTCGGCGTTCCGGCGCCTTGTTCTGGTCCCGTGCTCATGCGTGGTGACGCAAAAGGAGTGTCGTCGACCGGCGACGGGCGCGCCGTATCAAGGTGTAACGAATTGCAGCGGGGCGTGGGCGATCGTTACCGGGAAAACCCGGGGCAGGCCGTCGCGACGAGGGAATAAAACGGGGGAGGATCGAAAGCCGGCGGACGCCGGCTGGCGGGATTTACGCGTCGTTACAAAGCTGATGCGTGCGCGCCGCAGGGCGCGGCGCACACGCGGGCGCGGCCGTCAGTCTTCGCGGCGCAGATGGGGGAACAGCAGCACGTCGCGGATCGTCGGGCTGTCGGTCAGCAGCATCACGAGGCGGTCGATGCCGATCCCGCAGCCGCCGGTCGGAGGCATCCCGTATTCGAGCGCGCGGATGTAGTCGGCGTCGAAGAACATCGCTTCCTCGTCGCCCGCATCCTTCTGCTCGACCTGCTTCTTGAAGCGCGCGGCCTGGTCTTCAGGGTCGTTCAGCTCCGAGAAGCCGTTCGCGATCTCGCGGCCGGTCATGAACAGCTCGAAACGCTCGGTGATGCCCGGCACCGTATCCGATGCGCGTGCGAGCGGCGACACCTCGACCGGGTAGTCGATGATGAACGTCGGTTCCCAGAGCTGCGCTTCGGCCGTTTCCTCGAACAGCGCGAGCTGCAGTGCGCCGATGCCCGCGTTCAGGAACGCCGGCTGCTTGACGTCGACGCCGAAGCGCTTCAGTTCGGTGCGCAGGTACGCGTCGTCCGACAGCTGGCCGTCGGTGTACTGCGGCGCGTACTTCTGGATCGCCTGCGTGATCGTCAGGCGATGGAACGGCTTCGCGAGGTCGAGCTCGCGGCCCTGGTACTGGATCGTCGCGGTGCCGAGCGCGTCGATCGCCGCCTGGCGGATCAGCTGCTCGGTGAAGTCCATCAGCCAGCGGTAGTCGGTGTACGCGGCGTAGAACTCCATCATCGTGAATTCCGGGTTGTGACGCGGCGACACGCCTTCGTTCCGGAAATTGCGGTTGATTTCGAACACGCGCTCGAAGCCGCCGACGATCAGGCGCTTCAGGTACAGCTCCGGCGCGATGCGCAGGAACATCTGCATGTCGAGCGCATTGTGATGCGTGACGAACGGCTTCGCGGCCGCGCCGCCCGGGATCGGGTGCAGCATCGGCGTCTCGACTTCCATGAAGTCGGCCGAATCCATGAACTTGCGGATCGACGCGATCGTCCTGGTGCGTGCGCGGAACGTGTCGCGCGTTTCCGGCGTGACGATCAGGTCGACATAGCGCTGGCGGTAGCGCATTTCCTGGTCGGAGAGGCCGTGGAACTTGTCCGGCAGCGGGCGCAGCGCCTTCGACAGCAGGCGCAGTTCCTTGCACTGGACCGACAGCTCGCCCTTGTTGGTGCGGAACAGCACGCCGCGCGCGGCCACGATGTCGCCGAGGTCCCACTTCTTGAACGCGTCGTAGGTTTCCGCGCCGACGTCGTTCGGCGTCACGAAGAACTGGATCTGGCCCGACCCGTCCTGCACCGTCGCGAAGCTCGCCTTGCCCATCACGCGCTTGAGCATCATGCGGCCGGCGACCGATACCTCGACCGGGTTCGCTTCGAGCGCGGCCTTGTCCGAGTCGGCGAATTTCACCTGCAGATCGGCCGCGTGGTGCGTCGGCCGGAAATCGTTCGGGTAGGCGACGCCTTGCTCGCGCAAGGCGCGCAGCTTCTCGCGGCGCTCGGAGATGATCTGGTTTTCGTCCGCTGCGACGGCGGGCTGCGTTTGGGTCGGTTCGGTCATGATGGTCGGAATTCGGAGTGGGTGCGGCAACGCAAACGGGCAGGGCAAGGGCGGCGCGACCTGGCCAGGCCGCGCCGCGGCGCTTACACGCCCTGTTTGAGGCTCGCGCTGATGAAGTCGTCGAGATCGCCGTCGAGCACCGCGCGGGTGTTGCTCATTTCGACGTTCGTGCGCAGGTCCTTCACGCGGCTCTGGTCGAGCACGTACGAGCGGATCTGGTGGCCCCAGCCCACGTCGGTCTTGCTCGATTCGAGCTTGTCCTGCTCGGCCTGGCGCTTGCGCATCTCGACTTCGTACAGGCGCGACTTCAGCATCGCCATCGCTTCCGCGCGGTTGCGGTGCTGCGAGCGGTCGTTCTGGCACTGCACGACGATGCCGGTCGGCATGTGCGTGATCCGCACCGCGGAGTCGGTCTTGTTGATGTGCTGGCCGCCGGCGCCCGAGGCGCGGTACGTGTCGATGCGCAGGTCGGCCGGGTTGATCTCGACTTCGATCGAGTCGTCGATTTCCGGATAGACGAACACCGACGAGAACGACGTGTGGCGGCCGCCCGACGAATCGAACGGTGACTTGCGCACGAGACGGTGGATGCCCGTTTCGGTGCGCAGGAAGCCGTATGCGTATTCGCCCGAGACCTTGACCGTCGCGTTCTTGATGCCGGCGACGTCGCCGTCGGACTCTTCGAGCACCTCGGCCTTGAAGCCCTTGCGTTCGCAGTAGCGCAGGTACTGGCGCAGCAGCATCGACGCCCAGTCGCACGCCTCGGTGCCGCCGGCGCCGGCCTGGATGTCGATGAAGCAGTTGTTCGGGTCGGCCGGGTTCGAGAACATCCGGCGGAACTCGATGTCGCCAACGCGTGCCTCGAGCTTCGCGGCGTCGTCTTCCGATGCGACGAGCGTGTCCTCGTCGCCTTCCTCGCGGGCCAGCTCGAACAGGTCGAGCGCGTCGCGCAGGTCGCTATCGAGCGCCGTCAGCGTCGTGACGACGCCTTCGAGCAGCTTCTTCTCGCGGCCGAGTGCCTGGGCGTTCTTCGAATCGTTCCAGACGTTCGGATCTTCGAGTTCCTTGTTGACTTCGATCAGACGCGCAGCTTTGGCGTCGTAGTCAAAGATACCCCCGGAGCTCGCCCGCGCGGTTGCGCAGGTCGAGCAGGGAGCTTTCGATCGCGTTGAGACGTTCCGCTTCCATGATCGTTCGCTTTTCTTGCTTCGTAAAAAAGCGGAATTATAGCCGATCGGCAGGGTTGCCCGGTGACGCGAACGGTGCTCGCACGTGTGCCGCGGCCCCGTCCGGTGCGGCGTGCATGCATCGGCGGGCATCGCGGGCCGGGCGGCCCGCGCTCAGCCGGCCGCGTGTTCGACGATCAACTGGACGCGCGTGACGCCGTTCCATGTGTCGGCGACGAGGCGGTACGCGATCAGCGCGCTTGCCGGCAGCGGCTCGGTATGGTTGAACCAGATCGCGTTGAAGCGCTGGCGGCCGCGCGCAAGCTGCAGCTTCAGGTGCTTTTCCTTCACGAGCGACTGCGACACGACGTCGAATTCGCCCGAGAAAAGCGGGGCCGGAAAACCTTGCCCCCAGACGGCTTCGTCGAGCAGCCCGACGAACTGCGGTGTGAAGTAAGCGTCCTCGAGTTCGCCGTCGGTCTCGATCACGCGGGCGAGCGCGTCGTCGGACAGCCATTCGCGTGCGACGGCCTCGAACGCGGCCGCGAAGCGCGGCACGTTCTCGGTATCGAGCGTGAGGCCGGCCGCCATTGCATGGCCGCCGAACGCGACGATCAGGTCCGGTTCGCGTTTCGACACGAGGTCGAGCGCGTCGCGCAGATGGAAGCCGGCGATCGACCGGCCCGATCCCTTGACCCGCTTGCCTTCGTCGTCCGCGTGCGCGAACGTGAACGACGGGCGGTGGAATTTTTCCTTGAGTCGCCCGGCGACGATGCCGATCACGCCCTGGTGCCATTCGGGGTTGAACAGCGTGATCGTGCACGCGTCGGCCGGGTCGACGTCGGCGAGATCGGCGAGCGCCTGCTGCTGCATGCCGGCCTCGATCTCGCGGCGCTCGCGGTTCATCACGTCGAGCTGCTGCGCGAGATCCCACGCGCGGCCGATGTCGTCGGTGATCAGGCACTCGATGCCGAGCGACATGTCGGACAGCCGCCCCGCGGCGTTGAGCCGCGGACCGAGGCCGAAGCCGAGGTCGAAGCCCGACGCGGTGCGTGCTTCGCGCGCGGCGGCGCGGAACAGCGCGGCGATGCCCGGCTGCATGCGGCCGTTGCGGATGCGCTGCAGCCCCTGCGCGACGAGCACGCGGTTGTTGCCGTCGAGCCGCACGACGTCGGCGACGGTGCCGAGCGCGACGAGGTCGAGCAGGCCGTCGAGGCGCGGCTCGGCTTCCTTGCTCGCGAATGCGCCGCGGCGGCGCAATTCGGCGCGCAGCGCCAGCAGCACGTAGAACATCACGCCGACGCCGGCGATGTGCTTGCTCGGGAACGCGCAGCCGGGCTGGTTCGGGTTGACGATCGCGCGGGCGGCGGGCAGCGCGTCGCCGGGCAGGTGGTGGTCGGTGACGAGCACGTCGATGCCGCGCGCGTTCGCGGCCTCGACGCCCGCGACGCTCGCGATCCCGTTGTCGACGGTGATCAGCAGGTCGGGCTTGCGCGCGGCCGCGAGCTCGACGATCTCGGGCGTGAGGCCGTAGCCGTATTCGAAGCGGTTCGGCACCAGGTAGTCGATCTGCGCGCCGAACATCCGCAGGCCGCGCACCGCGACCGCGCAGGCGGTCGCGCCGTCGCAGTCGTAGTCGGCGACGACGAGCAGGCGTCGTTTGTCGGCGATCGCGTCGGCGAGCAGCGACGCCGCGTCGGCGCAGCCCTTCAGCTCGGTAGGCGGGACGAGGCGCGCAAGCGCGGTCTCGATGTCGGTCGGGGACTGCACGCCGCGCGACGCATACAGGCGCGCGAGGACGGGATGCAGGCCGTGGCGCGCGAGCACTTCGGCGTCGGCGGGCGCGACGGGGCGGGTAACGATCCGGGTCATTCGGGGTCTGCTTGTTATTCGAACAGGGAGGCGAGCGCACGGCGGCGCCAGAACTTGCGCAGGTCGCCGCGCGTCGCGTGCAGCGTCACGGAGCTCGTATCGCCGCACAGCGTGAATTCGACGCTGGCGAGCGCGCCGTTTTGCAGCGCGGCGAGCACCGGCGCGAACCAGTCGCGCTCGAGCGCGGCGAGCCCGTCGTGCCAGCGCGCCCAGTCCTGTTCGATGAATGGGGTGGTCAACGCGGGGAGTTCGACGAGCGTCGCGCCGTCGCCGGCGGGCAGCGCGCCGAACGCGGCGGGTGGGGGGCCGGCTTCGGCTTGCGCGGCGCGCGCGAGGCCGAGCGCGGCGGGCGATGCGGACAGCACGCGCGCGAACGGCTTGCCGACCGGCTTCAGCGTGCCCTGCGCATGGAACCAGATCGAGTTGACGGCCGGCAGGCCGCGCGCCTCGCGGGCTTCGTTGACCGGGTGCTGGAACCACGCCATCTGCACTTCGTTCTGCAGTTTCATCCACATCCGCGAGCGTTCGCCCGTGTGTGCCTCGTGCGGCAGCCAGATCTCGATGTTGCGGCCGCTTGCGCGCAGCGGCGCGGCGCCGGCGAGCCGTGCGAGCTGTTCGCTCGACAGGTACCAGCGCGCGGGGTTCGGCGCTTCGAGCCGTACGCCGAGCTCCTCGATCAGCGGCCGCGCGACCGCGAGTAGCGCGGCCGCGTCGCCGTCGTCGAGCGCGAGCGCCGCCGGATCGACGAGCACCAGGTGATCGTGCGCGATTTCGACGTGCACGGGCTCGACGCATGCCCATGCTTGCGCGCCGGGTTCGCCGCCGTCCGCCAGCAACATGTAGGGCGCGAGCGGCGCCTCGTCCGCGGCGTTGCCCTGGGTCGCGCCGAACTGGCGGGCCAGCCAGCGCTCGTGCGGCAGCGTGCGCTGGAAGTCCTCGCCGGCCACGCGCTCGACGAGGCGCGCGCGGGCGAGCAACTTTTCGAGCGCGGGGCTGTCCAGCGTGTGCAGGGACGAGGCCGCATCGGCCGCCGACGGCAGCGCGAACGGAACGAGAAAATGGAGGCGTCGGTCGTGCATGATGGTGCGCATTGTATGGCAAACTGCGCGCGTGATCGGGCCGGCAGACGGCCCGTTCGCGTCCGGCGGCCGTTTTTCGACCGCGCCCGGGCCGGTGGCCGCCGCCGGGCGGCGGTCCGGCCGCAGGGCGCCTTCCCGTCGTAACCAGCAGAAAGGATTCGCTTGAAACTTCCGTACGAATGGCAGATCGGCTGGCGCTATACGCGCGCCGGCAAACGCACGACCGGCAACGGCTTCATTTCCTTCATCGCCCTCGTGTCGATGCTCGGGATCGCGCTTGGCGTCGCGGCGCTGATCGTCGTGCTGTCGGTGATGAACGGCTTCCAGAAGGAAGTGCGCGACCGCATGCTGTCGGTGCTCGCGCACGTCGAGGTGTTCTCGCCGACGGGCTCGATGCCCGACTGGCAACTGACCGCGCAGGAAGCGCGCCGCAATCCGTCGGTGGTCGGCGCGGCGCCGTACGTCGACGCGCAGGCGCTGCTCACGCGCCAGGACGCGGTGAGCGGCGTGATGCTGCGCGGCGTCGAGCCGACGCTCGAGCCGCAGGTATCCGACATCGGCAAGGACATGAAGGCCGGGCAGCTCGGTGCGCTCGTGCCGGGCCAGTTCGGCATCGTGCTCGGCGACGCGCTCGCCGGCAACCTCGGCGTGACGGTCGGCGACAAGGTCACGCTGGTCGCGCCCGAAGGCTCGATCACGCCGGCCGGCATGATGCCGCGCCTGAAGCAGTTCACGGTCGTCGGCGTGTTCGAGTCGGGCCACTACGAATACGACAGCACGCTCGCGATGATCAACATCCGCGATGCCGAGGCATTGTTCCGGATGGCTGCGCCGACCGGCGTGCGGCTGCGGCTGACGGACATGCAGAAGGCGCCGCAGGTTGCGGTCGAGCTGTCGCATACGCTGTCGGGCAGCCTGTACATCCGCGACTGGACACAGCAGAACAAGACGTGGTTCTCGGCCGTGCAGATCGAGAAGCGGATGATGTTCATCATCCTGACGCTGATCATTGCGGTGGCCGCGTTCAACCTCGTGTCGTCGCTCGTGATGACCGTGACCAACAAGCAGGCCGACATCGCGATCCTGCGCACGCTCGGCGCGCAGCCGGGGTCGATCATGAAGATCTTCGTCGTGCAGGGCGTGACGATCGGCTTCGTCGGCACGGCGTCGGGCGTCGCGCTCGGCTGCCTGATCGCGTGGAGCATCCCTTGGCTGATCCCGATGATCGAGCACCTGTTCGGTGTGCAGTTCCTGCCGCCGTCCGTGTACTTCATCAGCGAGCTGCCGTCCGAACTCGTCGCGAGCGACGTGATCCGGATCGGCCTGATCGCGTTCGCGCTGTCGGCCGTCGCGACGCTCTATCCGAGCTGGCGCGGCGCGAAGGTGAAGCCGGCGGAGGCGCTCCGCTATGAATGACCGCGCAACCGCATTCGCGGATTCAGAACAACACAACAGACAGGATTCGGCAGGTATGCAGGAATACGTGCTTCAGGCGCGCGGGATCACGAAGGCGTTCGTGCAGGGCGGCTTCAACGTGCAGGTGCTCAACAATACCGAGCTGACGGTGCGGCGCGGCGAGAAGCTCGCGGTCGTCGGCGCGTCGGGTTCCGGCAAGAGCACGCTGCTGCATGTGCTGGGCGGGCTCGACGAGCCGAGCGCAGGCGAAGTGTCGCTGCTCGGCAAGCCGTTTACGCAACTCGCCGAGCGCGAGCGCAACGAATTGCGCAACCGCGCGCTCGGCTTCGTCTACCAGTTCCATCACCTGCTGCCCGAGTTCACCGCGCTCGACAACGTCGCGATGCCGCTGCGCATCCGCCGGATGACGACCGAGGACGCGCGCGCGCAGGCCCAGGCGATGCTCGAACGCGTCGGTCTCGGCCCGCGTGCGAAGCACCGGCCGGGCGAACTGTCGGGCGGCGAGCGGCAGCGTGTCGCGATCGCGCGCGCGCTGGTCACGAAGCCCGCGTGCGTGCTCGCCGACGAGCCGACCGGCAACCTCGACGGCGCGACGGCCGACACGGTGTTCAACCTGATGCTCGAACTGTCCGAGACGCTCGAAACGAGCTTCGTGATCGTCACGCACGATCCCGATCTCGCCGCGCGCTGCGACCGCATCATGCGGCTGCGCGACGGCGTGCTGCACGAGGAGCCGGCGCTGCCGGTGTAAGCGAACGCCCCTGGCCGGGCCGCCGGGTTCGTCCCGGCGCGGCGCGAGGGGTACAGGAATGCCGTCATGTGGATCGATACGCACTGCCATCTCGATGCCGCCGAGTTCGACGCCGACCGTGACGCGGTCGCGCAGGCGGCACGCGCGGCCGGCGTGTCGCGCATCGTGATCCCGAGCATCGGGCGCGACAACTTCACGACGGTGCGCGAACTTGCGCAGCGCACGCCGGGTGCCGTCTATGCGCTTGGCATCCATCCGATGTATACGCCGCACGCGCGCGACGAGGATCTCGACCGGCTGCGCATGGAGATCGAAGCGAGCCTCGACGATCCGCGCTTCGTCGCGATCGGCGAGATCGGCCTCGACTATTTCGTGCCGGGACTCGACGAAGACCGGCAGCAGTTCTTCTACCAGGGGCAGCTGAAGCTGGCGCGCGAATTCGACCTGCCCGTGCTGTGCCACGTGCGCAAGTCGCAGGACCGCGTGCTCGCGGGGCTGCGCCGCTTCGGCGTGCGGCGCGGCATCGCGCATGCATTCAACGGCAGTTTCCAGCAGGCCGAAGCGTATCTCGCGCAGGGGCTGCATCTCGGCTTCGGCGGCAACGTGACATTCACGCGCGCGTTGCAGATCCGCCGGCTTGCGGCGCAATTGCCGCTCGACGCGATCGTCGTCGAGACGGACGCGCCCGACATCGCGCCCGAATGGGCGTACAAATCCCGCAACACGCCCGACCAGGTGCCGCGCATCGGCGACGTGCTCGCCGAACTGCGCGGTCTCGACGCCAGTTCACTCGGCCTATCCACTTCGGCTAACGCGCTCGCCGCGCTGCCGCGACTCGCGCTTTCGTCCGCATAATCGTTGCCGGAAGGCGCCGCATTCGCAATGGCGGCGCCAGGTCGACGAGGAGGCGCGATGCGCGTGTGGTGGATCGCGTTCGCGCTCGGCGTCGTCGTGCTGCAGCGGCAGGCGGCGTTACCGGGCGCGATCGCATGGACAGCCGGTGCGGCCGCGCTTGCCGGTTGTGCGGCGCTGGGAGTGTGGTGCATGCGCCGCCGGCGCACGCGCACGGCCGTCGCGCTCGGATGGATGCTGTGCGCGCTCGCGGCCTGCGTGGCGGGGTTCGGTTATGCGGCGGCGCGGGCTGAATGGCGGCTGCGCGACAGCTTGCCCGTCGACTGGGAAGGGCGCGACATCGTCGTCGCCGGCGTGATCCGGGGGCTGCCCGTCGTCGACGACACGGGCGCGCGGCTGCTGCTCGCAGTCGAGTCGAACGATGCGGGGCTGGCCCGTTTTCCGCCATTGATCCGGCTGTCGTGGCGCGCGTATGGCGCAGCCGCGACGCGCGATCCGCTTCCCGAGCTGCGTGCCGCGCAGCGCTGGCGCTTCGTCGTGCGCCTGAAGCGCCCGCACGCCGAGGCCAATGCCGGCGTGCGCGACAGCGAGGCGGCGTGGCTTGCCGCAGGCATTCGCGCGATCGGTTACGTCAGCGCGCCGCGGCGTTCGGTATTGCTCGATGCGCACGCATCGGGTTGGCGTGCATCGATCGACCGCCTGCGCGACGTGCTGCGGGCACGCATCGGCGAGACGCTCGGCGTCGACGCCGGTCATCGCGGCATCGTCGCCGCGCTCGCGATCGGCGACCAGTCCGGCATCGGCGACGACGACTGGCGCGTGCTGCGCAACACGGGTACGAGCCACCTGGTCGCGATCTCCGGCCTGCACGTCGGGCTTGTCGGCGCGATCGCGGGCGGGCTCGTGTCGATGGTCTGGCGCCGCCTGCGCTGGCGTGCGCGGGCCGCGACGCTCGTGTTGCCGGCGCCGTATGCGGCATCGCTTGCCGCGCTGGCGGCCGCGGCCGGCTATGCGGCGCTCGCCGGTTTCAACGTGCCGGCGCAGCGTGCGTGGTGGATGATCGCGGCCGGCGGCATCGCGTATCTGGCCGGGCGCAGCGTGCCGACGTCGGCGGTGCTGTGCGCGGCGCTCGGCAGCGTGCTGCTCGCCGATCCGTGGGCCGTGCTGTCTGCCGGGTTCTGGCTGTCGTTCGGGGCGGTCGCCGTCATTCTGCTGACCGTTGCGGGTTGGCGCGCGGCGCGTGAGGTCGACGAGCAAGGCGAGGAGGGCAGCGACATGGCCGGCCTGTCGAGCCGGTTGCGCGCGTGGGGTACGCGCGCCGCGCGCCGTATCGCCGAGGCCACGCGCGTGCAGTATGCGGTGACGATCGGTCTCGCACCGCTGACGGCGGCGTGGTTCGCGCAGATTTCGCTGTCGGGCCCATTCGGTAATGCGTTCGCGATTCCCTGGGTGAGCACGGTCGTGACGCCGATCGTGCTGGCCGGCATCGCGTTGCCCGCGCCGCTCGATGCGTATGCGTTCCGGCTTGCGCATGCGGCGCTCGAACCGATGATGACGCTGCTCGGGCACCTCGCCGACTGGCCGGCCGGCGTGTTCTGGCTGCGCATGCCCGACTGGCCCGTGCTGGCGCTTGCGTGCGTGGGTGTCGCATGGGCGCTGATGCCGCGCGGCTGGCCGTTGCGCTGGGCGGCGCCGCTCACGTGGCTGCCGCTCGTCGCGCCGGCACCCGATGCGCCGCCGCCGGGCGGCTTCCGGCTGACCGTGCTCGACGTCGGGCAGGGCGCGTCGGTGCTGGTGGAGACTGCGCGCCGAACCTTGCTGTTCGATGCCGGGCCGGGCGCGGAGTCGACGCATGCCGGTGCGCGGATCGTCGCGCCGGCGTTGCGCTCGCGCGGCATCGCGGTGATCGATTCGCTCGTGCTCAGTCACGCGGACGCCGATCACGCGGGCGGCGCGCCGGCCGTCTATGCGGCAGCCGACGTGCGCCAGCTGCTGGCCGGCATTCCGTCGAAGAACCGGCTATGGCGCGACGCGACGGCCGCCGGCGTCGCCGACCGGCTGCCGTGCGCGGCCGGGCAGCGCTGGACCTGGGACGGCGTCGTCTTCACGATGCTCTGGCCATCGGGCGGCCCGGACACGGGCGCGTCGAACGGGCAATCGTGCGTGCTGCGTATCGACGCGGGCAGCACGTCCGCGCTGCTGACGGGCGACATCGAAGCACGCGCCGAACGCCAGCTCGTGGACGCCGTGCGCGACGCGCTGGCCGCACAGATACTGGTCGTTCCGCACCACGGCAGCCGCACGTCGTCGGTCGAGCCTTTCCTCGATTCGGTCGGGCCGCGCGTCGCGGTATTTCCTGTAGGCTATCGCAATCGGTTCGGACATCCGCACCGGACCGTCCTCGCGCGCTACGAGGCACGCGGGATTCCGCTGCCGCGCACCGATCGCGACGGCGCCGTGCGGTTCGACGTCGCGCCGGCCGACGGCGGGTTTGCATTCGAGCGCTATCGCGATGTACGGCGACGGTACTGGATGGACCGTTGAGCGGGGCGACGGCCGGTTCATAAAGAATGCATAGGCTCGCGCAAAGTGCGGAAGCACGGGCCCGGCAGAACGCGAAGCACGGGACGGGAGTAAGTGCTGAAGCACATACTCCCGTCGACAAAGGAGACATCGGCGTTTGAAGGACATCCTCCACTTCTCGCATGCGAACGGCTTTCCGGCGTCGACGTACCGGACGATCTTCGCCGAACTGGCCGACGACTACGAACTGCGCTACATCGAGCGGATCGGCCACGACCGCCGCTACCCGGTGACGCGCGACTGGCCGCATCTCGTCGAGCAACTGCTCGACGACATCGGCAGCCGCTACGAGCGTCCCGTCTGGCTCGTCGGCCATTCGCTCGGCGGCTACCTGTCGCTGATGGCCGCGCTGAAGAAGCCGCAATGGGTGCGCGGCGTCGTGATGATCGATTCGCCGATCATCGCGGGCTGGCGTGCGGGCGCGTTGCGCGCGAGCCAGTGGGCGGGGCTCGACGAGCGGCTGTCGCCGGCCGCCGCGACCCGCAACCGGCGCACGCACTGGGTGAGCCGCGACGAAGTCTGGCGGCATTTCCGCGAGAAGCCCGCGTTCGCGCGCTGGGACGAACGGATGCTGGCCGACTACATCGACTACGGCATTCCGCAGGCCGGTGCCGACGGCGAGCGTGCGCTCGCGTTCGACCGGCAGGTCGAATACCTGATCTACCGGACGCTGCCGCACACGCTCGGCCCGCGGCTCGCGCACGGCGCGCCGGTGCCGATCGGTTTTCTCGCCGGCACGCGTTCGCGCGAGGTGCGGCAGGTCGGGCTCGACGCGACGCGCCGGGCGGCGCGCGGCCGCGTCGAATGGCTCGAGGGCAGCCACCTGTTCCCGATGGAGCGGCCGCTCGAGACCGCCCGTGCATTGCAGCGGATGCTGAATTCGCTGAAGGCGGAAGAGGGCGGTGTGTCGCAGGGCGGCGCCCCGCTCGCGAAGCGCGCCTGACGCTCCGTCCGGCGGTCCGGTACGCGCCGCGGCGGGTGCGGCCGCGCCGACCGGCCGGCCGGTTCGCCCCCGGCGCACGGTTGGCGCGGGTCCGCCCGAAAGGGCGCGATCATCGCGTCAGTTGCTGAGAAAAGGGCGGGCTTTACGGTATAATCCGTTTTTCCCGCGAGCATCCAGCGATGACCAAATATGTTTTCGTCACCGGCGGCGTAGTTTCTTCCCTTGGCAAGGGTATTGCCGCCGCTTCCCTCGCCGCGATCCTCGAATCGCGCGGTCTGAAAGTCACCCTCCTCAAACTCGATCCCTACATCAACGTCGACCCCGGCACGATGAGCCCGTTCCAGCACGGCGAAGTGTTTGTGACGGAAGACGGAGCGGAGACGGACCTCGACCTCGGCCACTATGAGCGCTTCATCAGCACGAAGATGCGCAAGGCCAACAACTTCACGACCGGCCAGATCTACGAATCGGTGATCCGCAAGGAACGCCGCGGCGACTATCTCGGCAAGACCGTGCAGGTCATTCCGCACATCACGAACGAGATCCAGGCGTTCATCGAGCGCGGGGCCGCATCGGCCACCTGCGGCGAGCCGGATGTCGCGATCGTCGAGATCGGCGGCACGGTCGGCGACATCGAGTCGCTGCCGTTCCTTGAAGCCGCGCGCCAGATGAGCCTGCGCCTCGGCCGCAACAGCGCGTGCTTCGTGCACCTGACGCTGGTGCCGTACGTCGCGACGGCCGGCGAGCTGAAGACGAAGCCGACCCAGCACAGCGTGCAGAAGCTGCGCGAGATCGGCATCCTGCCGCACGTGCTGCTGTGCCGCGCGGATCGCCGCATCCCCGACGACGAATCGAAGAAGATCTCGATGTTCTCGAACGTGCCGGAAGACGCCGTGATCTCGGTGTGGGACGCCGACAGCATCTACAAGATTCCGCAGATGCTGCACGACCAGGGCCTCGACAAGATCATCTGCGACGAGCTGAAGCTGACGCCGCACGATGCCGACCTGAGCATGTGGTCGGAGCTCGTCGAGAAGCTGGAGAACCCGAAGCACGAAGTGACGATCGGCATGGTCGGCAAGTACGTCGACCTGACCGAATCGTACAAGTCGCTGATCGAGGCGCTGCGTCACGCGTCGCTGCACACGTCGACCAAGGTCAACATCGAGTACATCGACTCGGAAGAGATCGAGGCGAACGGCGTCGACAGCCTGAAGCACCTCGACGCGGTGCTGGTCCCGGGCGGTTTCGGCCGTCGCGGCACCGAAGGCAAGATCGCGGCGATCCGCTATGCGCGCGAGGCGAAGGTGCCTTATCTCGGCATCTGCCTCGGCATGCAGCTCGCGGTGATCGAGTTCGCGCGCGACGTCGTCGGCCTGAAGCAGGCGAACAGCACGGAATTCGATCCGGACACGCCGGAACGCGTGGTCGCGCTGATCACCGAGTGGTACGACCGCGACGGCAAGGTCGAGACGCGCACCGAGGAATCCGATCTCGGCGGCACGATGCGCCTCGGCTCGCAGCGCTGCCCGATCAAGCCCGGCACGATGGCGGAAGAAATCTACGGCAAGGACGTGAACGAGCGTCATCGCCACCGTTATGAAGTCAATAACCGCTTCGTGCCCCAGCTCGAAAGCGGCGGCCTTATCATCAGCGCGCGTACCCCGAGCGAGGATCTGCCGGAAATGATGGAGCTGCCGCGCTCGATGCACCCGTGGTTCGTCGGCGTCCAGTTCCACCCGGAATTCACGTCCACGCCGCGTGACGGTCATCCTCTCTTCAAGTCGTTCGTCGAAGCCGCGCTCGCCAACAAGCAAGCGCGCGGAGTGAAAGCATGAAGCTGTGCGATTTCGAGGTCGGTCTCGACAAGCCTTTCTTCCTGATCGCGGGTACCTGCGTCGTCGAATCGGAGCAAATGACGATCGACACGGCGGGCCGCCTGAAGGAGATCTGCGCGAAGCTGAACATTCCGTTCATCTACAAGTCGTCCTACGACAAGGCGAACCGCAGCTCGGGCAAGTCGTTTCGCGGCCTCGGAATGGACGAGGGCCTGCGGATCCTGTCCGAGGTGAAGCGTCAGCTCGGCCTGCCGGTGTTGACCGACGTGCATTCGATCGACGAGATCGAGCAGGTCGCGTCGGTCGTCGACGTGCTGCAGACGCCCGCATTCCTGTGCCGCCAGACCGATTTCATCCACGCATGTGCGCGCTCGGGCAAGCCGGTCAACATCAAGAAGGGCCAGTTCCTCGCGCCGCACGACATGAAGAACGTGATCGACAAGGCGCGCGACGCGGCACGTGAAGCGGGGCTGTCGGAAGATCGCTTCATGGCGTGCGAGCGCGGCGTCTCGTTCGGCTACAACAACCTCGTGTCGGACATGCGTTCGCTCGCGATCATGCGCGAAACGAACGCGCCCGTCGTATTCGACGCGACCCACTCGGTGCAATTGCCGGGCGGGCAGGGTACGAGCTCGGGCGGCCAGCGCGAATTCGTGCCGGTGCTCGCGCGTGCCGCGGTCGCGACGGGCGTCGCGGGCCTCTTCATGGAAACGCACCCGAATCCGGCCGAGGCGAAGTCGGACGGCCCGAACGCGGTGCCGCTGAACCGGATGGGCGCGCTGCTGGAGACCCTCGTCACGCTCGACCAGGCGGTGAAGCGCAACCCGTTCCTGGAAAACGATTTCAATTAAAGATCGAATGAACCTTGCGACGGCTTCGCGCGTCAGTAGCGAAAGCGGTGCCGGCACGCACGCCGTCGCAGTTTGAAGAATCCATCGTCATTCTCAGAGGAAACCCATGAGTGCAATCGTAGATATCATCGGCCGCGAGATTCTGGAT
>Ga0207695_10003560_pt1 | contig 21819 bp, 13 predicted proteins | sample KBSC54metaG_FD_184354 | JGI IMG/M metagenome (GOLD analysis project Ga0207695, IMG submission 184354) | Corn rhizosphere microbial communities from Kellogg Biological Station, Michigan, USA - KBS C5-4 metaG (SPAdes) (version 2) | ecosystem: Host-associated > Plants > Roots > Rhizosphere > Soil...
CTAGAATATTAGGTGAATCGGCCTCAGCAACAAGGCCTGGGACATCCTCGCTCTCGGCCACCCAGACACCAGCCTCGCTGTCCCACTGCGCCCGAATCTCATAAACGCCATTGAGTTCTCCACTGGACGCATGTTATCACGGCCCGCCTTTGCTGCCGTGCAGTCAGTCAAGCGAGGGCAGTCGACGAAAATCGGAGCGCGGACTGAAGGGAGGGCATTCAACCTCAGTAGAAAGAGAAGGCGTGTCTTAGTATCTTATGGTCACTGAGCAAATTCCCCGCAGCACCACTCGAAAGTTGGCATGTTTTTATACAGCATCGGCTTTACGGGAAAATGGCCGAAAACCGCCTCTCGATTCCTACACTTAGGTTCGTAACATTTCCGTCCCAACCGTTCTCTTAGAAAATCCGTCATAATCATATCTGACTTCTTTTGTTGTGTAGCCCGTCAGACGACTTTGTGAGCAGAGGTGCGTCGGGGCACAAGGGCCGGTATGCAGCAGCCTTACCAAATGAGCGGGGCTTCGCTTCCCAGCGTTCCGCCTCAACTTCCACCGTCGGCGCCCGTCTCGGAACCGGCTTTCGAGCCGCCGAAGCGCCGTCGGTGGTGGGTTGCCGCTGTTATCACTATGATGCTCGCGACCGGGGCTTATTTGTATTCGAAGAACCGGTCTGCCGCTGATGAGGCTGGTGCGAAAACGGGGCCGGCCATCCGCACGGCTGCTGTTGTCCAAGGCCGTCTCGAGCGGACCATTCGTATATCAGGAACCACGGGCGCGGCCAGATTCTCAACGTTGATCACACCCATCATGAGGGGCTCGCGTTCCGGTTCTAACCGCGAGGCCAAGACGTACGACAGCGGACTTCAGGATTACCAGGTAACTTCCAACGGTGCAAATACCAGCGGCAATTCCGTCTCGGCGGTGACGACCTCCGGCAGTTCCCCGACCGGTAGCACTACCACCACTACCAGTGGCTCGGGCGGTTCGGGCGGTTCGAGTTCCAGCACCAGCACCACTACCACGAGTTCCGCGGCGTCATCGAATTCTACCGTTCAATCGACGGCCGGCACCGGCGCGAGCGGCAATAATCTGTCCACCGCGCTTCAGTCGGCCACGTCTCAGGTCAGCGGCAACAGCACCACTTCGTCTCACATCACGCCATCGACAACTTCCCGTACTGCGCCGCTGAGCTCGGATTCGGACTTGGGCACGACGGCTTCCCAGCTCAGTGGCGGCACCAATGGACCGAGCAATGGAGGAGGAGGAGGCGGCGGAGGCGGCGGGGACGACTACATGCTGGTTCTGCAGCACGTTGTTACGCCGGGCACGCACGCCAAGAAGGATCAGGTGGTGGCGGAATTCGACCGGCAGTTCATGCTGCTTCGCCTTGACGACTACCGCGCTTCGCTGGCGCAAACGCGCGACTCCGTCGGGAAGTTGAAAGCGGAACTGGCGGTGGCCTTGAAGGCTCATGAGCAGACCGTTGCGGTGGCCAAGGCGGATCTGGATAAAGCCGAACTGGACATGAAGACCATCCCGGTGCTGGGAGTAATGGACGCCGAGCGGCTGAAGCTTACACGAGATGCGGCCGAGGCCCATTACAAACAACTTCAGGCGGAAGTTCCGTACGTAGTGGCTGGTCAGAAGGCTCTCATACGCACGGCGGAACTGGATCTGGAACGCGGCGAGGTGGAGATGAAGCGCGCGGAAATCAATGCGGACAAGATGCTGCTAAAGGCTCCGCTGGCCGGGCTTACGGTGATGCAGAGCACTTTCCGCGGGTCCGAGTTTAGCCAGATTCAGGAAGGCGACCAGCTCTGGCCGGGCTTGTCGGTGATGCAGATTGTGGATACGAGCGCGATGGTGATTAATGCCACTGTGAATCAGTCGGATGTCGAGAACCTGCGCATCGGTCAGAAGGCGATGGTCCATTTCGACGCTTATCCCGATCTCGAGTTGCCTGCTCATATCTACGCCATCGCCGCCATTACTACGCCGGGCGGCATGCGCGCGCAGTATCTGAAGGAAGTGCCGGTGAAGTTGAAGCTCGACCAGGAGGATTCGCGTGTGATTCCGGATCTCTCGGTCAGCGCCGATGTTGTGCTGCAGGCGCAGGACGACACGGCGGTCGCGCCGCTGGCTGCGGTCTTCCGCGATGGCGCAGGCAAGACGCCGTATGTTTACGTGAAGCATGGAGACGCTTGGGACCGCCGTGATGTCGAACTTGGCCTGGCCAGCAATATAGCTGTTTCGGTGAAGTCCGGTGTCAAACAAGGAGAAGTGGTGGCTCTGGAGCCGCCACTCAAGCCGTCTGAAAAAGACCAAAGTTGAATCTGGTAGGGATCGTCTAGGAAGCCATTCAGAATGTCGAAGGATTTAAAACCGAAGCAGCGCCTTGGCCAGACTGCGGGTTCGCGCCGGCGCCGTTTGATTATCAATGTTGTTCTTGTTGCTCTGCTGGCCGGAGGGGCTTTCGCGGGCTACCGGTATACGAACCAGACGGAGAAGGTCGAGGTTTCCGTGGCGCGCGTGCGGCGGAGTCCGTTTGTGATTAGTGTGAAAACGCGCGGAGAGATCAGGAGCGTGCGGTCGGTAACGCTGACGGCTCCTCAGGTACCGATGCCGCGTATTGTTCGGCTGGCGGAATCGGGGCGGCCGATTAAGAAGGGTGAAGTGGTCGTGGAGTTTGATGCGGCGCAACAGGAACAGAATTATTTGGACAACGTGACCAACGTTCGGACGGCGGATAGCGAGATTGTTCAGACGAAGGCTTCGCACCAGATTGTGAAAGAGCAGGACTCGATCAATCAAATGACGGCGAACTACAATGTGGATCGCGCGAAGTTGGATGCGAGTAAGGCCGAGGTGGTATCGGCGATTGAAGGGGCGAAGAGCGAGATTGATGTGGGCGTGTCGGAAGGCGATCTGAGTGAAGTGAAAACGACGGTTGACGCGCACGGGAAGACTCAGAAATCCGATCTGGATCGGCTGGCGCAGAGGAAAGATAAGACGGTCCGTGATGCGGAACGGACGAAGAGCTACCTCGCTCTGATGGTGCTGCGCGCGCCGAACGACGGCATCGTCAATATTCTTCCGAACTTCCGCGCCTCCGGTTCGTTCGGCTCGTCTCCGCCGGCTTTCAAGGAAGGCGACCAGGCGTGGACGGGCGCGGCGATTGCGGAGATTCCGGATCTTTCGGAGATGCGCATTGAGCTCAAATTGGATGAAGTGGATCGCGGCAAGATGAAGCTTGGCCAGGGTATCAAGGTTCGCGTGGATGCCATTGCCGATCGTGAACTGAATGCTACTCTCGACTGGATCAGTCCGATTGCGGCGGTGAATTTCAAGGGGATGGGGCTTACAGAGAAGACTTTTCCCGCGCGGGCGACGTTGAAGAATTTGGACCCTCGGCTGCGACCCGGTATGAGCGCGAGCGCCGAAGTGGTGATTGAGAGCGAACCGAACACGCTGCTGATTCCTGTGCGTGCAAGCTTTATGAATAAGGGCAAGCCGTCGGTATACATACAGCATGGCGACCAGTTCACTATTCGCGCGATTGAGGTCGGCAAGCGGAACGATACCGACATTATTGTTCTCAAGGGACTGAAGGAAGGCGAGCAAGTGGCGCTTGAGAATCCGATTGAGGCGGCTAAGAAGGCTAAGAAGTTATGAAGAAATTGTTAATCCGGGTCGTCATTCTTGGCGTGATTGGCGCTGGCGCCTGGTATGGATACAAGTTGTTTCAGGCTATGCCGCAGCGGCAGCAGCAGGTTGCTACGGCGCGGGTCCGGCGTGGGGATGTGGTGGTGCGGAGCTTCACTCGTGGTGAGATTCGCGCGGTGCGGTCGGTTACGCTGATTGCCCCGAATCTGTTCGGTACGGTGCAGGTGACGCAGCTTGCGGACCTGGGTAGTTTCGCCCGTGAAAAAGATCTTGTTTGCGCGTTTGACGATTCGGAAGTGAATTCACGGCTGGAAGAGAAGCAGTTGGAAATCGATCAGGTTGGTGAGCAGATTAAGAAAGCTGAGGCCGATTTGGCGATCCGGAACAATCAGGATCAGGTCGATTTAGTGAGCGCACGATTCGGCGTTCGGCGGGCAGAGTTGGAAGTGAAGAAGAACGAGCTGCTGGCGGCTATCGATCAGAAAAAGAACCTGCTGAATCTCGAAGAATCGAAGCATCGGTTGCAGCAGCTTGAGAGCGATATCAAGTCGCGGCTCGATCAGGCCCAGGCGGAAATGGCCGTGCTTCGCGAGCACGATCGCAAGGCGAAATTGGAACTGGCGCGCGAACGGCAGCGCCTGTCGCAGGTGAAGCTACTGTCTCCGATGAGCGGTCTTGTCGCCATCCGGCAGAATCGCCAGACGGGGTTCTTTTTCCCTGGTATGCAGATTCCTGATATTCGCGAGGGCGATCAGGTGCAGCCTGGTATGCCGATTGCCGATGTGCTGGATCTTTCTGAATTGGAAATTGTCGCCAAGGTTGGCGAGCTTGATCGGGCGAATCTGACTGAGGGTCAGGAAGTAAATATTCAGCTGGATGCTGTCGGCAATAAGACGTTTCACGGGAAGATCAAGAACATGAGCGGGACTGCTTCGGCGAATATTTTCTCTGGTGATCCTGGAAAGAAATTTGATGTGGTTTTTTCGATTGATATGAAGGAACTGCTCTCGGGTCTTGGGGCGAAGCCGGAACAGATCCGGCGTGTTCTTGAGACTGCAGAACAGAATCGCAAGAAGCCGGGGATGCCCGGGCCTGCTGCAATGATGATGGCCGGCGGACCTGGCATGATGCCGGTTGCGGGGGGGCCCAATGGCGGCGGTCCTGCTCCGGCCATGAGGATGGCTTCCGCGCCTGCTGGCGGCCCCGCCCCTGCGGGCGGCCCCGTCACTTCGGGCGGCCCGGTCACTTCTGGTGGCCCTAATGGCGGTGCTCGGGCTATGGTGCTTCTTGGTGGTCCTGGCGGCCCGGCTGGTGCGCGGCCGGCTGCGGCACCGGCTTCTGGCGCTGGACCTGGCACCGCTCCTCCTCCGCCTCCCACTGGTCCGGGAGGACAACCGATGGCTATGCCATCGTTTCTTGGAAAGTTCACCGAACAAGACGTTGCCGCCGCGAAACTTCCGCCTCCCGCAGCTGAAGACAGCCAGTTGGATGTGCTGGTGCGGCCTGGCTTGTTGGCCGATGTCGAAATCATCGAAGAGCGAATCCCGAACGCTATCAATATCCCCGCCCAGGCTGTGTTCCAAAAGGATGGCAAGATGATCGCCTATGTGAAAAACGGCAACCGGTGGGATGAGCGCGTGATCAAGCCGCTGAAGCGAAGTGAATCCACCATGGTTATTTCGGATGGCTTGAAGCAAGGCGAGATCATCGCGCTTGCCGATCCGAACGCGAAGCTTGGCGGTGGCAAGAAGAAGAGCGATTCCGGCGGCGGCCCGATGGGCGGCATGGGGGCGAAATAGCCATGTTGAATATTGCCGGATTGATTCCTGAATTGAAGATGGGGCTGCAAAGCCTCTTCGTTCATAAACTCCGCAGCTTGCTCACGATGTTGGGCATGATTTTCGGGGTTGGCGCCGTAGTTGCGATGCTTTCCATTACTGCCGGTGCGCAGAAGGAGATGATGAGTTACATCGATCTTCTCGGTGTGAACAACATCATCATCGAATCGAAGGAAGCCGTCGATCGCAATGAATTGCAGGCCCGCCGCGCTATCTCGCCGGGTCTGACGTTCCGCGATTACCGCGCGATTACGGAAAACGTGCAGGGCATCGAGTCATCCACTCCGCGCAAGCGCTTTAAGCCGCTGAAGGTACTGCCGAAGACTGCGCAGGAATCTCCGCTGCTGATCGGTGTGACTTCCGATTACATGAACATCAATAGTCTGAAGCTGGTCGAAGGGCGTTTCTTTAGCGAGGACGACGATCTGCGCTCCTCTCCTGTTTGCGTGCTTGGTGAATCCGCGAAGGTCAATCTGCTTGGCTACGATCCGGCGCTGGGCAAGTATGTAAAAGTGAACGACACGTGGCTGCAAGTGGTGGGTGTGCTGTCGCAGCAGGCTACTTCCGATTCGGACGTCGAGGGTCTTGAGGTTTCCAACCGGAACAACCTTGTGATCGCTCCACTCAACACGGTGATGCGGCGCTTTGAGGATAACAACAGCTATTTGAAAGATGAAATCGACGGCATCTACATCCGCGTGAATAAGGGCGTCGATTCCGTTGAGACCGCTAACGTGGTCAGCGCCATTCTCACCGCGACTCATAAAGACGCCGGGGATTTCAACGTCACGGTGCCGGCCGGACTGCTGGAACAGCGCCGCCGCACACAGTTCATCTTCAGCGTGGTGATGATTTGTATCGCCGGGATTTCACTACTGGTCGGCGGTATCGGCATCATGAATATCATGTTGGCCACGGTGCTGGAACGCACCCGTGAGATTGGAATTCGCCGGGCGATTGGGGCGCGACAGTCGGACATTATCCGCCAATTCCTTACCGAGGCTGTTCTGATTTCTATTATCGGCGGCCTCATCGGAGTGGGGTTTGGCTATTCGCTCTCGAAGATCATCGCGGCGGCGGCGGGTTGGTCCACCGATGTGACCACCGGATCAATCGCCGTTGCGTTCGGCGTATCGGTCGGCATCGGTTTATTGTTTGGAATTTACCCCGCGGTTCAGGCCGCAAAGCTGGATCCCATTGAGGCGATCCGTTACGAATAAAGGAAATCGGGATTCATCGGTGAGAACGTTTCATATCAGCGCAGTTTTTCTAGCCGGAGCTTTGTGCGCGGTTAGCTTGTTTGGACAACAGTCGTTCAAAATGGACTCGAAGGAGAGCAAGGTGGACGCGCCGCTGTTTCCCACTTCTGCGTATTTCCGGCGTGTCTTCAGTCCGCCGCAGATGTCTGTGGATATCAAAGCGCCCACGCATCTGCGCGACAACGTGGTGGACGGCAAGCTGGAATTGTCTCTGAAATCGTTTCTCGAGCTGGTGCTGGCCAACAACACCGACATTGAGGTACAGCGGGTTACGATTGACATTTCAAAGGACGCCATCACGCGCGGATTTGCCATTTTCGATCCGCAATTCACCGGACGATTTAACGCCACTCGCACCCAGACACCGGCCAGCGACGCGCTTGCCGGCGCGTCCGCTTTAAATTCGCTCTCGCAGCCGGCGAACTTCGGCTACCAGCAGACTCTATCGAGCGGCGCTACTTACAATGTTGGATTCAGCACTCTGAAGACTTCCACCAACAGCTCTTTCGCGCTCTTCAACCCCTCTTTGACGGCGAACCTGAACGCCAGTTTCACCCAGCCGTTGCTGCGCAATCGCGGATCGTTCATGACTAAGCTGCCCATTACAATTGCGCGCAGCAAGCTTCGGGGAGTTCGCTACGGGTTCGAGGCGCAGGTGCTGACGATCGTCTCGAACGCGGAAAACGCCTATTGGGATGTGATTCAGGCGCGCGAGACGGTGAAGGTTTCCGAGCAGGCTCTCGCGCTGGCCGACGCCTCATTGAAGCGCTCGAAGCGCGAGCTTGAGCTAGGCGCAATTTCGCCGCTCGATATTTTTCAGCCGGAAGCACAATACGCAAATTATCAACTGCAGCTGTCACAGGCTCGTTTCGCCCTTCAACGTGCTGAAGATATTCTTCGTAAACAGATGGGGGCGGACCTCGATCCGGATATTCGCAAGCTTCCGATCAACCTGACCGAGACTCTCCAGCCACCGATTGACCACGTTATCGACCGTGAAGCGACGGTGCAGAAGGCTTTGCAGTTGCGGCCGGACCTGCGGCAGACCCGGCAGTCGCTCGACGTGGACGACCTGAATATTCGCGGTACCAATAATTTGCTGAAACCGAATCTCGCGCTGACCGGCCAATATGGCGCGGCTGGCCGTGGCGGTCCTGCATTCACGCGGCAGAACGTGTTCCAGGGCGACGGGACTACGAGTTCGATCACAACGGTGCTCCCCGGTGGTTTTAACGACGCGCTCAGCCAGCTCTTCGGCTTCGGATATCCGGTATACGGGTTTGGCCTCACACTCAACCTGCCTCTTCGCGACCGGAATGCCGCGGCTAATTATGCGGATGCGCTGGTGAATAAAAAACTCGATTCTCTGGCGGTGCGCCAAAGCGAGCAGCAAATTCGACTCGATGTGCTCAGCGCAATTACCGATCTGGAAAACGCCAAGGCGACTGTGGAACTGGCGAAGGTCGCGCTCGATTTTGCTCAGAAGCGTGCTGACGCGGAGCAGAAGAAATACGATCTTGGCACTTCGACACTGTTCTTTTTGCTTGACGCTCAGACGCAGTTGAATCAGGCGCAATCGAGTTTGGTGAACGCTTCGGTTACTTACAAGCGGATCACAGGGACGCTGTTGCGCTATACAGGAGATTTGCTTCAGGAGCGGGGAATTACGGTTCAGTAAGCGCCTTGCAGTGGCATCCGGAATCAAGATCAAAGACGCTGTCATCGGCACGGGACCCGTGGCGGAGCGCGGCAAGATAGCCGTCGCTCACATCCGTGGCTTTCTGCAGCGCGGTGACGAATGTTACAACACGTATAAAGACGGCCGGCCAGCGCGCATCGATATGGCCAAACGCGATCATATGGCCGGGCTGCGAAAAGGAATTGAAGGGATGCGGGCCGGGGGACGCCGGGAGTTAGTTGTAAGTCCTCATCTGGCCTACGGCAAAGAGGGAGTACCTGGGCGAATTCCTGCAAACGCAGTGATTCGGTTTGAGGTGGAGTTGTTGGAGGTTCGAGAGGCCGGCGTTCTGCATCCAGACGATTACCAGCCAGGAAAATACCTTCTTGTCTTTCGTCCTGGTGAGGCGGCACGGAATCTTCGGCGTTGGCAATTTGGGTTGCGTGAAGGTGAGTCCGCTGGAGCCACTATTACCAATCCGCTGCCTGGATTGACTTGGCGGTACGCTCGTAGCCGAAGTGTGGAAATAAAGCTAGACCCTGCGCAGATGGCAGAACTCATTCAAAGCGTGCAGTCCACCTTGGCTGAGTTCCCAGAAGATTGCTTGAAGCATGATGTTCTATGGAATGACACCTCGGAGGAGGCGAACGCCATTACAAGAGATCTTCGAACTAATTCACTCTGCGTGAGCATCACGCTCTCGGAAAAGGGGCTGACTTTGTGCCATTACTCTCTTCCTGAAACAAGCCCCGTTCTGATTGGCGCGACATTTTATCAAGTCATTACGAGGTCACTAGCGCCCTATCTGCCGGATGAGGTCAAACTTCCCTGACCGTAGTGTACCGGCCCATCGCCGGGTTCTCGATTTTTTGTACTTTACCGCTTGGCTTGGGCCAGGTGATTTCCACCCAGTCGATCTTCGGGGATTTTCCGGCTCCCAGCACTTCGCGCGGGTCATGTGAGGACAGATAACTTCCTCCGTTGTTCTTCAGCCGTGATCGGACCAGGCCTCCTGCCGACCATCGGATCTTTGCTCCGATTGCGTCCCGATTGCACTTCACTCCCTCTAGCTTCAGTCCTAGCCAATGATTGCCGGGGCCCGCTTGATTTTTTAACAGTACCGGGGCTCCTCCGTTTGTTGCTATGAGTACGTCGAGCAGCCCGTCGTTGTTGAAATCCCCTACCGCCAGCCCGCGTGCAGGGTACGATTTTCCGAATGCCGGTCCGGCTTCATTGCTCACGTTTCGCAGCTTCCCGTTTTCCTGATGGAAGAGAAGGAGCGGCTCCTTGTATTTCACCTGGGCGGAATAGTTTTCGATCATGTCGTCCGGATGGCCGTTTGAGAGGAGCAGGTCGATGCTGCCATCGTTGTCGTAGTCGAAGAACTTTAGCCCCCAGCCGCTGAGCAACCGCGTCGATTGCGCGACGTTATTTGCGTGGGCCACATCTCGGAACGTTTCGTTCTTCATGTTTTTGTAGAGCGAGAACATTTCCTGGTCTACGTTGGCGACGAATAGATCCTGATAACCGCTGTTGAAGACATCCGCTGCGTCCACGCCCATGCCGGACCGCGCTTGTCCGTTTTCGCTGAAACCGACTTCGGCGGAGAGCGCCAGTTCCTCGAACTTTCCCTTGCCTCGGTTTACGAAGAGAAAATTCTGGACTGTGTCGTTGGCTACGAATAGATCCATCAGACCGTCGTTGTTGATGTCCGTCGCCACCACGCCCAGGCCCTTGCCTAGCGCCTTCTCGATGTCTGTTCCTTTCTGTACTTGCATGAAGGTTCCGTCGCCGTTGTTGTGATAGAGGAAGCTGGCCGTTCCTTTGAACACCCGCGGAATGCAGTAGTAGTGACGCCCTAGTTTGTTATCGCCGCAGGAAAGGTGTTCGGTCTTGCCGTAGTCGACGAAGCTGCAGAGAAACAGGTCGAGTTTCCCATCGTTGTCGTAGTCGAACCATACTGCGCTGGTTGTCCAGCCTGGTGTCGAGAGTCCGGCTTTCGTTGTTACGTCGGTGAATGTTCCGTCATGATTGTTCTTGTACAGAATGCAATTTCCGTAGGAGGTCACGAAGATGTCCGGCCATCCGTCGTTGTCGAAGTCGCCTACGGCTACACCCATTCCGAATGTTCCGCCCGCTACGCCCGCCTTCTCCGTTACGTCGGTGAATGTGCCGTCTCGATTGTTCTTGTATAACGCATTCCGCAGCGGCTTTTTTGGCTTGAAGAAATCGGAGGGGCCGCTGTTTACAAGGTATATGTCCATCCAGCCGTCATTGTCATAGTCGAGAAATGCGCAGCCTGGGCCTAGTGTTTCCGGGAGATACCGCTCGTCGGACATTGCATTGTCGTGCACCCATGTGATGCCGCTGGCCGACGGGGGTATCTCCTCAAACAGTGTCGACGGCTCAATGCCCGATAGCAGATGGGCGACTCCGGCCCCAACCGGCAGGGACAATAATCGACGGCGGGAAAGCTTCATTCTTGTTCAATCCGGATATTGTTCATTGGCTTTGACGACTCTGATGAGGTGGTCTGTGAATTTATTGTGCGCTCCCGGCAGATCCAGTTTTGGCATGTGGCAGGTCACGCAGTCTTTCTTTCCCACGCGGCAAATGCGAGTGGCAGCTTTCGTCGCGGGCTTCGCGGCCCTGGAGTGGCATGCCACACATTTTGCATCATACGCGGCTGTCACGGTCTCCACGTCGCGATGCGGATTGTGGCATGCTGTGCACCGGATTCGCCGGTCCTCGGCATCGTAGCATTTGCTGTTGCCCAGGCGGTACGGCTGGAAGCGCACGTTCAGAATCCCTCGCGGTCCGCTGGTCGCTATTTGCGACCAGGAACGGTGGCACTGCCCGCAAAAATCCGAGAGTTCTTCCGTGCTCAAACTTCCCAGTTTTTGCATTGGCGATCTGGCGCTCAAATGTTGTTCCGTTGGGCCGTGGCAACGTTCGCATTGGACGCCTGCGGTCATCGCGGCAAGGGTGGGTTGCTGTCCTTTCACCGCATTTGTCGCGTGGCAGTTGAAACAGTCTGCCACTTCATTTGGCGCCCTCACGTGGCCGGCAGCGTCACGCACGGTGTGTGCGGTTTCGGTTTGAGCGCCCATGGTTAAATCCAGATTCTTCAGGGCGGAATAGTAGCTCACTGTGCTCTCGTGCCATTGGCCTTGCAACTGGAAGAAATATGTTTGCCCGGCGGCGCCTAATCCGAAGGCCCAAATCAGGGGCGCTCGAATCGTTTCTTTGCCGTCTGTCACCGTATAAATGGACTGATCGCCCTCGCGCGCGATTTCATATGAGTAGCCGCCTATTTTCGCGGTCAATTTGGGGGACGTCTTCAGGATCGCGCAATCTTTCACGCTCTCCAGCGCTCGCGCCATTGCCGAGTGAGCGAATCCGCTCGTCTCCGCCGTGTGGCACGCCGCGCACGCTGCCGGAGACGCTGCGCGCATCACGTTGAATGCGAACAGAGCCAAGACCAGCCTCACTTCACGTTCACTCCTGGCTGCTTCGCCTGGATTTCCGCGTTCAATTTCTGAACAATCGCCCGCTCGCGGTCGCCATCCGCCTTTCGCTTCAGGCGGTAGTACACGGTGGCCAGGGTTACGTGCGCCTCGGTGAAATTCGGGGCTTCTTTCAGGATGGATTCCAGTTCTGCCCGCGATACATCCACTTTCCCCTGGCTCAAATCGATGGACGCGAGCTGGTAGCGCACACCCAGATCGCCCGGACGCACCTGGAGCGCACGCCGCAGATACTTCACCGCATCTTCGAAATTCTGATCTTGCTTTAACACCACGGCTAGCTGCAGGTTCGAGCTGAAGTCGTTCGGATTGGCTTCGAGCGCTTTGCGAAACGCGTCCGCCGCGCCCGCCGCGTCTCCGGTCGCGAGCATCGCCTGGCCGCAGAAGGAGTAAACGTCCGGCAACTGAGGGTTCAACTCGACGGCCTTCTTTAGATCCTCCAGCGCTCCGGCATAATCCCTGACGTTCAACTTCGTTGTCCCGAGCAGTAGCCGCGCTTCGGCTGAATCGCCGTTGCGCAGAATGCGATTGATCACTACCTGCCCGCGATCCACCTGGTTGTCCCGCACCAACGCCGTTCCTAGAACATAGGCGATGGCCAGATCGTCCGGTCTTTGTTCCGCGATCGGTGTCAGCAGTTCCACCACCTTCTTGTTTTTTCCCAGACTTAACCAGCAGTCGGCCAACAGCAAAACCGGTTGCAACTCAGCCGGTGCGGCTTTGTGAACTTTTTCGAAAATCACAGACGCCTCTTGCACTTGTCCTATCTTGTAATAGGCTAGGGCAAGATTCAGGTCGACCGCCATGTTTCCCGGTTGGAGCTTGAGCGCGTGACGATATTGGGCGATCGCGTCCGTATAACGGCCGACCTTTGCGTAGGCTGCTCCCAGATTCGAAATTGCGATGAGCGAATCCGGGCGTACGGCCAGATATTTTTCATAGGACAGAATCGCACCGTCGATGTTGCCGGCTTGATGTTGCGCGATTGCCTGCTTGAGGATCTGTTCAGCTGGTTCAATTAGAAGCGCTAATGCTAGGAGAACTGCGCGGGACATGTAAACCAGCATTATCCCTTAGATTTGTTGGATGGAGACCGTTGTCTTCGTTTCAGACGTCGTGTCCCCTTGTTTCGCAGTTGCCTGGATATCGTAGTTGCCGGCTGGAATGGCGGCCGCCGGTATGGTCATCACGTAGGGAATTCTGCCCTCGGCATCGGCTTCAGGCAACGGCATGGGCACTTTAGTCAGGCTCTTGCCATTCTTGAGAAATTCGATCTCGACTGTTGGCTTGGCGATGATCGAGGCGTCCTGGTAGACGATGAAGAAAAATCGCAGTGCCGCATCCTTGGTCTTGGGAACGCTGTCGTTCAGGGTCGGTGTGATGCTTCCGCCTTGAAATTGGAACGGCTCGTTGGGATCGAGTCCCTTCGCGTTGGGCGTGTAGGAACGCACGGCTGTGAGCGAGGATATGCCAACTCCCTTCTTTCTCGGCGGGATCGTGAACTCCGAGTGCTGCACGCCGATCTTGCCGCTTTCGCGATCCATCACGGCGCTTTCGAGTGTGTACTTTCCGGGAGGAATGGTCATCGCCATCTTGTCGACAAAATTGCCTAGCTTGAGTTGATCGGCCGTTACCTGGAATGACCGGTCGCGGGTCAATTTCTGCACCACCTCGCCCTTGGAATCTTTCACCAATGCGCCCAGCGAGCAATGGACGTTGATCTTGCCCGCGTCCGTCTTAGGTTGCAAGACGTGAAGGGGCACTTCCACCAGAATCGAAAGATCTGTTCCCTCGTCTCTGGCCCGAAGTTGCACCGCTCCGGCGCGGAATCCAACGTCCTCGGAAACCTTGCCGTCGGAGATCGCCTTCAACAGCGGCATCTCGAAAGCCTGGAGGCCCGCTGCACGCGCTTCCGGCGGCAGCGCAAAGTAGCCGTTACGCGCGTGGATGACGAGACCTTTTCGGTCACCGTCCACCGAAATTTTGCGGAAACTTCCGTCGTAGTTTTGAATTCCCGGGTTAAACGTGACTTCGTAATAGCTGCTGATTTCTTCGTTCACTTTGTGCAAGGGTCCGCGCAAGTCGTTGCTGTCCGCGATTAGAAAACCACCGGTCGATTCGGCCAGATCGCGGATTGCAAGCTGTACGTTGGAGCGCGCTGACACCTCGGCATTGTCGGACGACATCACTTCAGCCGTGGTCGTAGCACCTTCTGTGCGATTGACCGTGAGTGCGCTGGCCTTGGTGGCGCCGTTCAACTGGCGGGTTGCTCCCGCGTTCTGCGATGCGGTCATCACGCCGCGCGTGTCCACTGAATAGAAGGTGACATTCGTTCGATTTGCCATGCCCAGCAGATTGCGAAACATGGTGTCCAATTCCGGAGTTACGTACAAGCCTTCAGTGAAATACAACACCGACTTCCGGCCCGGCATTGCCTGTTGGCCTCGTACCAAAGATTCCAACGCCTCGATGGACATGCGCGCGTTCCGCCCGGCGATAGCGGCGTCAAAGCGCAGCATGTCGAGCATCACCTTCATTAGCATCGGCTGGGTGGGATCGGACGGCGGCCCGTTCGCGGGTTGAGCGCCTGCGGCCTGGGTCGCCGCCGCGAGGATGTTTGCGTCCTGATCGGCCGCCGCACCGAGGGTCCGTCTCATCTCGGCCTTGATCCCTTCCGATTCGGAAACCAACTTTCCGACGGCTAGACCGGTGGTCGCCCGATCGATGGCGCTAGCCAATGCGTCCTTGTCCTTGGTGAACTGCTGCAGCACCAAAAGCCGCGTGTTCAGCATGACTACGGAGTAGTAGACATTTGTACCTTGATCGCCTTTGATCAAGTCGAGCGCCGCGGTCCGGGCGGTTTTCCGTTGTTCAGGCGCTCCCATCGCTTCAAATGCGAGCGTCACCAGCCGAATTTGACGCAGCGGATCGAGTTTTGTTACCGCACCCGTCTGGGTGATCGCCTCTGCGCCGCGCACGAGGCGGAAGCTGGTGAGAGTTTGCTTCGCGCCGTTGTCGGACACCGTCAAGTCTCCGGGCTGGAGGTCAGAGATCGGCTTACCTTTCTTATCCCGGACAACGATGTCGAGCAACACTTCGTCGACGGTGGTCTTGACGGTCGGCGTTTGTGCGCCGGCTGAGAACGGAGTCAGCGCGGCCATTGTCAGCAACGCGCATAGTGGTGTATATTTCATTGAAAACGTCCCTTCAGGCGTTCGAATTCGCCGCGTTGCTGCTCGGCGTCTTTCGTCCGTCCTAATTTCAAATAGGCGGCTGCCAAACTAAACCGGGCCTGGCTGCTGTCCGGAGCGAGCGCCACGGCGGTTTCCAATTCCTTGGCCGCCTCGGCTGCGGCGTCGAGCGCAAGAAGCACTGTACCCAGCGCGACGTGCGTGGCGAAATCACCGGGGCTTGCCTTCACGGCTCTCTCGGCATAGCCACGCGCGTTTTGCGGCTGTTGACGCTTCAGGTCAATCATTGTCAGACCCACTAGCGCTGGGGTGTGCGACGGCTCCAGAGCGAGTGCCTGATTGATTTCTGCGATGCCCTTTTCCGAAGAGTCTTTCATTAGAAAGGCGCCGAACCGGAAGTGAATGTTCGCTTCCGCTGGATATTCCCGCGCGGCCGTTTCGAACTTCGCGACCGCTCGCGATGAGTCCTTCTCCATAGCGGTCGTCATCGCATCACCGAGCTTCATCACCATTTCCCGGCTCGCTTCGGGCACCTCGGATGGCAGCCAATTCTTTCTGAAGCCTGCTATGCCCGCAGCTACGCTGATCTCCGGCGTAGTCTTGCCGATGCTGATTAATTCACCTAGCACGGTAATGGCTTTTTCGAAGCTGCCGGTCTTTGTCAATACGAGAGCGAAATGAAGCCGGGACGTCGCGGCAAGCTCGGCGGGTTCCTGAAAACCGAGCCGTTCGGTCTGACCAAAACTCTTGAGTGCCGCGTCGTAATTATGCATGCTGTATTCGCATAATCCTGACATGGTCCAGGCCGGCGTCAGCTCCGGCTTCAGTTCGGTCAATCGCCGGAAAGCCGGCGCGCACTCCGCGTACTTGTCCTGATCGTAGCCGATGGAACCGGCATACCACCAACCTTCGTCCCAGTCCGGCTTGAGCTGCAATGCCTTCTGGTAAAAGCCCAGGGCCTCGTCGAGCCGCTTGGCGTCGCGCGCTTCCATGGCTTGCTTGGAAAGGGTCTCAAAGGATGGCGCGAGCATGAGGAAAATCGCGGCCGCACCCAGCATCATTTAAATCTCGTATCCCATCTTACTCCGTCGGGGTTGGACAAAGGAAAGGGCGCCCCTTTCGAGACGCCCCGTGTTGCTGAGAAAGTTTCACGCCAAGATGCTAAGGCGCAAAGAAAACCGGTCAGAAGTAAAACTTGATCGCCACTTGAACTACGCGGTGACCTTCTTTCTGCGTTGTCGACCCGAAGTTTGTCGTATTCACTTTCAAAGTATTCGGATCGAACCCAAGGTTCAGGTTGCTTCCGCCGACGAACGACCACAGCGGATGATTCAGGAAGTTATACGCATTGAATCGGAGCTGGATCTTCATCGATTCCTTGATCTGGAAATTCTTGAAGAGTCCGAGATCGGAATTGAAGAAGGCCGGTCCGTACATCGCCGGAAGAACAGTAGGACCGTTCTGGCCTATCTGTGTGGGCACCGCGAAGCAGCTCGGGTTGATGAACTGGTGCGGTGCGAGGTTCGCCGTGGGATTACATGTCAATACCGGATTGAGCTGGATATTGGGTGTTCCGAGAAGCGATGCGCTGCTGATGTTAAACGTGGTCCCCGGGATCTTGGCGTTGTTCAGATTCAGGTTGAAGTTATTGTTGTTGCTCAGACCCGAGAGGTTGGCGCCACTCTGCAATTGTGTAATTCCGGAGAACTGCCAGCCGTTAATGAAGCCGCCGCCGATCTTGCTACTGGTGAATTTGCCCAGTTCCACTGAGTAAGCAGCGTTGAATATGTGCGTGCGGTTGGCAGGTTGCACACCGTAGTCGTTGTTGAGATTGAACGAGTCGCGTGTGGGATTGATGATACCCATCGACTTCCCGTAGACGTAATTCATGTTGAGGACGTAGCGGCCCTTGGTGCGCACCCAAGTCGTCTGCAAGGCGTTGTAATTCGCATACAGGTTGTTGGTCGCCAAGCCGAGATTCGAGAAACCCAAGAGTGGACGGAATTTGTCCGCCGTGAGGGTATTCGGGTCGACGCCGCCATTCTTTGATGAAAGCATCGCACCCACGGGAACCAGGTTGATGTTGCTGCCCTGGCCGCCCTGGGTATTCGATAAATCGCGGCTTTGGTTGCCGACGTAGGCGACTTCCAACAAGCTCGACCAAGGCAACCGCTGCGACACTGTGAAGCTATAGCTGTCGGTGTAGGGTTGCTTATCGTCTTTGCTGTCGACGGCGGCGGGAGAGAGAGCCTGACCGCTGAAATTGATGGTGTCGAGTTGGCTTGCCTTCAGCGGGACTCCATTCACGTTATTTCCGAGACTGATGTTCGTAACGCCCGCGGCTACGTCAAGGCCATTGGTGAACTGCCCGGAATGGTAGTAATAGCGGCCCCAGCCACCACGGAGGACCGTCTTGCCCTCGCCCATCAGGTCATACGCGACACCGAAGCGCGGCTGGTAGAACGCACCTCGCGTCGGGAATCCGCCGATCGGCACGTTGGAGTTGCGCTTGTTCCACTCAAATCCGCAATACTGGGTCGGCGTGCAGCTCGTGTTGTATTTGGAATAATCGAAAACTGAATATCCGAATCCAAGGCGGTCCGCCCACGGAGTGAAGTGAGTAATGCGAAGGCCCAGTTCGATTGTCAACCTCTTGTTGACCTTCCAGGAATCCTGAACGAAGCCTTCATACGTCGAGTACGCGATGTCGTTAATGCGGTTGAACGACGTTTCGTTATATCCACTCAACGTGCCTGTGAGCAGGTCGGCGAATTCGTTTCCGGTGGAGTACGTATTGCCCTTGGAAACATTTAATTGGCCGTTGGTGTTGTTGTTTGCGGGCTGGGCATTGCGAATCCATTCCCAGAAGAAGCCTGCCTTCACAGTGTGCGTGCCCCAGACCTTCGACACTGTATCGCTGAAGCTCGGCATGTACTTGTTCGCGTACAATCCGGAAGTCGGACCGCCCGCTTCGAAACCACCTGGGTTGAATACAAGGGCTGATTCCTGGCCGCCGCCGAAGGAGGGAATCTGCAGAACTCCATTCTTGTAAAGACCCTTGTAGCCGTAGCCGACCTTCGTGCGGTCGACCTTGGACGGATCCTGGAAGACATTCGGGAAGCCGATGAACGTATAGCCGAATACGAACTCGTTGGTCATGGTCGGGCTGAACACGTGAGTGAGCGACGCCGTGACCGACTGCGATGAGTTCTTACCTTCGATCGGCGTCGGATAAGGAACTTGGTTTCCGTTGCGCCACCACAGGCCCACAGGGAATTGCTGCGTTTCTCTTTGCAGGTTATACCGGACGAACAGTTTCGTGTTGTCGCTGATGTTGTAATCGACGCGTGACATCCACTGCGTGTTGTTCTGGTTGAACGTTTCCGCTTGGACGTAGTTGTAACCGCCGGTCGTGTTCGGATTTGCATTCGGGGCCGGATACAGTTTCATCAGGGCCACCATATTAGGATCGATCTGGGAAGCCGGGATGATTCCGCCGGGATACGTCGTTGCGTTCACCTGGCCGGGAGGGCCGCCGGATTGCGTCAGATTGCCCAATTTGGCTACTTCAGACGGCGAGAAATTGCCTGTCAACATGCCTGCGGTTGGAACCGTTGCACGCAGCAGGCCTGTGTCGAGAACCTGGTAGAAATATTCGTAGCCTGTGAAGAAGAACAGCTTGTCGCGGTTCTTGTTGAAACGCGTTCCGGGGATGAGCACCGGACCACCGATGGTGCCGCCTGGATAGTAGTATTTGTTTTGCGGCTGCGTCTGACCGGTGGAGTTGAACAGCGCGTCGTTGGCGTTCAACGCGTAATTTCTGGCGTAGAGAAATGCGGAGCCGTGGAAGTCTTTACCGCCCGATTTCGCTACGGAACTGACTACCGCCGGACCCTTCTGATTTTCAGCACTGAAATTCGACATCTTCACTTGGAACTCGGCGATCATGTCGGAGTTGGGGTTCACCGGCGTGTCGCAATTGCAACCGGGGTCGGAGACGTGCGCGCCATCTGCCGTGATATCGAGTGAGTTGTTGGGAAGTCCATTGTAAGAATAGGCCCCATTCAGCGGACTCTGGCTGCCTGCATCTCCATTTCCGTTGATGCCGATGGTCTCACCGGAATAATTCGCTTTGTTCGACACGCCATTCATGATGCCGAAGCCCGGCATGATCTTCAGGAACTCAGCGGCGTTGCTGCCGACTTCGACGAAGTTTTGCAGTTCCTTAGTGGTGAGTGTCGACGACTTCTCGCCGGAATCGACCGGAGCGATGGAATCGGCGACGCCTGAGACTTCGACGGTCTCGCCGGTGGTGCCGACCTTCAGCGTGACATTCAGGTTGCGCTTCTCACCGCCACCGAGATCGATGCCGTTAGCTTTATAAATTTGGAAGCCTTTCGCATCGACTGTAAGCTCGTAACTTCCAACCGGGACCGAGGCGAAGGTGAAGTAGCCATCATTATTAGTGACGCTGTCGCGGAGAGAACCGGATTGCGCATCGCGCAGTTTTACTGTCGCTTGAGGTACGACGGCCTGTGAAGAGTCGGTCACCACGCCCGTGAGGGTGGCGTAAATCGACTGTGCCGGCAGATTCGCGGCCAGCAAAACGAGGAAGGCGAATCCTGCGAGGATTCTTCTCCAACACGTCATTGTTAGTATTTCTCCCGTTATTTTTTTGCTCATCTTGAATGACTCCCTGATACTTACACACAACCCCGTTGCAGGATTGGACTTCATGCATGATAAGCCTTCGAATCATGGTACGAAAGGCTAATGGGGTTAAGCAGAATACGGTAAACGGAGTAACATGTTTGTTATCAGCAGCGTTAACAAATTTTTAAGGGCACGTTAACGCGATTGTTAACGTGATAGACTGTTCGGTTAATGCCTCCCCTTGCATGGGTTGGCCCGGATGTGTATACTCCCAGCAGCAGGGAGTCTCAGGAAAGATTTTGTCCCCTACGCCCGTGGACTACGAACGAGAACGACACGAACTGGATGCGCTATTGGCATCCGGCATCTTCAATCGCGCACCGAACCTGGCGCAACTGCTGAACTATATCTGCTCGAAATATTTCGAAGGGGCCACCGATCAGATCAAAGAGTACAACGTTGCGATCGAAGCGCTCGGCCGCGGGCCGGAGTTCGACCAGAAGAGAGATTCGATTGTTCGTGTGGAAGCTCACCGGTTACGGAAGCGGCTGCGCGAATACTATGAGACCGACGGAGCGAGTCACGCCGTCAAGATCATAATTCCTCCGGGACAGTACGCACCAAAATTTATCCGGGACGAAGCTCTCCTGCCGGCGGCGACCAATGGGTCGGTGGTGCCCGCCCAAGTGACAGAGGCGGCGCCGACTCCTCCTGCCACTCTCGAGTTTTCACTAACCAGACCGCACCAGCAGCACATAATGCGGATCTCCATCACCGTTTTGGCGGTTGGGCTGGTGGTGGGCGTCCTTTATTGGAATTCGCAACGCTTGGCCGGAGGCGCATCGACCACGATCCCCAGCGAGCCGCCAAAGCCGGTGCAGACCAGTGATGATCTTCGAATCCTGGCTGGGGCCACTGACCGGGATTATATCGATGGTCTCGGCCGGACTTGGCTATCCGACCGCTATTTCATCGGTGGAGGGACCTTTCGCGATGCCAACCACAAAGTTTCCGGAACGCGGGATTCGAGAATATACCAGTCCCGGCGGGAAGGAGACTTCGCCTACGATATCCCTTTGAAGCCGGGTGTATACGAGTTGCGCCTGCATTTTGCGGAGACGCTTTTCGGCGAGTCCAATATTGCCGGGGGCGGTGAATCGAGCCGGATCTTCTATTTGGGGCTCAATGGCAAGCCGTTGGTGCCGGAATTGGATGTGATCGGCGAAACGGGGGCTAGTGCCGCTGATATCAAGGTGTTCAAAGATATTTCTCCGGCTCCCGACGGTTATCTTCATTTGAAATTCAGCCCGATTACGGGTAGCGCGTTCCTTAACGCGATTGAAATCACGCCGGGAGTTCCGGGGAAGATGCGCTCTATCCGGATTGTCGCCCGGGATCGCGGATACACCGACAAGAACGGGTATTCGTGGGAGCCCGACCGCTACGCAAAGGGTGGACAGTTCGTGCTACGGGCCGATCCTGTGGGCGGGGCCACGGATCCTGAACTCTACCAGGGTGAACGATTCGGCAACATTACTTATAGCATCCCGGTGGCTTCGGGGCGGTATGGTTTGGTTCTCCATTTCTCAGAGACTTGGTTTGGTCCGGGAAAACCGGGGCGCGGCGGTGTGGGCAGCCGGATCTTTAGTATTCTCTGCGATGGTGTGGCTTTGGTTCGGAACTTCGATATTTTTAGAGAGGCGGGCGGGTCCGACTTGGCGGTCACTCGTGTGTTTCATGGCTTGGAGCCGAATCCCCAGGGGAAATTGGTTATCTCGCTGGTTCCGGTTCGGAATTATGCTTGCATTAATGCGCTTGAGGTAATCGATGAGTCCAAATAGGGCCGCGAATTAACGCGAATGAACGCTAATAAAACCAAATAACTAGGCTAGCACTCCGGCTACTACTTTCCCTTTTACGTCTGTAAGGCGGAAGTGGCGGCCTTGGAATTTGTAGGTTAGCTTTGTGTGGTCGAGACCTAGTGTGCGTAGTATCGTTGCGTGCAGGTC
>Ga0207695_10003562_pt1 | contig 21808 bp, 17 predicted proteins | sample KBSC54metaG_FD_184354 | JGI IMG/M metagenome (GOLD analysis project Ga0207695, IMG submission 184354) | Corn rhizosphere microbial communities from Kellogg Biological Station, Michigan, USA - KBS C5-4 metaG (SPAdes) (version 2) | ecosystem: Host-associated > Plants > Roots > Rhizosphere > Soil...
TTCCAGGCAATGAAACCCGTTCAGGGGCCGGATACCGGATGATCGATCTCGATATTCCGCGCCTGCTGTCGGGTATAGCGCCGCGCTGGGTCAGCAAGACTGCCTGCGCGGTGCTGGGCATCGGATCGGCAGTCCTGCTGCGTTTCATTGTCGAACAGATCACGCCCGGCGCCGCACCTTTCGCGTTCGTTTATCCCGCCGCCCTGATGGCGACACTGCTGGGGGGATGGCAGGCCGGCCTGGGTACCCTGGCGGGGACCGAATTGCTCGCCTGGGTCTTCGTGGTGCCCAAGGGCCCTGAAGGCGGCCATACCGAGCAGCAGGTGGCCGCAGCTATTCTGGTGGCACTTACCGCCGCCGCCGTCATTGCGGTGGGTGAAGGTTTTCGCGTCGCCGCGCAGAGAATTGTCGCGGAGCGCAACGCCAAGCTTGCCGAACGGGAATTGCTGTTTCGCGAATTGCAGCATCGCGTCAGCAATGACTTCACCATCGTCAACAGCTTGCTGGACCTGCAGCGCCGGCGCAGCACCGATCCGGAGACCCGCCAGGCGCTGGAACAGGCGATGGGCCGCATCCGCTCTGTCGCGCGGGTGCATCATCACCTCTACACGCTGCCCGATATCGGCGCGATCGATTTTCGCCAGTATCTGGCGGACCTTTGCGCCGCGCTCGCCCAGGCCGCTTTTCCGCCGACCGGACTCTATCTGCGTTGCCATTGCGACCAGGCCTATATGTCGCGCAGCCGGGCAATCGCGATCGGCCTGGTGACCAACGAACTGGTAACGAACGCCGTCAAGCATGCCTTTCCCGACGATCGCGCCGGCAATATCGATGTCCGCTTCCAGAAAAGTGATGCCGGATGGTCGCTCAGCGTCAGCGATGACGGCATCGGCTATGCCCAGCCTCAGCCCAAACCGGGGCTCGGCACCAGCTTGTTGGAAGAATTTACCCGACAAGCCGGCGGAACCTTGTCGATAGAGGCCGGCAGCGGGACCGTGGCCCGGCTCATTCTGCCACCATCCGCCGCCCAATCGTCTGTACAGGACGGTACGGATAGCTGAGGGAACATTTTCCCTTGCTGACCGTTCATTACGTCAGCGCGGGAAAACATTTTGCTGTCAGAACGTATAATGAAGCCGCCGACCGGCGAGAACCACTACCGGCTGCTGGTCGAGGCGGTTACCGATTATGCCATCATCATGCTCAATCCAGCAGGCGTGGTGACCAGTTGGAATCGCGGCGCTCGGCGCTCCCAGGGGTATGAACCGTTCGAAATCATCGGCGAGCATTTTTCGCGCTTTTACACATCCGAGGATCGTCGCGTCGGGCTGCCGCAGACCGTGTTGGACATCGCGGCGCGCGACGGAAAATTCGAAGGCGAAGGATGGCGCGTTCGCAAGGACGGCACGCGTTTCTGGGCCCATATGGTGATAGAAGCCATTCGCGAATCCGGTGGCGAGCTGCTGGGGTTTGCCGAGATCGCACGCGACCTCACCGAGCAAAGACAGGCCCAGGAATCCTTGCGGCGCAGCGAGGAACAATTCCGGCTGCTGGTCCAGAGCGTCACGGATTATGCCATCTACATGCTGGACGTGAATGGAAACATCACCAGCTGGAATCTGGGAGCCCAGCGCATCAAGGGCTACTTGCCCGACGAGATCATCGGCCAGCATTTTTCCCGTTTCTATACCGCCGAGGATCGGAAACGAGGCGAACCGCAGCGGGTGCTGGAAGCTGCGATCCGCGAAGGCCGCTTCGAACGAGAAGGTCTGAGAGTCCGCAAGGACGGCAGTGTGTTCCAAGCCCATGTGATCGTCGATCCGATCCGCGATGCGAAAGGCGAAGTGGTGGGCTTCGCCAAGGTGACCCGTGATGTCACCGAGCGCATAAAAGCGCAGAATGAGCTGGAGCAAGCGCGGGAAGCCCTGTTCCAGTCCCAGAAAATGGACGCGATCGGCCAGTTGACCGGGGGCGTGGCGCATGACTTCAACAATCTCTTGATGGCGATCCTGAGCAGCCTGGAACTGGCAAAGAAGCGGCTGCCGGACGATCAACAGATCACGCGGCTGCTGGACAACGCCATTCAGGGTGCCCAGCGAGGTTCGATTCTCACCCAGCGCATGCTGTCTTTCGCGCGGCGCCAATCGCTGGAACCCAAACCGATCGACCTGCCGACGCTGATGAACAATTTGATCGAACTGCTGCAAAGAGCGATCGGTTCCGGTGTGCGGATCGAAACAGACATGCCCAGATCGCTGCAACCGATCCTTGCCGACGAAAACCAGCTGGAGTTGGCGCTGATGAATCTGACGGTCAATGCGCGCGATGCTTCGGCCGAAGGCGCCGTCATCCGGATCGAAGCCCGGGATCAGACCCTGAAGACCGGCAATCCCATTGGGCTGCCTGCCGGACGCTATGTCTGCATCAGCGTGACCGATCACGGCGAAGGCATGGACGCCGATACCCTGGCCCGCGCCACCGAACCTTTTTTCACCACCAAGGGCGTGGGCAAAGGCACCGGCCTCGGTCTTTCCATGGTGCATGGCATGGCCGAACAGATTGGCGGCCGGTTTGTCTTGAAAAGCAGCCGGGGCCAAGGCACCACGGCCGAGATTTGGCTTCCGGCCGCGGCCGCCGGCGTGCCCGTGCAGGACGCACCGGGCGGGCAAGCCGATGACGGGCCCGCGCCGTCCCTCAAAATTCTTGCCGTCGATGATGATGGACTGGTCCTCTTCAACACCCTCGCCATGCTGGAGGATCTGGGCCATGTCGCGCTGGAGGCGCGTTCGGGACCTGAGGCCCTTGATATTCTGGAGAAAACCCCAGTGGATCTGGTGATCACAGATCAGGCAATGCCGCAAATGTCCGGCATGCAATTGATCGCGGCGATCAAGGAGCGCTGGCCCGATCTGCCGGTGATTCTGGCCACCGGCTATGCCGAGCTTCCCGCTGGCGCCGCCCAGGAGATGCCGAAACTGGCCAAGCCCTTTAGCGAGGCTGATCTGGCCAGCACCATTGCCAAACTGTTCGCCTGAGGGCCGGCAGGCCCGCACCCCTCGTCAGTAACCGGGACCTGTATGGACAAGGATATGTGACAGGCCATATCGTGCCCGCGGCGCTGTGTAATGGGCGCTTTTATTATTGAGGGCGTATCGTGCCGAAGGCCAACACTCATTCCATTGATAAAGCTATCGGTGGACGCCTTAAAATGTACCGTCAACGCGCCAATATCTCGCAGACCGCGCTTGGCAAGCATCTTGGCGTTTCATTCCAGCAGGTTCAGAAATACGAGAACGGGACCAATCGCATTTCCGCCGCGACCCTGATCAAGATTTCCCGGGCCTTGAACGTACCCGTTGGGGAGCTGATGGTGCTGGAAAGCCAGCAACCCTCCCCATCCGGCAGCAGCAAGGATCTTGCGCGCTTCGCCAAATCGTCGGAAGGGCGCAGCCTGATACATGGCTTCATGGCGATCGACGATCCGCTTCTGCGGCGTCATATCGTCGGCCTGGTCAAGGCTTTGGGCAGCTGAACCGCCGCGATTGACCTGCCGCGTCTCGCATCCTAGTTTCGCCGCGATAGTTCCCGAGAGGGATTAATAGGGAATCCGGTGTGAAACCGGAGCTGCCCCCGCAACTGTCAGCGGCGAGCCAAGGGCCGATACACCGTCACTGGACGCATTCCGCGTCCGGGAAGACAGCCCGAAGCGACGACCCGCGAGCCAGGAGACCTGCTATCGGGTGTCACGCTTAGGCTCAAGGAACGGCGGGTTCCTGACGGCAACGATTACTTCGTCCATGCGGTGACACGCGCACGAGCATCCTGGCGACAGGGATGGCGCGCGCCTTGCCAACCCATGTCTCCAACGGAGTGTATCGTCATGCCTACTTCCATTCATTCGGCAAATCTCGGCTTTCCCCGCATCGGCCGCTATCGCGAGTTGAAACAGGCGCTCGAAAATTTCTGGTCCGGCGCCATCGCTATCGGAGAGCTGAAGAAAATCGCGGCGGCTTTGCGCGCGCGTCACTGGTTCGCGCAGGCCCGGGCCGGGATCGATCATATCCCTTCCAACGATTTCTCTCTCTATGATCAGATGCTGGACACTGCCGTCATGCTGGGCGCGGTGCCGGCACGCTTCGGCCATCCGGGCGGGCCGATTCCACCGGAGCTCTATTTCGCGATGGCGCGCGGCCGTCAGGATGCCGCGGCGATGGAAATGACCAAATGGTTCGACACCAATTACCATTACATCGTGCCGGAACTGGACAAAGAGATGCAATTCGCATTCGGCTCCTCCAAGGCTCTGGACGAATATAATGAAGCCAAATTCTTAGGGATCGCGACGCGCCCAGTGCTGATCGGCCCAGTGACATTCCTCAAACTGGCCAGGATGCGCGACGGTTCAGACCGGTGGAGCCTGCTGGCGAAAATCCTGCCCCTTTACACCCAGGTAATCACCGCTTTGGTCGAAGCTGGCGCGGAATGGGTGCAGATCGACGAACCGGTGCTGGTCGCCGATCTGGACGACAGGGCACGGTCGGCTTTCGCGAGCGCTTACGAAGAACTCGGCAAACTGCCGGCCAAGCTGATGCTCGCCACTTATTTCGGCGCGGTGGATGACAATCTGACATGTCTCGCCGCCCTTCCGGTGGCGGGCGTGCATGTGGATCTGGTGCGTGCACCCCAGCAGCTGGAGGTGGTTTGCCAGGCCCTGCCCGCGGACCGCGTCCTGTCCTTAGGGCTGGTGGATGGCCGCAACATCTGGAAGACGGCTCTGACCGACGCCGAACGCCTGATCAAGAAAGCCAGATCGCTTCGCGGCGATACGCTGATGATCGCGCCCAGCTGCTCTCTACTGCACGTTCCCGTGGATTTGGAAACCGAGACCAGGCTCGATTCCGAAATGAAGGGCTGGTTGGCTTTTGCCATCCAGAAGCTCGATGAAGTTTCGGCCTTGACGGGCGCCGCCAATGGCCGCCGCGACAGCGATTTCTTCCTGGAAAATGCCCGCGCGGTGGGCAGCCGGGTGACGTCCGGGCGAATCCACGACCCGGCCGTGCAGCGCCGATTGGCTGCCGCAACCCCGCAAATGGCTGAGCGCAGTCCCAGTTTCCGCGAGCGCATCGGCCTGCAGCAGACTCTGCTCAAATTGCCGCTCTTACCCACCACCAGTATCGGCTCCCTGCCCCAGACCAAGGCGTTACGCGACGCGCGGGCGCGCTTCAAGAAAGGCCTGGTCGGGCAAGAGGCTTATGAGCGGATGCTGGATGAATGGACCGCCGACGCCATGCGCTGGCAAGACGAGATCGGCATCGATGTACCAGTCCATGGCGAATTCGAGCGCAACGACATGGTGGAATATTTCGGGGAGCAATTGCGGGGCTTCGCCTTCACCGAGCGCGCCTGGGTCCAGAGCTATGGCTCGCGCTGCGTCAAGCCGCCGATCATATTCGGCGATGTCAGCCGCCCCGCTCCCATGACCCTCAGATGGACCATGGCGGCTCAGCGCCACACGCAGAAGCCAGTAAAAGGCATGTTGACGGGCCCGGTCACGATCCTGCAATGGAGCTTCGTGCGCGACGATCAGCCCCGCCGCGATACCTGCCGCCAGATTGCGCTGGCCATCCGGGATGAGGTGATGGACTTGGAACGGGCCGGGGTCAGGATGATCCAGATTGACGAAGCGGCGCTACGTGAAGGTCTTCCCATCCGCAAGGCGGAGTGGCAGGCCTATCTCGGCTGGGCAGTGGATGCATTCCGGCTCACCGCGGGCGGCGTGAAACCCGAGACCCAGATCCATACCCATATGTGCTATTCAGACTTCAATGACATCATCGCCGCGGTGGCCGCAATGGATGCCGATGTCATTTCCATCGAAACGTCACGATCCCAGATGAAGCTGCTCGACGCTTTCGCGAATTTTTCTTATCCCAATGATATCGGACCGGGGATTTATGACATCCATTCCCCGCGCGTGCCCAGCCAGCAGGAAATGGAAGACCTTTTGGAAAAAGCGTTGCGGGTGCTGACACCGGAACAGCTATGGGTCAATCCGGATTGCGGGCTCAAGACGCGCGGCTGGGCGGAAGTGAAGCCGGCATTGGAGGCCATGGTGGCGGCGGCGAAAAATGTCCGCGGCCGGTTGGGAGAGCGGGTCACTCGGCCCTGATCGAAACGGAAACCCATCCGGGGCTTCGCGCTCCGGATGGGCCTATCCGTTGCCGCCGATCACGCGGCCGCGTATTTCGCCGCAATATTTTTCCGGTTCAATTTCAGATTCGGCCTCAGCATGCCGTTTTCCTTGGAAAAGGGCTCCTCGGCGAGCTTGACCTCGCCGATGCGGATTTTCTTGCCCGCCATGGCCCCTTCGACGTGACAGCGGATGCGCTGCACCGCGTCGTCTGAACGGTCCTGCCCAGGCACCACCACGCAGGTGAGATGGGCGAGACCCGGCTTCTGGAAAACGACCGACTGCACGATATCCTCGCAGGCGTTCAGTTCGCCCTCCACCATTTCCGGATGAACTTTGTATCCGCCGGGTGTCACAATCAGTTCTTTCTTGCGCCCCAAAAGATACAGATAGCCGTCGGTATCGAACTTTCCGATGTCGCCGGTTGCCACTTGGCCGGTGGCGATGAACGTGTTCTCATTCTCGCCCGGCGCGCACTGGAAATATTTGCGGGTAAGAAAACTTTCGCGATGGACAATGATCTCACCGTCTGCCTCGAAGGAAATGCGCACGCCGGCCAACGGCTTACCTACCGAGCCGTATTTTTTCGAAAATGCAGGCCTGTAGGTGAGCGATCCTGCTTCGGCCAGGCCGTAGGATTCGCACAGCGGCAATTGCGCCCGTTCGAAGAATTGAATGGTATTGCGGCTGAGCGGTGCCATGCCCGAGATCAGAAGCCGCATCTTCCCGCCAAAGATCGCATGCACATCCTTGAAAGCGAATTGCGCGATCTTGCGCCGAAGCATCCGCCCCAGGGGCAGCGACGCCAGCCCGCCCATCAGCGTTTTGTACCAATTCTTCGATTCCGGCGCCGAAAAACGGGTATGAAGAAGTTGGTACAGGATCGGGGGCGCGATCAGAACCGTCGGCCGAAGCAGCTTCATGGCGGGATAAAGCTGTGTATATTCCGTCACGATGATGTCGAAATCATACCAGATAGCAGCGTAATACATGTTGCGCTGCTGGAAATTCGACATCGGCAGGAACAATAAGAGCCGGTCCTGATGGCCGAGGTTGATACTCTCCGCCACCGGCGGCAATGTCAGCTCCGCACCTTTGCGGCTTATCACCAACCCTTTGAGGCCGCCCGCCGAGCCGGACGAAAAAGCCAGGCAAAGATCGTCCGGATCATCGCCGTTCGCATAAGGCGTGCGGGGAAGTGCGCAAACATGCCCGTTCTCGGCATCGATCACGGCCACGAAAGCGTCGCCGTTGTCGAAGCCGTGCCGCACGCCCTTGGCCAGAAGCATCAGCGAAATATCGTACTTATCGACCAGGTCACGATTTAACGCGTCCGCAAAATCATCGGTGAACGGCACCGGTATGGCTTTGAGATCGACCAGCGCCAGGTCGTACACGATATAGGCATAGGAATTGGGGGCGAAAATGCCGACCCGCATTCCGGCCTTCACATTCCAGCGGTTCAAAAGCGCCCGGGCACGGGCGATGTCACCGGCCAGCATCCGATAGGGATGGCGGACCGGCTTGCCTTGGAAAAGCGTGATGATCGCACCATTTCGGGTCGAAAGGCTGGGCACCAATTGATCGATTTGCATGGTTGCTCGCTATCTGTCGCACGGACTGAGATCAGACACATTCCCGCTGAAGCCGTTCGGTGGCGGTAATCAGATCACCCACCGTGCGGCAATTCAGGAGGATATCCCCCAGGTGATCCGTGCTGACACCGAACTTCTCGCTGATCGAAAAGATCAGCGACACCATCGTCATGGAATCGGCGTCAAGATCGGTCAGCAGATCCGTGTCCCGCGTGATTGCCGCATGCCGTTCCGGGAAGCTGCTGGCGAAAAGACCGATGACGTAGCTTTCTACGGATTGATTTTTCATGTCTTTCTCCCGTTACTCGCCCGCCGTCAGCGGACCCCTCTGTTCAGCATGAAGGGCCGGCGCCAATCGGCGCTCGCCATCACGTCCCCGTAACTCGACATCACTTGCGACACTGCCTCATGGAAAAGCGAGGCCGGCACCGCCCCATTGTTCTGGCAGGCAGAAGCGTCGGAAAGATATGTGAAGCGGTGATGCCGGTGATAAGCATCGATCCCGGTGGCGAGGCAAGTCGTCTCTCCCAGAAGGCCTGCAATCGCAAAATGGCCGTCGGAATATTCCATCGCCTGCGCGAATTCGATGTTGGAATAGCAGGACGCTTTCGTCACATCGAAAACCATGTCGTTGCGCCTGGGCTCGAACCCTTTCAGCCATGCCGGATAGGCCTGCGGCTCCGAAAGCGATCGCGCCGGTGCGATGCGCCGGACAAATGCGACCGGTAGATGCGCAGCCCGTGCGGATGCCAGGAGCATTTCGCAATTTCTCAACACGGTTTCTAGCGAAGGAGTATCCGGCTGACGCGACTGATGAAGACCGGCCAAAACCAGAACCGGCTGTTCGCCCTGGCGCCGGTGGCTGAGGAAATGAATGACGGACACGTCGATGTTACCTTTCGACAGACGGCCGGGTGACGTCGCGACCTGCGGACTCTTCCAGTATCCCGGGCCGGTGCCACCGCCCTTCGGGCCGGATCACTTTGTAAGGATCGCCGCCGATCCGCACCGCATCGGGATGCGGCTGTATGTCCGCGACCATCTCGACATAATCGAAATCGGAAAAGATCAGATCGCGGCCGCCTTCGAACTCGTGAAAGCCGAACCGGCTCCAGAAATTCACCAGGCGCCGCTGCGCATGGCCGTATAGCCGCCGATAGCCTTTCATCTGGCAAAGTTCGATCGCAGCGCGGACCAGCTGGAAGGACATCCGGGTGGTCCGAAATTCCTTGCGCACCGCTAGGCGCTCAATTTTCGCAAAATCGGCAAAATACCGGATGCGGATGCAACCCACCGGTTCGCGCCCGGCATAGCCGATCAGATGCGCGGATGAGGCATCGTTGCCGTCGAACTCTTCGTCATAGGGACATTCCTGCTCTCCGATATAGACGGCGCTGCGAATGCTGACGATTTTCATCAGGTCTTCGAAAGACCGCGCCACCGACACGGTCAGGCCCGGATTGGCGTCACCGCGATAGCTGTCGTAGAGCGGCGGCCGTTTCGGCGCCCGGACGAATTCATAGAGATGCGGCGCGACGATCGCCCCAATGGTGGGGCCTTTGCGCAGTCCCAGCGCTTCGTTATAGCGAACCCCTTCGGGTGTATTGGGACGGGAATAGAGATTCACGCCGTCATAGGGCGCCGAGGCGACTTCGTCCATGAACAGGCTGATGCCGCCCGCCAGAATTCCGGGCGCATAGGTCGCCCACATGTAAAGGCCGGCCGGCCGTTCGCCGGGCTTGGCAATCAAAGCCAGGTCGGGATCGGCACCGTTGAAGGATTTGATCGCCAGCCGGTGCAAGCCCTTTGCGGTCAATGGCAGCATGGCGATAAAGCCCTCACCCACCGGCGCCGACGGATTGAATCCCTGTTTGCGCGATACAACCCAGACGCAATCCGGGTTGTGCCGCAGGACTCTGCGGACCACATCTGCGTCCGCCATGCCCGGAATATGCGGCCGCGCCAGATCGAGCAGATGATCCAGCATCGAAGGATCAGCCCGGAATAGTACCAACCGCTTGGCAAATTTGGCGGATTCCAGTGCTCCCAGGTCGTGTTTGGCCTTTTCCGACTTGACTGTCTGGTCGTTTTCGCGAACCAATCGCAGCGGGTGTTCTGTCATGTCTGCCTCGGGCTCAACGCCGTAGTAAAAATGGTTTTCGGGATTACGGGAGAGATTGTTTCTTGATCGGCGACACGCGTATGCAGCCTTTGGAGGAACACGGTGTTCCACAAGGTGAACATGCCACGCATGTGAAACCCAGGCGGGTCCCCGACTGGGAAACGGTTCGTATTTTTCTAGAAGTTTTGCGCAGCGGAAGTTTCCGCGCCGCATCCGATAGGTTGGGTCAATCCATCAATGCGCTTAGGCGCAAAGTCGATGAGCTTGAGCACACGCTTGGCGTGATCCTCCTCACCCGCCATGTCGATGGGGTGCGGGCAACCGCCGAAGGCGACAAGATCCACAGCGCGGCACTTCGGATGGAAGCGGCCTCATTCGATCTTCTGCAGGCGCGCAATTCCGCCAAGAAGGACGTGGAGGGCGAGGTTCGACTGGCGGTGACGGAAGGCCTTGGCACATTCTGGCTGGCGCCCCGCCTGGTGGAATTTCAGCGCGCCAATCCCAGGCTGATGATCAATCTCAACTGCGCGATGAAATCGGCGGACGTCCTCAGGCTGGAGGCCGATGTTTCCATTCAGCTGGAACGCCCGGTGACGCCGGATCTCAGGATGGCCAAGCTGGGCCGGCTGCACCTGATGTTTTTCGGCTCCAAATCCTATGTGGATACCTATGGCGATCCCAAATCGGTCGCCAATCTGCAGAACCACCGGCTGGTCATCCAATCCGACGACCATAAGCGTTCGCAGGAGCTATACGACAAGCTGTTTCCGGGCGTTTCCCCGATCGGGTTCGTGTCCATGCGAACCAATTTCGCCAGCGCACATTACTGGTCCATTGCCAAAGGTGCCGGGGTGGGCATGCTGCCTACCTATGCCCAGGCGATCGGAGCCCAGCTGGTTCCGCTGGATATGGGCGTGGTCCATCCCATCGATATCTGGATGACCTATCATCCAGACGCCAAACGCATTCCTCGCGTCAAGCGCACCATCGAATGGATCGTCCAGTCTTTCGATCCGCAGCGCTTTCCCTGGTTCCGCGATGAATTCATCCACCCGGACAAGCTTTCCGAGCTTTATAAGGGAGAGCCCTTGGCCAATCTGTTCGCCGGATATCTGGGACGGTAACGATCGCTATCGGTCTGCCAGGCTTCCGAGCTTTGCGCCGGGGCCGGCGGCGATGCCGTCGATGACGGCGCTGAAATGCCGGATGAAATTCTCCATGGCCCCCGGCGTGAAGCGGCCGGCATTATAGAAGACCTTGCCCAGCATGCCGTTCGAATGTTGCGACAGACCCAGATAGACATCGCGATAGATCGACGGCCTTTCCGCGTCGGGAGCAGTCAGAATACCGTCAAATGACGGAACTGCGTGAAGCTCGCCCGCTGAGAAATTCTTCTGCAGGGGGATGAAGTTGAACACCGTGGAGCAGAACGGCTTTTGCGGCGCAAAAATCGCTTCATAGAGCTCGCACGACACATCGCGGTGCGCATAGCTCCCGTAATAATCCTTGGCAAAATCCAGAAGGAAAGACTTGAAGGACCGATCTCCATCGATCCGGGCCAAGACCGGCATATTGACGACCAGAAAGCCGATCGTGTTCCGGAAGCGGGGATCGACCCTATCGGCTGTATAGGCGGCCGATAGGATTTCCCGCTGTCCGCTCCACCCAGCCAGCGCCAATTGATAGGCCGCCAGCAAGAGAATGGTCAGAGATACCCTGCTCTCCTGCGCGACCGCCGCCAGCCGCGCCACGATCTCAGGACCGGTGAAGAAAAAAGACCGTCCTCTGCGTGTCTGGTCTCCTTCCCGGTCATACGGCAGGCAGGATGGGGGCATATCTTTCAGCCGGCCGTGCCAATGCATGAGATGAGAAGTCAGATCGCGGTCTAAAACCCGCCGCTGTGCCAGCGCATAATCCGCATATTGCGAAACCGGCTCCAGTTGAGCCGGTGTTCCAGCTTCGAGGGCCTCATGCACGGCACGGATTTCCTGGAACAGGATCTGGGACGACCAGGAATCCGCAAAAAAGCCGTGGGCAAGAAAGCCCAGGGTCAGGTTGCGTTGCTCGTCCCGGAAAGCATGACAACGAAATCCGTCCTGGGCGTAGAGATCCATCGTGCCTTGCGTGAAGGCGCTGACCGCGGATTTGCCGCCCGGCCGCAGATCCGCCAGCTCGCTCTGCAGGACATCCGTCACGTCCAGCTGTTTGACCTTCCAGTCTTCGGCGATCTGGACGGCCCGGCCGCGCCGCACGGCCAGACGTGTCCGCAACGCGTGGTGACGGCTGACGACGATCGCGACGGCTTCATAAAGCCGGCCGATATCGGCCACCTGCCCCATGGGAACGAACATCGCATTGGTGAAGGGCACATCGGCGGCGAATCCGTCCATGCGCCAGAGCTGTTCGGCCCGGGGTGGCAGCGCAGACGGCGCCGCATTCAGCCCGCCCAGACCCAGCACTGTTCTGGCCTGTGCTTCCAGGAGGGCCCAGGAAGGCGATGGCCTGGGCGCCGGAGACGGGATTCGGGCGCCGGGCAGCCCGCCGCCCGGGGGATTTTCCGCCAGGTCCGGTTCGGGTCCATCCGCCATTATGCGCGCCTTTCGCTTCCGGTCCTTGGGTGGGGTCCTTAGATAGCGGGAATGGGGCCGGATGCCGCGTTCCGTTTTTGGAACGCCCCTTTCCAATCCGGAGAACAGACAGACTCGGCCGCAGGGCCTAACCTACTGATTTACGGTCGTAAGTCGCAAAAAAACGGCCGGTCGGACCCGGGGGGACCGGGAAGGCAGGAAATGGTGCATCAACATTCTGTGATCAGAGAAAATCCGCTTCCCCGCCCGGGGGACGCCGGCTCCGCTCGGGTGGCCGGACAAGTCAAATGGTTCGATTTCATTAAGGGATACGGCTTCATCACCTCCTCTGAGAAGCAGGACGACATCCTGCTGCATCAAGTCTGTGTGCGCCAATCGGGCTTTAGAACCGTTCAAGAAGGGGCGACCGTCGTCTGCGAGACCGTGATGGGAACGCGCGGCTGGCAGGCCACCAAATTGATCTCGGTCGATAATTCGACCGCACGGACCATGCCGGCAACCCCGGATCAGGCGAGCCGCTATGTCGCCGAGCCCAACGGGCCCGCCTTTGATGGCGTGGTCAAATGGTTCAACCGGTCCAAGGGATACGGCTTCATCTCCCGCGGCGCCGGCACCCCGGACGTATTTGTGCATATGGAAACCCTGCGGCGCTGCGACATCGGAGAGTTGCGCGAAGGGCAGCGGGTCCGGGTGCAGATCGGCCAGGGCCCCAAGGGCGAGATGGCGGCACAGGTTTCCCTGCTGGCCGGCTGATATCGGCATCGAGACTCGACCCTCAGCAAAAGGCCCGGGCTGCAGTCCGGGCCTTTTGCATGTCCAAAGGGATTCCCGATACGCCCCGATCCGCTAAGCTGCCGCAAACAGGAATGCAGATGGCAGGCGACGCTCCGGTCCCTCCCCTTCGCTATACCGATGGCCGCAACAGCCGGTCACGCTGGCGCTATGCCCTGCCCGCCAGTGTCTGCCTGATCGCCGCCGCCATCCTGTTCGATGGCCGGACCGTGCGGTCTGATGACATGGAAACGCGCGCCTGCCTGGAGCCGGTCTATGCCGGGCTTTTCGGCACCGGGCCGCGCGCGCTGGAGCGCTGCCTGCGGGACCGTCCCAAATTATTCGGCGCCGATGATGCGGAATGGCTCCGCTATGTCCGTCATCTGGAAAAATCCTGCCCTCTGGTGGTCGGCATGCAGGGCCAGGCGATCTGCGAATTCCAAGTGAAATCCGCCGAGGATCACGCGGGCAAAGGCTGGCGCGATCGGGATTATTGAAGCAGCCGGTCCAGCAACGGCAGATCGGGCGCCAATCCCCTGACGGCGTTTCGCCAGAAAATGTCATCCCGGAACGCTTCGATCCCGCCCGGCTTGAGGGTGGAGACCGCGCCGGTGACATTTCCCACAGACGCACAAGTCTCGGCCGGAAGGCCGCGTATATAACAGGCCAGGAAGCCGGCGTTGAAACTGTCGCCGGCACCGATCAGATCCACCGGCGTGACGGAAACTGGCGGGATGACGTGGCGCTCCTTGCCTTGCTGGACGATGGCGCCCTGCGCGCCGCGTTTGACCACCATCAACGGCACCTTTCCCGCCATCGTGGTCAACGCTTCCTCGATGCTCGATGCCTCGGTCATCCGCAGCAACTCGCGTTCGTTGGGCAAAAGCACATCGGTCAGGGGCAGAAGATCGCCCAGAACACCGCCCCACACATCGTCGGGATCGTCATTGGTATCCAGAGAAATGGTCAGTCCGTGTTGACGGATCTTGCGGAAAAGGTCCGGAAGGTCCTTGTGCAGGCCCTTCAGCAGGAACAGGGATGAAAGGTGGAAATGCCGGGCTTTGCAAATATGGTCGAGGTCGAAATGGCTCACGCGCATATCCGATGCCGTGCCCGGATAGGTGAGGATATGGCGCGCGCTGCCATGATTGATCAGCACGGTGACGCCGGATCCACTTTCTTCGCTAAATTGGACACCGGAAATATCAACCCTGCGATCCGTCAGATGGGTCAGCGCCACCCGGGAGAAGTCGTCCCGGGCCGCCAGGCTTGAGAAGCTGACCCGCATTCCCAGCGCCGAAAGATTGTGCGCCAGGATTGCCGCCGAACTGCCCAGCGTGACCCGGAATGAAGTGGCCAAAAGCTCCCGTTCCAGCGGCATCGGATACGGTATGCCGTCCAGCACCAGATCGAGATTGATTTCACCCGCGACAGCGACATCGAAATGCGGCGAAGACGCGTCCATACCGCTCCATACCTGTTGCCGGCCCCAGCCGGGATGATAGCATCAAAAACGCGGCTCGAAATCATCCACAAGAACGATCGGGGCGGGGTTTGTCGGCGCGCAATGGATTTTTGGATTTGCTGTCGGCCCATGGCCAGCGCGGCATCGTTTCCGTCTGTTCGGCGCATCCTTGGGTGATCCGGGCTGCGGCGGACCAGGCTATGGCCGATGGCAGCCTGCTTCTGATCGAAGCCACCTGCAATCAGGTTAACCAGGACGGCGGCTATACCGGCATGCGGCCGGACGGATTTCGCGATTTTGTGCGAAAACTGGTGGCGGAGGCGGGCCTGCCTACCGGCAAACTGATGCTGGGCGGCGATCACCTCGGCCCCCATGTCTGGCGCAACCTGCCTGCGGAAGATGCCATGGCCAAAGCCGAAGAGATGATCGCGCAGTATGCGCGCGCGGGTTTCGGCAAAATTCATCTCGACACCAGCATGCCCTGCGCCGGCGATCCCAGCGTGTTATCTGACGACATTATAACCGGCCGCGCGGCCCGGCTCGCCCAAGTCGCAGAAGCGTCAACCCGGGGCGGCATGGCTCCCTTCTATATTGTGGGCACGGAAGTGCCGGTGCCGGGCGGCGCCTCTCACGGGCATGCCTTGTCGGTCACCACATCCGAGGCGGCGGCGCGTACCCTAGCGGCGCACAAGCAGGCTTTCGTCAGCGCGGGGCTTGGCGATGCGTGGCTGCGGGTAGCGGGCCTGGTGGTCCAGCCGGGGGTGGAGTTCGACAACATCTCTGTCACCGACTACCGGCCCGCTGAGGCGGCCCAATTGGCGCGCTGGCGCGAAAAGAGTGGCGAAGGGCTGATATTTGAAGCCCATTCCACCGATTTTCAGCGTGATGAGGCTTATGCCGCCCTGGTCCGGGACGGGTTTGCCGTTCTGAAAGTGGGACCGGGCGTGACCTTTGCCATGCGCGAAGCGATCTGCGCCTTGGCTGAGATCGAAAAATGGACCATCGCGCCCGACGCGCAGTCCAGGCTTCTGGGCGTGATCCGCACGGTCATGCACGAAAATCCCCGATATTGGCGCGACTATTATACAGGGACGCCGGCGGAGCAGGACCTGCTGCTCTTCAACAGCTACAGTGATCGCATCCGCTATTACTGGCCCGATCCCAGGATCGAAGCGGCCATCACCAGGCTGATCGCCAACCTCACCGCGGTCCCTATCCCTGACATCTTGCTGAGCCGCTATTTGCCGGTCCAATACCGGCGGGTCCGCGAAGGCGGGCTTGCCCGTGATCCTAAAGCGCTGATCCTGGACCGGATCCGCGATGCGCTCCGGCCTTATGCGGCAGCGTGCCGGGCCTGAAAGGTCAGGCTTCGTCTGGCGGCAATTCGAAGTTGACCAGATCGGCGCGGAAGCCTCGGGTGCGGATGGTGCCATAAAGGATTCCCGCCGTCATCCAGACCGCGCCCAATATCATCGCCGCGCGGCTTAAATGGATCCAAATGAAGCCGCAGATCACAAGCCCCAGCAGCGGCACCAGAAAATGACTTAAGGTCCGGCTTTCGCCGCGCCACCAGTAATGCACGAAAGAAGCGGCATTGACGCCCATAAAGGCGATGAAGGCACCGAAATTGAGTGCCTGGGCGCCCACGGCATAGGCGCTTCCGCCCAGCGCATCCGAAAAATACTCCATCGTGGCCGCACCGATCAGCGCCACCACCCCGACCAGGATGATGCCGTTGCGCGGCACAAGATGGCGCGGCTCGATCACCCCGAAAAAGGATTTGGGCAGCGCATTGCCCTTGCCCATGCCATAGAGCAGCCGCCCGGCCGCCAGCTGCGCCGCGATCGCCGTGCCCATATTGGCGATCAGCAGAGTGAAATTCATCACCTGAAAGAGCAGAAACCCGCCGGCCTGCTGGGACACCATCGCGAAGGCGGATTCGACTTGGGGCTCGGGAAACGGCTTTGATCCCCAAACCAGCTGCGCCGCATAGACTTCCAGTCCGGAAAGCAACCCCGCGAACAGGCATACCAGCACGATGGCAAGAAGAAGGTTGCGGCGCGGATTCTCCGCCTCCTCGGAAAGAGTCGAGATGGCGTCGAACCCGATATAGGTGAGAACCGCAACCGACGTGCCCGCGAAAATATTGTTAGCGCGGAAATTTTGCGCTTCATAAAAAGGGTGCAGGAAGAACGTGGCGTCATGGTTTGCCTTCCAGAGGAAATTCACCACCGCGGCAAAGAAAATCAGCACCACCAGTACCATCGCGGCGCAGAGAATCTCGTTCAGTTTCGCCGAGGTGCGGATACCGTGAAGATTGACCCAGGTGAAGAAGCCGGCAAAAACCACCAGCCAGGCGTAAAAAGATATCCCCGGTACGATATTCATTGCCGCCTTGGCCGAAAAGGCGGTGCAGATCAGGGGATTGAGCAGATAATCCATCACCATGCTCCAGCCGGTGACAAAGCCCAGGACAGGATGGATCTCGCGTCCCACATAAGTGTAGGCGGACCCGGCGCTGGGATAGATCCGCGCCATGCGGCCATAGCTGATAGCGGTGAATAGCATCGCCACCATGGCGATCAGAATGGTGGTGACCACATGGCCATGGGCGGTGTTGCTGATCACTCCATAAATGCCCATGGGCGCAGTCGGCTGGATGATCACCATGCCGATGAAAATAAGATTCCACAGGGTCAGCGCGCGGCGCAGGCGCGGCTGGCTCCCGCCGCTCATTGTGCCGGCCGCGCGGGATGGATGGTCACGCCCTGCACCACCCGGTTGATCACCCCGCCGGGACTGGGATTGTCAGGGTCGATGCCTTTGGAAAGAGACAAGTGGTAGCCGAAGAGCTGGGCCGCGACGATTTCGAACGGCGTGCGCAGTTCATCGGGCAGCTGCGGCGCCAAGGCGGGAATGACGGCATCGAATAGCCCGTCCGGCTTGCTGATATCCGCAATGCCGACCAGATAACCGATCCGTTTGGCCCTGAGCTCGCGCAAAAGGTCCTGCTCGTAAAGGCGGCGCAACGGATCACTGGATAGAAGCGCGATCACCAGCGTATCGCCGCGGACAAAGGACATCGGGCCATGCCTGAGGCCCAGGAACGTCTCGGTGACCACGGGAAAAGCGCCAGCCGTCATCTCCAGCGCTTTCAACCCTGCTTCCTGCGCCCAGGCTTGCAGCGGCGACGAGGACAGCACCACGATCCGCTCGCGCACCGCTCCGGCCAGCGACCGGCAGGCGTCATCGATGGCCGGCAGCAATGACGAGCCATGCAGGGCACAGATGTCGATCGCCTCGCCGACAGCCTGGCGCTGCAAAAGCGCCTGCCCTGCCAGCACGAGATTTGAAAATGAGCTGGTCATCACCAGGCTGCGATCGTTGGTCCTGGGATCCAGCAACAGTATGCCGTCCAGTGCCGAACGGGTGAGCGCGCTCTCGGGATTGCAGGTGATGGCAAGCTGGAAAATATCCGGCCGCAAGGCACGGGCCCGTTCCACCACCGCCGCGCTTTCCGGGCTCCCGCCGGACCGGGCCAGCGACACCAGGACATCGACACCGGCGAGATGGCGCTCCATATCGATCAAGAGATCCGTGGTGGGAACGGAAAAGCAGTTCGCCCCCGCTGTCGCGACTGCCCGCGCGGCATAAGCGGACGTGCCCGCGCCCGTGAACAGAACCCGCTTTCCCGTCAGCCGCCTTCCGAGATCGAGCCGCGCCGATGCCTCATCGACCCGCGCCAAGGTCGTGTGCCACAGCTCCGGCTGCTGGAAGATCTCCCGCCGGGTTACGCCACCCTGCCCCGAACCGCTCACGCAGCCTTCCGCGCCGGCGGGAACAGAAGCGTTGCCGCCAGCACCAGGGCCAATAGCGCGGAGAAGATCAGGAAGGCGGAGTGATAGCCGCCAAGACGGTCAAAAATGATTCCGATCGATACACTCGACGCGATCGTGATGATGCCGAGAAAGCTGTAAGTCCAGCCCATCACGGCGCCGAACCGCGCCGGGCCGTAATAGCCTGCGATCAGGGCCGCCGCGGTCGGCAGCGCACAACCTAGGGCCACCCCCGCCATGCAAGCGCTGGCATAAAGTGCGGCATGCGCCGTGGACAGGCTGAGGGTCAGCCATGTCAGCGTCATCAGCGCGGCCGCCGCGATGAGCAACATTCGCTGGCTGATATGGTCCGCCAATACGCCCGCGGAAATTTTGGTGATCGCTGCCGCAATCGCGAAAGCCGAGATCATTGCCGCGGCGGACGGAACGGCCAGCCCCAGACTGACACCATAGGGCACCAAGGTAATCACCAACGCCTGGGACGTGCCCGACACCATCGACAGGACAATGCTGGGGATCCAGAAGGCGCGGCTGGTGAGGATTTCCTGCCAGCGCGGTGCAGGCATCGAAAGCGCGCCGCCCGGCCGCGCGGGATCGCTTTCCCGGCCCTGATTCTCGGGATGATCGCTGAGGCCCATGTCCGACGGCTTGTTACGCAGCACAAGCAATGCCAGCACCACGATGATGGCCGCGATAATGAGCGCTTCATAGATGAGCGCCAGACGCCACCCATATTGCTGAATGGCGCGGCTGAGCAGCGGGACGACCGTGAAACCACCGCCCGACGTCGCGACCGCCGCCAGCCCCAGCGCCAGGCCCCGGTGCCGGTAGAACCAGCGCGATGCCATGGCCGCCGTGGTCAGCGGACCAATGCACATGAAGCCGATGGCGGTCGGCAGGAACAGCAAAGCGGCCATTACCAGCAAGGATTGGCTGAGCGCAATGCCGATCAGGGCCAAGCCGAACAGGGTGACGCCCAGTGGCAGAACCAGGCGGATGGAAAACCGGTCCAGGGCCTTGCCCACCAGAGGCGAAACCAGCGCCCCGCCCAGAAACATGATGAGGACCGGCGTATTGGCCAGGGCCCGGGAGATGTGAAACTCCGCCTGTAAAGGCAGGACGAACAGACCGGCGGCGTAACTGGTGGCGCCTTGGGCCAGCAATTCCGACACCGCGGTCGCTGCCAGAATTGCCCAGCCATAATAGAAAGGCGTCATGGAGACCGGCGTCGCGGTATCCTTCATCGCCAGCCTCGCATATTGAATCCCCTCTGCGAACGGCGCGCGCCGCCCCGCGTTTTATGCCATGAGGCAGGAGGCAAAGAAATAGCGGGATCGCGCGGCGAGCAGGCGCCGCGCAATCACTCAAGACCGGATGGGATTTTCGCGCCGGCAGACGTCAGAGCAGACCGCCCGGGAGCGACGCCATCTGATTTTCCCAAATGTCTTCGGTTTCGGACCGGCGCGGCGTGTAACGGCACTGACCCAGGATGAAGCTCGGCTCGCCATTGTCGTTGGCCAGCGGCACGAAGAGATTTTCGGCATCCAGATATTCGCGGCCCTGGATATGAACGCGGCCCAGAAAGCGGAGAGGTTGAGCACCTTCCAGAATCATGTCGCCGCACTCCGTCCAGCGCTCGATATGTTCGGGCGGCAGACTCTCCTCGAGTGTCTTGCCGGTATTCTCGCCCAGGACGCTGGTGAGGCCGGTGCCGATCAGCCGCCAGCGATAGCGGGACGGATTTTGTGAAACACGCTCGAACAGAAGAACGGTCCGCAGAATGTCCTTCAGGTCTCTGGGAGTTATATCGGAACGTGCCGGCATTTTTCGACTTCCTGACTTGTTTCGCCACAAGGCGAGGAGATTTTCGTAACCGGGGTCGATGAACGCCAAAGTCGGGTCGCAGAAATGGTGCCAGTTCTTTTGAACTGCCTTCCTATTCAGAGCCCTGGCTGCCGCGATTACGTCCATGCTCCGATTTTTGACCGGAAACTTAAATTGCCGGTAAACCAACTGTCCTTTGCCTAGCCGATGCATAGTAAAAAATCGGCAAATGGAATCGTTTCCGAGAGATTGACGGCGCAATGCTCCACGGCGTGGGAAGAGCCGGATCGGGTCGATGCCGATGGCAAAAAGCGCGTACTACCAGCAGTTGGGCGCCAGCACGCGAAATTAACCGCTTTCGCAATCGCGAGGAACTTCCGGCCAGATTGATATTTATCTCCGGTCCCGAAGCTCTTATGGTTTATGAGGTATTAACAATCACGGCGGATAGAAATGTCACATGCACAAGGGGAGATAAGCCCCGACGGTGGCGTATCGAGCGTAAGGCACGGCAAGCACAATCTGGACGAGATGGACGCCACAAGGGTGGCCAAGCATCTGGTCCTGTTCCGGCCCAATGATTCCGTGACAGAGCGGCTCTTGGCCAAGGCCCGGCTTAGCATTCCGGGCTTCGGCAAGACCGAAACCATCCTGAATGTCCTGCACCAGCAGCTGGGTGAGATGCATGCCATTGCGCGCAAACCCCGTTCCAGTGGCGAGGCTCCCGTTGCCGAAGGATTCGTTCTTATCCTTCTTCTGAACGAGATCGGCCTGATGCAGCTGGCGCTGGGCACCTTCAACGGCCCCGATCCGGATCTTCGCCTGTTGGCCAAGCCGCATGAGCGTCCCGCCGGCATTTACATCTGGGGTCTACTCGCGCCCGGCCCTCTCGCGCCTGGCGTTGCCCTCTTCATGCAGGAAATGCTGGCGCCGCGTTATGCCGGCGTGAATTTCTATTCCCGTCCGAACACCGAGGTGGGAAAGCGCTTCAACGAAACCGTCGGCCTGACCCAGGGCGTGCAGGTCGGCCCCATCGATGCACCCAACATCTGGGTGTTTCAGCGCAAGCCGCCGGTGCCGCTCTATGACAGCTATGTCCCGGGCGCCGGTCAGAAGGAGATCGGCGTCACGGTCGCCAGAACGCTCGAAGACATGATGCGCGTCGCTGCGATCCGCAACGTGGTCTATATGGGCGAGCAGGAATGTCCCTATTACGAGGAGTATGACGGCAACGATCTGTCGGCCACGCATCTGATCGCCTATATGGGCGACGAGCCGATCGGTTGCCTGCGTCTGCGTTTCTTTGCCGGTTTCGCGAAGCTGGAGCGGCTGGCTATCCGCAAGGAATTCCGCAAGTCACGGGCGGCGTTCCAGCTGGTCCGCGCTGCGTTCAAATTCTGCCAGAAAAAGGGCTATG
>Ga0207695_10003563_pt1 | contig 21799 bp, 15 predicted proteins | sample KBSC54metaG_FD_184354 | JGI IMG/M metagenome (GOLD analysis project Ga0207695, IMG submission 184354) | Corn rhizosphere microbial communities from Kellogg Biological Station, Michigan, USA - KBS C5-4 metaG (SPAdes) (version 2) | ecosystem: Host-associated > Plants > Roots > Rhizosphere > Soil...
CGTCTCGCTGTTCACCAACGTGATCTGGGACAGCGCGACGCTCGGCCATGACCTGGCCTTCGAGTCGATGTTCGACTGGGCCGAGCAGGCGGTTCGCCTGGCCGCCGAGCAGGAGCTGGCGCTCATCATCCGCGTCCACCCCGCCGAGCGGCGCTGGGGAACGCGCGAGCGGCTGCGCGACGTGCTGGTCTCGCGGATCGGCGAGCTGCCGAGCAACGTCCGCCTCGTCGCCGCGGAGGAGCCGCTGTCCTCCTACACGCTGCTGGAGGCCTCTGAGCTGGTGCTGACATATACGACGACCGTGGGCTTGGAGGCGGCGGTGCGGGGAAAGCGCGTCGCCGTGGCAGGCGACACCCACTACCGGGCGCGGGGATTCACGTTCGACATCGCGCGGCGCGAGCAGCTCGCGCAGGCGCTCGCGAAGCCCTTGCCGCCGCCCTCGCGCGCGGAGGTGGAGCTGGCCGTGCGCTACGCGCACATGTTCTTCTTTCGCGCGATGATCCCGTTCCCGGCGGTGCGGGCGCAGGGCGGCAAAGTGGTGCGCCTGCCCGCCCGAGCCGCCGAGCTGGCGCCCGGCGCAGACGCCTACCTGGATTGGATATGCGATCGCATCCTCGACGGTGGCGAGTTCGGGCTGCCCGACGAGCTCGCGCACGCCGCCCCCACCGGCGTGGAGGGGGCGTAGCTCAGCCGCGCCGCGAGCCGCCGCTGTCCGCCAGCGACGGCGCCCTGTGCACAGCCTGCATGATCTCCTCCATGCCCGCCCGGTGCCGCCGTTTTCCCAGCCGTCCCACCAGCGCGCGCACGAACTCCAAGTCCTCGACGCGATCGACCGTCCAGCGCAGGCTGCCCAGATCGACTGGATTGGTCAGCGCCACCTGCCGGTGGCGCTCCGGATGCTCGCGCACGGCCATGGTGACGTGCTCGCGCTGCTCGGGAGCGAGCGGCTGCGCGTCCAGCCGGCGCAGCGTCGCGGCGTCGATCGCCTCGACGTCCAGGCCGTCGGGGAAGGTTCGCGGCTCGATGTTGCTCGCGTACACGCAGCCGGGCGTCGCGGCGTAGCGAGCGAGCACGGCGTCCACGATCGCCGGATCAACGAACGGGCAGTCGCCCGTGACCCGCACGACCGGGCCTTCGTGGCGGCCCGACGCCGCCACGAAGCGAGCGAGCACGTCTTGCAGCGGCCCACGGCAGACCGCGACGCCGAGCTCGACGCCGAGCTCGGCGAGCGGGTCGTCCGCCGGCTCGACGCTCGTGGCAAGCACGATCGCGTCCAGCGATCGAGCCCGGCGCAGCCGCCGCAACAGCAACGCCAACAGCGGCTCGCCGCCGACGTCGGCCAACACCTTGCCGGGCAGCCTGCTCGAGGACATGCGGGCCTGGACCACCGCCAGCGCCCGGCCTTGGGCGGCGCTCATGCCCATAAGCTAGTCACATCATGCACGCGAGACCGCCGTCCGCCAACCCAACCGGCGGCAGCAGCGGCGCGCGGGCTTGCGCGCGCCGGCGCGCCGTCTTTCGCTGCGACGGGGGCGAGCGCTTTGGCGCCGGCCATGTCGCGCGCTGTCTGCCCCTGGCGGCAGCGCTTACCCGCCTGGGCTGGCAGACGAGCTTCGCCGGCGCCTACGACGGCCTGGCCGAGTGGTTGGTAGAGCGCTCCGGAGCAATGACCGCCGCCCCCGACCCGATCGCGCCGTGCGGCGTGGACCCGGACGGGTGCGAGTTGGCGATCGTCGACTCCTACACGATCGCGACGGCCGCGATCTGCGAGCTGGCCGAGACGCTGCCGGTGCTCACGCTTGCCGAGGCCTCCCGCTGTTCGCACCTGGGCATTCTGCTCGACTACCACCTCGACAGGGAGACGGCGTGCGAGCCGCGACTGCTGGCCGGCCCGGCCTATGCACCACTGGACCCGGCCTTCGCGGCCGCGGGTCGACCGGGCACGGACGTCCACAAGCTGCTTGTCACGGTGGGCGGCTCGGGCGCCGCAGCCGCACTGCAGGGGGAGATCGCGGCTAGAGCAGCCGCGGCCTTTCCCAACGCCGAGGTCCTGCTCGCCGGGCCGGGAACGGGCAGCTTCACAGGCGCATGTGAGTGCAAGTTAGAAACATTCACTGCCTCCAACGGGCGCATACATCGTCTGCCTCACCCAAGCTCTCTGCTCGAGGTGGCGAGCGAGATTGACCTCGCCGTCACAGCCGCCGGCCTGACCTCCTACGAGCTTGCCTGCGCCGGCGTGCCCCAGCTGGCGATCGCCGTCGCCGACAATCAGCGCCGCGTCGTCGACGGCCTGCGCCGCCGCGATCTGGCTGTATGCCTGGACCTGACCCGAGGCGACTCGCTCAGCGACCTGCCGTCGGCGCTGCGGCGCATAAGCGAGCCGGCGCTGCGCCGCGATCTGTCCGAGCGCGGTATGCGCGTCTTCGACGGCCGCGGCGCAGAGCGCGCCGCGACGGCGCTGACCGAACTACTCGGTTAGCGACAAAACGAGCTCTAACGCCATGACACCGACCTGAGTAAGATTCCCAGACACGTTCCGAGCATCGGAGCGATACCTATATCCGCTCGCATAGGCGACTGCCAATGGACCTGAACGGCAAGACGATCTTCATCACCGGAGGCACCGGCTCGTTCGGCAAGGCCTGCATCGAGGCGCTGCTTCAGGAGCACGACCCGCGCGTGATCCGGGTATTCAGCCGCGACGAGCTCAAGCAGTCCGAGCTGCAGGCGCGCTACGCCGGCGAGAAGCGCCTGCGCTTCTTCCTGGGCGACGTGCGCGACCGCAATCGCATCATCGGCGCCACGCGCGGCGTGGACCTGATCGTCCACGCCGCCGCGCTCAAGCAGGTGCCCGCCTGCGAGTACAACCCGTTCGAGGCCGCGCAGACGAACATCGTCGGCGCGGAGAACGTGGTCGCCGCCGCGATCGCTAACGAGGTTCCGCGCACGCTGCTGCTCAGCACCGACAAGGCCGTCAACCCGGTCAACCTGTACGGCGCGACCAAGCTCTGCGCCGAGAAGATCGTCACGCAGGCCAACGCGCTCGCGGCCGACTCGCTGGCGCGCTTTGCGACCGTCCGCTACGGCAACGTGGTCGGCAGCCGCGGCAGCGTGATCCCGATCTTCATGGCTCAAGCGGACAGCGGTCGGATCACGATCACCGACGAGCGGATGTCGCGCTTCTGGATCACGCTGCCGCAGGCGATCGACTTCGTCCTTTCGCGCCTGCCGCTGATGGAGGGCGGCGAGGTGTTCGTGCCGAAGATCCCGAGCATGCGCGTGCGCGAGATCGCCGAGGCGATCGCACCGGACGCCGAGCGCATCGTCACCGGCATCCGCCCGGGCGAGAAGCTGAGCGAGGTGCTGCTCACCGAGGACGAGTCGCGCCACGCCAACGAGCTCGAGGACTGCTACGTGATCCACCCCGAGTTCCCGCTGTGGCGCAGGGACCCCTACGCGCAGGGCGTCCCCGTCCGCGACGGCTTTCGCTACAGCAGCGACACCAACCCAGACCAGCTCACAGCGGAGGAGCTGCGCGCGATGCTGCCGTCGCTGCAGCCGGTGCCGTGACGGGCTCGCGGCCGGCAGCGTCTTGACCTGCGTCGACGGCAACCACCTCCCCTATGGTCGCCAGACGATCGACGCCTCGGACATCGACGCGGTCGCACATGCGCTGGCCGACCCGTACCTGACCCAGGGGCCGCGCGTGGAGGCCTTCGAGCGCTCGGTCGCGGAATATCTCGGCGCGCGCCACGCCGTCGCCTTCGCCAACGGGACGGCGGCCCTACACGCCGCCGCTCACGCGGCGGGCCTGCGCGAAGGCGATGAGCTGCTCACCACGCCGATCAGCTTCGTCGCGTCGGCCAACTGCGCGCTGTTCGTCGGCGCCCGGCCGCTGTTCGGCGACATCGACGCGGCCAGCGCCAACCTCGAGCTCGCGTGCGCGCTCGACGGCGGCCTGGTCGGGCGGGCACGGGCCTGCGTGGCCGTGTCGCTGGCGGGCCTGCCGATCGAGCTCGAGCCGCTGCAGGCCGCGCGCCGCGACGGCCTCGTCGTGATCGAGGACGCCTCCCACGCGCTCGGCGCCAGACGCGCCGGCCTGCCCGTCGGCGGCGACGGGCTCGCCGACATGACCACGTTCAGCTTTCACCCGGTCAAGGCGATGACGACCGGCGAGGGCGGCCTGGTCAGCACCGACGACGACGAGCTGGCGGAGGCCCTGCGCGCCTTTCGCAGCCACGGGATCCATGCTCGGGGCGAGCACGATCGCGAGGATCCCCTGCTCGGCGGCTGGCACTACGAGATCGACTCGCTCGGCTTCAACTACCGCATCACCGATTTCCAGTGCGCGCTGGGCGAGCGCCAGCTCTCGCGCCTGGACGACTTCGTCGCGGCGCGCAACCGGATCGCCACACGCTATAGAGAGCTGCTCGGCGGGGTTGAGCAGCTGCGACTGCCGGCGCCGGCGCCGCCCGGCTCGCTGCACGCCTACCACCTGTTCGTGGTGCGCTTCAGAGAGGGAGCGGTCCGCCGGCGCGTCGCCTACGAGCATCTGCGCCGGGCCGGCATCGGCACCCAGCTTCACTACATCCCGATCCCCGTGCACGGTCTGTACCGCTCGCTCGGCTACGCGATGGCGGAGCTTCCCGCGGCCCAGGCCTACTACGAGCAGGCGCTGTCGCTGCCGATCTTCCCCGGCATGAGCGACGCTGACGTCGAGCGCGTCGCGAGCGAGCTGCAGGTCGCCCTGGCGATCGAGACGAGCACTCCGCCGGTGCGCGTCGCATGAGCCCAGCCGCCACCACCCGATCGCTGCGGCGCTCGCACGAGCTGCTCGAGCGCGCCCGCGCGCTGATCCCCGGCGCCACCCAGACGCTCAGCAAGGGTCCCACCCAGTGGGTGCAGGGCGTGGCGCCGGCCTACCTGCAGCGCGCGGAAGGCGCCCACGTCTGGGACGTGGACGGCAACCGCTACCTGGACTTCCCGATGGCGCTCGGCCCCGTGCTGCTCGGGCACGGACACCCGGCGGTACGCGAGGCGATCGTCGAGCAGCTAAGCGACGGCATCGCCTTCACCCTCCCCCATCCGCTCGAGCTGGAGCTGGCCGAGCGAATCGTGGCGCTCGTGCCGGGCGTGGAGCGGGTGCGCTTCGCCAAGTCCGGCTCGGACGCGACCAGCGCCGCCGTGCGGCTGGCGCGCGCGATCAGCGGTCGCGAGCGCGTGATCGTCACCGGCTACCACGGCTGGCACGACTGGTACATCGGCTGCACCGAGCGCCACCTAGGCGTGCCGCAAGGCGTTCGCTCGCTGGTCGAGGCGGCGCCCTTCGGCGACCTTGCGGCCCTGAGCGCCGCACTGGAGCGCCACGCTGGCCAGGTCGCCTGCGTGGTCTGCGAGCCGATCGGCGCCGACGAGCCCGACGCGGCCATGCTGGCCGAGCTGGTGAGCCTGGCCCACCGCCACGGCGCGCTCGCCGTCTTCGACGAGGTGATCAGCGGGTTTCGCCTCGCCCCCGGCGGCGCGCAGCAGTATTTCGGCGTGCGAGCGGATCTCGTCTGCTTTGGCAAGGCGCTCGGCAACGGCATGCCGATCTCGGCGCTGGCCGGCCCGGCCGAGACGATGGATCGGCTGGAGAGCGTGTTCTTCTCCGGCACTCACGGCGGCGAGGCGCTGTCGCTCGCAGCCGCCAACGCAACCCTAAAGACGTTGTGCGAGCAGCCGGTGCACGAGCACCTGTGGCGGCTCGGCGGACGCCTGCAGCAGGGGATCGCGCAGGTGATCGCCCGCCACGACCTTGCCGGCTGGGTGAGCTGCTCGGGCGCCGCCCCCTGGACGATCGTTGCGGTGCGCGAGCCGCGGCCCGAGCAGCCGGAGTTGGTGGCGAAGTCGCTGCTCCAGCAGGAGCTGCTACGGCGCGGGATCCTCTTCAACGGCTCGCACTTCATCTCCTACGCGCACACCGACGAGGACGTCGAGGAGGCGATCGAAGCCTACGACGGCGCGCTGCGTACGCTCGCCCACTGCCTGCCCGACGGCCTCACCGCCCGTCTCGAGGGACCTCCGGTGACGGCGGCCTTCCGGACGCCGAGCTGAGCCGATGGACGCCCCCGACCCTGCCGCCACCATGCAGATCGCCGGGCGCCTCCTCGGCGCGGGCGCCCCCGCGTATGTGATCGCGGAGATCGGCTCCAACCACAATCGCGATCTGGGCCTCGCCCGCGAGCTGATCGACAGCGCCGCCGATGCGGGCGTGGACGCGGTCAAGTTCCAGGTCTTCTCCGGCAGCTGCTTGTATTCGACCAAGACGCCGAGCTTCCGCTACCTGAGCGAGGTTTCCGCGAAGCCGACGGCGCAGCTGCTCGACGAGCTGGCGCTGCCGCGCGACTGGCTCGGCGAGCTGGCCGAGCACGCGCGCGAGCGCGGGGTGCACTTCCTGGCGAGCCCGTTCGACGCGCAGGCTGTGGACCAGCTGCGCGACGCCGGCGCGGACGCTCTGAAGATCGCCTCGTTCGAGATCGTCGACCTGGAGCTGATCGCCGCCGCCGCGGCGAGCGGGCTGCCGCTGATCCTCTCCTGCGGGATGGCGAGCTACGGGGAGATCGAGGACGCGCTCGCCGCGGCGCGAGGCGCCGGCTGCACCCAGCTCGCGCTGCTGCGCTGCGCCTCGCTGTACCCGGCGCCGGCGGCGACGATGAACCTGCGCGCGATGGAGACGATGCGACGCGCGTTCGGCGTGCCGGTGGGCCTGTCCGACCACACGACCGGCATCGCGGTGGCGCTCGGCGCCTGCGGGGTGGGCATGGACCTGCTCGAGAAGCACTTCACGCTGGATCGCACCCTGCCGGGCCCGGACCATTCCTTCGCGATCGAGCCCGAGGAGCTGCGCGAGCTTCTCGCCGGCATCCGCGCGATCGAGAGCGCGCTCGGCAACGGTCGCCTGGAAGGCCCGAGCGACGCCGAGGCCGAGGAGATGTACAGGCTGGCGCGGCGCAGCGTGATCGCCGCGCGGGCGATCCCGGCGGGCAGCCCGATCGCGCGCGAGCAGCTGACGGTCAAGCGACCCGGCTACGGCATCGCTCCGAAGGACATCGACCGCCTGGTCGGACGAGTCGCGCGCGTGGACATCGAGGCCGACGAGCCGATCACCTGGGAGAAGGTGTAGCGGCGATGGGCGCGAGCGCTTGGGAGAAGGTGTAGCCCGATGCGCGTCGCCGTGCTCGGGCAGGGCTCGATCGGGCGTCGCCACGCCCAGATCGCGCTCGATCTCGGCCACCGGCCGGTCGCCTACGACCCCGCCCCGCTCTCGCCGACGCTGCCGGGCGTGGAGCAGGTCAGCGGCGTGGAGCAGGCAAGCAGCGTGGACGAGTGCCTGCAGCAGGCCGACGCGGCCATCGTCGCCAGTCCGTCGAGCGAGCACGCCTCCCAGGCGCGCGCAGCGATCGAGCAGGACGTCCCCGTGTTGGTCGAGAAGCCACTCGCGCTGGACCGGGTGAGCGCCGCCGAGCTCGACTGGCTCGCGCGCGAGCGCGGGGTACTGCTGTCGGTGGCGATGAACCTGCGCGAGCACCCGGGAGTGCTCGCGCTCAGGGAGCTGACCGCCCAGGGCGCGATCGGCGAGATCCTAAGCGCGTCGCTGTGGTGCGGCTCATGGCTTCCCGGCTGGCGCGGCGGCGTTGACTATCGCGACAGCTACAGCGCCCGCCGCGAGCTGGGCGGCGGCGCGCTGCTCGACGTCGCGGTGCACGAGCTTGACTACCTGTTGTGGCTGGCCGGCCCGATCCGCTCGGTCGGCGCCCTGGCGCGCCGCGTGTCGGCGCTGCAGCTCGACGTCGAGGACGTGGCCCAACTCTCGCTCGAGCTCACGGGCGGCGGCGTGGCGCAGCTCACCGTCGACTACTTCGATCGCGCCTACACGCGCGGCTGCCGGATCGTCGGATCGCGCGGCACGCTGCACTGGAGCTGGGAGCGGCAGTCGCTGACGCGCTACGACGAATCCGGCGCCGGCAGCCCCCAGTCGATCCCAAGCGACGTGGCGCCGACCTACCGCCGTCAGCTCGAGCGCTTCCTGGATGCGGTCGAGGAGGGGACACAGGCGCCCGTGCCGGCGGTCTACGCCCAGCAGGTGCTAGCCGTGGTCGACGCCGCGCGGCGCGCTTCGCACGAGGGGCGTCGTGTCGCGCTCGTCCCGATCCCGACGCTGCGCGAGGCCGACGAGCGCGACCGCGAGCGACTGCTGGCCTGGCGCAACGACCCGCTGACGCGGCGCTGGTCGCGCTGCTCGCGCGAGGTCGGCGATGAGGAGCACGTACGCTGGCTGCGCCAGACGCTGTCTGACTCCCGCACCAGCCTGTGGCTGGCGGAGTGCGACGGGCGCCCGGTCGGCCAGGTGCGGGTGGGGCCGCGCGAGGGCGAGGATGCGGAGATCCACGTCGCGCTCGCTCCGCAAGCCCGCGGGCAGGGCTTTGGCTCGGCCGTGCTCGTGCAGGCTGGCGCCCGCGCTCTTGCCGACCCGGGCACCGAGCAGCTCCACGCGCACGTCAAGGCGGAAAACGAGGCATCGCTGCGCGCCTTCACCGCCGCCGGCTTTCAAGCCGCCGGCACCGCCGAGGACGGGCTGCTGCGCCTGGAGCGCCGGCGCGCGAGCGCGGCGGCCACCGCGCTGTCGGCGCGATGAGCGCCTATGAATCGCAGCCGGCGGGCGCGGTGACGGCCGCCGCCGACCTCACCGACACGGGAGGCCTGTCGCGGCTTGCCGCGCCGGCGGCAGGCGCCGCGCTCGTACTGGCGACCCTGCTGATCTGCGAAGCGCAGCCGGGCGAGCTGCTGTTGTTTACCGGCTTCCAGCTCGCCTTCACGCTGCTGCCCGGCCTGCTCCTGTACCTGTTGTTGGCGGACAGGCGACGCCCCGCGCTCGACGCGCTCGGGCTCGTGGTGGCGCTCGGGATGGCGATCCAGATCGCCTGCTACCTGCTTGCGGCCGCGCTCGGCCAGCGCTGGCTGTTCGCCGCCTACCCCGCGATCCTGCTCGCGGCGAGCGCACCGCCGCTGTACGGCCGCCGCCGGTCGCTGTCCGCGCTGTTCTCGCGGCCATGCTCGCCCACGCGGCGCTCCGCGCTAGCGGCTCTGGCGCTGCTGGCGGGCGGCGTCGCGGTGATCTGGCTCGGCCTGTTCGCGGCCAGCCCGCTACCACGCTCGGCCGCGAGCGTTAGCTACTACTCGGACCTGGTCTTCAACATCTCGCTCGCCGCCGAGATCCTGCACCACTGGCCCCTGATGAACCCGAGCGTGAGCGGCGTCGGGCTGCATTACCACGTCTTCGTCGACGTCCAGGCAGCCGCGGCCGCGCAGGTCACTCACGTCGGGTTGGCGAGCATCCTCCTGCGCCTGCAGCCGGCGCTGCTGGTGAGCGCGATCGGCCTGCAGCTGTTCTCGCTCGGTCGCCGGCTCGGCGCCGGCGCCTCCGCCGGCTTGCTCGCGGTCGCGATCGGGCTGTTCGCGGGCGAGCTCAACTTCTCCCAGGGCGATCTGGCCGGCGGGGGCCTGTCCGCCTTCGGTTTCTTGATGAGCCCCTCCTACCAGCTCGGCGCCGTGTTCTTTCTCGCGCTGGTCGCGCTGCTGCTCGACGGACTCGACGCCCCGTCACGCCGCTCGCCCACGGGTCGCTCGCGCGCCCGGCATGGGCTGGCGCTGGCCCTGCTGTCCTTCGGCGCGGTCGGCGCCAAGTCCTCGGTCGTGCCGGTGCTGCTCGGCGGCCTGCTGCTGTTCGCACTCGGCCGGCTTGCGGCGCGACGCGCGAGCGATGCAACGAGCAGCCAGCAAGGGCTACGGCTCGGCGGCTCCACCTCGCTCGCGATCGCCGTGCTGCTCGCCGCCGGCGCCGGCGGCTACGCCCTGCTCTACCGCGGCGGCGGCGAGGCGGTTCGCGTCAAGCCGCTCGAGTTCCTCTCCTACAGCCACTTCGCCTCCGTCTACCACCGTGCAAGCGATTCGCTGCTGTACGCACTGCCCGCCGCCATCGCGGCAGTGCTGGTGCTTGCCCTGTTGCTGTTGCCCCTGGTCGGCTCGCTGCTCGTCCAAGAGCGCTGGCTGCCGCGCTCCGCGGCCGGCACGCCCGAGCGACTGCTGCTGTGCCTGCTGCTCGCCTCGCTGGCGCCGTTCGTGCTGCTCGCCGTCCCCGGCGACAGCCAGGTCTACTTCCTCGTCTACGGCTTCCTCGCCGCCGCACCGGTCTCGGCGGCCGGACTGGCAAAGGCCGCGAGATCGCTGTCGCGGCGCGCGGCGCAAGTCGCCGGCTGGCGCCGACCGGCGCTCGCGAGCGCGCTCGCGCTCGTCTGCCTGACGCTCGCCTCCGGGCTCTACGAACCGAGCGCGCAGACGCTGCAGCGCCTGCTGCACGCACGGCTGAGCTTCCAGGTCTCGGGGGCGGACTCGCACCGCGGCATCACCCGCGAGCTGCTGCGCGGGCTCATCTGGGTTCGCGACCACACGTCCCAATCGGCCGTGCTGGTCGTGAACAACCACGGGCTGGGCGGCGACGGCGGCTCGCGCTACGTGTACTACTCCGCGTTCGCCGAACGCCGCGTCCTGCTCGAGTCCTGGCAGTACACGCCGCAGGGAGCCGAATACCAGGCCGAGGGCCGCAGCGCGAGCCCGTTCCCAAAGCTGCTCGCGCTAAGCGAAGCAGCGGTCGACGGCTCGCCGGTCGCGATCGCGCGCCTGCACCGACGCTACGGCGTCGACTACCTCCTGATCGACCGCGCCCACGGGCCCTCATCTCCGAAGCTGGCGAGCGTGGCGCGCGCCGTGTACGCCAACCCGGCCGTCGCGGTGTTCGAGGTCGGACGGGCCAACGGTCTCACGGGCCTCTCCTCGTCGTGACCCGGGGCGCCGGCAGGCAGCCCTTGCGCCGGCCGTGGGCAGCGGCCGCGAGTGGCGTGCCGGCGCAATTGCTGCGCTACGCCGCGGTCGTCGGCAGCGGCTACTTGCTGGCGATCGCCATCTATCCGGGCGCGCTGGCGCTCGGCATCGCGCCCTACCTGGCGTTCGGGATCGTGTTCGTGCTCAACGGGCTCTACAACTTCGCGCTGCTGCGCGCATGGGTGTTCGCGCCCAGCGGTCGCCGTGCCCACCGCGATCTCTCGCGCTTCGCGCTGGTCGCGGCGCTGTCGCTGCTCGTCAACTACGCGGCCTTCAGCGCGCTCTACTCCGCCCTCTCGCTCGCCGCGAGCGCGGCGCAGCGGCTGGCGATCCTGGTCGCGGCGCCGGTGACGTTCGCCGCCAACCGCCTGTGGTCGTTTCAGGCAGTGGGCGCGCCGACCTCACGCGCTCGCCGGCGCGCGGGCGACCTCGGCCAGGAATGAGTCGTACTCCCTGATGTAGTCCTCGGGGTCGTAGGGATGGGAGGCCAGCACGAGCAGCACCGAGCTCGGCTCGTAGCGGAACTGGCTCGCCCACACCATCGGCGGCACGTAGATGCCGAGCGTGGGGTCGTCGAGCAGGATGCTCGAGCGGCTGACGCCGTCATCGACGGCGACGCTGACGCTGCCCGCGACGCAGACGAGGAACTGGTGACAGGCGCGGTGGGCGTGCTCGCCGCGCACCTCGCGACTGGGCACGTCGTAGACCGTGAACCAGCGCCTGACCGCGAACGGGATGTCCTCGCCGGGCAGCTCGCCCGCCGTGAGCGTGCCGCGCATGTCCGCGAAGCGTCCGAAGCGCTGCAGGTAGGCGCCGGCCACCGGCAGTGACGTCCTGCCCGGCTCGCGACCCAGCGGCGCTGCCGCGTCGGCGACGGGCTCGCCCGTCTGGACGTATCCGCCGATGCGGGCCGGGTTGCCGAGGACGATCGCATGCGGCGGCACCGAGTGGGTAACCACCGCGCCGGCGCCCACCATCGCGCCGCGCCCGATCTCCAGGCCCGGCAGGATCGTCGCGCCCGCGCCGATCGAGGCGCCGGCGCGCACGGTCGTGGTCGGGTGGGCCGGCAGCCGCCTGCCGCTGCGCGGGAACCTGTCGTTGGTGAAGGTCGCGTTCGGACCCACGAACACGTCGTCCTCGAGCTGCACGCCGCTCCACAGCTGCACGCCGCACTTGACGGTCACCCGGTCGCCGACCACGGCGCCCCCCTCGACGAACACCCCGTCGCAGATGTTGCAGTCGGCGCCGACGCGCGCGCCGGGCAGGATGTGCGCGAACGCCCACACGCGCGTGCCGGCTCCCACCTGCTCGCTCTCGCACAGCGCCCGCGGGTGCACGAACGGATCAGACATAGCTGCGCTCGCCGGGGGCGACCTCGACCGCCTCGTCGCCGGGCACGCCCGTGACCTCGACGACGTCGCGCACGATCGCGCCCGGGCGGCGCTTGACGCCCTCGTAGGCGCGCCACACGTAGGAGCCGATGATGCCCAGGCCGAGCGAGTTCAGGCCGAGGAAGAACAGCAGGATCAGCGCGATCCCGGCATAGCCGGGGACGGCGATCGCGCCGAGCAGGCGCGCGGTCAGCACGATCGCGCCGGCGATCAGGCTGATAGCGATTCCGAGCACCCCCACGGCCCACAGGATCCGCACCGGCAGGTCGGTGAAGGCGAACACGCTGTCGGCGAGATAACGAAAGCGCGCGCGCAGCGTCCAGCCGCTGCGGCCCTCGCGCGGCCGGCGCTCGTAGGGGATCAACTCGCGCCGGAAACCCACCCAGAACAGCTGCGCCACGAGCGAGGTGTGGACGTCCTCGAGCGAGCAGACGACATCGCGAACCGCCTCGGTGCAACCGAACACGTCCACCCCGCCGAGCGGAATCTCGCCGACGACGAAGCGCCGGTACAGGCGCCAGTAGAGCTTGGAGGCGCCGTCGCCGCGGTCGTCGCGGCTGGCGCGCCGGCCGGCGACCACGTCGACCTCGCCCGAGGCCAGGCGCGCGAAGAAGCGCACGATCAGCTCGGGCGGCTCCTGCAGGTCGGCGCTCATCACGGCCAGGTGACGACCCTGGGCAAGGCGCATGCCGGTCCTGATCGCCGCGAACGCGCCGAAGTTGCGCGAGTGCTCCACCACCCGCACGCAGACGCGCTTGCTCGGGGCCCTGCTCTCGAGCGCGTCCAGCAGCACCGTGCGCGAGTCGTCGGACCCGCCGTCGAGCACGAAGATCGTCTCGAGTTCCCCCTCGCAGCGCTCGGCGATGTGCTCCACCGCGCGCACTGTGCCCGCCAGCGAGCCGGCGTTGTTGTACACCGGCACTATCAGCGAGTTGGCTACCTCCATCGGCGTCGACCCATTCACATGGCGGCTCGCGCGCACGCCTCGATCACCTGTTCGACCTGCTCGTCGCTCAGGTAGGGATGGATCGGCAGCGAGATCTCACGCTCGCACAGCCGCCTGGCGTTGGACAGCGAGCCCACGACGATGCCGGCGCCGGCCGCGGCGGGCTGGTCGGGCGCGAGGAACGGGTAGTGCCGCGCGACGGGGACGCCGAGGTCGAGCAGCCGCTGGGCCGTGCCCGCCGGATCGGCGCCGATCAGCTCGACCGGGTAGAGATGGTGCGAGGAGCGACCGGCGGCGGCTAGCAGCGGGCGCAGCTCGCTGCCCACCAGCGCCTGCGTGTAGCGCTCGGCTATCTCTCGCCGGCGCTCGAGCCATCGCTCAATGCGCGGCAGCATCGCCGAGCGCAGGATCGCCGCGTGCAGCTCGTCCAGACGGCTGTTGAGTCCCGGCTCGCAGTGCTCGTAGCGAGCGCTCTGGCCGTAGTCTCGCATGCGCCTGGCCCGCTCGGTCACGCCCGCGTCAGCGGTGAGCAGAACGCCACCGTCCCCAAGCGCGCCGAGGTTCTTGGTCGGGTAGAGGCTGACGGCGCCGACGACGCCGGCAAGGCCTGTCGGCCTGCCCTCGCGCTCGGCGCCGGCAGCCTGCGCGCAGTCCTCGATCACGCTCACGCCGTAGTTCTCCTGCAGGGCCTCGAGCCGGCACGGATCGAGCGGATGGCCGTACAGGTGCACGGGCACCACCGCCGCGATCGAGCTATCGGCGCGCAGCGCCCGCGCGGCGCGGTCGAGGTCGAGGCCGCCGCGCTCGTCGACGTCGCACCATACGGGCTGGGCGCCGGCGCGCAGGATCGCGAGCGTGGTCGCGAACGCGCTCAACGGCGTGGTGAGAACGCGCGTGCCGCGGCCGACGCCGCAGCAGCGCAGGGCGATCTCCAGCGCGTCGGTGCCGCTGGCGACGCCGACGGCGTGCGGCACCCCCCACCAGGCCGCCAGCTCGCGCTCGAACGACTCCACCTCTTTGCCCAAAATGAGCCAGCCGCTGTTTCCGACTCGCTCCACCGCCGCCAGCGCGTCCTCGCGTATCTCACGCCATTGATCGGCGAAATCGTTGGCCCTGATCGAGCGTGGAACGGTTTCGGCAGTAGCCTGAGACATCGCATTTTCCAGCCCCGCTAAAGGACTTGATCTAAGTTAGTCGATGGCTCGATGACCGGCAAACGCCGCACTGTCGGAATCCCCGACACCCACCGCCCTGCGCAGCGTGTCCAGGAAGACGCGGCGATCCTCGCCGCGCAGACCGACGAGCACGAACACGAGCAGCGATACGGCCACCGAGACGGCGATCAGGACCAGCGCCACGATCAGCGAACTGGTGTCCCCGGCCACCTCGTACAGCGCCAGCGAGACGAGGACCTGCACGGACAGGCCCGGCAGGTTCGGCGCCACCAGGCGGCGCAGCCACGTCCGCAGCGAGCAGTCGAACGCTCGCAGGTAGTAGCGCAGCAAGGGCGGCCAGGCCAGGCCGTTGGCGATCAGCGTGCCGACGATCACGCCCTCGAACCCGAGCGGGTGCACAAGCGCGATCGACAGGCCCAGGTTGAGCGCGGTCGCAATGCCACCGACGATCAGCGGCACGCGGATGCGGCCGAGGCCGTAGACCATCGTCGAGCCGACGTTGTTGAGCATCTGCAGGGCCTCGTAGGCGGCGAACAGCCGCACCGCCCCGACGGCGGGCAGCGCGCTCGGGCCGATCCAGCCAAGCAGCAACGGTCTGGCGAAGACGAACACCGCGACGGCAAACGGCAACGCCGCGGCGGTCGCGTAGCACGAGCCGCGCACGAACATGTCGCGCACCACGGCTGCCTCGCGTCGCAGCGATGCGGCGGCGGGCACGAGCGCCGACACGGACACCGAGCTGACCGTCGCCGCGCCGAGGTTCACCTTGTTTGCGATTTCGTAGAGCCCCACCGGGCGCGGGCCGAGCGCGATGCCGACGATCAGCTTGTCCATCTGGTTGTAGATCGTGCTGAGCACGCGCAGGCCGAGCACGCCGCCGCCGAAGCGCACGAGCCGCGAGAACTCCGGCCGGCTCGCTCGCAACGGGCTCACGCGCAGGCCGGCGATCGCGCGATGGGCGAGCAGCCAGACGCCGAGCAGGGTGAGCGCCGAGCTTGCAGCGAGCGCCGCCGCCAGGCCGACGATGCCCCAGCCCTGCAGCAGCACGAGCACGTACAGCGCTACCTGAAGAAGCGTCCGGACCACTTCCAGGGCCTGGAAGGAGACGAACCGCTGCGTGCCCACGATCGCCGCGACAAGCGCTCGGGCCGGCAGCTCGAAGACGAGCTGGCCGCCGGCGATCGCAAAGCACGCGATGGCCGCGTCGCGCAGGTGAGCGGGCACGCCGAACAGGTCGGCGAGCGGGGCGGCGAGCGCGATCACGACAGCGGCGAGGCCGATCGCGATCGCCCACAGCACCGCCAGGCTGGTGCTGACCGTGCGATTGACCGCCGCGAGGTCGCCGTCGGCGCTCGCTTCGGCGACGTAGCGGATCGTCGCGCCCTCGATGCCAAGCTCCGACAGCGACGCATAGCCGCCGGCGAAGGTCAGCGTCAGCGCGAGCGCCCATACGCCGTAGGCCTCAAGGCCCAGCCGGTCGATCAGAAACGGCGTCAGCGCCAGGCCGGCGAGTATCCCCGCCACGTTGCCGACGCCGTTGGCAAGCGTGTTGCGAACCAGCTTGACCGCCGGGGCCGAGACGCCCATCAGCTCACGATACGACAATTCCCTGAGTGCGGACCATCGCGAAATCCAGAACCGCTATGCGACGCCTGCCAGGCCCCGCGTCATTCTGTCACGCCTACGGCGAGCAAGCGATCTACTGGAGCGTTGCAGCACAGCGCACAGGCTGGCCTGCGCGCCACCCCCTCTGCCTCCACGCTGCGATTGTGGCGCTGCCGATGCATCGGGGTGCGGACATTCGAGCTTGGTCGCTTTCGTGCCAACGAGCGCTCAGCGAAGGAACGAAAGGTCACCTACTACAAGGCTCAGTTCGGCGGCAATCTTGTGCGAGTCGCTACGTTCTTCTCGACGCCCAGCCCAACCACTCGGGTGCGCGCAGCGTACGCGGATGTGTTCGCCGAGGGAAGTGACGCCTCGTGGTGCGGATCGCAAGAGATCGACAGTAGGACATCTCCGGTGAAGAGCTGATTGGCGATGCCAGATGTTTCTGACTTCCGGGGGCGGCAAACCCATCCCACTCGGCATGCACATGCGGTCGCACACCGAACGGACCCCTGCTGATAAGTAGACCCCATTAAATTAGATATTGTATCCATAGGTCTCAATTTCTTTGACTATACGGCATCAACCACACCCTCCGGAGGGCTCCCATGCTTAGAATCCAAACGTTCGCCCTGATCGCGATGATAGGCCTACCTGTCATCTCCGGCTGCGGCTCATCTAAAACAGAGTCGGCGAGCAACTCGGCGTCGACCGCGGCCAAGGTCCCAGCGACGGCAAATGTGCCGATTGCTACCGGCAAGCCGCTGACGCGCGCGCAGTTGATAGCTCAAGGCGACGCCATCTGCGCTAGCGCGAAAGCTAAGGTCAAAACATTGGGCGGCAACTCGAATGCCGAAGTCATAAATCTGCTGCCACAGGCGGCAATCTACTACAACGCTGAGGCAGAAAACCTCAGCAAGCTCGTACCGCCAGCTTCCCTGTCACGAGATTGGAAAAAGATCGTCGACGACATGGAGTCAGTCAGTCAGTATACGAACGGAACCGCTCGGTACGCCAAGGAAAAGCAGGAGAAGACAGCAGCTAGATTGTATAACCAAGGTCTCAAAGTTAGAGAACATGCATTGGCCATCGCTGCCCGCGACGGCTTCAAGGACTGCTCAAAGGCTAGATAAACCCAAATCATGCCTGCTACAGAGTCGCAAGCCGGAACGGTAGCTGGGGCAGGTCTTGACCTTGCGATGTTCGCGTGAGAACCACGATCCCCGGGCTCTTTCCGCTGAAGGGGCGGCGCCCGGACGAACGGCAACCGAACTTCCGGGCGACACACGCCTATCGTCAAGTACTGTAAAGCGAACTCTATACTTCTGTTCCTTCGGATGATACTGATAGTTCGCCTCCGGTTTCGTGCCTGATCGTGGCCTCCGCGTCGCTGAGTACTAAACCAGTGCCGGCCCCACCCCGACTGCATTCCATCCCTGGATCTCCTACTAATTCACGGAACGCCTCATTGAATTCCGCCCCTAGCGTAGTCGTAGTTGGTAATAAGAGCTGAGCAGCCCTTTCTGTTGTTAAACATTCATCCGTCAGATTACCAGCGCCCATGCACTCGATCTCCCAGCCGAGTAAAGTGGCACCAGGATGCGGTAAGAGTAAGAGAGCGAAGAACGTTCCGGCATCTTCCACTAACTCCACTTCCGTCACCCACGGCAGTTCCTCTGGCCAAACTAACGGTTCGGGGCATCCTGACACGTTCGTGCATGCCAGCCCCGGCTCAACTAATAGAGTCGTGCTAATTAAGGTAAGCGTTACTAATTCTAATACGTCGCTGATTTCGTCTAATGATTCTGGACCTACCCAGCCAGTCAGGATACCGCTACATAAAACATCCGTAGCTTCACCGAAAAGGCCGCCTTTGACATCTTCCAGTAATAGTTCCCCTTCAGATAGCACATTTAAGTTTTCGACCACATTACCGCCGTTCCATAACCACAGTGCTAATAAGAACGTCACCGCAGAGGCCGATGCGGCTGTCAGTGCCCCGAACGCGAACACCGCGCTCAAAGCGACGAGCACCAGTCGAGTTCTACTCATCTCTTCTCACCTTTCCCCTTGGCGAGGCCCGGATTGAGCCTCCGCCGAGACTTGACTCGGCCGGTCAGCGCACCCGCATATGGTCAGAGAGCGCCAGGTCCGACCCCGTTGTGCACTATCGCCCCCATACCCAGACCGAAAGCGATTGGAACACCGCACCACAACAAACCCATCATCACATCTTCTGGTGAGGCTTCTTGCGTTCATGACGCACTGCCTTCGGGCATCCCGTGACGGCGATCGCAGTGTTCTGCCGCATCACGGCGCCGTTCTGAGCGGTGAACGCGGTCGGCATGTACAGCTTTGTGGGGACGGTCTTGCGCACGCGATGCACGACGAAGCGGGTGCGACCATTGTTATGGACCTTGACACGGCGCTTGACATAGGCGGTGCGCGTGAGCCGGCACAGGTTGCCGTTGGCCGCGAGCGCCGAGTTTGGGCCCTTGGGCAGCGTCAGTTCGAAGCTCGTCAGCGGCTGGTCGGGCACGGTCCGGTAGGTGGAGCTCGTAATGTTGGTCTTTTTGTTGATGAACGTTTCGCCATGCAGGTCGATCGTGACGCCGTAGCCTTGCAGGACGATGATCAGTTCGGGGAACTTCGCGCCGCCGTGCGAGACAAAGTAGGCGGGGCCCTGCAGCGGGACGGGAAGGATCGGCGTGATCGCCTTCGCGAAGCCGACCCTCGACGCCGCCGGGCAGATCGCCGGGTTCTGTTCGAAGGCCTTGGCGGTACACGCCTTCTGCAGCGTCGAGAGCCTGGACGGCAGCTGCCTGGGAAGGTTGACCTTGACCGAGCGGATGTTCGCCTGCGTCCCCCACTGTGCCTTCGGGTAGGTCAGCGTGACGTGCAGGCTCGCCCCTCGCGCACGGCTCGTGCGGCCGGACGTAGAGACCTTGAACTTTGGTTTGAATGCTAGGCGCGCACAGTTGGTGACCTGGAACGGGACTTCGACGTGGCGCGATTCGCCTTCGTCGCTTTCGGCGCTGCCGGAGATCGCCAACTTTTCGCAGTTGGTCGGGTTGAACTGGAAGCCGCTGCGGGTCGTCGCGAAGTTGATCTTCTTGATCTCCACAGGGATCCCGTCGATCAGGTGCGGGATCGCGAAACCTTCGAATTCCGCGTTGCTCGTGATCGTAATCGCCGTAGTGAGCGGGTCAATTTCGAGCTTCGCGCGCACCACTATGCAGTCGCAAGCGGGATTCTGATTGGGGTTGCTGGTGTCGTGCTCCAGATCGAACGGGCCGGCCTTCACCGGGTTCACGACCGACAGGCCGAACGGCGCTCCCTTATAGGGGCCGGTCAAATACACCTTGCCGCCCCCGACCGTGATCGGGTCAGACCCGACCCCCGCCGCAACCGTCGTTTCGCCGATCAAGGATTCCGAACCGCAGGTGCCCGCGTTGGCGTCCGCTTCATCACACAGCTTCACGCCTGTGAGCACACCCGAGAGGCCCGGCGGCAGCGTGAAGTGCAGGCGCGCAATCTGCTGTTCGCCGTCCTCGCGGCTGAACGTGCCGGTCAGCGGCGTGAACGACCCCGCCTGCAGGTTCGTCGAGCCGCCCGTGAACGTCGGATTGAACGGCAGCTTGGCGCCGGGACACGGGCCCCCACCGAGGCCGTGTTCGATTGGGAACGACGATTCCGATGTGACGGGCGGGTTGCCGTCCCAGGGCGTGAATACGGCCTTCGTGGTGTAGGTGCCGCAGCGCGACGGAGTCGTCAGCGGCGCGCGTTCGCCGCCGAAGAAGTGGATTTCCAGATCTTCGAAGGGCTGGGCGGGCGTGTTTTCGAACGTGGCCACGATCTGGCCCGTCGGGCTCAAGCTGACCTTGCCCGCGAGCTTGACCACCGTCCCGGAGTACGGGTCTTCCGCCACCAGGTACATAGCGATGAGGCTCCCGAACGGGTTCTGGTTCTGCGCTGCCAGGTACATTGCGCCTTCCAGTTCGTGTTCGAGCAGCGGCGTCTTGATTTTGACCGTTGCGATCTTCGCGCCGTCTGGGCAGAAGTTCGATCCCGGCTGCAGGGGATTGGGCAGTTCCGAGGTAAATGTCGCCCACGGCACGTCCGGTTCAGACTTGTTGATCTTTTGCCAGCCTTTGAAGCCGATCTGATCGCCGGGGGTGCCGAGCACGCCTTGCGCTTCCTGAGCCGGCGAGAGCGCGCCTTCGTCAGAGGTGCACGGTTCGAGCTTGTCGCCGCCCGAGGGATTGATCGCAACCCCTTCCGGCAGCGTCACGGTCGTGTCCCTAAGCGCCGACTCCGCCAGACCTTCGGGGTTGAACAATGCCGTCTGCGGCACCTTCACGTGCACCGTCAACCCGGACGGCGTGCTGGCATTCGTTGTATCGGGAGTCACGCTGATTTCCGGCGGGAATTTCAGCTTCGAGCAACCCGTCAGCGACACAGGCTGGCCGGCGGAGTCGCTCGAGACGGATTCAGCAGTGACGAAATGGCCTGGTTCCTGATAGGAGTCCATCCTGATGGTCGAGCGCAGCGGTCCATCGCACTGGGTCGGCAGCGTCCAGAACGCCTTCGGGGTAAATATCGGCAACGGAACACGCACGCCGAGTTCTTTTTCGAGTTCTTCCTCGCGCCGTTCGGCGCCGGCTTCGGCCGGGTCGCCGTACACGGTCACCGCGCTCGTGAGCACCGGCGCGCTCGTCGGCGGGTTGAGGACAAGCGCCTGGGCCGGATAGTCGCCGCCTGCGACCACACCACCATTGATGAATAGGAGGGGCCGATCATAGTTCACGCCCAACTGCAGCGCCACGCCCTGCGGAGGCACCATGTTGTACATCGGCCGATCGAAGGTGCTAGCGTATGTACCGTTAACGACGTGTTCGTTAGATCGAACGTGCCAATCGCCGAGGACCGTTTCCAACTTGCAAATACCTTCGTTGCCGTTTACATCAACCTCCCGCAGTTCCTTCTGCGTGCACTTCTTTTCGGTCGCGTTGGGATCGCCGACCACCCCCGGCGGGAAGTCCAGCTCGAGGTCCTTGACCGTGCCCTCGGGCAGGAGCACGTACGGAGAGTCGGCGTTCGATTCGATGCGCAAATAGTGCGAGTTGAATTCAATCGTGTTCAGCATCTTGTAGGGGTGCGAACCGGCCTGCGTATCCGGTGTACCATCCCTGTTCAAGAACGAGACTTCAAAACGCTTTATGCCGAAACCTTCACCGGCGGTCGCGACCAGACCGCCGCTTTCCCCACGCAAACCGTTGGCGTTCACGACGACAAGACGAAAACGGTAGAGCACACCGGGCTGCAATCCCGCGATCGCTGCGGACACCGGCACAGCGCTCGTGCCAGCACCGATGGCGGCAGGCGCCTGCGCACAGGAGGATTCATGTTCGTATTTGGCGCGCCCCCATTCGTCGGCGACACCGTATTCGAACTTGCACGCACTGATCGGCACTCCGCGCGGATCGACGGTGCCGTTGAGCGTCGCCGCCTGTTTCCCAACACCACTCGAAGGCTCCGCGCTCACCGCGGACTCGTCGCTTGCGAACACATCGACCTTGCCGGTGCCCGGGTTCGATACGTAGATCCTTCCATTCGCACCGTTGACGGCTATCCCGCCCTGGGGAGCTGATGAGCCGGCTGAGAGCGAGCCGAAGGGTACTCCCACGAGCACGCCCGTGCTCACGGGACCTTCGAATTCGCCTCTCGCATCGAATTCTGGATACGTGGTGCCATTCATCGCGCCC
>Ga0207695_10003565_pt1 | contig 21796 bp, 18 predicted proteins | sample KBSC54metaG_FD_184354 | JGI IMG/M metagenome (GOLD analysis project Ga0207695, IMG submission 184354) | Corn rhizosphere microbial communities from Kellogg Biological Station, Michigan, USA - KBS C5-4 metaG (SPAdes) (version 2) | ecosystem: Host-associated > Plants > Roots > Rhizosphere > Soil...
GGAAAAACCGACATCGACGACTGGTCAATGGAGAGCGGGACCGAATTCGCGAATGCCGCCGCAGTCACCCCCGGCATACGCGCCACCTCATCCAGAATGGCCCGCTGAAATGCTTGCCCTTGTGGTTTCTTATATCGGGCCAGTCCCAAATCAAATCCAGCGACAGCGACTCCCGCGGGCTCGAAGCCAAGCGGGATCTCCAAGGCCCGCTGCAACCCCCGCAACGCGACGAGGCTGCTCATCACCAGGAGACAGCAGAGCGTCACCTGCACCGGCAGCAGCAGATCGCGGAGGGCCCACTTCCGCGAAGACCCTGCAGGCATGCCCTTCAGTGCCGGATTGGGATTGGTGCGCCACGCGCGCTGAGCGGGAACGAGGCCAAAGAGCAAGCCACTCGATATTGAAACGATGCACGTGAAAAGGAACACGCGCCAATCCGGTTCCACGTTGAATCGCACCGGGAAATCGAGCGGCGCACGCCATTGGCTGAGCAGACGGAGAAGAAACACTGACAGTCCGCAGGCTGCAATTCCTCCCGCGCAGGCCAGAATCAGGGACTCCGTCATCAGTTGACGCGCGATCCGTCCGCGACCTGCGCCAAGCGACATGCGGACGGCGAGTTCCTTGTGCCGGTCGGCCGTACGCGCAGCCAACAAGCTGGCCAAATTTGCGCATGCGGCAAGAAGTACGAGGCCGGCAAGCAGAAGAACTCCCGTTGTAAAGGCTGCGACCGGCCCACGGATCGTATCCCCTACCAGTCCAAGCCGCGCCAGTTTGAACTGCAAACCATCGTTCCAGCGCGGACGCTCCTTGGCCAGATCCGCGGCAATCGGCTTCATTCGTGCTTCAGCTTCTCTCCCCGTAATACCGTCTTTCAGCCTCCCGAACAACATCGTGTTGAACGTCGCGGGCTCGTCGAGCCAGGAGAAGCTTTCAATCTGCGCCTGCATGGACATCGGGACCCAAACCTCCGGCCAGTAGAAGAGTTCCGTGCCCTGGAAACCCTTGGCCGCAACGCCAAGTACGCTATAAGCAAGGCCATTCAAATGAATGGTTCGGCCGACGATGCCCGGATCGCCGCCGAAGCGGGTCTTCCAGCATCCATAGCTCAGCACGGCGTAGGGGCTTCCGCCACGCACGCGATCCTCCGCAGGCCCGAAAAAGCGGCCAAGGAGCGGTGTCGCGCTCAGAACCTCGAAGTAGTTGCCGGTTGCAAGATAACCCCAGATTCGCTGAGAGCTGCCACCGGTGTCCAAACCCATCACCGTAACCCGATAACCGGCCACGCCGCTGAACACGTTGTTCCGGTCGCGCAGGTCGCGATAGTTCGGGAAAGAATGGGTTGTCCCTTTCGCCGGCTGGATAAATACGAGCCGCTCGGAGCTCGGGAACGGTAGCGGACGAAGAATCAAAGAGTTCACCACGCTGAAAGCTGTAGTGTTTGCGCCGATGCCTAGTGCGAGCGAAATGATGGCGACGGAGGTCAGTGCAGGAGACTTCCGAAGCACCCGAAATCCGTAACGAATGTCCTGCCACAATTCGGTCAGAGCAGAAATTCCCCGCGAGTTACGGCACTGCTCGCTCACCTGCGGAATTCCGCCCAGCGCGAGCCGCGCCCGGCGTTTTGCCTCGTCCTCGGGTATGCCGGAGCGCAAGTATTTCTCCATTTCGTGCTCAAGATGCCAGCGCAATTCTTCGTCCAGATCTGTATCGAGGCGATCCCGGCGGAAGATGGCTTGCAGCCGGTACCAGATATCAGTGAGCATTCGCGTTCTCCTGTCATCCAACCAAGTCAGGCCATATCGAGCACTTGGCCGACGACGACCGTGAGCCTTCGCCATTCTTCTGTATCAATTTCAAGCTGCTTTCGGCCCGTCCGAGTCAACTCGTAGAACTTGGCGCGCCGATTATTGTCGCTGGCTCCCCACGTCGCCTTGATCCAGCCGCGCCGCTCGAGGCGGTGCAAAGCCGGATAGAGCGATCCTTGTCCGATCTGGAGCGCCGCGGTGGAGACCTGCTGCAGGCGCTCTGAAACGGCCCATCCGTGTAACGGTTGGATTGCCAGCGTCTTCAGAATCAGGAGATCTAGAGTGCCTTGCGGTAATTCGAGCCGTTTCTGGTCCATATACTCCCTTTGCGCTTCGACAAGTAGTATACATCGGTTCTTGTCGAAGGGAAAGGTGTAACTGTCGCTTCTTGTAACTGTCGCTTCTATTCGTCCAGGCCGCAGTAGTTCCGCGATTACGGCAAAGTCAGTGTAGAGTGAAGAAATGTTCGGGATGACTCCAGAAGGCTTCGCTCGCGCAACAAAGATCAAGCAGACATTCGGCGGAAAGCCCAACGGGATCGGTGTCCCTGCTAGACATATGACAATCCTGGAAGCCAGAGATGTTGTTGTGTATTTGGCCGTCCAATGGGAATTCACTATAAAGGAACTGGACATCTCCGACGACATGAAGGTGATCGCACCGAAAGCGGAAGAAGCTACGCTAGTGACCATCGAACCGAACACCATCGCCGGAGTTCCATTTGTCCTGGATAATGGAAAGGATTTCCCGCTCAAGCCGGTTACGCTGAAGTTTGCAGTCGTTTTGTGGCGCCTGGCCACGCTGTTAAAGGACGAATGGGGCGCTACGAGGATCTTCACCGGCGGGATTGGCATCGGCCGCGATGATTCTCCCGGCGATTGTCACAACAAGGGCCGTTGCGTCGATTTCTTCGGCGCCGATACTAACAGGGGCGGTTTCCGTGTGGAGCGTGACTGGGGTAACCGCACGTTCATACGCCCGGATAAGGTCAAAACCAACAGTTGGGTGGGGTATCACGGCTAGCAGGCTTTTTGGTATCGTCTGAAACATCTTGCGGGCCCACCCGCAAACGACGCGGCCACTCCATTTTTCGAAACCATTTATAAATTCGCCCAAGAGCAGTGCAGGGATATGGATGGGATGCCAACCGACATCGGTGAGAGGTCTTTCATCATGCACCCTGATCATCCCGACCCCAAGCGGGAGCAGCATCGTAACCATATCCATTTCCAACTCGGCGCCACGTAGCTCTCGCTATTTGACGCGTCCGATTTGGAGAGAACTGCAAGAGCCATGTTTCAGTCCTGCCGAAGAGCTCGCAATGGATCGATCCGTGCCGCCCGCCGTGCCGGAACGTAGCTCGCTAGCAACGCGACGGTTCCAAGAAGACCCAGCACTGCAAGGTACACTCCAGGGTCGGTCGGCTTCACTTCGAAAAGCATGCTGCTGAGCACACGCGTAGCCAGAATCGCTACCGCCAATCCCGATGCCAGCCCGGCTGCCACTAGAGCTAACCCTTGCCTGGTGACGAGCCAAACGATGTCCTTCTGCTTCGCACCTAAAGCCATTCGCAAACCTATCTCGGCGGACCGCTGAGTGACGAGATAGGCAAGGACGCCATAAACCCCAACCATCGCCAAACAGACTGCAACTGCCGCGAAGATACCCAGTAGCAGCGTCCGGAATCGCGGTGCGGCAACATTCTCGGACAAGTCAGCCTCCATTGTGGTGAATTTCATCGGCATGGCGGGCGCAAGTTCGTGGCCTGTCTTCCGGATGGCCTGTTGTATGACAGCGGAGTTAGCCACCGTCCGCACGAGGAAACTGAGAGCAGTCGCGGCACGAGGATGCTGCTCAAACGGCATGAAGATCTCAGGCGACGGCTCGCGAGCCGGCCCGTACTGCCGCACGTCGGCTACGACACCGATAATTTCCATAGGATTCGGCGAATCAAGGCCACAAACAATGTGATGGCCGATAGGGTCTTGTCCAGGGAACGCCTTGCGCGCCAGCGCCTCGTTAATAATCGCTCGAAACGGCGCATCAAACGTATCGTTGTCCTGGAAGTCACGGCCGCGCCGCAGAGGGATCCGGAGCGCCGCGAAGCTGCCCGGGGCGACCACCGAAAACACTGCCGTCGGACTATTCGCCAGCACGGTTGTGGGGTCGAACGGATGATCGATCCAGTAGGTGCCGTTGGAACCCACCTGCCCTGGCGGTGTGCGGGTTGCGCCAACAGCCGATACTCCCGGAAGCGTCGCGACCTCGGTCAGCAGGGTCTTGTACAATCGCGTAGCCCGGCGCGCACCGTCCAGATCCGATGACTGCATACTCGTTTTCACAATCAGTACGTTTTCCGGGCGATATCCCAAAGCGACGTTATGAAGCGCGAGAAAACTCTTGATCAGCAATCCCGCGCCCACGAGCAAGATGACCGAGAGGGCGATTTCCGCCACCACAAGTACACCTCGGAGCCGCCCGGCGCTACGTCCGCCGAAAGTCTGAGTGGATCCCTGCTTCAGCATGTCGTTAAGATCGACTCGCGATGCGTGGAGCGCCGGCGCAAGGCCAAAAAGGACACTCGATATGATCGAAACGCCAAACGTGAAGGCGAGCACACGCGCGTCAATTCCGGTTTCGGCAAGGCGAGGCAGATTTGCCGGAGCGAATGTTACGAGCAATTGCGCGCCCCAAATACCGGTCGCTAATCCGACAACGCCCGCGATGACGGCCAGCACCGCGCTCTCCGTCAACATCTGCCAGATGATGTGACGGCGGCTTGCTCCGATGGCGGCGCGAATCGCTACCTCACGCTGCCGGGCAGTGGCTTTGGCGAGCAGCAGGTTCGCAACATCACCGCAGGCAATGAGTGCAACCAGACTCACTGCTCCCAGCAATATGTATAACGTGAGGCGGATGCTCCGAACCATTTCATCCTGTAGGCGCCTGACGATAATACCCTTGCCTTTGTTGGTCGAGGGATATTGCTGTTCCAGACGCAAACCCAGCGCATCCATTTGTGCCTGTGCCTGTTCCAGACTGACGCTGTCCTTTAATCGGCCAACCACCCGGTAATTATGGGCTCCGCGGCTGGGTGTCTCCGCCACAAGTGTGTTCGTAGGTACCCAGATATCCGTCTTCTGAGGAAATCGAAAGCCGGCCGGTGTGACGCCGACAATCGTTACGGCTTTGTCGTAGACGCGAATTGTCTCGCCCAGGACGCGCGCATCCCCGTTAAAGTGACTCTGCCAATAGGAGTAGCTAATGACAGCAGCCCCTGAGCTACCCGGCTTCTCCTCTTCGGCAGAGTCACTTTAACGGGCGGGAGGAGAGATCCCGAAGACCGCGAAGAACTCCGGTCCGACGCGGGCAACGTGCGCGTATTCCGCCGAGGGGCCCGGCTGCACCGCCACGTCGAAATCCGTGTAGTACGCGAGGGTAGCAAACGTATCGCTCTGGTCGTGCCAATCCTGGAAATCGGGAGCGGATACCGGCCCCTGGTCTCCTTTCTGCTTCCAGGCGGAAGAGAGCGAGACAATGCGGTCGGGGTGTTGATAGCCGAGTGGCTTCAGCAGCACTGCATTTACGACGCTAAACACGGCCGAGTTGGCGCCAATGCCCAGGGCCATCACCAGCACGGCGGTGCAGGTGAGCCCCGCGTTTCTACGCATGCTCCGTAGAGAATAGTGAATGTTCTGCTGGAACCGCTCGATCGAAGTCCGTCCCCACATATCGCGTAATCTCCTTCGCCAGGCCGATAGTGCTGAAGCCTCAGGTCGTATTACGGCGGTTTCGTGCTTTGGTTACTGAAGAGCCCGCAAAGGGCCGGTCGCGACCCCAATGTTCGTAAGCAAACGCCAGTGCGAGTCCGCGACCCAGGCTCCGTTTTGCGGGCGTTTACTGAAGAGCCCGCAAAGGGCCGGTCGCGGCCCCAATGTTCGTAAGCAAACGCCGGTGCGAGTCCGCGACCCAGGCTCCGTTTTGCAGGCGTTTACTGAAGAACCCGCAAAGGGCCGGTCGCAGCCCCAATGTTCGTAAGCAAACGCCGGTGCGAGTCCGCGACCCAGGCTCCGTTTTGCAGGCGTTTACTGAAGAGACTGGCTGATTCGGAAGACGTGCCCATCGGGATGGCGCACATGCATCTCGCGCACGTTCCACGGCTCGTCCGTCGGAGGCCAGGTTACTTCAAGTCCCTGTGTCAGGCAGTGCTGATAGACAGCGTCCACGTCATCTACCTAGATCGACATCCAGACACCCTTGTCCGCCGATTCGTCACCCTCCGGGCCGAAGGTCATCTTGACGCTACCTTTGCCGCGCCCACCTTGACAGTTTTCGCATAAAAAGATTTCGCACTCCCCCGAGCACACACCGCCGAAGGTAGGCGGATCGCCCCAGTCCCATCCTTTCTTCCACCCGAGCTTCTCGAACCAGGCGAAACTCTCGCGAATATTGGAAACGTTCAGAATCGGGTTCAGACGGTGGGCCAGCATAATCAGATATTACTCCAGAGCCAGCCTCAACCAACCCCCCCCGCTCATTCATCTGTGCAATATTGATATGGCCGCGCGATCCATCGAGTCCGCCAATGAATCTCCATCAGCTCCAAGTCTTCCGCGCCGCCGCTCTGAATAGCAGTTTTACCAAGGCAAGCGCGGAACTTCACATCTCACAATCGACCGTGAGCCTGCATATTAAGCACCTGGAAGAAGAACTCGGCTGCCCTCTGTTCATCCGCGTGGGACGGCGCGCGGTGTTGAGTCCGGCCGGCGAGTTGCTTGTGATGCACGTGGAGAAGATTTTTCGCGACGTCAAGAATGCCGAAATGGACGTTCGCGAAACGAACGCCCTACAGCGGGGAACCATCCGTCTAGGAACAGTGCCAAGCATTTTCGAGTACCGCCTTCCCCGAATTCTCAGTATCTTCAGCCATCGCTTTCCTCACGTCGAGTTGCTGATCACTTGCGCCGGGACGGAAGGCCTGCTGGAAGTGATCGGAGGCCACAAACTCGATTTGGCGATCGTGATGCCTCCGGTAACCCAGCCAGGCCTCCGCACAATCCTTCTTGGCAAGGAGGAGATGTTCATCTCGGTGCCGCGCAAGCATCCATTGGCCGCCAAACAGTTCCTTACAGCGACCGATGTGGCTGGCCTGAACTTTATCGTCTATCGAAAAGCCACGGCCATGCAAAACGTGATCGTAGACTGGTTCCGGCGTATCGGCGTGCAACCCCGTATGACCATGGAAGTCGATAACGTGCATTCCACCAAAGCCCTGGTACAGCATGGTTTGGGCGCTTCGGTACTTCCTGCCTGCGCACTGAACACCGCATCACGCAAAGATGCCGTGCGGGCGATGCGCGTGAAGGGATGCCGAATGTACCGCGAACTCGGCCTTGTGCTTCTCGATGCCGAGCTTCTGCCCCGGGCGACTCGCGAACTAGCGGCGCTTATTGAGAAGTTCCTGAAAAATAGATAAGTTGCGATCCATCGCTTTGGGCGATCAATTCATGCAGTTTTATGAATTTTACAAATCAGATAAAAAATGATACGTTTTGTCGATCGGGGGTCGTCGCAAACTCAGTCAAGCAATTGAGGCGTTTCAAAGCCCACGTATTCGCCCGGCCCCAAAGGGTGTGCCATGAGCAAAGCACTGTTCTGTTTACTCGCTATTCTCATCGCGGCGGCCATCGTGTCCGCCCAAACCACAACCGGCAGTATCACTGGAATCGTAACCGACCCGGCCGGCGCGAGTGTCCCGGGCTCCTCGCTTACGCTGACAAATCTGGATACCAATCAGGTCCGGCAACAGACAGCCAGTGAAACCGGCGACTACACGTTCCCTGCTCTTCCCCCGGGACATTACAGGTTGGAGTCGCAGCACCCAGGCTTCAAGCGTTTCGTCCAGGAACCAATCGATATTCAAGTCCAACAGGCAGTGACCATCAATATTTCGCTCGAAGTGGGTCAAGCGACCCAGAGCCTCGAGGTAACGGGCCATCCCGAGCTTCTGGATGCGGCCACCAGTTCCCTCAGTCAGGTGGTGGAGAACCGCCAAGTGACGGAACTTCCGCTGAACGGGCGCAATACGCTAGCGTTGGTGTCCCTCACCCCCGGCGTCCGCACACAGGCTGGATTTCTGCAAAATGCCGCAGTGCGGAGCTACGCAGGATGGGGTAACTTCTCGTCCAACGGTGGCTTGTCGGGCGCGAATGAAATTCTCGTCGATGGCGCCGCGGTAACTATGTTCTCCAACAATGCGCCCAGTCTTGTCCCGCCAGTCGACGCGACGCAGGAATTCCGCGTTCAGACCAACAACTACTCGGCGGAGTTCGGCCGGAGTTCCGGGGCGGTGGTGAACATCGGCATCAAATCCGGCACCAATCAATTGCACGGATCTTTCTACGAGTTTCTTCGCGTCGACAAACTCGATGCCAACGATTTCTTTCAGAATCGCGCGGGACAGGCGCGGCCGAAGCTGACCTACAACCAGTTCGGCTTTTCCATAGGCGGACCGGTGATCATACCCAAGGTATATAACGGCCGCGACAAGACTTTCTTTTTCGTAAATTTCGAGGGCTTCCGGCAGCGCCAGGGGCCGGCGCTGAACACCACCGTTCCAACACCGGCTCAGTTGAACGGAGACTTCTCGAAGACATTCAATTCCGCGGGACAACTGGTCGTCATCGCCAATCCATTCTCCGTCCAGACTGGAGCTACCGGCACCGTGACCCGGACCCCGTTTCCCGGCAACATTATTCCCGCGTCGATGATCGATCCGGTGGCGGCGAAACTCACTCAGAATGGGCGCGTGTGGGCTCTCCCCAACGCCCCAGGAGCGCCTTTCACGGGCATCAACAATTTCGTCACGTCGGCCACTCAGGCTAATGACGAAAACCAGGCTGTGATGCGAATGGATCACAATTTTGGAGCGAAGTACCAGATCTTCGGAACCTACGGAATTCAATCGTTCACGCTCGGAGGGTTCGATCCTTTTCGCAACGGCACCGACTTCTCCACCGTCGGAGGCGACGAAGCAGACGAGACCCAGACAGCAATCATTGGACTCACCGCTCTCTTCTCGCCAAAGCTGGTGGCCGAATTCCATACGTCCTACTCGCGTTTCCGGAACAACCGCATCGGCTCATCCGATGGATTCGACATCGCCTCCCTCGGCTTCCCCCTCGCTCTCGCCGCGCAGGCACAGTTCAAGACCTACCCGAGGTTGAACTACAGCACCGTTGCCAGTTTAGGCAAGTTGACCGCCAGCGAGATTCGCCGCGTCACCGACAACTACAATGAAACCGGCTCGCTGACATGGACCCACGGGACCCATGAATTCAAATTTGGGGGCCAGTTACGGATTCAGCAACTGAACGACATCCAGATAGACGATCCGAACGGCAACTATACCTTCAGCCAGGCCTTCACGTCGTCGAATCCGTTTGCCAGCAGTTCGACCAGCGGTAACGATGTCGCGTCGTTCCTGTTGGGACTCCCGGCCTCCGGCACCATGGGTCAATCGCTGTATCTTTCCCTCCAGCGCAAGTATGTGGCCGGATTCGTCCACGATAACTGGAAGGTCACCCGCACGTTCACACTCAACCTCGGTTTTCGCTATGAGGTGGAGGTTCCGCCGACGGAGCGATACAACAATCAGGTCTATTTCGACTTCCATGCACTCGCGCCGCTGGTGACGCAGGCTGGGCTCACCAATCCTGGCGCATTGAGGCCCACCGACAGCAAGCAGCGCTATCCGATGAACACCTACTGGCACGAGTTTGGCCCGCGCTTCGGTTTCGCCTGGCAAGTCGCGCCGAAAATGGTTCTGCGCGGCGGATACGGGATATTTTGGCTGCCCGGAGGAATTGAAATCACGCAGGGCTCGACCAGTAATCCAACCGCCTACATCAGCACGGCTCTTGTGAGTTCGCTCGACAATGGCGTCACGCCGTTCGCAAGGTTGAGCAATCCTTTCCCGCAAGGTCTGATCGCACCCGGAAACGCGCAGGGGTTGAACTCGCTGATCGGACAGAGCGTTTCCGGGTTCAATCTCGGCCAACATGCCGGTTACACCCAGCAATGGAACTTCGACGTGCAACGCCAGTTCAGCGACAGCTTCGCCGCGGATGTCGCCTATGCCGGCAGCCACAGCATCGGACTTCCGGGAACGATTCAGATCAATCAGATTCCCGATTCGCTTCTGAGTTTGGGAACCGCTCTCACGCAGCAGGTACCGAATCCATTTTACGGACTGGTCACTGTTGGAACGCTGGCACAACCAACAGTCTCCCGCGGACAGCTTCTGCGGCCTTATCCTCAATTCGGCAACGTCGCGCTCGGGGCGACGAACGTGGGTAATTCGATTTACCATTCGATGCAGGTAAAGCTGACCAAACGTTTTTCCAGCTCTCTGATTGCGGTTGCTTATACGCTGAGCAAAGGAATCGGAGATACCGAGGCCGTCACTGGATATCTGGAGCAGAACGGAGTGCCCGGCTTCCAGGATTCGAATAACCGGCGGCTTGACCGCTCCCTGAATGCCTTCGACAGCACGCACCGTTTAGTGGTCGCCTACACTGCCGAGCTCCCATTCGGAACGGGAAAAAGGTGGTTGAACAGCCGCGCCAAAATTAATTACGCCTTTTCCGGTTGGGAAGTGAACGGCATCTATACACTGGAGAGTGGCACGCCCCTTTTCCTGAGTACGGCAACCAATCTCACGAACTCATTCGGCGGAGGTTCACGGCCCAACAACAACGGCACCAGCGCACTCCTTTCCGGCGATCGCGAGAGCCGTCTCAATAAATGGTTTGACACCAGCGTGTTCAGCCAGCCCGCGGCTTTCACATTCGGCAATACCGGCCGGGCACTGCCGGACGTCCGGAATGACGGCACGAATAATCTGGACCTCGGCTTGGCCAAGAACAACCGCTTTCTCCGCGATGGCCGCATGAACCTGCAATTCCGAGCGGAATTTTTCAACCTGTTCAATCACCCACGTTTTGGCAATCCGGGACTGAGTTTTGGAACTCCGCAGTTTGGCGTCATAACCAATCAGGTGAACTCACCCCGGCTGATACAAGGAGCGCTAAAGCTGATTTACTGATAATAGTAATCAGCCACAGGAGGCGCTGCTTGTCCGTTCACTTCTTAGTTAGGTTTGAGCCACGACCGGGAAAGGAGGCGGAATTTCGCCAGGAGATGCTGCGGAATCTCGAGCCTACGCGAGCCGAAATTGGTTGTGTGGCTATTCATCTTTTTGAATCTCTTCGGGAGCCGTTCGTGTTCGCGATTCATTCGGAGTGGGTGGATGAGGCCGCGTTCGAGATGCACGCGGAATTGCCGCACACAGTTCGATTTCTTAAGGCCGCGGAGATGTTGCTGACTCATCCCGTACAAGGGTTGAGAACGCGGGAGATCGCCGGGGGTCCGGGCGGGGGCGGGCGTACTTGAACCGTTTCGCCGTCATCGCGTGTATCTCTCTTTCTTTAACCGCGCTCTGGCTCGCCTTGAGTCTCCACCATATTCGATCGATTTGGCACCTTTCGCGTCCGCGGCGCCCCCGAATCTTCAGAGGGGTCGGGTTGACATTTCTCCCGTGGACTGGAAATTCCCATTTGCCAGGGGGGTCGCACGGCTTCGGGTAGAACGTTCGTATCACGGTGGAAGTGTTTCGAATGTCTTGTTGCGCTATGGACAAATGCATTCCTCTGGCCACGACTGTATTCTGATTACCTTGCAGAAAATAGCAAACATGACCCTCTCAATCCGTTGACGGATCGGTTTCCGCTCTGTGGAGTGAGAAGTCATCAACCGTTGGCTATGAATCCGTCCACTCTACGGCCAAACGGATCCATCGTGCATGCTTTCGAAATATGGCGTTCCCGTGGTCGCAGGTTCGGATCGTTATTACAGGACTCCCGGAATGCCTCGAGGCCAAGCGAGTCTGTAGGTCCTCAAATGCTATAGCGAAGCGAAACCGGGCGTGAAGCCGTGGCCGATTCTGCGATCGGTGACAATTAAGGCCGCCCCTGTTGCGCGGATGACCCGTACGCTGCTGGCCGCCGGACGTTTCGCGGATATTATCGCCGCAGACGGCGACCCCTCACGGATATTTCAGCTCTCGATCATGTCACGTTTGTGATGATGGGAGGACGAATTTGCCGGCGCAACTCTTCAGAAACATGCGACTAAGTCCTCTCTTTTCACCGAGCAATTCCCGCATGTTTTTGCCTTCAGCGACGACCGTTCGGGTCGTCCGACGCTCTTCAGTAAACGCCCGCAAAACCGAGCCTGGATCGCGGACTCGCACGGGCGTTGTTTGCGAATACTGGGGGCCGCGATCGGCCCTTCGCGGGCTAGTAAGCCGCTTGGACGCGACGAGCATGTAACTTTCGGCGACCAGTTCTGTCACCCGTCAGCCGACGTGACCGGCGCCAGTGCGAAGCGGTAGCCACCCTCTCGGGCCAATATACGCAGGCAGATAGTACTCACAGGGCTGATAGCCAGCGATGCCGCATTCTCATGGGCAGCTCTTTGCAACTCAGAGCGACAATGCCGTCACGGTGATGGTCGTCGAGGTGATACGCGAAGGACCAGGAGACTCGCATGGCGCGATGACTCTCGAATTGGGAGGCAGATCTTGGTGAGGCGCGCGAGCCGCCGATTTTCCGTCGAAGGTCTGGTCATCGCAGCCCCGCCCTCAAGGCAATCCAAAGCATAAAATATTCGGCCCCGCGGCCACCGCGACGTACTGCTTCCCACCCGCCATAAACGTCATAGGAGACGCCCGCCAGCTGTGCCCGTCGCCCAATTCGGCCGAAGCATTCGTCTCGATCTGCCAAAGGTCTTTCCCCGTCGACGCATCTACCGCCGCGAACGCTCCGCTGTCTTCGCCGAAAAACACTACACCGCCAGCCGTCGATATCACGCCGCCCCAACTGTCGGCGGGACCGATCTGCGGCACTTCCCATACGCGTTTCCCGGTCTCAATATCGATCGCACGCAGAAATTTCTGGCCCGGCTCCAGGAAAAGTTTCTTCGGATTCCACTCCGGAGGCTTCACGTAAATCCCGCAAGCCTCGAGGGTCTGTAAATAAAACAATCTCGTCCCAGGGTTGTACGACATCGACATCCAGTTGGTCCCTCCCAGAACATTCGGACATGCTTTATTCCCCTCTCTTGTCGGGTCCGCTCCCGGCAGCAGGATAGGACGTCCATCCTTCCCGATGCCGCTCGCCCAACTCACTTTGTCGACGAATTTTTCCGCCAGCAGCAGTTCTCCATTCGTCCGGTCAAACACGTAGATGAATCCGTTCCGATTCGCCTGAATCAACAGCTTTCGATCCTGCCCGCGATAGCGGGTATCGACAACCATCGGAGTCTGCCCGGCATCCCAGTCATGCGTATCGTGCGGTGTGAACTGGTAGTACCATTTCAACTCCCCGACGTCCGGCTTCAGAGCCAGCACCGATGCACTGTAAAGGTTATCGCCCTGGCGATCGTCGCCGTTGATCGCCGGATAAGGATTGCCGGCGCCCCAAAACAGCGTGTCGATTTCCGGATCATACGTCCCAGTCATCCACGTCGCGCCGCCCCCGGCTCCCAACGCCAGCGCGGTGCCCTTCCACGTTTCGGACCTTGGCTCGCCCACTTTGGGGACCGTATAGAAGCGCCACACGCGCTCTCCGGTCGCTGCCTTATACGCCCTGCACCGGATAATCGAATGCGGAGATTTTACTCAGAAGAATTGGGCAACATACGCGGCCTTGCGGACAGGTGATACTACCGAACTTTCGAGAGTGCGTGACATGCTCGTGCGTAGAGATAAAGAATTAAGCTGAGGGACAGAAGCGCGATTCCCGCACTAATTGAAAATAATCGACAGCACCGCCGATTCGACCGCACGGAAGTTCGCGATAGAGGCACTCGGCGAAAACCTTCGAGCTTCTGAAGCTCTACCCGCCATCACAACTGTCTGGCGGATCTTGATTTCGCAGTGCGCTTCTCTGCCCTGAATGCGATTAGCGCGATAACCCACGAGCCCGCTTGTACACTTCCATTGGAACCACGTTGGACGGACGACATGATCGAACCACAGATCCGCAAGTGCCTCGCCTGGTGGGATAACAGTGGCAGACAACGGTGCGGGGATAAGCAATAGCCCTTTCAATGGAAGATTCCCGGCATCGGGCTCTATGGTGATTCGTTTTGAAAACACCCACGCGCTAATGCTCCGCAAACCACCCAAGCACCCGTCTGCGGAACTCATCGGGCTCGGCGGCCATCGCTCCCGTGTGCAGCGCGCGCGGTACCAACCAAAGCTGATTTTGTGGATTCGCACTCGCCAGCTTCTCCGAATTGTACGGGGGCGTGCGGAGGTCACTGAGTCCGTGAATCAACAAAATGGGAGTCACGGCGGCCGCGATGCTCCGAAGTGGCGAAACCTCCCAGAAACTCAGGCCATCCACCAAATCGGCATAAAGCATTCCGTTACCCACCACCATCTTCGCCAGGAGAACCGCCACCCAAGCCGGCATCCGCAGCATTTGGCGTACGCGAAAGTCCGCCGTGTCCCGAAGATCGGCGAAAGCACACTCTGCAACGATTGCCGCGAATATCGGTTGAACCGACGCTGCCTGAATGAGTACCGACGCGCCAAGCGACTCGCCCAGTCCGTAAATGTTGTGGCATCCAGCACTTCTCATCCAGTCCGTCCATGCAATGACGTCGTATTTTTCCAGTAGTCCGTAAGTGATGTACTTGCCTTCGCTTGCTCCATGCGCACGACTGTCGGGGACTAAGACCGCATAGCCGTGGTCCAGAAACATCGGCGCGAACCTGACGCTGCCGCCACGCGAGTCACCGATACCATGCAACACGATGATGCAGTTTCCGTTTGGCTTGAATGACTGAAGCCACCATGCGCTGAGATTCGCCTTGTCCCCGGCGACGAGCGTAATTGTCGTCGCATTCGGCGGAGCCGATACGAAATTTTTCGAAACATGCAGAGTGCCCGCACAGAAGACTGCCCCCGCGAAAGCGAGGAACAAAGTGCTCGCAATAAATATAACCGCGCCAGCGAGGGCGGCTCTCGCTATTCGCGTCACGATCACAAGTATGCCCTACCTAACGAATCACGGGAAAAACGATAACGAGGAGATCATGAACTGCGCCGGGAAAGAAGTTGACAAAATAACTGCACCTCGGCTTCGATCGCATACGAAACAGAGCTCCGACAATTGCACCCGTCATTCGATCCGAGAACGGGAGCGGTCATGCCTAGATCAATCGCGGAGTTGAGGGCCTTACGCGTGACCGATCCAAACACCGGGAAACTTCTCGCGCCATACGTAGCAGCGATCAGTCTCCGGCGGGAACACCTCAGGGCTTCATCAACACTGAGTAGGCATCTTTCGAATCACCGCTGTTGATGCAGCCACTACTCATACCGCAACGAAGTCACCGGATCTACCCGGACCGCGCGCTGCACCGGTCCGACAGTCGCAACCACTCCGGTAACTGCCAGAACAAGAACCACCAAACCGAAGCTGAATGTGTCCCCAGGGCTCAAGCCCGGCACAAAGAACATAGCCCGAGGCTTGGTGATGAAGAACGCAATCAACAGACCCACAGCCGAACTAATGACCACCAGCTTGGCCGATTCCATCAGCACGAGCCGCGCGATATTGGCTGTGGTCGGCCAATGGCGATACGGATGCCGATCTCGCGCGTCCGGTCTGCCACCGGGTAAGCCATCACGCCATAGAGCCCGACAGCCGCGAGAAGTAGTCCGGGAATGCCGATGCCACCCATCAGAATCGCTCCGGCCCGGCTTGGCAGGAAAGCGACTCCGATTCTCGAGTACTGAGTGCTCACCTCCACTCCAGCCCCAGGCTCAACATGACGCAGAACCCGGCGCACCACGGCCAACTGAGTGATCGGCGGCGTGGTCGAGCGAAGAACTAACTGAATCTGCGGGCGGTCAATATCGATCTGCTCCAGCGGTTGGTAGATCTGCGATTGATCCTCTTTGGAAATCGTATCGTTCTCCGTGCCGGCCACCACGCCGACGATCTGGTAGCGCGTCTTCCCGTCACCCCAGTGGACGCTTTACTCGCTCCGAAGCACATCCACCAGATTGAGGCGCATCGCACGCCGGGCGGGCAGATAACTCGCCAGAAACGAGACGAGCAGTAAGACGGCCGTTCCGGCTATAAATGTAAGCGGATCGCCGAAACCGATTCCATACACAAGGGCAGACATCAGACGAGCAAAGCCGAACGCAATGAGCAGGCCGATGCAGACGCCTGTTACTGTGAGCACAATTCCCTTCCCCAAGACAATACGAAAGATGTCCACTGGCAATGCGCCGAGAGCCATTCGAACGCCGATCTCGCGATTGCGCTGAGCCACGAGGAAACTCAGCAGGCCGTACAAGCTCGCCGCCGACAAAATCAAGGCTATTCCGGCGAACCCGCCGAGCACATACCCTCGAAACTTGGGCTGCGTCAAGCCCAGATCCACCACCTCACCCACCGTGCGGAGTGTCCCGGCGGATTCATCGCGATCCAACGACCAGATTGCCCTCTTCAGGCTGCCGGCAATCGCTTTCGGGCTGATCGCAGTTCGTACAACCAAGTCGTAGTTGAATAGGGGGCTTTGATCCACCGGTATGTAGGCTTCGCGGAACGGGGGCGAAGCTAAACTTGTGTGACGCACATCCCCAACCACTCCCACCACCACCGCCTGATAATTTTCCGACTCCTGTCTTTCCTGAAAATCGAAGATCAGCCGCTGGCCAATCGGATCTCGATCGCCGAATACGTCCTTTCGAAACTGCTCATTGATTACGACGACCCGCGGTGCGGACTTCCGATCATCCAGACTCAAGAAGCGGCCTCCACGCAAGGGTATTCGCATCACGTTCCAATAGCTTGGGGATACCGAGCGAAGATACAGGAGATGCGACTTTACCCCAGGCGTCGCGGCCATCCTCGGAGTCGGATTATTCAAACCGCTCAGTGGCAGCTCGCTCGTCACAGCAGCGCTCTCCACGCCTGGAATCGCCTCTATGCGGAGAATTGCTTCCCGCCAGAACGCTGTCACTTTCGTTCCCGTCCCGTCGCTATATTTTGAGCCGGGAAGAGCGATCCGCGTCGTGAGCAAGTTGGTGGCCTGGAACCCGGGATTCACATTCTCTAACTGGACCAGGGAACGGACGAGCAAGCCGGCTCCGATCGACAGCACCATGGACACCGTCACTTCCGATACGACCAGAACATCGCGGAGCCCAAACCGTTTCGTAACCGTCCGGTTTCCGCATTTAAGACCTTCTCCGATCTCAGCCCGCCCGGCACGCAGCGCCGGCTCGAGGCCAAAGGCAATACCCGTCAGCACCGAGACCACCAGCGTAAACGCAAGCACGCGTGCATCAATGCTCACATCCGTCAGCCGTGGAATGCTCGCTGGACCAAATCGTCTGATCATTTCCACACCCCAATAAGCTACCGCACAGCCGATCGCCCCGCCCGTCAAGGCTAACAGCAGACTCTCGGTAATCAACTGCCGCGTCACTCGCGCGCGCGAAGCTCCGAGAGCAATCCGGACAGAAATCTCAGCTTGCCGGCTCGCGGCATGGGATAGCATCATGCTCGCAATACTTGCCGATACCAGCAGAATGACCAACCCGATTGCGCCAAGCAGCATCACCAATCCGGGCCTGGCATCTTTCACGACTTCATCTGTGAGCGGCGCTGCCGTAACGGACCAGCCGTGATCGAATTGCGAATGATCCGTCTGCAAGCGGCGGCCGATCAGGTCCAACTCGACTTGCGCGCGTCGAAGATCCGATCCTGCCTTCAGCCTTCCGATCACAATGAGAATCCGAGCGCTTCTCATCCCCGGGACTGGATTGTATTGGACCGGAGTGAATATATCGGTGGGGCCAAGAAAATTGAAAAACGGAGGCAACACGCCAACCACGGTGTACGACGCACCATTGATAGTGAGAGATCCGCCGACGATCGCCGGATTCCCGCCGTACTCACGTTGCCACAGCCCATAACTCAAGATTGCAACTGCGGGGCCTTTCCATCTCTCGTCCTCCCTGCGAAACTCCCGGCCGAGCAGAGGTCGAATGCCCAACGTGGAGAAGAACCCGGCTGTGACGTTTCTACTCCGCACCTGCTCCGGATCGCCAACGGCTTTGAGATTCAGAAGAGGCGTGGAGTTGCTCGCCGCCGCGACACTCTCGAACGACGTGTTCCGTTCTCGATAGTCCACAAAATCCGGCGGCGAGACACCTTCGCGTGATCCGCGTTCCCAGGTCCCGAAGATCCGCACAAGATTTTCCGGAGTGCGGTACGGAAGGGCCGTCAACAAGACACCGTTCACGATGCTGAAGACCGCCGTTGTCGATCCCACGCCGACCGCCAGAATCGCAAGCACGCAAAACGTGAAGCCGGGCCGCCTTCGGAACGTCCGGATCCCAAAGCGAATATCCTGGCGCAACGTTTCGAGCCATTGAGTTTGCCTCATGTCACGGCACTCCTCCGCAATCTGTTCAATGCCGCCAAGCTCGCAGAGCGCTGCCCAGCGAGCGTCTTCGGGCATCATTCCGGCACCGATGTTCTCGCCGACCTGACGCTCGATGTGGAAGCGCAGTTCCTCACTGAGTTCTCTGTCCAGCCGCTCCTTACGAAACAGTGAACGGAAACGGTGGCTAATTCTGGAAAGCAAACGCATCGAAACACCGGCTTAAGCCATGCTCACCACAACCTCGATCGCCGATGATAAGCGCCGCCATTGCGCGACCTCTTCGTCCAGGCGTTTGCGGCCCGCCTTCGTGAGCGAATAATATTTGGCGCGCCGGTTGCTCTCCGATTCACCCCATTCCGACTTGAGCCACCCTTGCTCTTCCAAGCGGTGCAGAGCGGGATACAAAGCATTTTGATTGATTTTCAGAACGTCGTTAGAGACCTGCTTGATCCGCTGCGCGATGGCCCAGCCATGCATCGGCTGCGGTGCGACAGTCTTTAAGATCAGCAGGTCCACGGTACCTTGCACAAGATCGGTTGGTCTGCTCACGCCGCTTTCTTCCCTCACTTACTGACAAGAGTGTATATCGTTTCTGTTGAGCAATCAAGATGAATGTGAAGCTGTCGGTTTCATTGCGGCCGCACGATGACCCACTGCATACTGAGATCGTGAGAACGGAAGTTTTTGTGCTATCGGGCAGACACGTTCGTCTCGAACCTCTAGACCGCAGCCATGCCGAGGGATTGGTGGCCGCGGCGGCGGATGATCCTTCCCTCTATCAGTGGAGTCCGGTTCCGCAGGGCAAGGTTGAGGCGGCCAGCTATATCGAGACCGCTGTGGCATGGCGGGAGGCCGGCAGCGCTGTGCCATTCGCGATCGTGCGCGCGGACGACAGCATGGTCTTCGGGTCTACACGATTCTGGAACATTGAGCGATGGTCCTGGCCGCAGGGCCACCCGCGGCCCGGACGCCAACTCCCCGATGCCTGCGAGATCGGCTACACGTGGCTGACCCGCTCGGCGATCCGGACCGCCGTCAACACCGAGGCGAAGCTGCTCATGCTGACGCACGCCTTCGAAACCTGGCAGGTGCTCCGTGTCTGCTTTCATACGGACGCGCGTAACAACCGCTCGCGGGCCGCGCTCGAACGCATCGGCGGTAAGTTCGAAGGGATTCTCCGCGCCCATCGGATGGCCGCCGACTACACAGCCCGCGACTCGGTGCGGTATTCGATCCTGGCGGCGGAGTGGCCCGGGGTGAAGCTACGGCTGAGCAATATCGTGTCGATATGCTAAACACATGTCGAAGATGATACAGATCAGAGACGTTCCAGAACGGGTGCACACCATTCTGAAGGCTCGAGCGGCGCGCGAGGATATGAGCCTATCGGCCTGGATCAAGAGGGACTTGGAGCCAACGGTTGAACGCCCAACTATGCGGGAGTCGTTGGAGCGCACTCGAGAAGCGAAGCCGATCCGGACAAAACGGAGCGTCGCACAAGTGCTGCGCCAATTGCGAGATGCACGGTGATCGTTCTGAATGCCTCGGTGGTTCTGGAACTATCCACGAACGGCCCGTTGGCCGATCCTCTCAGATGGGGATCTGGCCTGGAGGAACGATTCATTTCTTGTTCGGTATTTGTTCGGCGTCGACGTATGAGTGCACTTCGAAATGTGGTTGCGCGCCGCTTATCGATCCGCAGAGCGGCAACCAGTTTCTCACGGGCTCGAGGCACTTCCCGAGAACGGTACGCGCATAGGCCTTTGCCGAATCGCATTTGGGAGCTATCATCTCCTTGGTTAGAGGCCCACCCCACTTAGAAGATTGAGCACGTCCAGGCGATCCTTCACAGTAGGCTCGACAAACCGTAAGTCGTGGACCCGCCCAATTCCGATTCCGTGGTGTAGGAAATCCCAGTGTTCCCCCACCCAGACCTCGGGCACCCTCTCGTAAATTTGAACTTCCGTCGTCAGCGCGGCGAGCCGGGTAAAATGTAGGACGAATCCGCAGCGGAACCGAGCCGCGCCCGCGGCCGTCGAGTATTCCGAAGGCCAATAGAGATCACCGGTGGGCTCTTCGATCAGAAGGTCGTAAACCCGAAGAGGAGCGGGCAGGCGCTTGTACGATTCGAGAAAACCGCCAGGATCGATCGAAGTGCTGAGCCAATCGGCGGTGTAATTCGGCGGCTTTAGCTCAATTACGCGCATGCTTCGAAACGGCGATCGTAAGGAACTTCGGGCGTCGCCAAATCTGTTCGCAAGAGAATCACGAAGCGTCTCGAGATCCACCGGGTAAACTCTGCTGACGATCAATAGCTGGGGAGCGCCGTGCCTCTCGACTGGCACGGAAGCGCATGACAGGAGGCAAATGAACGCCATCACCCCGGCGTACGTCTTCAGACCCAATTCCGAGCCGCTTCGAGGCACGAGCCAGTATACACGCAACCGGTCGCTCAACCGACATGCGGTAGCATCATTTGCATGTCCCACGTTTGCACGGCACACCTGAACCTCTGGAAGAAACGACTTGGCGGCGTGCCGGACTGGGTGTGGGAACAAACCGGATTGGAAACCCTTGTCTTAGCGGACAACGAGTTGTCCGAAGTGTCCGAACAGGTTGGCAGGCTGAAAAAACTGCGCATGCTCGATCTAGGCCACAACGAATTGACAAAAGTCCCCGACGCTCTCGGCGCGCTCGAGGGCCTCACTGACTTTCTCTATCTTCACGACAACCGATTGACCGTGCTGCCGCTGTCCCTCCGCATGCTGACAAAGCTGCGGTACCTGAACATCAGTGAAAATGCATTCGACGGACTGCCGGAACCGGTTTGCGCAATGGAGAGCCTGATTGAACTTCGAGCATCCGGCAATCAGTTGACGTCGCTGCCCGATTCGATCGGCCGTCTATCGCGACTGAGAGAGTTGCACCTCCGGAATAACCGATTGACATCGCTGCCCGAAGCGGTAGCCAAACTGAAGGAGTTGCGCCAGGTCGATCGTAAGCGTCAGACCAACCCGTCTTGAACGCCCGGCAGAGTTGCCGCATGATAAGCGGCATGGACCAACGAAGAAGTGTTGCGGAACGGCGGAGGCTAATCGAGGAACATCACACCAGCGGGATGACGCGAAGAGAGTTCTGTGAGCAGCGCCGGATTCCTTTGACGATGCTCGACTCCTGGAAGCGCGCGGAACGCAAGCTGAAGAATCCGCCAAATCCGCGATTACTCGCAGTCAAAGTGGAAGGCAACAGGGCTGGTAGTAAGACGCAACCCGGTGCAGGTTTCACTTTGCACCTCGCCAGCGGACGCCGCATCGAATCAGGGTGGAATTTCGCCGATGCGGATTTGATCCGGGTCATCCGAGCGGCTGAAAGCGCGTAGCGATGTTGTTCGGCCTGGGGCTATCCACCAAGATCTACATCGGCGTGGAAGCGGTGGACATGCGCAAGGG
>Ga0207695_10003570_pt1 | contig 21781 bp, 17 predicted proteins | sample KBSC54metaG_FD_184354 | JGI IMG/M metagenome (GOLD analysis project Ga0207695, IMG submission 184354) | Corn rhizosphere microbial communities from Kellogg Biological Station, Michigan, USA - KBS C5-4 metaG (SPAdes) (version 2) | ecosystem: Host-associated > Plants > Roots > Rhizosphere > Soil...
ATACTCATCTTTCAGCATTTTCCAGAAAGCAGCAAATTTCTTGTCTTCACCCAAATAGGCTGTTACGCGAAAATCTGATTTAGACATAGACATACTGCAGTTATCCAGCATGGTTTTAAAAAAGCCTGAATTATGGTAAAGGTGTTTTACCTGTTCCCATTTGCCTTCGTCTTTCATCTTTTTAAGTGCTGTTCCCACACCGTAAAAGCCCGGTATATTTTGTTTCAACTGGCTCCAGGAGGTTACAAAGCTGATAGCGCGCAGGTCTTCCAATCTTAGTTGAGCATCAGCATTACGCTTGGTTGGACGACTGCTGATATTGATCTTAGATAGTAATTTAAGCGGACTATATTTCTCCAGGTACTCAACAAACAATGGATGCTGCCGCAAATCCATAAACAGGTTATAGCTGGCGTCAGCCATTTCTGATATCAAAGCCTTGCTGTCCTTGTTCAGTAAATCGTTTTCATTCGGTTTAAGCGACGAGACGATACCTGCATTGATTAACTGCTCCATATTGAAACGGGCAGTTTCGGCAGAGCCATATTGAGAGCTTACAGTTTGGCCCTGTACAGTCAGTTGGATATGCTCATTTGCGATCTCGCTGCCCATTGAGGCGTAAAAACGGTGAGTTTTGCCACCACCACGAGCAGGCGGGCCTCCGCGTCCGTCAAAAAAAGCCAGGTCTATATCGTATTTACGGGCCATTGCGGTCAGCTCGACTTTCGCTTTATAGATCGACCAGTTGGCCATCAAATAACCGCCATCTTTGGTGCTGTCAGAAAAGCCTAGCATAATGGTTTGACGGTTACCACGGAGTTTTAAGTGTTCTTTATAAAAAGGATGAACATATAGGCTTTCCATCACCTCTGCAGCATGGGTCAGGTCATTCACTGTTTCAAAAAGCGGCATAAAGTCAACATTCAGCGATTCTTTTTTCCATCCACTCCAAAGGAACAGGTTGATCAACTGCAAAATATCCGATGAACGCTGACAGTTGCTGATAATAAATCGCTGACAGGCTTTCTGCCCATTTGATTCTTGTATCTGTTGAACAAGGCGGATGGTATTCAGCGTATCCTTAGTCATGTCATCCGCATCATCCGGGCAATGAAAATCAGCTTCGTTGAAAGGGATTGCTTTTAGCTTTTCCTCTTCACTCAAGGCTTCATATTCTTTGGTCAGACCCGATTTTATTTGTGACTGCTCTATACAATATTTGAATACGCTACGCAAAACACGGCTGTCTTGTCTAATATCAAGCGTTGCGAAGTAACAACCAAATAAGCGAACTTTCTGCAACATACCATCTACAATGTTCACAAAAAGACCACCGTGATCGGTTATCAGGGTTTGTTTAATAGAATCTAAAAGCGACAGTAACTCGCCCTGCAGATCTTTAGGGTTAGCTTGAACGTTAAATGCATTTTGATAAAGCAGTTTTTCAAGCCTTGATATCGTTTTCTCAATGCCTCTGAAAGTAATGCGGCGTTTCAGTATTCTGAAATCACGGTAATAACTGCGGAAAACAAACTGCCTTAACAGACTGGCTACTGAAGCTGTGGTTTCAGTAGTTACATTAGGGTTACCGTCACGGTCACCGCCTGGCCAAAAGCCTAACTCTAACACTTGGTGATCTCCTGTATGATCGATATTAAACTCTTCCTCTAATTTCGATAATATGCCCGAAATAGCATGATAGAAGGTATTCTCCAGGAACCATACCAAACTGGTCGCTTCATCAACCGGTGTGGGTGAAGTTTTATTGAAGAATGGTGTTTTACCTAACTGTTGAAGCAACACGTCGATATTGTTCAGATCATTATGTTTCAGAGCCTCAATTAAGTCCGTCATGATGCCAAGTACTGTGCCCGGATAAAACTGTGTCGGATGCGCAGTAAGCACCAGCCTCAATGAAAAGTTTTTTAACTTCTGGCTGATATCGTCCCGCGTCTTATCATTCTGAGCAGCTAATTGAAGCAAGCTTTGTAATGAACCGCTGTCGTCTGTGCGACCGATCTTATTAAAGGATGAATCCTCAACCGCATCAAATAAAACCACTTGCCGCTCAATATATTGGATAAAGCGGAACATGCGGTTGATCTGCTCCTGGTGATCAATGCCCGGAACATATTTTTTAAAGAATGATTCTATTATTTCAGTCGGAGACGAATAGGAAGCCGTGCCCTTTTCGCAGTGCGAACTAAAAAATGGAAGCAAAATGCCCGTGTCCTTCACCTGATAAAAAGGCAACGTCTGGAACAGACTGTTATACAACTCAAATCTGGTGACAACTTCCTGGTTAAAAGTCGTTTCTCTGTGGCTGAGTTTTACAGGTGATGACATAAATTTTGGTAGCTTGATGTAAGGGTTTATAAAATTTCGCTGTGAATTTAATCATATTAATGATAAAATCCATTTAAATATGAATATTTATTAATTTAAAATCGATATTGATGCAATAATGATTAAAACATCGCCTAAAGATTTAATTTTTGTAAATTTGCATACGTATTTTTCCCATTCAGCCCCGACCGATGAAAATACCCGTTCGCGAGATAAAAAACTTCTTTTACAGCCAGTATTTTTCTGACGGTATCCGAACCAGTATTGGCATTTTGCTACCGGCGTTGATACTTAACTACTTAAACCAGTTTGAGTTAGGCGTTACGCTTTCGTTAGGTGCGTTGTGTGTGTCGGTAGTTGATATTCCAGGGCCGGTGGCACATAAGCGCAATGCAATGGCTATATGCAACTTGTGCATTTTTGTAGTCGCAGTCATCACTGGTTTTGCAAGAATGAATGTAGTTACGCTTGGGATTGAGATCGCTATATTTTCGTTTCTTTTCTCTATGCTGATCGTCTATGGTGTTCGCGCAGCGGCTGTTGGCACAGGATCGCTGTTGATAATGATCTTCATGATCGAAAAAGGCTTGCCGGCCAATAAGGTTTTGATCTATAGCTTAGAAACGACATTGGGCGGCATTTGGTACTTAGCATTCAGTATCTTGTTTTTCAGCATACGCCCCTATAGAGCCACACAACAGGCTTTGGGCGAGAGCATTTTAGACGTTGTAAAATTTCTTCGCATCAAAGCAGATTTCTATTTGCCAGATACCGATATCGACGAAAATTACCGCAAACTGGTTTCCCATCAAATACAGGTAAGTCAGCACCAGGATGCCGTGCGCGAGTTGCTTTTCAAGAGCCGGGTAATGGTAAAGGAATCCACAAATGCCAGCCGGGTTTTGGTGCTTACGTTTATTGACCTGATCGACCTTTATGAACAGATATTGGCGACACACTATGACTACAGGCAAGTTAGAGAAAAATTCGGCAGCACTGGGATATTAGAAGCTATAGCCCGCGTATTGGAGCAGATGGCGCACGAACTGGAGAACATCGGTTATGCCGTGTTATCCAATCGCCGGTATAATCATTCACATGATTTTGATGCTGAACTGGAACAGCTTAAAAAGAAAATTGATGAGATTGCAGCGCAAGATACAAGTACCAGTAATCTGGTATTAAAAAAGATATTGATCAACCTGCGCAATCTGAATAAGAACATCCACAACATCTTTGTCTACTATAACTCAAGATCATCTAAAACACTGATTGATAAACCTGAAGATGTGGAGTATTCAAAATTTGTAACGCACCAGGATTACGCTCCGAGGATATTCTTTGACAACTTTTCCCTGTCATCTGGTTCGTTTAAACATGCATTAAGGGTATCGTTAGTTTGTGTGATCGGATTTACCATAGCCAAGTTATTTGCGCTCGGGCATCATAGTTACTGGGTTTTACTAACGATCATTGTGATCCTGAAACCGGGGTTCAGCCTATCAAAGCAGCGCAATTACCAGCGTTTGATAGGTACTATAGCAGGTGGCGCAATCGGTATATTGATTTTAACATTGATAAAAAACACGGATGCTCAATTCTTCTTTTTTATCATCTTCATGCTGGGCACATATAGCTTTACTCGCCTGAACTATGTAGTGAGTGTTATTTTCATGACGCCTTATGTGTTGATCCTGTTCAAGTTCTTAGGGGTCGGTCATTTAAATCTGGCCGAAGAGCGCATCATTGACACTGCTATCGGTTCTTCAATTGCCTTTATAGCTACCTATATTATATTCCCAACATGGGAGTTTGAGCAGGTACAGGAAAATCTGCGCGACACGATATATGCTAATGTAAATTACCTGGTAAAAATTGCCGAATCCATTACAGGCAAAAATATATCGGTTACAGACTATAAATTGGCCAGGAAAGATATCTACGTAAAATCAGCCAACTTATCTGCCACTTTCGAGCGAATGACCTCAGAACCTAAAAGCAAACAGAAAAAGATACGCGAGATACACAAATTCGTGGTGCTTACGCATATCCTGTCCTCCTACCTGGCAAATTTGGCATCCAGCGTTTCCGAAAAAAATCTGCATAAAACACAGCCGGATAATGTACGTCTGCTTCGGAAAAGTATCAATATATTAAACGAAACCAGTAAAAAACTAGGCGGCAAATGCGCTGATTTTATATGTGAAAAAGCGGTCATACCTGATGAAAAGAGAACGCCCACAGCAAATGAAGCCTTGCTTACTGAACAATTAGGTTTTATTAATAAGATCAGTTATGATATTGCTAAGGTGACGGATAATATATTAAATCCCGATTAATCCTCTTGTCTTATCAATAATACTCAATCTCTCTTTTCGTCAATATTTTTTCAGTCATATCACCACCATGTTGTGTATGATAAAATGTTTCTATTTGTTCTACCCGCCAATTGCCATTTTTATCAAATAGACTCGTAACTGAACTCCAAGTCGATTCTAATTTGCCACCCATATCAGATGTTTCACTACGAGTTAAATGGCTCAAGGAGTCGGTAGTGATCGCGGATTTGGCAAACTGCTTTCCATTGCTACCAAAAAGATCTGTTGCTACCTTTTCACCTTTGTCATTATAATGAAAAAGCGTTCTGAGAAGCAAATTGTCATTTTTGATGTAGTCGTCCTGTTCCATTAGGTGCCCCGCCATATCGTTTTTGAAAACAAATCTATTCGACACTTCCAATCCTTTACGACTTATATATTCAATTTCAAATCCATTTTTATCATATTTTTCTATCGATTGACTTATCGGGCTGTCCCATGGATCAAAATAATTTATAACGATAGTTCTGTCATCCGGATAACTATACGCTACCTTTCTTTTAACCGAACGATTTTCGCTGTAATAAATTTCACTCGTAATGTTTCCACTCGTATCGAATTCGACAATTCTTTTTTCAGGTCGTGATATCGTATCAATAGTAGTGCTTCCAACAGGCCCAATCTTTGTATATATGAAATAAGTAATTTGTTTCACCTGCCCCTTTACATGGTATCTTTTTAGGCCGGTTGCTGGTCTTTGAGCATTAGAAATTTGTGCAAAGATTGAAAGCAAGAGTAGTAGAACGATTCTTTTCATGGTTTAGGTTGTTATTTTAATAATTATAAAAGATCTATCGCCAAATTAGCCAGCTCACTCCGCTCCCCTTTTTGAAGGGTTATATGCGCATAAAGTGGATGCCCTTTGGCTTTATCAATCAGGTAGGATAATCCGTTACTTTCGGCATCAAGATAAGGGGTATCTATCTGGTAAATATCTCCGGTAAAAACAAATTTACTGTTCTCTCCCGCTCGGGATATGATGGTTTTAACCTCATGAGGGGTCAAGTTCTGCGCCTCGTCTACAATGAAGAATATCTTGGTCAGCGTGCGTCCACGGATAAATGCCAGTGGTGCGATAGTGATCTTATCATTTGACACTAGTTCATCAATCTTTAGCTGCATTTTTTCATCATCAGCGAACTGATCACGAATAAATTTCAGATTATCCCATATCGGTGCCATGTATGGGTCAACTTTTGATTTCACGTCACCGGGCAAAAAGCCGATATCTTTATTACTTAGCGGAACGATGGGCCGTGTTACATAGATCTGCCTGTAAAACTTACGTTGTTCTAACGCACCTGCAAGGGCCAGCAAGGTTTTACCTGTCCCTGCATTCCCTTGTATTGTAACTAGTTTTATATTCGGGTGCAAAAGTGCATGTATAGCAAAAGCCTGCTCGGGATTTTTGGGCTGGATGCTAAACACGGGTTGCTCGGATACTTTTTCCAATACACCAGTCTGACTATTGTAAAATCCTGATACCTTTTGCTTTTTGCCGCTGAAACTATAAAAATGATTGTTTTTTGCCGGCAGCATATCCAGGTCGCTGCCGGTTAATACATTTGTTTTGGTCAGCTGAGTGATGGTTTTATCTGCTACTTTATTTAGAAAGGTTTCACCAGTATAAAGTTCTTCCAGGTTTTTGATTTTACCTGTTTCGTAATCTTCAGCATGAATACTCAATGCCTTAGCTTTCAGGCGCAGACAAATGTCTTTTGATACCAGGATCACTTTCTTTTCAGGATATTCCTCCTGTAAACCAAGAGCGGCATTTAATATCCGGTGGTCGATCTTATCGCTGCCAAACACTTTCTCAGCATCAGCCGTGGTGTTTTTCACGTCCATTACCACTTTAAAGCTGCCCTTATCCTTTCCTTTAAGCGGAACCCATTTATTCAATAAGTTTTTGCGGGAAACTTCATCCATCAAGCGGATAAAGCTACGGGCCTCGAAGTTGCGGGTATCGTTACCGCTTTTCATGTTGTCCAACTCCTCTAGCACCTGGATGGGCAGAGCTACATCGTGTTCCTGGAAATTTTCAAAGGCGTTATGATCGTAAAGGATAACCGAAGTATCTAATACAAATATCTTTTCTCTCCCGTTTGCTTTAGTGCCAGACATAGGGCCTAAATTTAGCTATTTTTTAGTTGTTGGAAGGTTTGAAAGTTGAAAAGTTGCAAGGTTGATTAAATGAAATATAATGCAAATACTATCTTTAAGAAAGATACGTCAAGCGGTAACGTTTCAACTTTCCAACATTACAACCTTCCAACGAAAAGCTTATAAATTGAAAACGGAAGCACACTCTTGCGAATGACTTCCGTTCCCTGACCTCTGCTCAACCGTAGTTGCGCCGAAGCACCAAGTTTTGTGTAAGTTGACCGATCTGCTCTCGTCGTAGTCCTTGCGGTCTTTGACTGTTTGCGTCTCATTGTTCCCTGTTGCGTTACTCCGTAAAATACCGCATAGTTTCCAATACCTCTTAGCGTTTTCCGTTTTCTGTGACTTTCGCCATTTTGGTTTCCTTTCGCTTTTTCCGACACCCAGTTTCTCCGGACTTGCGTCTTTTGTCTTTTGTGTCTCCCAGTTGACTTCTTGTGATCTTTAGCTCTTCCGAAGATTCGCCCGATTCACTTTCTGTTTTCCTGTCAAGGTTATCAAAGTACGTCGTTCTTGATGTTATCTAAGGTAGTGTCCAAATGAACATCTGTCAAGTTTTTTTTGTGATTTTTATAAACAGTTTCTTAACAAAAAGTACATGGTTTGTACACATTCGGATACCTCTCATTCTTAGACCTTTTAAGGTAAATAAAATGAAGAAACCGGTTTCTTGTTAACAGTGTCCTTATCAACATAAACGCCGGAAAATACTGATAACAAGAACTTAAAAAATTCTTAAAATGGAGAAAATATTAAATTTTCTCTGTTAAATGCTTCCAATATCGTTTAGGAATATGCCTTAAATGGAGCTTCATATTTTTGCGTGAAGGTATGTTTACACTATTAAAATAGTTCTTCCATAGATGCTGGTAAAGCTGTTCATCTTCAAAATAAATTGACGGCAATTTGTTATTGCCAACATCAGCAGAAAATTCCATTTCGATATATTCTACCTTATCCAGGTCATAATAAATTCCATACTTTCTTTTAAGGTCGTAAATGAGCCATTTTTGATCCGCATACCGGTCGCGGAAATGTTTGATCAGTAAAGGCAATACGTTAAAATTAGGTTCGATAGCGGCATAAAATGTTCCGTCACTCAATTTCTGAAACCGGATAAATGCCTCCATCCTATGCCGCTCCCTGCCTATCATCTTTGTCAATTCTGACAGACGCAATACATATTTATTACCGTAGTCCTCCTCAATATTTATTTCACTATCAAAAACATGGCGGATGTACCCCAATAACGTGTTGTCACTATCCTGCATTTCCGCCAGATGAGTAATATATAGACGTTTCAATCCGTCCGGTGACAGGCGTTCTTTCAACCCATTTAATACACGCCTGACTTTTGGCTGATCGGTAACTATTGTTAATACTTCCTCAAACAATGCACCGTTGCGCCATTCATCTTTATGAAGTCTTACTTGCTGCAGCTTACGTTCATATATCTCAAATACCACCGTGAGTAACCCTTCAAATGTGCCGTCATATATTATGGTGGTCATCTTAGAATAAGCTTAATTGCGGCTGGATCTTTTTGAGGTATTTGCTTTGCGATTCGGCTAGGATAAATTGTTTGATGGCTGTTCCCGTCAGGTCACGTTTTTCGAAGATATTGCTGTTGCAGGTAATGAAATATTTGGCGCGATTGAGCGCCACGCCCAATGCTTTCAGGTTATCCCAACTCAACTTTCGGAATTGCCTGGCGCTGACTATCTTTTGTGCAGATTGAACGCCAATGCCCGGCACGCGTAATATCAATTGCAGATCAGCTTTGTTGATGTCAATCGGGAATACCTGCTGATTGCGTAAAGCCCAGCTTAGTTTTGGGTCGATATCCAGGTCGAGGATCGGATTTTGATCATTCACTATCTCATTTACTTTGAAGCCGTAAAAGCGCATCAGCCAATCGGCCTGGAAAAGCCTGTTCTCACGGATCATGGGTACTGCGGTATTTAAACCCGGCAATCGTTTATCTGACAACACAGGCACGTAACTTGAGTAATAAACTCTTTTCAGGTTGAAGTTTTTATAGAAATAATTGGCCGAGGTCAAGACTTCTTTATCATTTTCAGCAGTTGCACCTACTATCATTTGTGTACTTTGTCCGGCAGGTGCAAATATTGGCGCCTTTTTAAACAGTTTCTTTTCCTCATTATTTTGGATGATCTCATGCTTCAGAAAACCCATCGGTTGGATCATATCCTGCCGGTTCTTATCTGGAGCCAATAACTTAAGTCCGGTTTCGGTAGGCATTTCCAGGTTGATGCTTAATCGATCGGCGTACAAGCCCGCCTCGCGCATCAATTCATCGCTTGCACCGGGAATAGATTTGAGATGAATATATCCATTGAAATTATGTTCCGTGCGCAGTTTTTTGGCAACTCGAACCAGCCGCTCCATAGTGTGGTCAGCGTCCTTAAATATACCGGAGCTCAGGAAAAGCCCTTCGATATAATTGCGGCGATAAAAATTAATGGTCAGATCAACAACTTCCTGAACAGTAAAGCCTGCACGTTTAATATCATTGCTTTTACGGGATATGCAATAAGCACAATCATAAATGCAATGATTGGTCAGCAGGATTTTCAGTAAGGACACGCAACGGCCATCCTCGGTGTAACTATGGCAAATTCCATTGCTGGCATTTCCCAGTCCTTTGTTCTCATTTTTACGCTTACTGCCACTTGATGCGCATGATACATCATACTTTGCGGCATCCGCCAGAATGTTCAATTTCTCAGTTATCCTCTCTGCATCCATAAAATCAAAATTACTAAAAATATTAGCAATTTAAATTTATGTGTGAGAATAATTTTTATTCCGTATGCTTTCTGATCTTAATAATTACTCGTTTAGAAACCGGCGTGTTGCTGCCAATGGCAACGCTATCGATTGGCACAAGCACATTGGTTTCAGGGTAATAAGTAGCTGTGTTTCGTTCAGGTATATTATAAGGTACAATAATGAATAAGCGGGCCACACGGGCCACTCCTCCCCCATAATTAAAAAGGTCTACCTTCTCACCCGACTGAAAACCACCTAATGCAATGTCTTTAGGGTTCATAAAAATCACCCGGCGTTCATTATGAATACCACGGTAGCGATCTTCCAATCCATAAATAGTCGTATTAAACTGATCATGGCTGCGGATAGACATCATGATATAATCATCAGGCTCCAGTTTCTCTTCAGGCACTTCTACAACTGAGAAAGCTGCCTTATCACCATATTTTTCGGTTTTGAATTTGCCCTCGCGCGGACCGTTAGGCAGATAAAATCCGCCTGGCTTACGAATCTTCTTATTGTAATCCTCACAACCGGGAATAACTTTAGCAATCAGGTCGCGCACATGATCATAGTTCGTTTCGTACTTGCTCCAATCTACCTTGGTCCTGTTACCTATAGTTTCCTTAGCCAGCCGACAAACTATCTGTGTCTCACTCAAAAACTGGTCTGATACAGGTTTTAAAACACCTTTGGATGACTGTATCACCCCCATCGAGTTCTCACAACTTACAATTTGCTCAACACCATTAATAATATCTTTATCACTGCGCGAATAACAAGGCAGGATCAGTGCCTCTTTGCCGTGCACTAAATGACTGCGATTTAATTTGGTAGATACATGCACCGTCATATCCAGTTTACGAAGGCCATTAGCCGTGTAATTGGTATCCGGCGTAGCCGAAAGAAAATTGCCCCCCATTGCAAATAGAACTTTGAGTTTCCCCTCGTGCATGGCTTTTATTGATTCAACAACGTCCAGACCATTTTCTTTAGGCGGATCAAATCCGAAAACTTCTTTCAGTTTTTTTGCAGTCTCGCCCTTTAGTTTTTCCCAAATCAACATCGTGCGGTTACCCTGTACATTACTGTGACCGCGAACAGGGCACAATCCTGCGCCAGGTTTTCCAATGGCACCTTTTAATAAAGTAAGATTGGTAATCTCCTTTATTGTATCCACACCATTCACATGCTGCGTAATGCCCATGGCCCAGCAAATAATAATGCGCTGTTTGTTCCTCAGCATTTCAGCTGCTACCCTTATTGCTTCAATGGGCACCCCCGATTGCTCCGCCAGTTGTTCCGTATCTTGTTTCTCCAGGTGCTGTACTAATTCGTCATATCCGGCTGTGTTTTCTTTTATAAAATCATTGTCAAATACTTTTCCGGGAGTCTCTTTCTCGGCGTCCAGCAGTAGTTTTTCAATTGCCTTTAACAGGGCTAAATCACCATTTATTTTCACTTGTAAATACAGGTCAGCCAGCTTTGTACTTATACCTAAAAACCCTTTTACCTTCTGCGGATCTTTAAACGCGGTTAAACCAGCCTCATGCAATGGGTTAATGGCAATTATTTTTGCTCCGTTGTTTTTAGCTTTTTCAAGCGCCGTGAGCATTCGCGGATGATTAGTTCCCGGATTTTGCCCCATGATGATGATCACATCAGTTTTATAAAAATCATTCAGTGTGACCGTGCCCTTGCCAATACCAATTACTTCTGAAAGCGCCGTCCCACTGGATTCATGGCACATATTAGAGCAATCAGGCATATTATTGGTGCCATATTCGCGCACAAATAGCTGGTACATAAAGGATGCTTCATTACTGGTTCGGCCCGAAGTATAAAAAGCCGCTTCATCCGGTGATGCAAGGCTATTCAATTTATAGGCTATCTTTTTAAAAGCATCTTCCCAACTGATAACATGGTAATGTGTTGCTCCCGCAGGTAAATAAACCGGCTGAGCTATTCTACCCTTCTTCCCTATTTCATAATCGTTCAGCTTAGCTAATTCGGCAATTGAGTTTTGAGCAAAGAATTCGCCAGTTAATTTCTTAGTCGTTGCTTCTTCAGCCAATGCCTTTGCGCCATTTTCACAGTATTCCGCAATCGGGGAACGGTCATCATCCGGGTCGGGCCACGCACAACTCGAGCAATCAAACCCACCTTTCTGGTTCATTTTTAAAGATGCGCCCATTCCTCTCAGCAAGCCGGTTTCGTGAACGATATCTTTAACAGCCTCGTATACCGCAGGCATTCCAGCCGCCCATTCTTTCGGTTCGGTTACCTCCAGGTCTATTAATTTTTCGGGATTTTCGGCTGCCGGCTGTTCAATTTTCTTATTCATTTCAATTTCTCAGCTAATGGATTAGGGTAATTGTCACTCTGGTCTTCATCAACATTATCCAGGCAGGTAAAGTCTTTTTCTACCAATAATAGCAGATCACCTTGCTTACCTTCAAATCCAACCTTATCCGTTTTATCCAATTCTTCTATCATGTTGCCCGGTATTTGCAGGCAGATCACATTATCATCAAAAAACGCAGACAACTTCTGTTCCTTGGTTTTCTGGATCACATACACCAATTCCCGTTTCCCGAAATTAGTCTTGTCTTCTAAATAACCTTCATGCGACAACCGGTACATATCGGTTTGAGTAAGCCGGTAACGTAACGAATTCCCTTTAATACGAATCTTCATATTTCGATAATAAAATGCGCTTAGGTTGGGTATAAATATTAAACCGCTGGTCGCGCAGGAAACCCACCAATGTTATGTTAAATTCCTCTGCCAATTGTACCGCCAGGCTTGATGGCGCACCTACTGCAGCAATAATGCCAATACCTGCCATTGCTGCCTTTTGCACTAATTCAAAACTTATCCTGCCGCTTAACAATAATATATATTGATCTAAAGGCAACAGATTTTTATTCAATGCAGCACCAATCAATTTATCCAAAGCGTTATGCCTGCCTACATCTTCTCTAACCAATAACAATTCGCCATCAAGAGTAAATAAAGCCGAAGCATGAAGTCCGCCAGTATCGGCAAATACTTTCTGATGCTTTTTTAGAACAATCGGTAGCTGATACAATATATCTGCACTAACCTGATTTTCGGTATTACTATTATTATAACTGCTTACCGTTTTTATCGACTTTATTGAAGCTTTCCCGCAAACGCCACAGCTTGATGTGGTATAGAAATTACGCTCTGTATTATGTAACTGCGGTTCAATGCCTTCTTTCATACTTACCTGGATCACATTTTCTTTATTCTCAGCACAAGCAATGAAACAATGCTCAGCAGATTCAATATCTTCCTTTTTTCTGATGATTCCTTCAGTAAATAAAAAACCTGAAGCAAGCTCGGCATCATTTCCGGGTGTACGCATGGTGACGGAGATATTTTGCACCTGGCGCCGACCAGCATCACCATACTCCAGGCGGATCTCTAATGGCTCCTCGATAGCAAGTGCGTCATTAATAGCAAGTACTTCGTTATCAGCTATTTTGATAACAGGCAGTTGTGTGCTTGAGTCGTTGGGCATTACAGATAAATGTTAAGCTAATTTAGCCTTTTATCAATAACAGCACAGCTAAATAATGGTTTAAATAAAAACGGCCTCCCTATTAAGAGAAGCCGTTTGATAACTTGTCGAAAATAATAGCTATGGGTTTCAAACCCGTCGCTATTATTTTATAATTATATGATCTTGCTGTCAACTAATACCTGGTTCATGTTACGCACAGCGTCAGCACTCTTGTTGAACTCAGCTTGTTCAGCATCGCTCAATTTAAAGTTAACGATCTGCTCCCAACCACTTTTGCCTATAACAACAGGCACAACCAGCGAAATATCTTTCTGACCGTATTCGCCATCCAGTGCAACACCGCAGCTAATCAGTTTTTTCTCGTCACGTACAATACTTTCAACCATAGCAGCTGTACCAGCGCCTGGTGCATACCATGCCGAAGTACCGATCAATTTGGTTAATGTAGCACCTCCCACCATTGTAGCGGCAACTATTTTATCCTGTTGTTCCTGGCTCAGGAACTCGGTTACAGGGATGCTGTTCCAGGTTGCATGTTTGATCAACGGGATCATAGTGGTATCACCATGACCACCGATTACAACTGCATTCAAATCGGCGGGCGAGCAATTTAATTCCTGGCTCAAGTAATATTTAAAACGTGATGAATCCAATGCACCACCCATACCTAATATTTTGTTCTTAGCCAGACCCGAAGTTTTCAGGGTAAGGTAGTTCATAGTATCCATCGGGTTAGATACTACTATTATAATAGTATTTGGAGAGTGTTTTAAAATGCTTTCGGTAACGCTCTTTACAATACCGGCGTTGGTGCCGATCAATTCTTCACGTGTCATACCCGGTTTACGTGGCAAGCCCGAAGTGATCACCACTACTTCTGAACCAGCAGTAGCAGCATAATCATTAGTTACACCTTTTATCTTGGTATCAAAACCAAGCAGTGCCGAAGTTTGCATCATATCGATTGCCTTACCTTCTGCAAAACCTTCGCGGATGTCTAATAAAATTAATTCTTCGGCCAGCTCTTTTCTTGCGATATTATCTGCGCAAGTGGCGCCTACAGCCCCGGCACCAACAACAGTTATTTTCATATTGTAATTAATTTATGGAAGAGACATTTAATTAATGACTGGTAGATTTTCCTGTCAAAAATTTTCAGGGCAATTTTAAGAAATTTTTATAACAGCATCTTTAATTAATTGAAAATATAAACCACATCATAACAATGTTCTGAAAATTGCCATTTTCATTATTTTCGAGACTAAACAACCTTTGATTTTATCATTTTGTTAAAAACGATCAATAAAGTATCATAAAATGTCCGATAATTCCAAATTGATATCACAAAACCGGACGTTCCGCCGTTTTTATGATAAAAAATCATCCAATTTCTAATAAAAGTACTTTTTGGCTTACTTTTTGTCTTTTTAGGCGGGCAAAATGAGTGTTTTTGAAAATATTTTTAATTTTTTATCGTAATTGTGATGAAAATTGTAAAAAATATTTAAATTCGCCTTCGAAATTTAAACTCACGACAGTAAAATAATACTTGATCCAATTTTCAAAAACAACTAAACAATGGCAAAATTAGAGTACATCTGGCTTGACGGCTACAAACCAACACAAAGCCTTCGTAGCAAAACAAAAATTGAAAGCAATTTTAGCGGTAAATTAGAAGATTGCCCGAATTGGAGCTTTGATGGTTCTTCAACCGAGCAGGCACCAGGCGGATCTTCTGATTGTATTTTGAAACCTGTTTTCATTTGCCCTGATCCTCAAAGAAAAGACGCTTACCTGGTAATGTGCGAAGTACTTGATTCAACCGGCAAAGCACATGAGTCTAACGGCCGTGCTCTAATTGAAGATGATGATAACGATTTCTGGTTTGGTTTTGAGCAAGAATATTTTTTGTGGGATGTAGAAACTGATAAACCTCTTGGCTTCCCTATCAATGGTTATCCAGCTCCACAAGGTCCGTACTATTGTTCAGTTGGTGCTAAAAATGCTTACGGCAGAGAAATAGTAGAAGAGCATTTAGATGTTTGTTTAGAAGCTGGTTTGAATGTTGAAGGTATCAACGCAGAAGTTGCCGCTGGTCAGTGGGAATTCCAGATTTTCGCTAAAGGTGCTAAAGAAGCAGGTGACCAAATTTGGGTTGCACGTTATTTATTAGAAAGAATTGGCGAGAGCTATGGTGTTTCTATCAACTGGCATTGCAAACCATTGGGTGCTTTAGATTGGAATGGTTCTGGTATGCACGCTAACTTCTCAAATACTTTATTAAGAACTGCAGCAAGCAAAGATACTTATACTAAAGTATTGGAAGCTTTCCGCCCGGTTGTTAAAGAACACATTGAAGTTTATGGTGCCGATAACCACCTTCGTTTAACCGGCAAGCACGAAACTGCTTCAATTAACGATTACAGCTATGGTGTATCTGACCGTGGTGCTTCTATCCGTATCCCTCTGTACACTGTACAAAAAGGTTGGAGCGGCTATCTGGAAGATCGTCGTCCAAACTCAGCTGCCGATCCATACAAAGTAGCTGCACGTATCATTAAAACTGTAAAGTCAGCTATATAAATAACTCCTAATTAATTTAAACTGAGCCCTGCAGATCTGTGATTCTGCGGGGCTTTTTATTTGATATACCTGCCGCCTTCGATCTTTTCCAGACCATCTACCAGCAGATTATAAACATAGGTGTAGCAATGCACAATTCCCGAGGCTGTTTCTATATCAGCCGATATTCTGATAAACTCATTTGGTTCTGGTTGCTCATCACCATAACCTTCATAATCATCAATCTCTAAAAAGACCACTGCCGGATCATCGATCTGCAAAATGACGCCATGGATGTACTCATCACCATCATCCAATATCGCACCCGGGTATTCACCGATATCATAAAGCTTTCCCTTTACTTTACCGTTGGCAAAGAAGTGACTATGCTCTTTCAGATAAACCGCAAATTCATTGTTGTGGTTTAACAAGGTGCCATATACAAATAAGAGTGCGCTTTTCATGATTATCAAATTTAATACTACTAAATAAAATATCAGCCAATTAACCATTCCCTAATTCACTCAATCACTAATTCACTAATTTTATATTTAACTTGCCATCGGTTTTTTCGTATCACTACTCATGGATGAACAACAAATCATATCTTATCTAAAAGAAAAAAATATTGACAAAATTAAGTTCGCTTTTGCCGATATAGACGGCGTGCTGCGCGGAAAAGTGATTCATCATAAAAAATTCACCGACGGGCTGCAAAAGGGTTATGGTTTTTGCGATGTAGTTTTTGGCTGGGATAGCAGCGACGTCTGCAATAATAATATTGAACTAACCGGCTGGCATACGGGTTACCCAGATCAGCTTTGCCGTATTGATCTGTCTACTTTCCGCAGCATTCCATGGCAAGATGATATCCCTTTTTTTCTTGCCGATTTTAGCAAGGCGGATGGAAATGATCTACCAGCTTGTCCGAGAAGCTTACTAAAACGAATTACGAAAGAATGCGAATCATTGGGCTTTCATCCAGAATTTGCACAAGAGTTTGAGTGGTTTAATTTCAGGGAAACGCCGCAATCACTGCAAGATAAAAGCTTTACCAACCTGGAAACTTTAACACCGGGAATGTTTGGCTACTCTATACTACGAACATCGGAAAACAGTGATTTTTATTACGACTTGTTTAATCTGCTGATGCAATTTGGTATTCCGTTGGAAGGTTTGCATACTGAAACCGGTCCTGGAGTATATGAAGCGGCTATTCTGCACGATCATATACTGGAAGCTGCCGACAGAGCGGTTTTATTAAAGACTGCTGTAAAAGAGATCGCTTACAAGCATGGTATCATGGCCACTTTTATGGCAAAGTGGAATGAAAACTTACCAGGTTGTGGTGGTCATGTGCATCAGAGTTTATGGAATAAGGATAAAACAGAAAACCTTTTCTACAATGCTGAGGATGCCAATAAAATGAGTGATCTGCACAAGCATTACTTAGCTGGTCAATTGTATTGCTTGCCGCATATTCTGCCAATGTATGCACCAACCATAAATAGCTATAAACGCCTGGTCGAAAGTGCATGGGCGCCAACCACTATAACCTGGGCAGTTGAGAACAGGACGACTGCGTTCCGGGTAATTAACACCTCTCCTGCTTATACAAGATTGGAAACTCGCATACCGGGCTCGGATACAAACCCCTACCTGGCTATGGCAGCAGCATTGGCGTCCGGATTATATGGTGTGAAAAATAAACTGCCTTTAAACATTCCTGCAACACTTGGTAATGGCTACCAGGATACGAAAAATGGAACTATTCCATCTAATCTGTTGGATGCAGCAAATATTATGAAGGATTCAAAGATCGCCAATGAATTATTTGGTGAAGGCTTTGTCAATCATTTTACCAAAACCCGTTTGTGGGAATGCAAACAGTTTGCAAAAAGTGTGACCGATTGGGAATTGAAGAGATATTTTGAGATAATCTAGTCTGAACCATGATTAAACAGATTAATAATATTTTCAGGATTTTATATTTAATTGATGCAAGAATTATTAAAGCATGATGAAATTACTCGAAAGATAATAGGTTGTGCAATGCAAGTCCATTCAGTGTTAGGCAATGGATTTCAGGAAGTTATTTATCAAAGGGCGTTGGAAATAGAAATGAGCTATCAAGGGATTTCTTTCGAGCGGGAAAAGGAGTTACCGGTTTATTATAGAGATATACAAATAGGAACTAGACGCGTTGACTTTTTTGTTGAAGGTTTGATAATGGTTGAGCTTAAAGCTATCATTCAGTTGGAAGATGTACATTTAGCACAAGCAATAAATTATCTTGAAGCCTATAATATGGAAATAGGTTTGCTAATAAATTTTGGAAGCAAATCGTTAACATTTAAGCGATTATATAATAAGAAATACAAATCTAATAACCAGATTAAATCCAGTTAATCCTTTAATCCGTTTAATCTCGGTTCAGACATAAAATAATGAACTACCATTTTATACTTAAAAAAGCCTGGGAAGGCTATGATGCTTCTAAAAGGATACGTGATATTGAGGATATCAGCGCGATGGTTTCAACCAACCATGTGTTTAAGATAACTTTTGAAGATGATGATATTATCATCGCCAAACTTTCACACTTTGGCAAATACGAGTTATTTAAGGAAGATCATCGCATTATACATAGTTTATGCAACAACCTGCTTTATCCTTTTGAAAATGTATTGTCTAAATCGCTTTTAAAGAATAACCGCGTTTATATCTACCGCCATAAACAAGGGAAAGAAGATGCCTGGGTGGTATTTTACAATCCAACCCGTATTGCAGAACGCATGCCGCGACGGTTGGATGAATACCATATTCGCAAGCTTGGTCAGCAGGTTGGTAAATTTCACAAGGCCTGTTCAAGGGCTAAGAATGTGCTGCCAAAATCCGCTAAAACACTTCGGACCGATATCTATGCTCTGCAGCAGCAGTTAGATAAGAATGAAAGACAATTCGGCTCGGCTATGCAGGTAGATTTCCTGAAATACCACTGCGAACTGTTCCTTAAAAACCGATCGAAATATAATATGAGCTCGTTTGAGATCATCCCTGTGTTTATTGATTGGAACATTGGCAACTTCTCAGTCACTAAAGATCTGGAACTCTATTCCCGCTGGGATTATGACTGGTTCCGGATGAGTTATCGTGTGCTGGATTTTTATTTCTTCAGTCGTGTAGTTTCCGATGTTGGCGACCGTACCGTATTTAGTTATGGCATCAATACCTTAATGGAAGACCGCTTTGTTATCTTCCTGGAAGAATATCATAAAGTAAACCCATTGACGGCAAATGAGATTCGTTTCCTGAAAGAAGCTTATCGCTTTTTTATACTGAACTATGTAATAAAAGACGGGAAGTATTTCTTTATCGAGCAATATGCCAAAAAGCTTCAGGCAGAGGCTTTTGATATTTACCTGCCATCTGTCGACCGTGATTTTGATGCTGAACACATCATTCAGGCCCTACACCTTGAAGAAAGTAAAACTTTAGTATAAATCAACTAACAAATTATAAATGAAGAAAGTAGATAACTTTAAATCAATAGTAGACAAGTATAAGATTGTATTTTTTGATGCCTTTGGAGTTATTAAAAATTATTCAGGGTTAGTTAGTGGAATTGAAAATACTTTCGCCTATTTAGAGAAAGAGAATAAAGAATATTACATCGTTACAAATGATGCTTCACGCGGTCCGCAACAATTAGCCGAGTCGTATCATCGTATGGGTCTAAAGGCCATCACGGCCGACCGGATCGTTTCATCAGGAATGCTTACTAAAGAATTTCTTGATTTTAAAGTACCAGATGGGATTGTTGCATACCTGGGTACACCAAATTCTGCGCATTACATTGAAAGATCGGGCCTGCAAACTTTGCCAATGAGCGAAGTGAACGAACACAATATAGATAAAGTGAGCGCTTTGATATTCCTGGATGATGAGGGTTTCGACTGGTGCCAGGACTTGAACAAAACGGTCAACCTGATCAGGAAAAAGCCAATTCCGGTTATTGTGGCTAATACCGACCGCGCTTATCCACTTTCTGCCTCTAATGTATCGATAGCCATAGGCGGTATTGCCGCGATGATAGAAAGTGTCGTTGGCAAGCAATTTATCCGTTTCGGTAAGCCAGATTCACAGATGTTTATGTTCGCTTATGACTTGATACGCGAATATCGTCAGATCAGCAAAAGTGATATTGTGATGGTTGGTGATACTTTGAATACAGATATTTTAGGTGGAAATAAGTTCGGCCTCGATACTGTATTGGTATTAACCGGCAATACACTCGCGAAAGATTATGAGGGACGTATCACAGCCGCAGGTATCGTTCCAACCTACGTTTGCGATTCTGCAGTTGTTGATCTGAGCGGACTCGACTTTTAGTGCGTAGTAATTCCGGGTATTCTTTATATTTATTCCGAGCAATCTAACCGATCAATGCCCGAATCTAACATTTCTGTAAATGAATGGTCACCGGCCAAAAAGCAGGCATTTCGGTTTTCATTTATCTCTTTGTCGCTCTACATCCTGGTCAACCCAAATGATGTTGTCCCCTATTTTCATTATATACAAAGATTTACCCGCCAGCCGTTTTATCATCTGGTAAACTGGCTGTCCGGCGCTTTATTTCACCTTCCTAATACTTTATCAAATTCCGTCCACACCTCTACAGATACTACTTTTAACTACCTGGTTGTTTTATTTACCATTGTCTTTGCCATTATCGGTTCAGCTATATGGTTATTTGCCGACAGAGAATCATCCAATTATAATAAGCTTAACGAGATACTATTTGTTATTCTAAGATATTATTTAGGCATTACATGGATCGCTTATGCCACTCTAAAGATTATCCATCTTCAGTTTCCAGAACTGACACCAGTAACGTTACTCCATAGTTATGGTGAATCCTCACCACGGGAACTAGCCTGGAATTTTATGGGCTACTCCACCGGGTTCAACTATTTCGTAGGGATATCAGAGTATATTATAGGCATATTACTCTTTTTTAGGAGAACTTACACACTGGGCAATCTTATCGCTATAGGGGCATTGATAAACATCCTGGCTTTTAACTTTTACTTTGATGATAATGTAAAGCTGCTGTCGATCATGCTGATGGTGATGAGCCTGTTCTTGTTATCAAAAGATATAAGACCTCTGACCTATGTCTTATTTAGAGGTAAAACTGCATCAATTGAAACCTCAGGTTTTTACAGCTTTGATACTAAAAAGAGGAACTTATTTAACGTGCTCAAATGCATATTAATCTTGATTGTGATCTTTTTTGATCTGCACACCTTTTCTGCCAGAGCTAAACAATTAGGTTATATAGGCAAAAAGCCATCGCTTTATGGCGTTTATGATGTAAAGGCTTTTATTATAAATAAAGACACAATAACCGATACTATCCGCTGGAATAAGCTAGTAGTTTCTCTGCCCGGTAAAGCTGCCGTAGTCCGAATGAATAATGCTATGCGGTATTTTGTCATCAATACAGACACTACAAAAAAGACCATCCTGTTGACAGCTAAATATGATACTGTCAATAAGTATGTGTTTAATTATGATCTGAAAGATAGCGTGTTGTCTCTCCACGGAAAGCATTTGAATGATTCACTCCAAATAAAGCTAAAGCAAGTTAATTTGGATAGTTTGCCCCTATTAAAACATAAGTTTCACTGGGTAATAGAGCATCAGAAACAGCTTGAAAGATAAATTGAATTAAAATTAATTGTATTTATTACATTTTTTATCAATTTAGCATTTCCAACCAAGGATCAGCCTGCTTATGAGAATGTTTTTTACGAAGTCGTTTTCTATTTTATTTTTGATAAGTATTCTCCCGGTATTGGTGTTGGCTCAATCCAAAACATTTACCAATCCTCTCTTACCTTCAGGTGCTGACCCATGGTGTACACAAGTTGGCGGGTATTACTACTACACCAATTCCATGCAAAACAGCCTGGTGTTATGGAAA
>Ga0207695_10003573_pt1 | contig 21771 bp, 13 predicted proteins | sample KBSC54metaG_FD_184354 | JGI IMG/M metagenome (GOLD analysis project Ga0207695, IMG submission 184354) | Corn rhizosphere microbial communities from Kellogg Biological Station, Michigan, USA - KBS C5-4 metaG (SPAdes) (version 2) | ecosystem: Host-associated > Plants > Roots > Rhizosphere > Soil...
TCCGCTACTCGTACGACATGCTCGGCGAAGCGGCGACGACCGAAGAGGACGCGCAGCGCTACTACGCGTCGTACGAACAGGCGATCCATGCGATCGGCAAGGCGGCCGGCGGCCGCGGCATCTACGAAGGCCCGGGGATCTCGATCAAGCTGTCGGCGCTGCACGCGCGCTATTCGCGCTCGCAGCAGGACCGCACGATGAGCGAGCTGCTGCCGCGCGTGCGCGCGCTCGCGCTGCTCGCGCGCCGCTACGACATCGGCCTGAACATCGACGCGGAAGAAGCCGACCGGCTCGAACTGTCGCTCGACCTGCTCGAGGCGCTGTGCTTCGATCCGGATCTCGCGGGCTGGAACGGCATCGGCTTCGTCGTGCAGGGCTACCAGAAGCGCTGCCCGTTCGTGATCGACTACCTGATCGATCTCGCGCGCCGCAGCCGTCACCGCCTGATGATCCGTCTCGTGAAGGGCGCGTACTGGGATAGCGAGATCAAGCGTGCGCAGGTCGACGGCCTCGAAGGCTATCCGGTCTATACGCGCAAGATCTACACCGACGTGTCGTACCTCGCGTGCGCGAAGAAGCTGCTCGCGGCGCCCGACGCCGTCTACCCGCAGTTCGCGACGCACAACGCATACACGCTGGCCGCGATCTACCAACTCGCGGGCCAGAACTACTACCCGGGCCAGTACGAATTCCAGTGCCTGCACGGGATGGGCGAGCCGCTGTACGAGGAAGTCACGGGCCGCGACAAGCTGAACCGTCCGTGCCGCGTGTACGCACCGGTCGGCACGCACGAGACGCTGCTCGCGTACCTGGTGCGCCGCCTGCTCGAGAACGGCGCGAACACGTCGTTCGTGAACCGCATCGCCGATAAAACCGTGTCGGTGAAGGAGCTGGTCGCCGATCCGGTCGACGAAGCGATGAAGGTCGTGCCGCTCGGCGCGCCGCACGCGAAGATTCCGCTGCCGCGCAACCTGTACGGCGACGAGCGTCCCAACTCGATGGGCCTCGACCTGTCGAACGAACACCGTCTCGCGTCGCTGTCGTCCGCGCTGCTCGCGAGCGCGCATTTCCCGTGGCGCGCGGCGCCGATGCTCGCCGACGACGCGCTCGCCGACGCACCGGCCCGCGACGTGCGCAACCCGGCCGACCAGCGCGACACGGTCGGCACGGTCAGCGAAGCGACGGCCGAACACGTGAGCGCGGCGCTCGCGCACGCAGTGGCCGCCGCGCCGATCTGGCAGGCGACGCCGGTCGATGCGCGCGCCGATTGCCTCGTGCGCGCGGCCGACCTGCTCGAAGCGCAGATGCACACGCTGATGGGCCTGATCGTGCGCGAAGCCGGCAAGTCGCTGCCGAACGCGATCGCCGAGATCCGCGAAGCGGTCGACTTCCTGCGCTACTACGCCGCGCAGATCCGCGACGAATTCTCGAACGACACGCACCGCCCGCTCGGCCCCGTGGTCTGCATCAGCCCGTGGAACTTCCCGCTCGCGATCTTCATGGGCCAGGTGGCGGCAGCCTTGGCAGCCGGCAACACGGTGCTCGCGAAGCCGGCGGAACAGACGCCGCTGATCGCCGCGCAAGCCGTGCGCCTGCTGCGCGAGGCCGGCGTGCCGGCCGGCGCGGTGCAGTTGCTGCCGGGCACCGGCGAGACCGTCGGCGCGGCGCTGGTCGCCGATCCGCGCACGCGCGCGGTGATGTTCACCGGCTCGACCGAAGTCGCGCGCCTGATCAACAAGACGCTGTCCGCGCGCCTCGACCCGGACGGCAAGCCGATTCCGCTGATCGCGGAAACGGGCGGCCAGAACGCGATGATCGTCGACTCGTCGGCGCTCGCGGAGCAGGTCGTCGCGGACGTGATGCAGTCGTCGTTCGACTCGGCCGGCCAACGGTGTTCGGCGCTGCGCGTTCTGTGTCTGCAGGACGATGTCGCGGACCGCACGCTGACGATGCTGAAGGGCGCGATGCACGAGCTGGCGCTGGGCAACCCGGACCGTCTGTCGACCGACGTCGGCCCGGTGATCGACGCCGAAGCGAAGCAGACGATCGACACGCACGTCGCGGCGATGAAGGACAAGGGCCACGCGGTCACGCAACTGCCGGCGCCCGACGCGTGCGCGCACGGCACGTTCGTGCCGCCGACGCTGATCGAGATCGGCAGCATCGACGAGCTCAAGCGTGAAGTGTTCGGCCCCGTGCTGCACGTCGTGCGCTACCGCCGCAACCAGCTCGACAAGCTGCTCGAGCAGATCCGCGCGACGGGTTACGGCCTGACGCTCGGCATCCACACGCGGATCGACGAGACGATCGCGCACGTGATCTCGAACGCGCACGTCGGCAACATCTACGTGAATCGCAACGTGATCGGCGCGGTGGTCGGCGTGCAGCCGTTCGGCGGTGAAGGGCTGTCGGGCACGGGCCCGAAGGCCGGCGGCGCGCTGTACCTGCAGCGCCTGCTCGCGACGCGTCCGTCGGGCCTGCCGCGCTCGCTCGCGCAGACGCTGGTGGCGGACGGCGCGGTCGAGGGCGACGCGCGCGGCAACCCGGCGGCGGCGCTGACCACGCTGCGCGACTGGCTGATCGAGCAGCGCGAACCGGCGCTGGCCGCGCGTTGCGACGGTTATCTTGCGCAGGTGCCGGCCGGCGCGACCGCGGTGCTGACCGGCCCGACGGGCGAGCGAAACACGTATACACTCGGCCCGCGCGGCACGGTGCTGTGTGTCGCGGCGACGCCGGGCGGCGCGCGCGCGCAGTTCGCGGCGGTGCTCGCGACCGGCAACCGCGCATTGTTCGCCGGCGCGGCCGGCGAGGCGCTCGTCGCCGCGCTGCCGGCGTCGCTGAAGCCGCACGCGGCCGTGCGCAAGCAGGCCGACGCGGCGTTCGACGCGGTGCTGTTCGAAGGCGACAGCGACGAACTGCAGACGCTCGTGAAGGACGTCGCGCAGCGGCCGGGCCCGATCGTGTCGGTGCAGGGCGTGTCGGTGGGCGCGTTCGAGAACGGCGACGCGGAAGACTACGCGCTGGAGCGGCTGCTGACCGAGCGCTCGGTCAGCGTGAATACGGCCGCGGCGGGCGGCAATGCGAATTTGATGACGATCGGCTGATCATCCTTGCCGTTCGGATCAAACAAAGAAGCGGCAAGGCGATCCCGAAGCCGCTTCATTTACCCTGGTACCAAGGAGATGCTATGCAACACACGATGAAAAAGGTGGCAGGCGCGACGTTCGTCGCGGTCATGTCGCTGGCGGGGACGGCCCATGCGGATGACGTGAAGATCGGTTACGCAGGGCCGATGACGGGCGCGCAGGCGCACTACGGCAAGGATATGCAGAACGGGATCGTGCTCGCGCTGGAAGACTTCAACGCGACGAACCCGAAGATCGGCGGCAAGCCCGTGAAGTTCGTGCTCAGCACGCAGGACGACCAGGCCGACCCGCGCACGGGCACGACGGTGGCGCAGAAGCTCGTCGACGACGGCATCAAGGGCATGCTCGGCCACTTCAACTCGGGCACGACGATCCCGGCTTCGCGCATCTACGCGAACGCGGGCATTCCGGAAATCGCGATGGCGACGGCACCGGAATACACGCAGCAAGGCTACAAGACGACCTTCCGCATGATGACGTCCGACACGCAGCAGGGCTCGGTGGCCGGCACGTTCGCGTCGAAGGATCTCGGCATGAAGAAGATCGCGATCGTCGACGACCGCACGGCCTACGGCCAGGGTCTTGCCGACCAGTTCGAGAAGGCCGCGAAGGCCGGCGGCGCGACGATCGTCGACCGCGAATTCACGAACGACAAGGCGGTCGACTTCAAGGCGATCCTGACCAAGCTGAAGGCGGCGAAGCCGGACCTCGTCTACTACGGCGGCGCGGATTCGCAGGCAGCGCCGATGGTCAAGCAGATGAAGGCGCTCGGCATGACGGCACCGCTGATGAGCGGCGAAATGGTGAAGACGCCGACGTTCCTGAAGATCGCGGGCAACGCGTCGGAAGGCACGATCGCTTCGCTGGCGGGCCTCCCGCTCGAAGAGATGCCTGGCGGCAAGGCCTACGCCGACAAGTACAAGAAGCGCTTCGGCGAAGAAGTGCAGACCTATTCGCCGTATGCATACGACGGCGCGATGGCGATGCTCAACGCGATGAAGAAGGCCGATTCGACCGATCCGGCGAAGTACCTGCCGGTGCTCGCGAAGAGCGACATGGCGGGCGTCACGTCGACGCACGTCGCGTATGACGCGAAGGGCGACCTGAAGAACGGCGGCATCACGATGTACAAGGTCGAGAAGGGCGAGTGGAAGCCGCTGAAGAGCATCGGCGGCAAGTAAGCAGCCTGTGACTCGCGGGCGGCGGCGCACGTCGCTGCCCGGCCGATCATGCGAAAAAGCCACCGGGCCGTCGGGCCTGGTGGCTTTTTTCATGGGGCGTGAGCGGGCGCTACTCCTTGCGCACGCGCAGCAGGAATTTCTGCAGCTTGCCGGTCGGCGTGCGCGGCAGCGCCTGCGCGAATGCGAACTCGCGCGGGATCTTGTACGCGGCGAGCCGCTCGCCGCAGAACGCGCGCAGCGCGTCCGCGTCGGGCGCCGCGCCCGCGCGCATCACGACGTGCGCGACGACCGTCTCGCCCCAGTCCGGATGCGGGACGCCGACGACGGCCGCCTCGGCGATGTCCGGATGCGCGCCGAGCACGTCCTCCACTTCCTTCGAATAGACGTTTTCGCCGCCCGTCACGATCATGTCCTTCAGCCGGTCGACGATGAACAGGTAGCCATCCTGATCGATTCGCGCGACGTCGCCGGTGCGATACCAGCCGCCCGGCGCGAACGCGGCGCGCGTTGCGGCCGCGTCGTCGAGATAACCGAGCATCATGCTGTCGGCCTTCAGCCAGATCTCGCCGGTCTCGCCCGGCTGCGCATCGATGCCGTCCATCCGCACGACGCGCAGGTCGACGCCCGGGCCGCCGTGGCGGCCGATCGAACCGGCCTTCGCGATCTGCTCGTCCGGATACAGCGTCGTGCCGGCCGGCCCCGTTTCGGTCATCCCGTACACGTGGAAGAACGCGTCGCTACGATACGCGCGTGCGAGCCGTTCGGCCTGCGCGGCGCCGATCGGGCCGCCGCCGTACAACCATGCGCGCACGCTCGACAGGTCGAACGCCGCGAAGCCGTCGATCGTGTCGAGCGGCAGCGTGTACGACACCGGCGCGCCGAAATACAGCGTCACGCGCTCGCGCTCGACGGTCTGCAGGAAGCGCTGCGGATGGTATTCGCGCAGCAGCACGACGGTGCCGCCCGCGACCAGCGTGCCGCCGAACCAGTTGTTGAGCGGCGACGAATGCCAGATCGGCATCGCCATCAGCGTGCGCTCGTTGCGGCCGATGCCGGTCGCGAGCGCCGCCGACATCGCCGCGAGCGTCACGGTGCGGTGGCTGTGCACGCAGCCTTTCGGGCGGCCGGTCGTGCCGGACGTATAGAGGATCTGCGCGATGTCGCCGTCGGCCGGTTCGATGCCCGCGACGCCGTCCATCGTTGCGCACATCGCGTCGAAGCACGGCACGCCGTCGAGCTCGCCTTCGGTCACCAGCCGCCGCGCGGGATGAACGATGCGTTCGACCACCGGCGCGAGCGCCACGTCGAACAGGAGCGCCTTGCTGCGGCTGTGTTCGAGCACGTAGTCGACTTCCGGCGCCTGCAGCTTGTGGTTGACCGGCACGAACGTCGCGCCGAGCCGCCACGCGCCGAACATCAGGTCGACGAAGGCCGGCGTGTTGAAGCACATCGCGGCGACGCGGTCGCCGGCCGCGATGCCGAGCGCGCTCAGCACGGCCGCCGCGCGGTGCGAGCGCTCGCGCGCGGCGGCATAGGTGATCGTCGCGGATTCGCTGACGAGGAACGGCTTGTCGGGCGTCGCGCGGGCGGCGCGGTCGAGGGCGGCGACGAGGTTCATCGTGGCTCCGGGCGGGGCGAACGAAGGTGAACTCAGGCGAACGAACCGGCGTCAGGCCGGGTACGCGCGCTGCAGCAGCGTGGCGACGTCGAGCGCGTGCGGATCGAAGCCGCCCGCGATGCGGCCCCAGTCGGGCGCGGCGAGCCGCGTCGCGACGAACGCGTCGGCGACGGCCGCCGGCGCATCGCGGCGTAGCAGGCACGCCTGCGCGACGAGCGCGAGCCGCTGCGCGAACACGCGGCCCGACGCTTCGAGCGTGTCGGCACGCGCGGCGAGCATCGCGCGCAGCGCGTCGAGCGCCGTGCGGATGCGCGGTTCGCCCGCGCCGAGGTCGGCGAGTTCGGCGAACAGCGCGGCGGCCGAGTCGGGCTCGCGCGACACCGCACGCAGCACGTCGAGGCACATCACGTTGCCCGAGCCTTCCCAGATCGAGTTGACGGGCGCCTCGCGGAACAGCCGCGCGATCGGGCCGTCGTCGACGTAGCCGTTGCCGCCGAACACTTCCATCACCTCGCCGGTCAGCTCGACCGCGCGCTTGCAGACCCAGAATTTCGCGGCGGGCGTGACGATGCGCTTCCACGCGCGTTCGCGCGGCGAGTCGTCGCGCTCGAACGCGTCGGCAACGCGCATCGCGAGGACGAGCGCCGCTTCGCTTTCGAGCGCGAGATCGGCGAGCACGGTGCGCATCAGCGGCTGTTCGGCGAGCGCGCGGCCGAACGCGTGGCGCTGGCGCGTGTACGCGATCGCCTGCACGACGCCCTGGCGCAGCATCGCCGCGCTGCCGAGCACGCAGTTCAGCCGCGTGTAAGTGGCCATCTCGATGATGGTCGGAATGCCGCGTCCTTCGTCGCCGAGCATGATCCCCCACGCGTCGTTCAGCTCGATCTCGCTGCTCGAGTTGCTGCGGTTGCCGACCTTGTTCTTCAGCCGCTGGATCTCGACCGCGTTCTTCGTGCCGTCCGGCCGCCAGCGCGGCACGTAGAAGCACGACGGGCTGCCGCCTTCGGTGTGCGCGACGATGAGGTGCGCATCGCACATCGGCGCGGAGAAGAACCACTTGTGGCCGCGCAGCAGGTATTCGCCGCCGCGCCCGCCCGCGCCGACGGGCGTGGCGAGCGTCGTGTTCGCGCGCACGTCGGAGCCGCCCTGTTTCTCGGTCATCCCCATGCCGAACCAGATCGAGCGCTTGGCGGCGACCGGCACGTCGCGCGGATCGTAGTCGTCGCTGTAGAGCTTGTCGCGCAGCAGGTTCCACAGCGCGGGCTCCTTCTGCAGCACGGGAATCGCGGCCTGCGTCATCGTCGCCGGGCACAGCGTGCCGGCCTCGATCTGGCCGTGCAGGTAGAAGCCGGCCGCGGTCGCGGCCCAGCGGCCGCGGCGTGTGTCGCGGAACGCGAGCGATACGAAGCCTTCGTGGCGGTACTGGCCGAGCAGCGCGTGCCACGCCGGGTGGAAATCGACGCGGTCGATGCGCCGGCCGCGCCGGTCGAACGCGTTCAGTTCCGGCGGATGCTGGTTCGCTTCGTCGGCGAGTTGCGCGGTGTCGGCGCTGCCGAGCCGCGCGCCGTACGCGTCGAGCTGCGGCATGGCCCAGTCGGCGCCGGCGCGGGCGAGCGCGTCGCGCAGCGCGACGTCCGTCGCGAAGAGGTTATAGTCGACCAGTTCGTCGAACTGGTTCGTGACGGCGTGAGTCGATTCGGTCATCGAGGTTGTCTCCGGTCTCATGCTTCGCGGGCGGCCGGCGTCATGCAACACGGATGGCGCTGCAGCGCTGGTTCCGGCTCCCGGTAAACGCATTCCCTGCTGAATTCCAGAGTAGCAAATATGCCGCCGCGACATGTTCAGGTTCCGGCGCCGCCCGGCCAGCCGGCGGCGCAACCCGCGCCCGCGTTGCGCCGCCGGCCGCGCCAGTCGCGCGCACAGGCGAGCTCCGACGCGCTGCAGCAGGCGTTCGTTCGGCTTTTGCTCGAACGCGGCTACGCAAAAGCGACGATCCGCGAGATCGCGGCCGTCGCGGGCGTGAGTATCGGCACCTTCTACGAGTATTTTGGCGACAAGCAGAGCCTCGCGGCGCTCTGCATCCACCGTCATGTGCAGGCGATGGCCGACCGGCTGCGCGATGCGGCAGAGCGGCTGCGCGGCGCGCCGCGGGCCGAACTCGCCGTGGCGCTCGTCGACCTGCAGGTCGACGCGATCGGCGCCGACGCCGCGCTGTGGAGCGCGTTCTTCGCGCTGGAGCGGCAGGTGTCGCCGCTCGCCGCATACCGCCGGCATTACGACGCATATGTCGCGCTGTGGCGCGACGCGCTCGCGCACGCGGCCGATCCGCCGCCGGCCGCGCGGCTCGACGGGCTCGCGCGGATGGCGCATGCGGTCTGCTACGGCGGCCTCTCGCAGGCATTGCTGACGCTCGGGCCCGCGCTCGACTTCGCCGCGCTGCGCGGCGAGCTGCGGGCCGTGCTGCTCGCGTATCTGGCGGCGGCGGGCACGTAGCATCCCCTACGGGTAATGCCTGATTCGCATGTCAAGCCGGCAGTTCAGCCTTGCCGCTGCGTGCTTCACACCGTAAGCCATGAGAAAAATGCATGGCCGCCATGACGAACTTTCGATTGTCCGCCGATATTGGCTGGGGCTAAATCATGCGGCAGATGCAGGGCCGCGCGCGTCGCGCGGGCCAGCCCGAAGGACATCAGAAGGAGGAGTCATGCGAAGCGCCACCGCGCCCCGTTCGAAACTGCCCGACGTCGGCACGACGATCTTCACGGTGATCGGCCAACTGGCCGCGCAACACGATGCGTTGAACCTGTCGCAGGGCGCGCCGAATTTCGCGCCCGATCCGGCGCTCGTCGAAGGCGTCGCGCGCGCGATGCGCGACGGGCACAACCAGTACTCGCCGATGGCCGGCGTGATGGCGCTGCGCGAGCGGCTCGCCGAGAAGACCGAGGCGCTGTACGGCACGCGCTACGACCCGGCGACCGAGATCACGGTGATCGCGAGCGCGAGCGAAGGGCTGTACGCGGCGATCAGCGCGCTCGTGCATCCGGGCGACGAAGTGATCTATTTCGAGCCGTCGTTCGACAGCTATGCGCCGATCGTGCGGCTGCAGGGCGCGACGCCGGTCGCGATCAAGCTGTCGCCCGAGCATTTCCGCGTGAACTGGGACGAGGTGGCCGCGGCGATCACGCCGCGCACGCGGATGATCATCGTGAACACGCCGCACAACCCGACCGCGACCGTGTTCTCGGCCGACGATCTCGAGCGGCTCGCGCAGCTCACGCGCGACACCGGCATCGTGATCCTGTCCGACGAGGTCTACGAGCACGTCGTGTTCGACGGCGCGCTGCACCAGAGCGTGGCGCGCCACCGCGAGCTGGCCGAGCGCAGCGTGATCGTGTCGTCGTTCGGCAAGTCGTTCCACGTGACCGGCTGGCGGGTCGGTCATTGCCTCGCGCCGGCCGAGCTGATGGACGAGATCCGCAAGGTGCACCAGTTCATGGTGTTCGCGGCCGACACGCCGATGCAGGTCGCGTTCGCGGAGATCCTCGCGCGGCCGGACAGCTATCTCGGCCTGTCGGCGTTCTACCAGGCCAAGCGCGACCTGCTCGCGCGCGAGCTGGCCGATTCGCGTTTCGAGCTGCTGCCGAGCGAAGGCTCGTTCTTCATGCTCGCGCGCTTCCGGCACTTCTCGGACGAAAGCGACAGCGATTTCGTGCTGCGCCTGATCCGCGACGCGCGCGTCGCGACGATTCCGCTGTCGGCGTTCTATACCGACGGCACCGACGCCGGTGTGATCCGGCTCAGTTTTTCGAAGGACGACGCGACGCTGGTCGAAGGCGCGCGGCGGCTGCGTTCGCTGTAAGCAAGGAAACCGGCGACGAGGACGTCGCATCGACCAGACCAAGGAGATCACGATGAAGCACACGGCAACCCTGAAACTCGCATTCGCACTCGCGTGCGCAATCGGCTCCGGCGCGGCGCTCGCCGATACGCAGACGCTGCGCTTCGGCCTCGAGGCGCAATACCCGCCGTTCGAATCGAAAGCGCCGAACGGCGACCTGCAGGGCTTCGACATCGACGTCGGCAATGCCGTCTGCCAGACGGCGAAGCTGTCGTGCAAATGGGTCGAGACGTCGTTCGACGGCCTGATTCCCGCGCTGAAGGGCCGCAAGTTCGACGCGATCAACTCGGCGATGAACGCGACCGAGCAGCGGCGCCAGGCGATCGACTTCACGACGATCATCTATCGCGTGCCGACCCAGCTGATCGCGCGCACCGGCAGCGGCCTGCTGCCGACGCCCGAATCGCTGAAGGGCAAGCGCGTCGGCGTGCTGCAGGCGTCGATCCAGGAAACCTTCGCGAAGGCGCACTGGGAACCGGCCGGCGTCGCGGTCGTCGCGTACCAGGACCAGAACCAGGCGTATGCGGACCTCGTGGCGGGCCGCCTCGACGCAACGCTCGTGCTCGCACCGTCCGGCCAGCGCGGCTTCCTGTCGCGCCCTGACGGCAAGGGCTTCTCGTTCGTCGGCCAACCCGTGCACGACGACCGGATCCTCGGCAGCGGCATCGCATTCGGCCTGCGCAAGGGCGACGACGCGCTGAAGGCGAAGCTCGACGCGGCGATCGACAAGCTGAAGGCGGACGGCACGGTGAAGTCGCTCGGCCTGAAGTATTTCGGCGATATCGACATCTCGACGAAGTAAGCGGGGCCGCGCGCGATGCAGAACCCGAACCCGGCCGCCGCGGGCGGCGAACAGGGCGGCGCGCCATTGTCGGACGATGCGCTCGGCGCCATGCTCGTCGCCGAACTGGGCGACGCGCTCGTCGTGCGTGCGGCCGACATCGATCCGCGTTACTTCACCGCGTACAACGAGCCGGCCGGCGTGCGGCCGCGTGCACTGGTGCGCCCGCGCAGCGTCGACGACGTGTCGCGCACGCTCGCGCTATGCACGCGGCTCGGCCAGCCGGTCGTGCCGCAAGGCGGGCTGACGGGGCTCGCGCGCGGCGCGGTCGCGCTCGGCGGCGAGGTCGTGTTGTCGATGGAACGCTTCGCGGGCATCGAAGCGCTCGACGCGGCGGCCGGCACGATGACCGTGCGCGCCGGGACGCCGCTGCAGACGGCGCAGGAAGCTGCGGAAGCAGCGGGCTTCACGTTCGGCGTCGATCTCGGTGCGCGCGGCTCGTGCCAGATCGGCGGCATGCTCGCGACCAATGCGGGCGGCACGCGCGCGATCCGCTACGGGATGATGCGCGAGCAGGTGCTCGGGCTCGAGGCCGTGCTCGCGGACGGCACGGTCGTGTCGTCGATGAACCGGATGCTGAAGAACAACGCGGGCTACGACCTGAAGCAGCTGTTCATCGGCAGCGAGGGGACGCTCGGCGTCGTCACGCGCGCCGTGCTGCGGCTGCATCCGTTGCTCGCCGCGCCGGCCACCGCACTCTGCCGCGTGCGCGATTACGACGCGGTGGTCGGATTGTGGAACCGCGTGCGCACGCTGCCCGAGGTCGTCAGCTTCGAGGCGATGTGGCCGGCGTTCTACGACTACGTCGCGCGCCATACGCCGGGTGTCACTGCGCCGTTCGCAGGTGACGGCGGGTTCGCGGTGCTGATCGAATGCGCGACGAGCGCGCCGGGCGGCGATGCGCATCGAGCGCTGGAAACCGGCCTCGCGGCGGGGATCGAGGCAGGGCTCGTGGACGATGCGGTGCTCGCGACGTCGGAGCGGCAGGCGCGCGACCTGTGGACGCTGCGCGAAGGCCTTGCGATCGATGCGCTGCCGCAGCTCGTCAACTTCGACGTGAGTTTGCCGACGGGCGAACTCGGCGCGTTCGCCGAACGCTGCGAGGCGGCGCTGCGCTCACGTTGGCCGGCGCTCGCGTGCCTGTTCTTCGGCCATGTCGGCGACGGCAACGTGCATATCGGCGTGTCGCTGGCCACGATGACCGACGCGGACGCCGATGCGCTCGATCACTGCGTGTACGCGGTGGTGCGGGACATGGGCGGCTCGGTGTCGGCCGAGCACGGGATCGGGGCGCTCAAGCGTCCTTATCTCGCGCACACGCGCAGCGACGCGGAAATCGGGCTGATGCGGCGCCTGAAGGCCGCGCTGGACCCGCGCGGCATCCTGAATCCCGGCAAGGTGCTTTGACAGGGGCGATTCCCGTTGTCAGCGGGAATCGGCCTTCGTGACTTGTCAGCCGTCCACCCAGCGCAGCGCGCCGATCTTCAGGTGTTCGACGACGCTGCGCGCCCAGTCGAGCTCCGCATTGAGCAGCACGAGCGCGTGCTCGTTCTGCAGCAGGAACAGGCGCGGCACCTGGTCGGCCTGCGCGGCGTTGCGCAGTGCCTCCAGGCGTTCGCGCTCGGCGTCGAGCCGGGCAATCCGGAGTTCGAGCTGGTGCCGTGCATCTTCGGCATCGAGCAGCGGCAGGAACGCGAGGCCGGCGCCGAACACCGGATATTCGCGCGCGGGTTCCGCGAGCAGCGCATGCAGCCACGTTTGGCCCGCCGTGTGCCCGGCCTCGGTCAGCGCATATAGCGTGCGCTCGGGGAAAGCACCGTCGCGCTCGGTGTCGTGCACGGCGATCAGCCCGTCGCGCAGCAGCCGGTCGATCGTCTGGTAGAGGCTCGTGCGCTGCCGCACGTTGACGACTTCGTCGTACCCGCGGGCCTTCAGTTGCTGCAGCATCCCGTACGGATGCATCGGCGTTTCGGTGAGCGTCGCGAGGACGGCCAGTGCGAGCGGGGACGGGCGGCTCGTTGACATGAATAGTTATGCTATGTCTAGTAAGAATGTAACTATTTTCAATCAGACTATCTTATTTCACAAGGGTTTCAGCCGAGGTGCGAGCGCTTCGCGGCCGGCGCGACGGTTTCCATCGTCGCGAGACCATGCACGATTCCGCAATCCTCGACCGAATGTTCGCCAACGCATTGGCGGCGCAATTCGGTGAGCTGGTCGCGCAGATGCGTGAGTTCCGCGAGGCGCGCGTCGACGTGTCCGATGTGGTCGTCGAGCAGCGAATTGATCGAATCGCAGCGGTCGGCCGGCGTGTCGGTGAGCCGCAGCAGCGCGCGGATCTCGTCGTGCGCCATGTCGAGCGCGCGGCAGTTGCGGATGAAGCGCAGCCGTTCGACGTGCACGTCGGTGTAGTTGCGGTAGTTCGCGTCGGTGCGCTCTGCGTCCGGCATCAGCCCCTCTTTTTCGTAGAAACGGATCGTTTCGGGGGTGCAGCGGGCCGCTTTGGCCAGTTCGCCAATCTTCATGCCTTTCTCCCGTGTAAGGGTTGACCTTGTAGTGGCTTCAGGGTGTTAACTCTACACCGTCAAGCCATAAAGGAGGTTGTCATGACCGACGCCCAGCGTACCCACGACCCACGACACCGCCATGCCGGCGGCGCCGACACGTGCTGCGCCGACGCGCGCGACACGCACGCGGCGACCGTTGCCGACGAGGTGCCGGCGGCCGGCGAGCACGCGCACGGCGACGCCGCATCGCGCGGCCACGACCATGATCATGGCGGCGACGGTGAGGGGCACGATCACGACCATGCACACGGCGACACACATCGGCACGGTGCCGTGTGCTCGCACGACGATGCTGCGCACGGCGATGCGGGCCACGATCATGCACATGGCGACGCGCATGTACACGGCGCGGCGTGCTCGCGCGACCACGCCGCGCACGACGATGCCGGCCACGACCACGACCACGACCACGCGGCCGGCGACTGCTGCGCGCCGGCTGCGTTGACGCTCGCACCGCTGCCGGTCGCGCAGGCGACCGCGTCGGGCCGCGTGCGCTCCGCGTTCCGGATCATGCAGATGGACTGCCCGACCGAGGAAACGCTGATCCGCAAGAAGCTCGGCGGGATGAGCGAAGTATCGGCGCTCGAATTCAACCTGATGCAGCGGATGCTGACCGTCGAGCACGTGCCGGGCGCCCAGCCGGCGATCGAAAGCGCGATCCGCACGCTCGGCATGACGCCCGAGGCCGCAGCGGCCGGCGCGCCGTCAGCGCGTGTCGCCGACGTGCCCGCGAAGCCTTGGTGGCCGCTGGCGCTGGCGGGCGTCGCCGCGATCGCGTCCGAGGGGGCGACCTGGGTCGGCTTGTCGGTATGGCTGTCGGCGGCGCTCGCGCTCGTCGCGGTGCTCGCATGCGGGCTCACCACGTACAAGAAGGGCTGGATCGCGATTCGCAACGGCAACCTGAACATCAACGCGCTGATGAGCATCGCGGTGACGGGTGCGATGGCGATCGGCCAGTGGCCGGAAGCCGCGATGGTGATGGTGCTGTTCACGATCGCCGAGCTGATTGAGGCGAAGTCGCTCGACCGCGCGCGCAATGCGATCCAGGGCCTGATGCAGCTCGCGCCGGACACCGCGACCGTGCAGGATGCCGACGGATCGTGGCGCACGATCGAGGCCGCGCAGGTCGCGCTCGGCGCGGTTGTGCGCGTGAAGCCGGGCGAGCGGATCGGGCTGGACGGCGAAGTCGTCGCCGGCCGCTCGACGGTCAACCAGGCGCCGATCACCGGCGAGAGCCTGCCTGTCGAAAAGACGGCCGGCGATGCCGTGTACGCGGGCACGATCAACGAAGCGGGTTCGTTCGAATACCGCGTGACGGCCGTCGCTGCCAACTCGACGCTCGCGCGGATCATCCACGCGGTCGAGGAGGCGCAGGGCGCGAAGGCGCCGACGCAGCGCTTCGTCGACCAGTTCGCGCGCGTCTACACGCCGATCGTATTCGCGGTCGCGCTGCTGGTTGCGGTGGTGCCGCCGCTCGTGATGGGCGGCGCGTGGCACGACTGGATCTACCGCGCGCTGGTGCTGCTCGTGATCGCGTGCCCGTGCGCACTGGTGATCTCGACGCCGGTGACGATCGTGTCGGGGCTCGCGGCCGCCGCGCGGCGCGGGATTCTCGTGAAGGGCGGCGTCTATCTGGAAGAAGGGCGCAAGCTCGCGTGGCTCGCGCTCGACAAGACCGGCACGATCACGCACGGCAAGCCGGTGCAGACCGACTTCGACGCGCATGCGACCGACGTCGATGCCGAGCGTATCCGGCACCTCGGTGCGAGCCTCGCCGCGCGCTCGGATCACCCGGTGTCGCAGGCGATCGCAGCCGCGGCGCGCGACGCCGGAACGGCGGCGTTCGCCGATGTGCAGGACTTCGAAGCGCTGGTCGGGCGCGGCGTGCGCGGCACGATCGACGGCGCGCGCTACTGGCTCGGCAACCATCGGCTCGTCGAGGAACTCGAGCGCTGCTCGCCGGCCCTCGAAACGAAGCTCGATGCGCTCGAGCGGCAGGGCAAGAGCGTCGTGGTGCTGGTCGACGACGCGCGCGTGCTCGGCATCTTCGCGGTGGCCGACACGATCAAGGACACGAGCCGCGACGCGATCGCGGATCTGCACGCGCTCGGCATCCGCACCGCGATGCTGACGGGCGACAACCCGCACACCGCGCAAGCCATCGCACAGCAGGCCGGCATCGACGACGCGCGCGGCAACCAGCTGCCCGAAGACAAGCTCGCGGCGGTCGAGGAACTGTCGGCTGGCGGTGCGGGCGTCGATGGGATGGTCGGCGACGGGATCAACGACGCACCGGCGCTCGCGCGGGCCGACATCGGTTTCGCGATGGGCGCGATGGGCACCGACACGGCGATCGAGACGGCCGACGTCGCGCTGATGGACGACGACCTGCGCAAGATTCCCGCGTTTGTGCGGCTGTCGCGCGCGACGCACCGCGTGCTGGTGCAGAACATCGGTTTCGCGCTCGGCGTGAAGATCGTGTTCCTCGGCCTCACGGTCGCGGGGCTCGGCACGATGTGGATGGCGGTATTCGCGGACGCGGGCGCGAGCCTGATCGTCGTCGCCAACGGCTTGCGGCTGCTGTCGTCCTCAGGGGCGTTCGGCGGCGCGCAGGCCACGCGTTGAGGAGCGTGCGATGAGTTTTCTGAAACGGATCCTGGGTGGCCACGGCGGTGGCCATGGCGGCGGGCATGGCAACAGCGGAAGCGGAGGCGGAGGCGGGCATCACGGCGGGCAGCGCCGGGACGCGCATGGCGGGCACGATGCGCGCGGCCGCGATCGTTACGGTTGGGGCTGGCAGGCGCCGGCCGACGGGCAGGGCGGCAACGTGCCGCTGAGCCAGCTTGCGTGCGCGGGCTGCGGCGCGCTCAATGCGGCGGATGCGCGTTTCTGTGCGCAGTGCGGCGCGTCGCAGCGCGCCAAGGCTTGCAGCCGCTGCCACGCGGCGCTGACGGCCGATGCGCGCTTCTGCCCGGGCTGCGGGACGCAGGCCGGATAACGCGCGATCTCCGGCGTGATTGCCCGCATCAGAACCGTCGCCGAGCGCATGGCGCCTGCAACGGGCGTCGTCCTGAAACAGCGCGCCGGCGCGCCCCGGCGCACCGGCCCTTCGATCAGCGCAGCGGCAGGTAAATCTCGGTGCGCAGGTTGGCCGACGCCGCGTCCATCGGCGTGTTGAGGTACAGCTCGAACGGCGGCGCGTCGGCGGCTTCGCGGCCCGAGTGACGCAGCCAGTCGCCGTAGAGCCACTGGTAGGCGGTCTTCAGGTCCGCATACGGCCCCGTATGCAGCAGCACCGCGTATTCGCCGCCCGCTACCGTCGCACGTTCGACGGGCGGCACGGGCTCGACGTCCGGCGTGCCGTCGGCCGGCATGAAGCAGGCCTTCGCGCGCAGCTGCGCTTCCGGTGTCGTGTCCGGATCGTCGTAGAAAATCCCGATCATCTTCGTGTCCGGGCCGATCAGCCCGTGTTGCCCGGCCCACGCGCCGATTCGCGCGAACGCGTCGCCGACCTTCAGGTACGCGCCGGTGTGCGCCACCGCGTAGCCGCGCAGTTCCGGCAGGCGCCGGATCTCGACTTCATGCTTGAACATGTCTTCCTCTCCTCTCTGTAGCGGATAGATGGGCCGGTGGACGCCCGTGCGCCGGTGCTGCGCGGGCGGCACGCCGTATGCGTCGCGAAACGCCCGCGCGAACGCGTGCGTCGAACCGTAGCCCGCGCGCCGCGCGATCTCGTCGATGGGCCGCGCCGTGCAGACGAGATCCTCGGACGCGCGCACGATCCGCATCCGCCGCACCGTCAGCACGATCGACTCGCCGTACAGCGCGCGGTAGACGCGCTGCCAGTGATACGGCGACAGGCACGCGACTTCGGCGAGCCGGTTCAGGTCGAGCGGGCCGTCGAGGTGCGCGCGGATGTATTCGTGGACGCGCGCCACGCTGGCCGCATAGCGGACCCACGCGGGTTTGTCGGTTTTCGTTTCGACTGTCATCGGCGTGTCCGGGCAAGAACCGAAGCCACGGTAGCATGGCCCGAATGGATAAATCTTGCGGAAATGCGTAGCGGCCGACAAATCCGCCCCTTTTTATTTGCCGAAATGGGGTCTTGTCCCCCTGCGATCTATGACTAAAGTTAAAGACGGTGAAATCGGGTGAAGGCGTCATTTTTCTCGGGTAAGTTGCTCAAGCGGCAACGCACACCATTCGAAGTACGCAGGTAGTTCGTCGATGTTCAATCGCAACGCCACGTTTTTCGGGAGAACAAGAAATGGATGCTTCCAGCTTCATCACGTCGCTGCAGACCACGCTAGGCGGATATCTGCCGAAGATCGCCGGCGCGATCGGCATCCTGGTGATCGGCTGGCTGATCGCGGTGGTGGCGCGGGCCGGCGCGCTGCGCCTGCTCAGCGCGCTGAAGGTCGATCAGCGGATCAACGAAAGCACCGGCCAGGGCGCGTACGTCGAGCGGATCATCGCCGGCGGCCTGTTCTGGCTCGTGCTGCTCGTCACCGCGGTGGGCATCTTCAACGTGCTCAACCTGTACGCGGTTTCCAATCCGTTCTCGCTGCTCGTCACGCACATCGTCAACTACCTGCCGAACCTGATCGGCGGCGCGGCGCTGACGCTGATCGCGTGGCTCATCGCGTCGCTGCTGCGCAGCCTCGCGAACCGCGCGCTGAAGGCCAGCAAGATCGACGACAAGCTGTCCGAAGGCGCGGGCATGCAGCCGATGAGCGGTTATCTCGGCGACGTGCTGTTCTGGCTCGTGATCCTGATGTTCCTGCCGGCGATCCTCGCGTCGTTCGCGCTGTCGGGCCTGCTGTCGCCGGTGCAGGGGATGGTCGACAAGCTGCTCGCGATCGTGCCGAACCTGTTCGCGGCCGCGGTGATCGGCTTCGTCGGCTGGGTCGTCGCGCGCGTGCTGCGCGGCCTCGTGACGAACCTGCTCGTCGCCGCCGGCGCCGACCGCCTCACGCAGCGTCTCGACAGCCCGACGCCGGTGCGCGTGTCGAGCCTGATCGGCACGATCGTCTACGTGTTCGTGTTCGTGCCGACGCTGATCTCCGCGCTCGACGCGCTGAAGATCGACGCGATCTCGGGCCCCGCGACCAACATGCTGAACCAGTTCCTCGGCGCGGTGCCGGACATCGTCGCGGCGATCGTGATCGTGCTCGTCACGTTCTACTTCGCGCGCTTCGTCGCGTCGCTCGCGCAGAAGCTGCTGGAAGCCGCCGGCGCCGACGGGCTGCCGGCCGTGCTCGGCGTCGAACGCGTGTTCTCGGGGATCCTGCAGCCGTCGGTGCTGGTCGCGCGGCTGATCGTGTTTTTCGCGATGCTGTTCGCGTCGGTCGAAGCCGCGAACCGGCTCGGCTTCTCGCAGGTGCGCGACGTCGTCACGCTGTTCATCGAATTCGGCGGCCATGTGCTGATGGGCGGCGTGATCCTCGTGATCGGCGTGTGGCTCGCGGGCCTTGCGCGCCGCGTGATCGAGCAGGCCGACCGCGAGCACAGCGTGCTGTTCGCGCGCATCGCGCAATTCGCGATCCTCGGCCTCGTGTTCGCGATGGGGCTGCGCGCGATGGGCATCGCGAACGAGATCGTCCAGCTCGCGTTCGGCCTCGTGCTCGGCGCGATCGCGGTGGCCGTCGCGCTGTCGTTCGGCCTCGGCGGCCGCGAAGCGGCCGGCAAGCTGCTCGACCGCTGGTTCAACCAGCGCAGCGGCCAGTAAGCCTGCCGCGCGCATTCGTCCGGCCGCTTCGCGCGGCCGGCGGCGGTGGCCGCAGGGGGGCGGTCAGGCGGGCGCGCCCGGTGCATCGGAGCGCGTCGCGCGGCCGGGCTCGGCGTTTCCGTCAGCGAAATGTCAGCCGCGATCTTTGCCGAATTTCGATAACACGTCGTTTAATGACTCTCTAGCATCGATTCTCAGTCGCGCAGGCCGTCAGGCCCGGCGCATTTGAGGAGAGAGTCCGATGAAAGCAGAGTCGAATGGCCGGCCCGCCGCCGGCGCCAAGTCGTCCGGCCAGCCCGCGCTGCAGCAGACGCTCGGGACCTGGCAACTGTGGGGCATCGCGGTCGGCCTCGTGATTTCCGGCGAATACTTCGGCTGGAGCTACGGCTGGGCGAGCGCCGGTACGCTGGGCTTCGTCGTCACCGCGCTGTTCGTCGCGGCGATGTACACGACCTTCATTTTCAGCTTCACCGAGCTGACGACGTCGATTCCGCACGCGGGCGGCCCGTTCGCGTATGCGCGCCGTGCATTCGGCCCGACGGGCGGTTATCTCGCCGGCGCCGCGACGCTCGTCGAGTTCGTGTTCGCGCCACCCGCGATCGCGCTCGCGATCGGCGCATACCTGCACGTGCAGTTTCCGGGGCTCGAACCGAAACACGCGGCGATGGGCGCGTATCTCGTGTTCATGGCGCTGAACATCGTCGGCGTGCAGATCGCCGCGACGTTCGAACTCGTCGTCACGCTGCTCGCGATCTTCGAGTTGCTGGTGTTCATGGGCGTCGTGTCGCCGGGCTTCACGTGGGGCAACTTCATGAAGGGCGGCTGGTCGGGCGCCGATCATTTCAGCGTCGGCGCATTCCACGGGATGTTCGCGGCGATCCCGTTCGCGATCTGGTTCTTCCTCGCGATCGAAGGCGTCGCGATGGCCGCCGAGGAAGCGAAGAACCCGAAGCGCTCGATTCCGATCGCCTACGTGGCCGGGATCCTGACCCTCGTCGCGCTCGCGATCGGCGTGATGGTGTTCGCCGGCGGCGCGGGCGACTGGACCAAGCTCGCGAACATCAACGACCCGCTGCCGCAGGCGATGAAGTACATCGTCGGCGCGAACAGCGGCTGGATGCACATGCTCGTGTGGCTGGGGCTGTTCGGGCTCGTCGCGTCGTTCCACGGGATCATCCTCGGCTATTCGCGCCAGATCTTCGCGCTGGCCCGCGAAGGCTACCTGCCGGAGTGGCTCGGGAAGGTGCATCCGCGCTTCAAGACCCCGCATCGCGCGATCCTCGCGGGCGGCGTGGTCGGCATCGCGGCGATCTACAGCGACGAGCTGATCCAGTTCGGCGGGCAGACGCTGACCGCGAATATCGTGACGATGTCGGTATTCGGTGCGATCGTGATGTATATCGTGAGCATGGCGTCGCTGTTCAAGCTGCGCCGCTCGCAGCCGAACATGGCGCGGCCGTTCCGCGCGCCGCTGTACCCGATCTTCCCGGCATTCGCGATTCTTGCGGCGCTCGTCTGTCTCGGCACGATGGTGTACTTCAACGGGCTGGTCGCGCTGGTGTTCGTCGGCTTCCTCGCGGTGGGCTACGCGTACTTCCTCGCGACCCGTTCGCAGCGCGCGAGCGCGCCCGGCGACGCGCTGCTGGAGGAGTGAGCATGGCGAAGGTGAACGGCCGTTCCTGACGGCATCCGGCGCGCCCCGTCGAACGGGCGCGCCGTCGGCTTTTGGCAAGGAAGGAGACTCGCACGATGTCCTATACGGAGACGATCGGTCCGCGCACGTACCGCTTCGCGGACCTGAAGATGCTGCTCGCGAAGGCGAGCCCGCTGCGTTCCGGCGACCAGCTCGCCGGCGTCGCGGCGGCGAGCGAGGAGGAGCGCGTCGCCGCGAAGATCGCGCTCGCGGGCGTGCCGCTGAAGGCGTTCCTGAACGAAGCGGTGATCCCGTATGAAGACGACGAGGTCACGCGCCTGATCGTCGACGATCACGATGCAGCCGCGTTCGCGGAAATCTCGCATCTGACCGTCGGCGACTTCCGCAACTGGCTGCTGTCGCCCGTGGCCGACGGCGCGGCGCTCGAACGGATCGCGCCGGGCCTCACGCCCGAGATGGTCGCGGCCGTGTCGAAGCTGATGCGCAACCAGGACCTGATCGCGGCCGCGCGCAAGCGCCGCGTGGTCACGCGCTTTCGCAACACGGTCGGGCTGGCCGGCCGGATGTCGGTGCGGCTGCAGCCGAACCACCCGACCGACGACGTGAAGGGGATCGCCGCATCGATGCTCGACGGGCTGATGTACGGCTGCGGCGACGCGATGATCGGCATCAACCCGGCGACCGACAGCCTCGCGGCGATCGTGAAGCTGCTCGCGATGATCGACGGGTTCCGCGAACGCTACGGCGTGCCGACGCAGTCGTGCGTGCTCACGCACGTGACCAACACGATCGCGGCGATCGAGAAGGGCGCGCCGGTCGATCTCGTATTCCAGTCGATCGCGGGCACCGAGAAGGCGAACGCGAGTTTCGGGATCTCGCTCGCGCTGCTCGGCGAGGCGCGCGAGGCCGCGTTGTCGCTGAAGCGCGGCACCGTCGGCAACAATCTCATGTACTTCGAGACGGGCCAGGGCAGCGCGTTGTCGGCGAACGCGCATCACGGTGTCGACCAGCAGACCTGCGAAGTGCGCGCATATGCCGTTGCGCGCAAGTTCGAGCCGTTCCTCGTGAACACGGTGGTCGGTTTCATCGGGCCCGAATACCTGTACGACGGCAAGCAGATCATCCGCGCGGGGCTCGA
>Ga0207695_10003578_pt1 | contig 21738 bp, 17 predicted proteins | sample KBSC54metaG_FD_184354 | JGI IMG/M metagenome (GOLD analysis project Ga0207695, IMG submission 184354) | Corn rhizosphere microbial communities from Kellogg Biological Station, Michigan, USA - KBS C5-4 metaG (SPAdes) (version 2) | ecosystem: Host-associated > Plants > Roots > Rhizosphere > Soil...
ACAAACGCGCCAACCGCTCGCGAGGAAGGCGCGCACGGCTTTGTTGCCGAATTTCCGCCTGTCTTGCGAAGCACCGAGAACAGCGACGCTGCGAGGTTGGGACATGTGGGAGAAAATACCTAGAGTCACCCGGAGCGTGATGCAAAGCCTGATTTTTGTGAAAATCGATGCGGCTCATCCAGATAGCGGAATTCCGAGGAAAACGGCAGCTCGGTTTCTTGCGCTTTTTCTGACACCCGGTTTTCTTGCCTTTCGAACTGCCCGGCTTTTGCCAGTATTTTCGTCCGGGCTCCGCCGAAAAAAGCACGCTTCGATGGGAAGCATCCACGAAAGGTTTCCGCGAGCTGCCCGTGGCGTTGAAAGACGCCGAAGGCGGAACCTTCGAGCGCTCCCGATTCAAGCGAGAGTCGGGCGGCGGTTGATTCCGCGTTCGGTTGCCAAGTGCCGGGCGTTGTTGGCACTGCGACGCGAGAGGCATTAAAACCTCAGGAAATCCCAACACTTCAGGGATAGCGATATGAGTGAAGCCTGTTGGACTTCTTTGTTTGGTGACACTCGCCAGATGTGAGTGACCGTCTGTATCACTGATTTTAGAATCCCCGTTTCTTTCTGAAAGGAGTATTGTCTCTCTCAATAATCAAGGTGTGTGGGCGCCTTGTAGTGATTGGTAAGCTCTATCGGTAGTGACTCTTACAGCTTGGGTTGTCAGTTGCTGAACCGCTTTTGGATTGCGATCTGTAAGGTCGAAAGTGACTGTAACTCACCGGATGGGCATCTTTATGTCGTGGCCGGATAGTCAACGTACCTCCGCTGGCATGCTGTGACATATTAAGGTGAGCCTCGTCTAACCGCACGGGATTGTAACCTTATCCTAACCTTACTGAAACGGCAATTATCCACAGACGTGCGATTCTCTGCGCCGATGTCATCTTCCTGCCTACATCCCAACCGCGCCCCGTTTGCAGGGGTTCGTAATCCCTCCACTCACAATACCCACGTGCCGGTTACGTCCATCGCGGACGCAGTTACAGCCGTGCTGAATCGGAAAATCCGTTGTGCAACAGGGGTTTGCGTGTTTGCCGCCGCATCCGTGTTGTCGGTAGCATCTGTGGCCCAGGCGCAAACCATCAGTTATGGAACGAACGGCGTGGCCTACACGCAAAACTTTGATGGATTGGGAAATACGACGGCGACGATTGCCGTCGGCGGTTCGACGGTGGAGAGCCTGAGTAATGGCGCGCTTTTTTCGGGCGCAACAAGCTCCTTGGACGGATGGTTTGCCGAGAAAATCGGCGGAACCGGAGCGAGCTTCCAATACCGGCCTGATGATGGAAGTGGCAACGCTGGCGCGATTTACAATTACCGTACTTCCGGTAGTACAAATTTCGCTCTCGGAAGTATCGCTTCCGGTACCGTGATCAGCCAGTTTGGCGCTGTTTTTACGAACAATACAGGTGGAACGGTTACCTCGATTACCATTAGCTTTACCGGTGAACAATGGCGCCTTGGTGGCAGCGCTAACATCGTGAATACACTCACCTTTGGTTACAGTGTCGGGGCCAACACCATCGACAGCTCCGGAGGTACGTTTGTCGCCGACACAAATCTAAACTACGCAGATACCATCCATGGAGCGACCGCGACGGTGCTCGATGGAACGAATAGCGCCAATCAGGTTCAAATCACCGACACCATCACCGGACTGAACTGGACGAGCGGATCCACGCTCGCGATCCGCTGGGCGGATGCAAACGATAGCGGCAATGATGACGGTCTGGCGATCGATAACTTCTCATTTACTGCTTTTGGTACAGGCGCTGGATCTGTGGCGCAGTACTGGAACCCGAACGGCGCGACCGGGATCGGTGGGAACGGAACCTGGGACGGTTCGTCGAATGTGTGGAATCCGAAGGCAGATGCTTCCGGCACACTGACCACCTACTCCGCCACGACAAACACTGTCTTCGGCGGAACAGCGGGTACTGTGTCGGTAGTCAGTGGCGGAGTGACCGCCAATGGCGGTGTGGAATTCGCAGTTGGTGGTTATATCATCAACGGCCCGGGAGTCTTAACGCTCGGTAGCGCTGCCGGCGGGCATGCAATCGCGGTCGACAATGCCGCTGATACCGCGACGATCAACGCTCAAGTTAGTGGAGCGAATGGACTGCAAAAAAACGGTCCCGGAACGTTAGCCTTGGGAAGTACGGCAAACAACTTCACTGGCGGCGTGCAAATCGCGGGCGGAACGATCTCTATCTCCGACGATCGGCAATTGGGTGACTCCACAAACGATGTCACGTTCTCGGGCGGCGGGACTTTGAAGACGTCCGTAAGTATGACGACAGCGCGCAATTTCAGCGGCAACGGTAGTTTGAATATCGCGAATGGAACGACCCTGACCGTAAACGGCAACTTCGGTACGACGGCGCTCACGCTTTCCAATAACGGTACGCTGGATCTCGAAGGCGCGACCAGCAACGTTGGGGTTCTTGCTTTCTCTGCGCCGGGCACGCTGACGAGCAGTGGTAACATCGTCAATGCCACCGGGTTGGACGCTACGAACCTCGTGGGCAAGGCGACCGTTTTGCTCTCTCCGACAGAGGGTTTGAACCTCGGCAGCGGCACACTTACCGTCAATGTAGGCACCGGCGGTGACCTGGCGCTTAATACGCCTGTCGCACTCGGAGGATCGGGAAACAGCTCCCTGAAAAAGACGGGTACCGGAACTTTGGAACTCCTCGGAGATAACGCGGACGTCGGTTTCTTCCGTCTGCAAATCGGCTCAGCCGGCACGGCGAATGGCGGTACGGTGAGCATTAACAATCCGCAGGCGTTGGGTATCAACCAACTCTTCTTTAATTTCGGTACCTTGCAGGCTACCACGGATCTTACTGGCGCTAATGCAATTACCAGTGGAAGCGCCGCGGGGAGCACTCCGTTGGGAGTTTCGCTGGGCGGACTTGATAGTGCTTCGACGGTTTTTGCCGGCAGCAATATGGAGTTCGATGGCCCGAGTGATATTTTCCAATCCGCGACTGCGCACAGCCGTATCACGGTCAACAATACGACGATCCTCGGTGGCGTCTTCACCGTGGCTGGAACAGGTGCCGCAGGCAATGCACTCACGGTTGATGGAACTGGCACGCTCGTGATGAATGGCGATGCGTCCGCCATGACGCTCCCGACGACTGTCACGGCCAGTGCGACGCTAGCTGTCAATAACGCATGGGCTGGCGCGGTCACGGTCAATTCCACGACGGCCAAGCTTCATGTTGGATTATCTGGAAACATCGCTGGGGCGACGACGATTCAATCCGGTACCCTGTACGGAACTGGAACTCTGGCGGCGGTGACGATCGGCGATGGTGTGGGGACAAAGGATGCGGTGCTCGCTCCCGGAGAAATCAGCAGTGTGGGTACTCTGAAAGTCAGCGCTCTGACTTTGAATTCCGACGCGGTCTTATCGCTCAAGCTCGATACGACGGCGCATACCAGCGATCTCGTGACCGTCACCGGCCTGTTTACGCTGACAGGATCGCCAACGCTCAGTCTTTCGGACATCGATCCGAATGGGGCACCGCTCGCGAATGGATTGCAGTTTGCGTTCGTCCAGTATGGAAGCTTTGGCGGAGGCGTGTTTGTCGATTCCAATGGGAATCCTCTGGCCGAAGGCGCCGCTTTTACTTTTGGCGCGAATCAATTCCAGATCACCTACGATGGGGGCGCTTCCGGGAATCAAATCGTGTTGAGCGTGGTTCCCGAACCTTCCGCTTTTGCGTCACTCGCCTGGGGTGTGGCGGCACTGGCCGGCCTCGGCCGGTTTCGGCGCCGTTTCTAACCGAATCTCTAAGTCTTTGATTACCAGGTTATGAAGTGGATTCCGATTTTCATGGCTGCATGGCTTTTGCTGATTCGACCCGCAGTCTATGGGTGGAGTCAGCCGGGGCATATGATCATCGCCGCCATGGCTTATGATGAATTGTCCGAGGGCGACCGCACTAAATTGGACGCGATTCTCCGCAACCACGTAAAATATGAAACGTGGGCGGCGGAATATCCCGCCAACGGACTCTCCGATCTCACGAAGGAGAAATTCGTTGCCATGCTGGCGAGCCTGTATCCCGACGAAATCCGAAACTACCATAACCCCGAGACCTTTGGATACTGGCACTTCGCTGATTATCCACTCTGCCCGCCCGATTTCCCGATGAAGCTGCGTCCGTTGCCCGGGAACGACGTCGTCTCCGGAATCACTGACTCGGAAGATGCCGTAGCCAAGCTGGATAAGCCCGCCGACGCGGCGACTCGGGCCAAGATGCTGAGTTATCTCATTCATCTCGTGGGGGATATCCATCAGCCTCTTCATTGCGCCAACTGGTTTGATACGCGCTTCCCCGATGGTGACAAAGGAGGAAACAAGGCCTTTGTCAGACCTCCCGGAGAGGCGCCCATGCGGCTCCACGCTTACTGGGATCAACTCTTTGGTCCGGGAGCGCCGGCATTGCATGCACCTCCGGTGACGATGATCCTGGCCGCGGATCATCTGGCCATCGATCTCGCGCAACGCTTTCAGCGGGCGGATCTTCCCGAGCTATCCACTCATCTCACGCCGGAAGAGTGGAGCCTCGAAAGTCGTGAGTCCGCGATCAAGGACGTCTGGCTGAGTTCCAAACTCGCGTGCAGTGCGGACGAATCGAACGCTCCGGAACTCCCTGCGGACTATCGGGATAACGCCCATCAGGTCGCTGAACACCGGGCCGCTCTTGCCGGCCACCGTCTGGCGGACCGGCTTCATGCGATTCTTCGATAACGAGGCGTACTCCTGACATACATTGCAAAAGGCAAGCGGCCATTTGTTCCATTGTAACAAGATTCTCACCTAATAGTTACATTTGACCTTTTGCCCATCCGCGACTGTTCAGATAACCTCGGACGCTTACCGATGCACCCACTTTCATCAATGACGAGGGCTCGGCGCGGCATCCAGTCGCGTTTGAAGGAGGCTGTATCTCCTTCCGGCCGAGCGTTTACCTTAGTTGAGATGCTGGTGGTGCTGGTGATCCTTACGGTGCTCGCGGTAGTGTCTCTTCCGGCGATTACCTCTCTTTCAAAGAGTTCGGCGCGCCAGTCTGCGGCATCACTCGTGATCAGCGCATTCGATCAGGCACGTGGCCTGGCGCTTTCACAAGACGGGGCGGTCTATCTGGTCTTCGCCGATAAAAATATGGTCCTTCCCGATCAGAACACGATCACCGGTCAGCCGTATAGTTATCGATCCTTTGCGATCTTCCGGGAAACCTACAGCCCCACAGCCCAGAACTACAGCCGCGTCCCGGTGACCGGGTGGAAAACGCTTCCGGATGGCATCGCGTTCAAACCGGATACGATCAATTCGGATACCATCTTTTGCGCCTCCTCAACGGAGACGTTTTATGCACAGCCACTGGCGCGAGACGTCGTCCTGCCCTGTTTCAAATTCAACAGCCTTGGAGCGCTGGAAGAACCTGCAGAGACGGCTTTTGCCCAGATCAAGATCTTCGAAGGTTCGGTCGACGCCAATGGAGTGGCCAGCGAACCTGTCCGCGCAACGGCCGCCGAGGAAGTCATTACCGTTTCACTTGTCACAGGACGCGCCAAACGCCAGACGCCATGAGTTATCCAAGATCGCAAAAGCAGGCATTTTCTTTGATGGAGGTGGTGATTACCATCGGGGTCATTTCTTTTGCCTTTGTCGGGTTGCTTGGGCTTTTTCCGGTGGCTTTGGAGCAAAGCAGGTCCTGTGTGAATGAGACAAGGGGAGCGCAGCTCGCCCGGATGGTCTTTTCCACGTTGACCAGTGAGTCGTTTACCAGTGCGGAATGTTTCGGTGACTCGTCGGGTGGCTCATTGGATCTATCGACGCTGGATGCTTCGAGTCCGCCAGCGATTCTTTATGCTTCGTATGACGGAACCGGTCAGGTGACGATCGTTCGGACGGATAAGGCACCGACGGATGCAACCTACCGGATTGAGATGCACTTTGACCTGGTTCCTTCGGTCAGCAGTTCACCGACCGGGGCCCCCACGGGCAATGCGGCGCCCAAGATTCGGGGAAATAATGTCCGCCTCCTGATCACCGGGGGATCGCTCGGCAAGACGATTGCCTTTCAAGGGGTGGATTTCATCAATGGCTTACAGCGTGTGGCGTCGATACAATGATAATTGGCAAGCCGCATCGTGCTTTTACGCTGGTGGAGATGGTGGTGGCCATCGCCGTTACGCTGGCGTTGGTGGTCATCATGGTCCAGATCTTCGTCAGCGGCAGCAATCTCTGGACGAAGAACAATGAGCGCCTGGACACATTCCGGGAAGCGCGAGCGGCATTGCAAATGATGGCGCGCGACTTATCGGGCGTGAACCCGGTTCCTGGTTTGCCTGATCAATTTCCGGTCCTTGCGCTGCAGTATCACCCTTCAACCGCCGGCGAAGACAAGGTCAACCAGGAGGTCTATGGACTCACCTCGGTTTCCAACTCCGGAAAGAGTGACTTATGCGCCGTGGGATATTTCTGCGCATGGGATGCGAACAAGAGCACTTTCGTTCTGAAGCGCCAATTTACCGAGAGTAATACGACGTTTGCGAATCTGCGGCAGGCGCTGCCCCTCGCTTCTCCCATGACCGGCCAGGGTGCGTTCAATGTCCTTTTTGCCAGGCCCTTGAATTCCACCGCCGCCGCCAACTCGACGAGCACCCAATCAGTGGATGACATGGCATCCTATGTCTGGGACCTGCAGTTTATCACCCCCACGACCGGCAACCCGCCGCAAACGGTGAAGTGGCCGCAAGGTTACTTTTGGAAAGAGATGCCGCTCTGGGTGGAAATTCGTTTTAAGGCGTTGGGCGCTACTGCCGCCCGCAAACTGGAGGGAAGCCAGATTACCCGCGACGTATGGTTCTCTCCTGATTCGGATATTTATAAGCGAATGATTCTCCCGAACGAACAACAGTTTGTTACCCGAGTAAAGTTGTGCCGATGAAACGATCGATTTCTTCCAGACGCGAAGCATTCTCGCTGGTCGTCGGACTGATCGTCCTTAGCCTCATGGCGATTCTAACCATTGCTTTCGTGGCGAGTTCCGGTCTGGATCGCACGACGGCACATGCTTTTACAAATAAGGCGGAAGCGGAAATTGCGGCGGATACCGCAGTCAACCAGGCGATCAGCCTTCTGGTGGATAGGGTTACGCAATATCCCGATTCCGTGACGGTGTGGGAACCTTTGACGCCGAAGGGCGGCGGAAACGCATTCGAGGGTACGGTGCTATACTATTCCGATACGCCACCGAACGATACGACGGGCAAACGGCATCTCCTGCCGCTCGTTTCGCTGGGCGTGGATAGCAACGGCCAGCCGTTGGGTGACGTTCTGATGACCTCCAAGGCGGACGCATTGGGTGGTGATGCGTGGACCAATGACAATTCCATCGACGTGAATCGGCCGCGTTACAACGGCGACGCATCGGGATGGGTTGGGGCTCCTCCTGCGGGACGACGGCCCTTCTATGCCAAGTGGAATGCCATCAAAGAGCAGCCGGTCGCCACAAATACGCCGCGGATGATTGGCCGGTATGCTTTCTGGGTGGAGGACGAGAGCTTTAAGTTGAACATCAATTCATTGGGCGCCGGCAGCCGGGGCAACGAAACCACGTCGCCTGGCACGTCTCCGTCCGAAATGCCTTTGCAAGGTCTCCTCCGCAGTGCGAACCAGCAAGTGGATCTCGATGCCACGGCCAAGGCCGCGACGGATTTGCGCAACGGTTTCTTTGGCAAGCGACTCTTTGAAACGCGGGCCTACAACCAGGTGCAAGTAAGTGGATCGAGTTACTCCCTGGCGGACAAAACAAAGTTCCTCGCAACGGTCTTTTCGGGTGGGCTCAATCTCTCCCGGCATGGTTCACAGCGTCTGAACCTGAACGGCATGGGCTTCGAGAAAGCCGATTTGCAGGATGCCGACGTCCTGAAGCAGGTGCAGCGGGTGGTGGAAACCATCCGCTTCCATGCGCCGAGTTTTAGCCAGCGATTTTACCATCTCTCGCCGGAACCGGCGACAGCCAATCCGACCTGGCAAAACGCCAAGGAGGTCGCAGTCAAGGACCAGGATATTTATCTCTATAAAGTCGCGGCAAATATCCGCGATTTTATCGACCCCGATCTGCAGCCAACGATCATCGTCGATAGTAAAACGCTTGCCCCGCGAAAAGCGCCGGTGAGCGCCCTCAATGACGAAGGTACCGCGGTCTGGGCGCAGGGGAAGGATAGCGGGCCATTTATTCAGGAAGCCGCCTGCCGATATCGCACCACGGTTTCCGCGGCGAAGAGTGGCGGTGCGGCGTCCTATGATTTGAAGGTGGACTATTACATAGAGTTCTGGAACATGACGACCAAGGACATCTATGCGTCGGTACAAGCGGGGATAACGCCGCCGCATGCTCTTGGCTCAAACGCATTTCTGCGGATTTCCAATCAGCAAGCGTGGCTGACCAATTCGGGAGGTCTTCTCAGGGCGACCAATTCGCCGGCCGGTGATCCGATTCAAGATCCGACACGCGATATGGTGATCGATCTAAATAGCGGGGTCTTCCAGAACGGGCAGCCCGCGCCAAAAGGGGTCGTATTCAAGGCCGGCGCCTGCACGGTCATTACGACGGATCCGGATTATATGACGCCCCAAAAAATCGGCTCTTCGAGTCCCGCATTTTCGGGGAATATCAATCTCGCCAATACTTACTATTGCTCAAATCTGCTGAATTCGGATCGGAATGGCCCCGGTAAACGCGAATATACCGGTACGCTTCCAACGGGTGCCACTGGCATCAAACCCGATTTCCGTGATGGCACGCAGGATTACGATACAGAGGTAATTCTAGGTAACGATCTCGGTCTGATCGAATCGCATCCCGCAGCGATTGCCATGGGCGGCAGCCCGATCCTGACCTCGGCAAATGCACCGCAGGATGACTGGTACGGAGGATCCCTTCTCGGAAATGGGACGACACCTTCTGAGTTAGGCGATCCGCGGACCAATAATGAGCAACTGGTCTATACGCGATTTTTGAGCGGAGCCTCCACGAGTGAACCGGATCAGACCCGTTATTTCAATACGACGAGCTCTCCTCGATTCAGTCTCGGAGCTCCCAACGACACATACGTCAATCCTCAACTGTCCAATGCGTGGCCGGATTACTACAAGGGTTGGTCGCAAACATCCACCGGGAATGCGATCAATCCGGACCAAAACACGGCCCCCGCGGTTGTGGCCAACGGCAATCTCACTTCGATCGGGCAACTGGGCGATGTTTTTGATCCGGCGCGCGTCAAAGGCACCGTTGGCTCGCTCGGCATCGGCGGATCGCGCGGAGGTGGCCGCACATTCCGGATCGGACAAAAGGACGATCTGGCGGATACGACTCATGTCGAGTCTGCCACTACGGGGCTTAGTCAGGAATGGGCCTCGTGGCGCTTGCCGGATTTTTTCTCCACGACCAGCGATATCCAGCTTCCTGGACTGATTAATATCAATGGCGTGCGGCGGGATAACGGCGCCGCGCTCCGGGCAGCCTGTTACGGGATGACCGTCCACTCGGTTTCACGAAACGCTATTGCGAATTCCGCAGCGATCGGTGACCCGCAACTCGACTCGACGGAATACACAGTGGCCAATCCGCCTGGCGGTTTGCAGCGCTTGATCAATCAGGCCATCACACGCTTGCAGGGAACGGACGTGACCAAGCCGACTTACTTCCGCGAACGCGGCGAAATTTCGGATCTCGCGATCTTTAGCTCCGCAGTATCCGGTGATCTCGTGACCGGCGTCAAAATGAGCGAAGCTTTCGACCATACCAGGGAGGAATTCGTCCGGCGTCTGATTGATTTGACGACAACCAGGGGCAATATTTTCTCGGTTTACGCGATCGGACAATCTGTCACGCAGAGAAATGATGCGGCCAAGACGCTTTATGTCACAGGGGTGCACGAAGTGAAAGTGACTTTCGCCCTCGTCCCGAAAAAGGCGGATGGAACTATTTTTCAGACCACGCAGGAAACGTTTGATCCCACCGACCAGAACGCAATCAAGCAGCGCTTTGCCAAACCTGATCACTATGACATTCAGTTTCTTCAAGTGGCTTACCCTCAGTCTCATCCTTAGCGCTGGGCCGGTTCTTGCCCAGGCGCCGGCATCTGCGACCCCGGATCCCGCTGACGCAAAGAAGCCGAAAGAAGGTTTCGTGCGCTTTTGGAACATGCTTCCGAAGGCAGCCGGCGAACTTTCGCTCGTCTATGATTCCGCGGGCGAGACAACGACCCTTCTAAGTGCCGCGCCGAATAACTACTATGCCGGTTATACCCCGATCAAACCGGGCCGTTATGCGCTGAGAATGGTCCGCTCCGCGGACCCGAAGACATCACTTAAGACGTTTGATTTGATCTTGCGGGCCAATGTCTATGTGACCTTTTACGCGCATGTCGTTGATGGCGCGATGGCGGTTGAGATGCTCGACGATACTTATGACCGAACGAAGGCGGATACCGGTAGTCTGACAATCCGCCACTTATATCCCGGTGTGAAGGTGACGGTTCACTCCGACACCGATCCCACGGTCCAGGCGCTGGAGTTTGGAGAAGTGAAAAAATTGGATGGCCTTCCGCTGAAGACGATCTTTTTTCAAATGGAGGCTTCCTTGCCCGACGGACAGGTCAAAAAATGGGCGACGGAAGTTAATTTCAGCGGCTGCCGGCACGCCTCGTTGCTCCTTATCCAGGATCCATACGGCCGTTTTCGTCCTCGCGCGAGTCCGGATGGTCAGACTGAATTCACGGCGCCAGTGGAATAAACCAAGTCCCCCAGAATGCAAACTCTTCCCCCAAACCGATCGACAGCGTTTCTTTTCGTAGTCCTAACTGCTGTGCTGGCGGCTTTTCCAGTGGCTGCAAAGAGTCACAAGGCAGCTACGCAAACTCCGGCATCCAATACTGCTCCTGCTATTGCGGCGCCAGCTTCGGTGCGGCTTTGGAAGCAGGATTTCGCCAGCGGGCGGGTGATCGATGTGGAGGTAATGCCGGTCAAGGGAAGCAGTTCGCTGTTGGAGTTTTCCATCGCAAAGCGCGGGGCAAGTTTTACGGAGTATGCGTCATGTCCCAGTGGCAGTGCGATGGTGCGGGTTTCCGATCGTCGCGATGCAAGCGCTCCGCCTTTTACTTTTCCCCTGCAATTGGAACCGGGAGCATTCGTCACGCTCATCTTGCGGGAGTCGAAGGGCGTCCCGGACCTTCAGGTCGTGAATGACTCGGCGGTTGGATTGGAAGAAGGAAGCGCTGAATTGACGGTCCGGAACTTTGCGCCGACCCTTGAGCGGATTCACGTGCAATCGGGCGACGAGTTTTCGGTTCATTTCCGGGCAAAGGATGGGTGCCTGTCCCTTCGTGGCCTCGATCGTAAGCTCTTTCAACTCGACACGACGGCGACTGCCGAAGATGGAAAGCAGTCGAAATGGACGACTGAGGTAAATTTCAGCAAGGTGCGGAAAGCCACGCTTCTCATCCTGGCCGATTCTTACGGGCGTATTCGTCCGCGGGTGGTGATCGACGGTCAACCGCCGGTCACAGCGACGGTGACTGCGGCGTCTTCGACGACAGAGCTTTCGCGCTCCGCTTCTCCATAGGGGAAGGGTGCCGGCTATTTTTCACTCGATTTGTCCAGACCCCCGTTGCCGGTCAGATCCAGCCGGAAGCGGCACTTCGCCTGGCTGCCTGCTTTGAAAAACGGGTGCTCCTCGGGCACGGCGACGATTGAGATGAACTCGGCTCCGGCAAGTTCGCACGTCCGGCGTGAAGCCACATTATCCGGGTCGCACGTGATCCACAGTTCATGGAATCCATGGCTGCGTCCGAGGTCCATGAGAAGGCGGCAGGATCGAGCCGCGTAGTGATGGCCCCGGTGTGGAGATTCGACGCTATAACCGATGTGGCCGACGTAGAGGAGGATATCTTCGGTGTTTGCCAGCCGCAGTTCGATCCGCCCAAGCCGGGCGGCGTCATACTCCCGGCGCATCTGAAAGCGGTAAGTTGGAGCACGATTGCCAGCCGGCGGGACAGTCTCGTGGAGCACAAGGCGTAACTCGTCGTCACGCAGGTCTCCGGGATTCTGGAAAAGAAAAGGGTTCACCAAAAACACAGGCGATGAGGGAAGCGTCCCGCTCCCGTGGGATACGAGGTGCGGGATGCGCGACGATTTCGAAACTCGAAGCCGTCGCGGTGGTGAAATCTCTCCCTTTGTCGGCTTAACCGCGGGATAGGGGGACGAAATGTCAGCTCCAGAGGAGAAAAACGTTCAACGTTCAACGTTCGACGCTCAACTTTCAAAGATCCTGACTTCCGCGTTCCAGGGTCTAGAGATCCCGCAGCTCCGCCTTCGTTGAACGTTGAAAGTCGAGCGTTGAGCGTTTCTTTTTCACCAAGTGGCGAATCCTCTCTACGGACAATAGTACCGAACGAGAGCATTGCCATCGGGGACCGAAGCTAGCGGCTTATTGATACCGCGGCGTTTTGGGAATCTGACCTGGTATCCCGGGAAGGGTGCGCAGGGCTTGCTCGTACGCCACGCTGAGATCCGCCTGTGAGGTCACATTGATGTGGAGATCGCGGATGATCCCGTCCTCGAGAGCGTAGATCCAGCCGTGCACAGCCAAGTCTTGCCCGCGATCCCATGCATCCTGCACCACCGTGGTAAGGCAGACATTGTTTACCTGCTCGATGACGTTGAGTTCGCAAAGGCGATTGACCCGCGAACCAAGGTCTTCAATTCCATCAAGATGTGCCGCGTGTTTCAGACGAACATCCTGAATATGGCGGAGCCAATTGTCGATGAGACCGAGGCGGCGCGAACCGAGCGCGGCGGCGACACCGCCGCAACCGTAATGCCCGACGACCAGGATGTGTTTCACGGCCAGCACCTCCACGGCAAACTGCATCACGGAGAGGCAATTCAGGTCCGTGTGGACGACCGCGTTGGCTACATTCCGATGCACGAAAATCTCCCCCGGCATGAGATCGACGATCTCGGTGGCCGGGACACGGCTGTCTGCACAACCGATCCAGAGGTACTCCGGACTTTGCTGATGGGCGAGCTTGGAGAAGAATTCCGGATCGCGTGCCTTGATGCCTTCGGCCCAGGCTTGGTTTCGTGCGAAGAGGTTTTGAACGTCTGCCATAGATTTTCCTAGCCGCCGGCCGCACCTTCTCCACCCGGCTTGGTCATTTCGGCCGGGTCCAGCGCTTTCCGCAGCTCTTCTTCCGGAAGCACTTTCCAGTCACGGCAAATCTCACGCACGGTCCGTCCGCTCTTCGCGCTCTCCTTGGCAATCTCTGCCGCGCGATCGTAGCCGATGAAGGGCACGAGGCTTGTGACCATCGCCATGGAGTACTCCACGAGTTCCGCGCAGCGGCCGATATTCGCCTTGATTCCCTCCACGCATTTTTCGCGGAAGATATTCACCACGTTCGTCAGCAATCGCACGGATTCCAGCATCGCCTGAGCCATCACCGGCATTCCGACGTTCAGCTCGAAATTCGCCAGGTTCGCTGCTGCCCAGGTGACTGTGGTGTCGTTGCCGATGACCTTGGCGCAAACCTGCAGAACCGCTTCACTCATTACTGGGTTGACCTTGCCCGGCATGATCGACGAACCAGGTTGCGTCTCCGGGAGAAGAATCTCGCCGATGCCGCAGCGGGGACCGGAGCCTAGCCAACGGATATCGTTCGCGATCTTGGTAAGGCTCACCGCGATCGTCTTGAGTTGACCACTCGCCTGGACGATGCCGTCCTTGGCCGCCTGCGCCTCGAAATGGTTGCGCGCTTCCTTGAAAGCAATTCCAGTCTTGTGCCAGAGATGGCGCATCACGATCGCCGAAAAATCCGGATGGCAGTTCAGGCCGGTACCCACCGCCGTTCCGCCGAGGGGGAGTTCCTCGAGTGCGGCGATGGCATTTCCCGCGCGAAGCCGGGCGTACTCGATCTGTTTGGCGTAACCGCAGAATTCCTGGCCGAGCCGGACCGGCGTGGCATCCATGAGATGCGTACGCCCGATCTTGATGACCTCCCAGAATTCCAGAGCTTTCCGCTCCAGCGCACCATCGAGGGCCTCCAAGGCCGGCATGAGAAATTTCCGGATCCGCTCCGCCACGGCGATATGAATGACGGTTGGGATGACGTCATTGCTCGACTGGCCCATGTTCACGTGATCGTTTGGGTGCACGGGATCGCGCGAACCGATCGGCTTGCCAGCGAGCTGCGAGCAGCGATTCGCGATCACCTCGTTCGCATTCATGTTTGTCGAGGTGCCCGAGCCGGTCTGGAAGATATCGATCGGGAAATGGTTGTCGTGCTTGCCTTCCATCACCTCTTCGGCAGCTCGCGCGATGAGGGTGGCGCGCTGGTCATCCAGCCGCCCGAGTTCGAGGTTTGCTTCGGCGGCGGCCCATTTCACCATGCCGAGCGCACGGATGAATTCGCGGCCGAAATGGTATCCGGAGACCGGAAAATTAAGTACGGCGCGCTGCGTGGAGGCGCCGTAGAGAGCCTCAGTCGGCACTTCCATGGGCCCCATGGAATCTTTCTCAGTACGGGTGGAAGTCATTTGGTTAGGGAAAAGGGATTAGCCTATTTTCCGAAACGAATTCGGAAATGGGAAGCCCTAACCCGCAAATTTATCGCAGATCCAGGGCAAAGTGATGGGAAGTAATCGCCATCCTGCGAGCTAGATAAAAACGGTGCGCATCGAAGCGTTGGACGCCCGAGTCGAGATGAAATTGCACACAGCCTGCCTTGCGCGCCTCGTCAACTAGCCAGGAGAAAAGCGCCTCGCCGTATCCTTGCGACCGGCTGTCCGATGCAGTGACGAGGTCGTCCACATAGAGAAAACGCTCCCAAACTAGGTTTTGCATGAAACGATATCCTGCCACTGCGCGGACTTTTCCCTCGGTTTGCAGACGCGCCAGATGATATCCGCCCGCCATCTGCTCGCGCACCCGCCCCACAAATGTTTCCTCTACGAGGTGCGGACGCAATTCCCGCATCGTCCCAAAACAAGCCGCGATCTCTTCGTCGGTCGTCGCGGGAGCGATCGTGGAGGTCATCGGCTTAGCTAGTGCCGGCTTTTGCCGTTCAGACGGCCGTGCGCCCCATTGGCGCTGTGTCCATTGGCCGTCTTGTAAAACTTGGTCACGAACATCGGCGGAATGTTTCGCAGGCAATATTCACTCTCCACCCGCGGGAAATGGCGGCAATGCCCCACCAGCTCGTTCGTCACTTGATAGATGATGAATGCGGAATGGTGGTCCGGCGCCAGGCTGTCATGCACCTTTCGGAGCAGCGCCCGCTTTTTCTCGGGATCGAGAATGCTGAAAGGGATGCCGGAAACGACATAATCGCAGTGGGGAAGATTGCGCTCCGCCAGAGCTTCCGGAAGCCGCTGGGCATCGCCATTGATGACGGTGATCCGGCGGTCGTCCTGGAACTGCTTTTCCAGGTGGCGCGCCAGTTCCGCGTCGAGCTCGAAGAGGAGCAGCTTGGAATCCGGGCTCATCCGGCTCACGATTTCCCGGGTGTGGCAGCCCTCGCCGGGGCCAAATTCCGCAATGACGCGAGGCTGGGAAAAATCCATCTTGCTCGCCACCTTCCGAATCAGCGTCCTCGAACTGGGGACGATCGATGCGACCTGCATGGGTCGTTGGAGGAATCGTTTGAGAAATAGGGCGCTCATTGGTTCGAACCGGAAAAAAGGGAGTGCCGAATGTAGTAGGTGATGGTGCATTGGCAAGTCCCGGCTGGGCGGGGAAGTGCGGCCTTTCGCGTCACCGCCTCCATCGTTCCTACGTTCTTCTGGGGGAATTCGAAAAGAAACCGCTCGCCAGCCGCATTTTTTATCTGCGTGCTGCGGATGACCAGCTCGGTGACAGGGATGGGAGGCGATCGAGACGCCTGGGGCTAAATACCTGTCGGACTTGGCATATTCGCTTTGACGAGGGTCACCAATTGGCTTTTATGAGGATCATGCCTGACGGCGAGCGACCATCCGATAACCTCATGACGGTAAAGGAAACCGCAGAATACCTCGGAATTCCGCTTCCCACGGTCTATTACCTCGTGCAGCGAGGTCAATTGCCTGCCATCCAAATCGGGGGGCGCTGGCGGGTGAAGAAAGATGCGCTGGACCGGAACGTTCTTCGCACGGAAGAGCAGGGGCAGCCGACGGTGCTTGTGGTGGATGACGACGAGGGACTGCAGGCGATGTTTAAGCTTTTTCTCAAGAAGGCGGGGCTCAGCCGTGTCGTTGTTGGCACCGGCAAGGATGCGCTCCTGGCACTGAGTAAACAAAAGTTTGACCTGTGCTTCCTCGATTTGCAGTTGCCTGACCTCACCGGCGACCAGATTTACTCAATTGCGAAGGACAAATACCCGGATCTGCCCATCGTCATCATCACCGGCTATCCCGACAGCGCGATGCTGGATAATATTCTCCGCTTCGGTCCGGTGACGGTCCTGAAGAAGCCGCTACGCGTGGACGACTTGGAAAAGGCCTTGCGCATGCTGGGGCACAAGTCCTCGAAACCGCAGGCGGCGTGAGATTGCGTCAGCTAAGGCTGGCTCATTTTTCGAAGATCAGCATGAGGTAAGCGAGGAAGAGGAGCAGGTGAACCGCTCCAAGCAGCATGTTGGTCCGCTCGAGAGCAAAGGTCAGCATGCTGGCAAGCAAAGTCAGCACCAGCATGAGCGTGTCTGCGCCGTTCAAACCGAGCGCGACGGTCTTTCCCGTCAAAAAACCGATGATGAGAACGGCGGGAATTGTCAGGCTGATGGTCGAAAGAGCAGTGCCTAGGGCGAGATTGATCGAGCGCTGCAGTTGATTCGCCCGGGCGGCGCGAATGGCGGCCAAGGATTCCGGGGAAAGGATGAGCACGGCGACCAGCAATCCGCCAAGTGCGGGTGGCGCTCCGAGGACGGTAGTGGCGTAGTCGATGGGGATGGCGATCTTTTTCGCGAGGAGGACGATCGGTACGATGTAGGCGAGCAAAAATAATCCGTGAAAGAGCGGCGACCGGGCAGCGTGTTCGTCATGCGCCTGCTCATCTCCCGCAGGCGAAGAAAAGTAGTCCCGATGGCGCATCGTTTGGATGGCCAGAAAGACGGCGTACAGTCCCAGGGACATCACGATGAGGAAAACACCCTGGAGTGTCGAAAGTGTCGGACCCGGCGAGGAAGTCGTGAAATTCGGAAGGATCAGTCCCAGTACCGACAGGGGAAGAATTACGGAAAGGAACGCGTTCGCACCATACAGATTGTAAGTCTGCTCCCGATAGCGCAGGCCACCCAGCAGGAGGCAGGCGCCGACCAAGCCATTCAGCACAATCATGAGAATGGCGAGCATCGTATCGCGGGCGAGCGTTGACTCTCCGTGCCCGGCGTACATCACGGCGGCGATCATCATCATCTCCATGCCGCTCATTGAAAGCGTGAGCACGAGCGTGCCGAGCGGTTCGCCGAGCCGGACCGCCAACCCCTCGGCATGACGGACCACCGCGAAGGCCGAACACAGGATCGTGACGAAAAGCCAGACGGTAAGTGAAATGGTCCAGGCCGGTTGTGAAAGGTCAGCGAGCCACGCCGGTCCATAAGCGAGGAAAAGTCCCGTAGTCGCGATGCTCAAAAGCAGAGGCCATTCGCCGCGAAGATGTTTCATGGGGGAAACAGTCGGAGAAGCCAGCCTGCGGAACAAGCGAATCGTCGGACCAATTCATCAACCTACGGCTTAGCAATTGGCGCGGGGCAATGTGATTGGCCGATCGGGCTCTTTGTGGAAGACTTGAGTCCGCCCACTATGCGCCGACGTCTGGTCGAGTATACTTATTTCGCCGCTGCTACATTTCTCGCTTTCTGTGCGACTGTGGAAGCGGAAGGCCCCGTCAAACTATCCATTCCTGAAATTCTCCAACCGGAGACACGGCTCCATGCGTTGCGAGCGTTTCTTTTGCAAGAGGATCGTGCCCGCGTGGAAAGCTCCGGCTGGATGGCGGAAGTAATGTTTGCCAAATCGCACGCTGACCTCCAGGTGCACGAGATTCGCCGTCCTGAGGGATCGATTCAGTATCTCGTGACGTGGGCTGAGGATTTGGACATTTCCGGCCTTTCGAGCTGGAAAGAGATCGACGCGGAGATTTTGGCTGAATCCGCCAGTCCGATACTGGTCCCGTGCGCGACAAGTTATCGCGTTTTTTCCGCGGATGGTTTGCCCGTGTCGAAGGAGACAACAACAAGCAGTGCTGGCATTCTGGCGGATTTAAAAGGTGATGGTGAATGGGAAGTTCTCGAAGACAAGACCGCGCGTTTTTCAGCAGGAAATGGTGACTTCCTGCAAATTCGTCCGGTTGAGTCGGATGCAAAATCGTCCTTCGCCGTTCTCTACAATTCCGCGGAATGGACGACCGGTGATGTGTGGAGTTTTCGGGTCGTTCGATCGAAAGATGGCCCCGGCTATGAAATCCAGCTTGGTCCTGTTTCGGATTCGGCCGGAATTGATCCAAAGGTTAGCTTTCGCTGGGACACTGTTCAAAAGGCATGGGTTGGCCCTGCCCAGGCCGGAGATCACTTTCGCGTGCTCCGCGGAGACGAACCATCGGAACTGTTGGAAAAGATGCGGCGGGCCGTTGGGATGGAGCCTCCGCGTCCACCTATTGCTTCAGTGCAACCGGATCCTTCGGAAATTGCCAATATCCTGAAGTCCGATTTCCAGGAAATCCTGCCGGCTCATCTCTCGAAACCGTATCGATATCGAACTTTGTCCGACGCCTCGAACGAGCAGCTCTTCACGTGGATGACTAAGCGGCGCAATGTATTCAACTACCGCCAAAATCGCTTGGATCTCGTGACAAGTGTGCCGGATTTCTGGCACCTCGATCCGCGGGACGCGGCGCTCGAGTACGTCCGCCGCAACCGTCCGCCCGAAGTCAACACGCGTCAGGATCTGGAGATATTTAATCCTTACCACAAAGCGGCCCCGGAAGAGGGTTCCGTGACGTTTTCCGATGAGCCATCCGGATGTTTTGCCCCGCCGGGTGCCAATGTCCATGCGCTTTGTTGTACCAAGGCAGGCTCTTGCTTCATTTATGCTGAGATTATTCAGCCGAGGAAAATTGATCTCGTTCCTATAAAAGGTCCATCGGTCGAATTTCGGAAGCTTGAGATTCCCTATGAAACGGCACGTCACGTTTTGCAAACGATCTGGTGGATGAGCCGTATCCGCTCCGGGGAAATCAAGGGTAGCAGATTTAGTCAGATGGACATGAGTTCCACCGATGACGGCATCGCCTCCGTTGAAATCAGTACCGGAGCGTTGCACATATCCGCGGAGGGATGGCGGGGCGGTATCGATCCATGGGGATGCCGGTTTCGCGGGATCGGATTTGCAAGTGAGGCTTTTGACCAGTCCGCATTTGTCAACCTGGTCATGCAACTGTTTCGGCGGGAAGTTCCAGAACGGCTTGGATTGGCCTGGCGATCCGCAGCCATTAATTCAGTGGGCTCGATCGATATGCCATGGACACCCGCGGAATCGGAGCGAGCCAGAACGATTGTGAGCGAGGTCTTACAACTTTTTCACGAACATAAGGCTTCCCCAGCGCTGGCCAGCTGTGCTGTTGAAGTTGCAGGAGATTATGGCTGGCGCGACCTGCGCCCAATGATCGAGCGAATCGCTGTTGAACTGCCTCCGCCTGCAAACCGCGAAAAGCGTGTCGATCGAATCGAACAGGAAATTGCCCGCTACAAAAAGGAGCTTGGAGTAGGAGCCGATGAGACCAGTTTCCGTAGTCGGGAACAGCGTCGATCGCCGGTGGACGCATCGCCAGCGATAGCGATACCGGGTCTGGAGCCGGTGTCAGCAATACGCGGTTCGGAAACTGGGCCGGCGCCGAAGGTAAACTTGTTGCCTCCGGAGGAAGACGCGAAATATCGAGATATCGATAACTCGTATCGTGAACGAAATAAAATCCAGAGTGAGCTCACCGGGTCGGAGATAGAGATCGCGGCACTGCGGAAAACAGTGCCGGAGGGCCTGCGGAAAATCGACCTCTTCGACCAGCCCGAGCAAATTGAACGATGGGCGCGCGAAGATAGTGATGTGCTGGGTTTTGCTGTTGCCCGGCTCGCGAAGATCGGTCCTTCCCGCGCGATAAGGCTATTGCGGCACTTCGAAGAAACGGCGTCGGCTGAGAGCCGGACTTTCTATAAAAGCGAACGGGAGCAACTCGAAAAAACGGTCGACCCGGCGGACGCCGGTGCTCATCTCTCCCAGGAACAGCGCGCGGCGTTGATCGCTGCACTTCGTACACATCCCGAGCAAACGCCGGATTTCACCGAACGCGATTGGGCTCTGGCTCAGCTCGTTCCGGAAAACGATCCGAAGCGATATGATGATCCGGGGATCAATGAAGCCCTTATCGACTTGTTGCACCGCAGTGAAGCGCACACGGAAAACATTTCAAATGACATCGCCCTCGACCTGGCCAGACGACTGGGAAGGGATGTCTGGCCCCTGCTCGTCGAATACTGGCGAGCTTCCCCGGGGGCTCCGGGTTTCGAGGATGTCCTGCCGATCATGACGTCGATTGCCCAGCGCGAATCAGGTCCCTATCGTGACGAACTGCACGACCTGTTGGCGCCGGAGCTAAGAGCGAACAACGGTTTTCTGAACTCGGTATTTCAGAGTATCTGGCAACTCGATCTCCGCGATTTGAAATCGGACCTCGAACGAATTGCGACCGGCGGCCCGGAGGATTATGAAGGGGCGCGGGCTTCCGGGGGCGGCAGCCAAAAGCAGGATGTCGCAGAGAGATTTCATCGCGCACGGCACATTCTCACGCTTTGGAACGAGGAGGATCCTCTGACCCGGGCGCGGCTATTGGTGACGTATGCTTTGGGTGATCCAGAAACGTTTGTAAAAAAGGAAACCGGAGCGATGGAGACGTTTCATCAGCAATTCATCGCCACTCGCGATCTCCTGTCAGATGCTCAGAGAAAAGACCTGGCCTCATTTGTCGACTGGTGTGAGAAAAATGCTTCTGTCCGGCTGAGCGGCGAATTTCCCTCATCCGTGAAAGCAGTTATCGAAGCAGCGCGAGCCGATCTCGAAAAGGTTCCTGAAATTGAGAAATAAACCCTTAACCTCTAATATGCGTTGTCGCGTTTCCTAATATAACGAAATTAAATCGACGGTGATTATCGATATGAAACGATTTATTGTTTGCATTTTTGTAGTCTCCAGCTTTGCCCAGCTCCACGCTGATCCCCAACCGGAGAGAACACCTCGATGGGATCAGGATCATGTAAGATTAATCTTATTTCCTCCGCCTCGCGGCGCGCGTGGTCTAGAGCGGCTGAAATCATATCTCGATGGCGCTGTCCATCAGTACAACGATTGGAACTACAAAGAGTTAAGTGCTGATAGTGAGGATAAGAAGCAGGATTTGGAAATCTTGCCGGGTTTTGGCAACATCCGTCACCTTCGCAGATGCCTTGATGAGTTAATGACCAATAGGAAATCCCCCGGCTCCGCCGGGGAGACTCTCAAAGTTTGACTTTTAGTGCAGTCCTCCATGGGAGTGTGGTTGTGAGCCGTCCAAAGCGCAAAACCACACAAGAACCATGGAA
>Ga0207695_10003583_pt1 | contig 21731 bp, 13 predicted proteins | sample KBSC54metaG_FD_184354 | JGI IMG/M metagenome (GOLD analysis project Ga0207695, IMG submission 184354) | Corn rhizosphere microbial communities from Kellogg Biological Station, Michigan, USA - KBS C5-4 metaG (SPAdes) (version 2) | ecosystem: Host-associated > Plants > Roots > Rhizosphere > Soil...
CACGAAAGAATTCAAATCGTGATAGGTCGAGCCGGTGTCGTGCTCGGCCGCGACGTCGGCGCGCAGCAGGAGGCTGAAGCTGTCGTCCGGCTGCCATTTGAGTGAGAAGATCCCACCAACCTTGTTCGACCCGAAGGAAGGTTGATGGTTGGAAGCGCCGCTGACCGGATCGAAGAAATGGTTGGCGACATAGCCGCGCTGATTGTCGAAGTTCAGCGCCACGCGCGCGGATAGCGTGTCGGACAAGGGCAGATCCACCGCGCCCTGCAGGCCGGCGCGGCCATAATCTCCCAAGGTGCCCTGAACATAGCCGCCAAATTCGCTGCCAGGCTCGCGGCTGCGGTAGAGGATGGCGCCGCCGGTCGAATTGCGCCCAACCAGGGTGCCTTGCGGACCCTTCAGCACTTCCAGGCTTTCGACATCGAACAGCGAACCGCCCAGGCCGACCGCGCGCGCATAATAAACGCCGTCCTTATAAACCGCCGATGCGGTGTCGAAGGCGAGGCCCGGATTGCCGCCGCCGGACGGCGAGTCGAAATTGCGCTGGCCGCGGATGGTGACGTTGAGCGTATCCTGACGGAACGCGGTCGGCTGCACATAGACCGAGGGCGACACCGTCTTCAGGTCTTGGATGGTCAGGACGCTCAGCTTGGTCAGCTCGTCCTGATTGAAGGCATTGATCGAGATGGGAACGGACTGAGCGTTTTCCGCTCGCTTGCGGGCCGTGACCACCACGGTTTCGAGCCCCGAAGCGGATGCCGTTTGCACATTGGTCTGCGCGCCCGACGGCGCCACGCCGGCGCCCAGCCACAAAGCCGAAACCGCCGCGCCAACAAGAAACCGATTATATTGCATGTCCCCGCCCTCAAATCTGGCTTTTATGAGCCGAACCTGTACTGGAACGGCCCCATGAAAAGAAGTATGGCCCTACCGCCCGGCGCGTTAAATTGCAGAGCACATAAGGGAAGTACAGGTTCGATCCTTGGATAACAGCAGGGAAAAATTCCCGATTTTCCTGCCACTGGGGCTCCTGCTTCTGGGGTTCGCCCTCATCTTGGCGCTGAACTGGCCGGGCCAGATGTCGTACGACTCGGTGGTGCAACTGGCCGACGCCCGCAGCGGCGAATACGACAGCTGGCACCCGCCCGTGATGGCATGGCTGCTGGGCCTGGGCGACCATCTGATGCCAGGTCCCGGCCTCTTCCTGTTGTTTGTCGCCGGACTTTTGCTCGGCGCCTGGTTTCTGCTGCTGAGAAATGGCCGCCCAGGTTGGGGATCGGTCGTAATTCTGGCGCTGGTCTTCGCCACCCCGCAGCTTCTTCTCTATCAGGGCACCATCTGGAAAGACGTCCTATTCGCCAACTCCGGCATCGCCGGCTTCGCCGCATTGGCGGCTGCCGCATCCCGTTGGCAGGTCTCACGCTGGCGCGCACCCCTGCTGATCCCGTCCGCCCTGCTGTTCAGCCTGGCGGCCCTGGCGCGGCAGAACGGCTTTATATTGCTGCCTATCGCCGCCTTGTGCCTGGGGCTAATCGCGGCCCGGCTGCAATCGGCGCGGGCGGGCTGGTTGTATGGCACAGGCCTCCTGGCAGCGTGCCTGATGGTGATGGTGTCGGCGAACCTCGCCCTGGGCCTTCGCGGCGATCATGGCAAAGGCGCGTCGGACCAGCTGCGTCTGGCGCAGACCTATGACCTGGTCGGGGCGGTGCGTCTCGATCCGTCCCTCGGTCTCACGATACTTGAGAAGCAAGCGCCCAACCTGGACGCAGCGATCCGCAAGGACGGCGTGGCGCTTTATTCCCCCCATCTGGTAGACACGCTGGAAAATTCGTCCGTGCTGACCGATGCGATCTATCACGCACCGCAGGGCGTGGTGTTCGCGCAATGGCGCCAGCTGGTGTTCGAGCATCCCGGACTCTATTTGCGCGAGCGGCTGCCGGTTTTCCGCTGGGTACTGGCGCCGCCCGATCTTCCGGTCTGCCATCCCGATGTGGTGGGCGTGGACGGCCCGCCAGAGGAGATGAAAGCGCTGGGTCTTCAGCCGCACATCCGGGCACAGGACCGCTTTCTGTATTTCTACGTCGCGAACTTCTTCCACACGCCGGTCCTGTCGCATCTTTTCTATGGCGCGTTGGCGATTCTGTTTCTGATCCTGTTGGCGCTGCGGGGCGCGCCCGCCGACATCGCGGTGGCGGGTCTTCAACTCGCCGCGCTGCTTTTCGCGCTGAGCTTTTTTGTCGTCTCCATCGCCTGCGACTATCGCTATATGTACTTCCTCGATCTTGCCGCGATGACCGGTGCGATCCGCTATTTCAGTCCCAGCCCCAAAATTCCTGCCTGAGCGGCGCGGCCGTGCCCCGCTGGGCTGGCGCCCGGACCGATAAGCCTGTTGAGGGGTGGGGATTTGTCATTCCGGACCGGTCAGGACAGCGCAAACAAGGCACGATTCCCCGCTTTTCGCGCAGCCGCCATGCCGGCAAAATCGGGGCTTCCGGCCCCCGCCCCCTTGTGGGACGGGGCACCAATACCGATATTACACGTTAATGGGTGACGGAGAATCATCTGTAACCGTTTCTTATTTAGAATCCTGTATTTCGGTGGGGTATGAAGTTTAATCCAGCTCTTTTGGCCGCCTTTTGCGCCAGCCTTTTGGTCAGCGCCTGCGCCACCAAAGACCCCGAAGCGATCGCCCAGAACGATCCCTGGGAGCCGACCAACCGCGCCATCTTCGATTTCGACATCCAGGTCGACCATGCGGTGGCCCGTCCCGTCGCGAAATTCTATCGCAGCGCCGTGCCTCAGCCGGCCCGCGAAGGCATTCATAACGCCCTGACCAACCTGAATTCGCCGGTGGTTTTCACCAACGACGTTCTGCAGGGCGATGCGGGCAAGGCGACCGATACTTTCGGCCGCTTCATCATCAATTCGACGGTGGGCGTGGCCGGCCTGGTCGATATCGCCGCCAAGATGGGCATTCCGGGTCACGACAATGACTTCGGCATCACCCTGGGCAAGGCCGGCGCATCGGAAGGCTCGTATCTGGTCCTGCCCTTTGCCGGCCCCAAGCCGCCCCGTGATCTGGTTGGTACCGGTGTCGATATCGCTTTCGACCCGCTCACTTATATGAGCTGGAACAACTCCACTTTGTACATGATGGTGCGCACGGGCCTGGGTATCCTGGACGAGCGCGCCGCCAATATCGATGTGGTGCAGCAGATCGAGCGCTCCTCGATCGATTTCTATGCCACCACCCGCAGCCTCTACCGCCAGAACCGCGCCGCCCAGATCAATGGCGGCAAGGCGCCGGACGAGAATCTGCCGAATTTCTGAAAATCAACAATGACGCCGCGCTGCGCCTCGCTTTGGCTCGGCGCGCTGGCTTAGCATTTCTTTGCGAACGGAAGTGAGCTTAGAAATGCTTGCCCCCTTCGAGCGCAGCGAGGAGGGCCTCTCACTCAGCCGGCACCGGCTCCTCGCCGCCGCGGCCCGAACCCATCTTGCCGTGATACCATCGGTTCCAGGCCCGCTTCCAGCGAAGCCGCCAGCGGTCGAGATAGAGATAGACCACGGGCGTGGTGTAGAGCGTCAAAGCCTGGCTGAGCACCAACCCGCCCACAATGGAAATGCCCAAAGGCTCGCGCAATTCCGAACCTTCGCCCAGCCCGACGGCCAGCGGCAATGCGCCCAGAATGGCGCCCATCGTGGTCATCATGATGGGACGGAAACGGAGCAGGCAGGCGCGATAGATCGCTTCGCGCGATTCCAGATTCTCGCGCCGCTGCGCTTCGACCGCGAAATCGATCATGATGATGGCGTTCTTCTTCACCACACCGATCAGAAGGATCACGCCGATAAAAGCGATCAGGCTGAAATCGGTCCTGAAGATCAGAAGCGCCAGGACCGCGCCCACGCCCGCCGACGGCAGGGTGGAAAGAATGGTGAGGGGATGGACATAACTCTCATAGAGAATGCCCAGCACGATGTAGATCGTCAGCAAAGCGGCGATGAACAGCAAAGGCAGATTGGCCAGAGACTGCCGCGCCAGCTGCAAGGTGCCCGCTGCTTCGCCGTGAATGGAGATCGGCACATTGATCCGGGCCATGGTGCGGTCGATCGCCCGTGAGGCCTGGTCCTCGGTCACGCCTTGCGGCAGGTCGAAGGAAAATGTGGTGGCGACGAAGGGACCCTGGTGATTGACCGACAGGGGCGTGGTGCCGGGGCCGTAGCTGACAAAGGCCGATAGCGGCACCATCTTCTCGACCCGGGTCGAGACCGAAGCGCCGGTCGAGCCGCCATTACGCCCCGTCGTTGTAAGGGCATTGAGCTGCTGGTTGCGCACCGCTTCGGCCGCCTGGGTCGCCGGATCGGCGCTGGTGTTGGAATCGGTCGTGGTTGTGGTGGGCGCGCCCGCAAAGGCGCCGCTGGCGCCCGCGCTGGACTGGGTGCCGGTGATGTTGCCCGCGGTCGAGACATAGATATCGCGCAGGGTTTCCGGGCTCTGCCAGAATTCCGGCGCCACTTCCATCACCACATGATACTGGTTCTTGTCCTTATAGATGGTCGAGACCTGACGCTGGCCGAACGCGTCATACAGCGTGTTATCGATCTGCGAAGCGGTGAGGCCCAGGCGCGAAGCGGTGGCGCGGTCGATCTTGAGGTCGACCTCCAGCCCCTTGTCCTGCTGGTCGGAATTGACGTCCTGCAGCTCAGGCACGGTCTGCAACGCCTCGGTGATCTTGGGCAGCCACAGATTGAGTTCGTCCAGCGAGTCGGCCTGGATGGTGTATTGCAGCGAGCCGTTGCCCTGGCGGCCGCCGGACCGGACGCCGGTCGAGCTCATCGGCGTCAGGAACATCCGCGCCCCGGCGATGGCGTTGAATTTTGGCCGCAGGCGGTCGATCACATCGTTGGAGCTGATATAGCTCCGCTCGGCCAGCGGCTTCAGGGTGATGAAAAGTTGTCCGGTGTTGGTGGCGCCGCCGCCGCGGCCGCCGCCGCCGCCCCCGATCGAGCCCGCGACCTGCGCCACCGCCGGATCGGATTTGATGATGTTGCCGAACTGGACGAACTTCTTCTGCATCGCCTGATAGGAGATGCTCTGGTCGCCGCGGATATTGCCGAAGATGCGGCCTTCATCGGTCTGCGGGAAGAACCCCTTGGGGATGATGCTGAGCAGGTAGAAATTCATCACGATCGCGACCAGGAGCGTGAACATGATGGTCTTGGGATTGTCGAGCGACCAGGCCAGCGACCGGCGATAGAAATCCAGACTGACTTCAAAGACCCGGCGCGCCATTCGGGTGAAGCCGTTTTCGCGTTCCTTGGAGAAATCCAGATAGGCGCACATCATCGGCGTCACGGTCAGCGACACGATCAACGACATGCCGATTGCCAAGGTCAACGTCACCGCGAATTCGTGGAACAGCCGGCCGATGATCCCGCCCATCAACAGGATCGGCAGGAACACCGCCACCAGCGAGATGCTCATCGAAAGGACCGTGAAGGCGACTTCCCGAGCGCCTTTCAGCGCCGCCTGATAGCGGCCCTCGCCCATCTCCAGATGGCGGGTGACGTTTTCCAGAACCACGATGGTGTTGTCGACCACGAAGCCGGTCGAAATGATCAGCGCCATCAGCGAGAAATTGTCGAGCGAAAAGCCCAGCAGATACATCATGCCGAAGGTGCCCAGCAGTGCCAGCGGCACCGACACCGCGGGCACCAGAGTGGCGCGCAAGTTTCGCAGGAATAGGAACACCACCAGCACCACCAGGATGGTGGACAATATCAAGGTGATTTCCACATCCCGCACCGAATCGCGGATCGAGGTGGTGGTATCCTGAATCACCGTGAGGTCGATGGCGGGCGGCAGGATCCCGTGCTGCAGCTGGGGGATCATCGCGTTGATGTTGTTGACCACTTGGATGACGTTGGCGCCGGGCTGCTGAGTAATGGTCACCAGCACCGCGGGCTGGCCGTTGGCCATGCCCATGTTGCGGATATTCTCCACCCCGTCGACCACTTCGGCCACATCGCCCAGCCGCACTGGCGCTTTGTTGCGATAGGCGATGATCAGCGAGCGATATTCGTCGGCTTGGGAGGCATTGTCGTTGGAATAGACTTGCAGCCGCTGCGTACCCTGCTCGATCGCGCCCTTGGGACTGTTGGCGCCGGCATTGGCGGACGACACCGCCGCGCGCACATCCTCAAGGCCGATACCATATTTGAAAAGCGCGCGGGGATTGAGCTCGATCCGGACAGCAGGAAGCGCCGCGCCCGCCAGCGACACATCGCCCACGCCGGAGATCTGCGACAGCTTCTGTTGCAGAATATTGGAGGCCTGATCGTAGATCTGCCCCGGCGTCAGCGTCTTGGAGGTGAGCGCCATCACCACAATTGGGAAAGCCGAGGGATTGAACTTGAAATAAGTGGGATTGGAGCGCAGCGCCGCCGGCAGATCGGCGCGTGAGGCATTGATCGCCGCTTGAACGTCGCGCGCCGCGCCGTCGATATCCCGGCTGATGTCGAACTGCAGCACCACCTGGGTCGAACCCACCGAGCTGCGCGATGTCATCTGGTTGACATTGGCGATGGCGCCCAGATGCCGCTCCAACGGCGTCGCCACCGTGTTGGACATCACTTCCGGGCTTGCCCCTGCCATATTGGCGCTGACCACGATCACCGGAAGATCGATGTTCGGCAGCGGCGCCACCGGCATCAGGAACAAAGCCCCGAACCCGGCCAGCGCCACGCCGATCGCCAGCAAGGTGGTGGCGATGGGACGGCCGGAGAAGATCGCGACGATGTTCATGCCGCTTTCTCAGTTGGGCGTTGCGGTGGCGGTACCGCCGCTGCGCCGCGCGCGCCATTCGCGCAATTCGCGGCCCCAGCGGTCGAAATAGATATAGATGACAGGCGTGGTGAAAAGCGTCAGCAGCTGGCTGACCAGAAGCCCGCCCACGATGGAGATACCCAAGGGGTGGCGCAGCTCCGAGCCCATGCCCGAACCCAGCATCAGCGGCAGGGCGCCAAACAGGGCTGCCACCGTGGTCATCAGGATGGGACGGAAGCGTAGCAGCGCCGCCTGGTGGATGGCTTCGGTGGGCGTTTTGCCTTCCTTTCGTTCCGCCTCCAGCGCGAAGTCAATCATCATGATGGCGTTCTTCTTCACGATGCCGATCAGTAGAATGATGCCGATGATCGAGACGATGTTGAGGTCGTGACCCGTAACGATCAGGAACAACAACGCCCCCACCCCCGCTGATGGCAGGGTGGAAAGGATGGTCACCGGATGGATGAAGCTCTCATAGAGAACGCCCAGCACGATATAGACGGTGATCAGCGCGGCGATGATCAGCAGCACTTCATTGCCCAGGGCATCCTGGAAGGCGACGGCGGAGCCTTCGAATTGCGAGGTGATGCCCGGTGGCAGCCCGGCGCCGGCTTCGGCGTCCTTCACCGCCTGTACGGCGGCGCCTAAAGAATAGCCCGGCGCCACATCGAAGGAGATATTGGCGGCGGGAAATTGACTGAGATGATTGATCTGCAGCGGCACCATGCGCGTGTCGACATGGGCGAGAGCCGACAGCGGCACCTGCCCGCCCTGCGATGATGGCAGATAGATGTCGCCCAGCGTGGCCACGGAGTTTTGCAGCGCGGGGTCTGCCTCCATGATCACCCGGTGCTGCGAGGAATCCGTGAAAATGGTGGAAATAATGCGCTGACCGAAACTGTCATACAGGACATTGTCGATGGTTGCAGCCGAGATACCGAACCTGGCTGCGGTATCGCGATCCACCGTCAGATAGGCCGACAGGCCCTTATCCAGAAAATCGGTCGAGACGTTGCGCAGCGCCGGTGCTTTCTGCAGCGCGGCGAGCAGCTTGGGCACGAAATCATTCAGCGCGCCCGTGGTCGCCGATTGCAGCACGAACTGGTATTGCGCCCTGCTGGTGGTGGAATCGATGGTAAGGTCCTGAACCGGCTGCAGGTAGAAGGTGATGCCCGGCACGGCATGGGCGTCCACCGCCAGCCGGTCCATGATCGTCGCCAGGCTGTCGCGATCGCTCTTGCTCTTCAGGTTGATCAGGAAGCGCCCGCTGTTGAGGGTCACATTGGTGCCGTCGACCCCGATGAAGGAAGACAGGCTGGCCACATCCTTGTCCTTGAGAATGTTCTGGGCCACCAAGCGCTGGCGCTTGGCCATTTCGTCGAACGAGACGGTGGGGCCCGCCGAGGTGATGGCCTGGATGAAGCCGGTATCCTGCACCGGGAAGAAGCCCTTGGGGATCAAGATATAAAGCAGGACCGTCAGCACCAAAGTGCCCACCGCCACCGCCATGGTCAAAGGCTGGTGCACCAGAACCCAACGCAGCAGCCGGTCATATTCATTGATGAAGGCCTGGTAATAGCCTTCGACCCTGCGCTGGAAATCGGTCTGGTTCTTTTCTTCCTGGGCATGGCTGCGCAGCAGCTTGGCGCAGAGCATCGGCACCAGGGTCAGCGACACCACGGCCGAAATCAGGATGGTGATCGCCAGGGTGACCGCGAATTCGCGGAACAGCCGCCCCACCACTTCCTGCATGAAGAGAAGCGGGATCAGCACTGCAATCAGTGAAATCGTGAGAGACACGATGGTGAAGGCGATCTCGCCCGAACCCTTCATCGCCGCCTCGAACGGCGTGTCGCCTTCCTCCAGATAGCGGGTGATGTTCTCGATCATCACGATCGCGTCATCCACCACGAAACCGGCAGAAATAGTCAGCGCCATCAGCGAGAGATTGTTGAGCGAATAGCCCAACAGATACATCACCGCAAAGGTACCGACGATGGAGAGTGGAACCGACAGGCTGGGAATGAACGTAGCCGGCAGGTTGCGCAGGAAAAGATAGATCACCAGGACCACCAGCACCACCGCCAGCATCAGCTCGAACTGAACGTCGGCGACCGAGGCGCGGATGGTGTTGGTGCGGTCTGTCAGCACGCTGACTTTGATCGACCCCGGCAGGCCCGATTCGATCTGCGGCAGGATCTGCTTGACCGCATCTACCACCGCAATGACGTTGGCGCCGGGCTGGCGCTGGACGTTCAGCAGCACGGCCGGCGTCATATTGGCCCAGCTCGCCAGCTTGTCATTCTCGGCGCCCGCAATAACTTTCGCCACGTCTCGCAAATGCACCGGCGAGCCGTTGCGATAGGCGATCACGATATTGGCGTAATCCTCGGCGTTCTGTAGCTGGTCGTTGGCATTGATGGTGTAAGACTGGGACGCGCCGTCGAAACTGCCCTTGGGCGCGTTGGAATTGTTGTTGCTAATGGTGGTGCGCAAATCGTCGATATTGAGGCCATAGGAGGCCAGCTGTTGCAGATTGGCCTGCACCCGCACGGCGGGCCGCGGGGCGCCGGAAATGCTCACCAAGCCGACACCGGCGAGCTGAGAGATTTTCTGCGCGATGCGCGTGTCGGCCAGACTCTGCACCGTGGTGATGGGCAAGCTGGAGGATTCGATCGCGAGGGTGAGCACCGGCGCGTCGGCCGGATTGACCTTGGCATAGACCGGCGGCGACGGCAGTTGCGGCAACAGACTGCCGCCCGCATTGATCGCCGCCTGAACCTCCTGCTCGGCCACATCCAGGCTGAGATTGAGGTCGAACTGCAAAGTGACGACCGAAGATCCTGCCGAGGACACGGACGACATTTCCTTCAGGCCAGGCATCTGGCCGAACTGCCGTTCCAGGATGGCGGTGACCGAGGTGGTCATCACATCGGGGCTGGCGCCTGGATAAAAGCTCTGCACTTGAATGGTGGGGTAATCCACCTGCGGTAGCGCGGAGAGCGGCAGGAAGCGATAGCCGGCCAGACCCACCAGCATGATGGCGATCATCAGCAGCGACGTCGCCACCGGCCTGATAATAAAGGGTGCGGACGGGTTCATGGTCTGAGCACCGGCCGGATCAGGGCGTGCCGCCGAAGCCACCGCCCGGACGTCCGCCGCCTCTGCGCAATGCAGCCATCGCCGTCTTGCAATCGGCAGACAGCGAATCGCGGTTCTGGGCCAGGCAGCGCATCGCGCCGCGCCCGGTCTGGCCGCCGCACAATTTGCTGATATCGGCACTGCAGGATTTGGCGATCGCCGCCTGCGCCTTGGCCCGGGCAGCGGTGCGCTCCGCATCGGCCGCGGCGCCGGTGGAAGGCGCAGCGATCTTCTGTTTGGCGGGATCGGGGATCACCACTTCCGAACCGTCGCGCAGACGGTCGGCGCCATCCACCACCACCGTGTCGCCGGCCTTCAGACCTTCCAGGATCGCGACTTGGTCGCCGTCCTGCACGCCGAGCTTGACACTGCGCTGAGCCACGGTCTTGTCGGGGCTGACGATGAAAACGAAAGTGCCGCCGGCACCGCGCTGGATCGCCGCCACCGGGATCACAGTCTGGTCGGGCAACGTATCCACCAGAAGGCGGATGTTCACGAACTGGTTGGGGAACAGCTTGTTGTCAGTGTTGTCGAACATGGCCCGCAGCTTGACGGTGCCGGTGGTGGGATCGACCACATTATCGACAGTGGCAAGCTTGCCCGATGCGATCTTGGCGGTCTGGCCGCGATCCCAGGCATCGACATCCAGAACCGCGCCTTGCGAAACGCGGCCCATGATCCGCGACACGTTATCTTCGGGCACGGTGAAAATCACCGACATGGGCGACAATTCCGTCACCACCACGATGCCGGAAGCCTGTCCGGCCTGCACAATATTGCCGATATCCATCTGGCGCAGGCCGGCGCGGCCGGTGACCGGCGAAACGATGCGGGTATAGCCCAGATTGATCGCGGCGGTTTCAACATTCGCCTTGTCGGATTCGACGATGCCGGCGGTGGAGCGCACCAGCGAACCTTGCGCGGAGAGCTGCTGATTGGAGATCGCATTCTGCGCCGCCAGCGCCTGATAGCGGGCAAGGTCGACTTTGGCATTGGCCAAAGTGGCCTGATCGCGCGCGAGCTGCCCCTTGGCCTGGTCGAGCGCCGCCTGATAGGGACGCGGATCGATTTGCGCCAACGGATCGCCCGCCTTCACCATCTGGCCTTCGGTGAAATAGATCTTGGTGAGAAGTCCGCCCACTTGCGGGCGCACCGTTGCGGTCGCCAGCGGCGTAGAGGTGCCCAGCGCATTGAGCGTGACGCGGATGGGCGCGTTCACGGCCGTGGCAACGCCGACGGGCTGCGCGCCTTGATTGAAACGGTTGTTGACCACCGGCTTGGGATAGATCGCCCAGACCAGCAGCGCCAGGATGCCAAGACCCAGCGCGATCCACACCACCCGCGAGAGGCGCGGATTGTTGCCGCTCCAACGCTTGATCCGCTGCCAGAGCGAGTCGCTGCCGGTTTGCGCGCCCGCATAAGCGTCGCGTGCCGATAGACCCTTGTCGGTGCCTTCAATGCTCATCTTCCAAATTCCATGAATTGACAGCCGCATCGGCCCGCGTGCAGCCAGCCTATGCGAATGTCACCAGCAATGGCGCCCTCTCCAAGGCTTGACCGCACTCTACGCCGCGGCCAATCCATTAGCAGCGACCTAAATTGTAAATTTGTCGAAAATGTCGCCGCCTCTGGCCTCTATTACCGGGGCACTGTATGTACCCGCCTCGTTCCGGTCGGCTGCGAACAAAAGGCAAAGAACGCGTGTTCCACCAGGTTGTCCATTGGGTTTCCACCGATCTGAATCCCTGGATCACGGGCGTCGCACAGGCCCATCCGATCTGGTGCTTTCCCATCGCGTTCCTGGTGGCGTTTTCGGAATCCTTTGTCGGCGTTTCCTTCATCATTCCCGGTACCACCTTGCTGGCCGCCCTCGGTGGTGTGATCGGCGCAAGTGACATTAGTATTATCCCGGCTTGGACAGGCGCCGTGATCGGCTCAATTCTCGGCGACTGGATTTCCTATTGGATCGGATTTCACTATCACCACCGGATCCTGCACATCTGGCCATTCCGCAATTACGAAGATCAGCTGGAAAAAGGCCTGCATTTCTTTCACCGCTTCGGCACCTGGGCGATCTTTCTGGGCCGGTTCCTGGGGCCTTTTCGCGCCACCGTGCCTCTGGTGGCAGGCATGAGCGAGCTGGAATTCTGGCCGTTCCAGATCGCCAACGCGGCCTCGGCCGTCCTTTGGGCTTTTGCGCTTCTCTATCTGGGGATTGAGGGATTTGCCTTGTTTGGACATGTGAGTGCATTCATCCATCACCTCCTGGCCTGACCCAGCCTCGGCCTTTCCGGGAAATTCCCGGAAGATTGCGCTTTGTTAATCCCGAAATGGGATCGCCTCAGCCGCAGGGATTAAAAAAACGCCATTTTGTGCCGGAACGGGCCGGGATCGCCCCGGCGTGCTGGCCCTGATCCTGCAGCCCCTCCAGCCGTAGCTTTGTGCCGTTCGGCTGGACCGTGACCATTCAGGACCATTCTTTTCCCGCTTCGGGTGCGGCTTTCCCCGTTCCGGATCGCGCCGGCGCCGCCAAGACCGGCCGGCCGGCCCTATCCGTCAAGCGCGCGCTCGACGTGATCCTTTCCCTGGCCGCTCTGATTTTATTGCTGCCGGTGTTTGCGGCGATTGCGCTCGCCGTGGTGTGGGATTCCGGAGAACCGGTCTTCTTCCACCAGCGCCGCACCGGCCAGCATGGCAAAGTCTTCAACATCTACAAATTCCGCACCATGCATGTCCTGGAAGATGGCGCCCAGGTCGTGCAGGCCGTCCGCGGCGATGCCCGCATCACCCGCATAGGTCATTTTCTTCGCATCACCAGTCTCGACGAGTTGCCTCAGCTGTGGAATGTGCTGAAGGGCGAGATGTCATTGGTGGGGCCGCGCCCGCATGCCGTCAGCCACGACGAATATTATTCCGCGCTGATCAAGAATTATCACCTGCGCCATGCCGTCAAGCCGGGCATCACCGGTTGGGCACAGATCAACGGCGCGCGGGGCGCCACGCCGCAATTGTCCGACATGCAGACCCGCATCGATTTCGACATTCAATATGTCGAACGCGAGAGTCTGGCTCTGTATTTGCGGATCCTGGCGCGGACACCATTGGCGGTTCTGTGCGGAAGGAATGCGGTGTAATGCGCTCGCTCCTTCGCATTCCCCCTGCCTTCGAAGCGCACCGGGCGCCCGCAAACCACGCCAATGACGCCTATGAGGAAGTGATGCTGGGCGGTATCAAAACCGCTTGCCTGTCGCGCGCCGAACTCGGCCGTATGATGCTGATCGATTGTCTGGCCGCGCGGGAAGCCGAAGGAACTCATCCCAAGCTGGTCTTCGCCCTGAACGGCCACACCATCGCGCTCGCCGCCCAGGACGACAAATTCCGCCAGGTGTTTCAGCGTGCCGACATCGTGCACGCCGACGGCCAGGCGGGCGTTTTCGCCTCGCATATTTTCACCAACTCGCCGGTTCCCGAACGCAGCGCCACCACCGATTTCATTCATGACGCGGCGAAAGTCGCGGTCGAGCATGGGCTGCGTTTCTTTCTTCTGGGCGCCACCGAGGAAGCCAATGAGAAAGCCGCCCGCATCCTGCGCGAAACCTATCCCGGGCTTCAGATCGTGGGTCGCCGGCATGGTTATTTCTCGATCCTGGACGAAGACGATATATGCGACGAGATCAATCTTTCTCAGCCCGATGTGATCTGGGCGGGCCTGTCGGTGCCGCTGGAATATGAATTCGCCGTCCGCAACCGCAACCGGTTAAGAGCGGGCTGGCTGGTCACCTGCGGGGGCTGCTTTCATTATGTCTCGGGCGATTATATTCGGGCGCCTCGCTGGATGCAGAAGGTGGGCCTGGAATGGCTGCACCGGATCTGGCGCGAACCCAAGCGGCTGTTCTGGCGCTATGCCGTGACCAATCCCCTGGCGCTTTTCTGCCTTCTCACACGCACCAGCACGCTGATCCCAGGTGCTTCCATGCCGATCCTGGTGACGCCGGTTCGTACCGCGGCGTGACGAGGGATGACATGGCTGGGCCTCTGACCACTGCACCTGCTCTCGCCCCGCATACCGTTGAATATGGACGGCGGAGCTGGATCGCCGCAGCATGGCGTTACGGCCTTCCCATCGGCGGTCCGGTCGCCACGTCGGGTGCGCATTTCCTGGCTTCGTTGATCTTCGTGCGCAATCTGGCAGCGTCGGAGTTTGGGTTATTCTCCTTCGTGCTGGTGATCGTGCCCTTCTGCATGAGCATCATGGCCGCGCTTCTGGTGCTACCGGTGAACAATGCGTTGAGCGCGCCTGCGGAAGAACGCGCGCGCATCGAAGCCACGTGCCTGAAAATGAATCCGGCCCTGACGGCGCTGGCGGGTGCCGTTCTGTTCGGTTTGCTGATCGCCGCCCGGGCATCGGTACCTGCCGCGCTGCTTTTGGCCGGCTATGGCGCCATCTTCACCTTGCGCTGGTTCGCGCGCAGTTTTTCCTTCGTCAAAGGCCGGACCGGTACCGCGATTGCGTCGGATATCGTCTATGCGGCGGTATTGCTGGCAGGCTTGGCCGCGATGCTGGCCGGACATGCTGTCCAATTGCTTTGGGGCGCGCTTCTAATGCTGGCCGCGGCGCTGGCAAGCCTGTTGCCGTTCGGTGTGCGCTTTTTCCGCGATCAGACCGGCGCAATCGGTCGGGGCCGCATCCGCGATTATCACGGCATTTTCCGTGACATCACCCGCTGGTCCCTGATGGGTGTGGTCCTCACCGAGTTGACCGTGAACGCCCATGCCTATCTGGTGACATTCATCTCCGGTCCCGGCCCCTTCGCGCTTCTGGCGGTGGGCCAGATTCTGATGCGGCCCGCCTCCCTGGTGCAGGGCGCCCTGCCCGATGTCGAACGCCCGGCCATGACCCGCGCCATTGCGGCAAAAGACAAAGCCAGGCGCGGGCGCCTGCTCGGGGATTTCCGCCTGGTGCTTCTGGCGGTGTGGGCGGCCACGGCGATCCTGGCGGCGACAATCCTGATCTGGGCGCCGCAGCTCTTGTTGAAGAACACATACGCTCCGTCCGAGGCGCTGCTGGCGACGTTCATCACTGGCGCCATCATACTGGTTCGCTGCTTCCGCACGCCGCCCTCCACCTTGATGCAGGCCGCAGGAGAGTTGAAAGCGCTGGCGCATATCGCCACCTGCACCAGCGCGGTCTCGATCCTTCTCACCCTGGCATTTCTGTTGGCATGGGGATCGGTCGCGTCTCTCTTGGGCATTCTCATCGGTGAAATCGTCATCGTGGTGATGTTGAAGCGGACGGTGACGGGATGGGAGGTGCGCCATGGTTGAGCGCGTGATCATCACCATCCCCACCTGCAAGCGGCCAAAAAGCCTGGCCCGGCTTCTGGACGCGATCGCCGCATTGAAGACGAATGCGGAAGTCTCCGTTCTGGTCGCCGATAACGACGCTGAAGCACATCGGGGTTTCGATCTCTGCGAAATTCTTGCTCGTTCCTATCGCTGGCCGCTTCGGGCCGTGATCGAGCCGGAGCGCGGTATCGCCCAGGTCCGCAACCGGCTGGTGGCGGAAGCTTTGAGGAGCGATGCGCAATTCATCGTCATGATCGACGATGACGAGTGGCCGGACCCGCATTGGATCGCACAGTTCCTGGAAACTCAGAAACAGACTGGTGCCGACCTGTTGCAAGGCTCTGTCGTTTTCCTGCGGGATGCACCTGGTTCCGGTCCCATTCCCGATATCCGTCATCCCACCGGCCCGGCCCAAATGCTGGAAGGTGCGGGCAATCTGATGATCCGCCGTCGCGTGCTGGAAGAGACACCGGCGCCCTGGTTCGATCCCGCTTTCGCGCTTACCGGCGGGGAGGATCGGGATTTCTTCATGCGCCTGAAACAGGCAGGCTTCCGTTTCGGCTGGGCGGACGAGGCGCTGGCGTTCGGCATGATTGCCGCTCCCCGCCACCGGCTGGGCTGGGCCATGCGCCGCGCCTATTCCAACGGCAATTCCGACATGCGGGTGCTGCTCAAATACCGGCGGGGCACGATGCCGATTGCCTTGGAAAGCTTGAAAATCTTGAGCGCGCTCTTGTTGTCGCTGCCGCTGGCCCTCATTCTCGGCCTCAGCCCGAATCACCGCAGCGCGCCACTCGTCATGTTCATGCGGGCGGCGGGCAAGCTGACGGCGATGCTGGGCATGCGCTACAACGAATATGCCCTGGTCCATGGCGAATGAAAGTTTTGCCCTAAGCTATGCCCCGCCGCGCGATGTCTCGCGAAGCGTGATCGCCGAGACCGCTTTCGTCGCGCTTCTGCTGGTGATGTTCGTGGGCCTAAGCCCTTTCGCGCCGCCCGTCTCGCCTACCACTGTCAGCATGTCCGCGCCGGCGCCGGGGGATTCGCTGCGCCAGATCATTTTTCTGGCGATCTTCTTTCCCGTCCTTTTTACCTCGACCCTGCAACGGGGATGGGACGTCTTCCGCGTCGTGCCCTTGGCGCTGATTGCGATGCTGGCCTGGTGTTTCTTCTCCATCGGTTGGTCGGGCGCACCGGACGTGACGCTGCGGCGCGCGGCCTTGGCAGCCATCGTGGTGATCTCGACCATCGCCAGCGTGGATCTGGTCGGGGGACAGCGTGCCTTCTTTCTCTGGCGCATCGTGCTCGCCATCGTGCTGGCGGTGAATTGGCTGTCTATCCCCCTGATCGAGACAGCGGTGCATCTGCCGGGCGAGATCGATCCCAGCCTGATCGGCGATTGGCGGGGCTTGTATGGGCAAAAGAACACGGCGGGCGCGGTCTGCGTCCTGACGGCGCTGCTTTTTCTTTTCAGCCGCAACGGCCGGGGCAACTGGATCGGCTGGCTGGTCGCGGCCGCATCGCTGGGCTTTCTGGTGATGACCAGGTCCAAAACCTCCATCGCGTTGTTTCCCGTCGCGCTGATGGCAGGGCTCGCCTACAAACTCTCCTGGCGCGACAGCCTCAGCCGCGCGATTTTTCTTTGCGGCGCGATCCTGGCGGCCGGTATCGCATCGTTCCTTCTGCTGTTGAACTGGGACGTCATTCTCCGGCTGCTCACCGATCCCGCCAGCTTCACCGGGCGCGCGGAAATCTGGCAGGCGATTCTGGCCTATATGCACGACCATCCTTTGCTGGGCGCGGGCTTCGGCACCATCGCCCATACCGGCACCTTGTCACCGCTGCACAATTACGCCCGGGGCAATTGGGTGGAAACCATCGCCGACAGCCATAATGGCTATCTGCAGATTCTGGCCACCACCGGCGGCGTCGGCCTCAGCCTGGCCCTCATCGCCATGGTGGCAGATCCGCTTGCCCGCTTCTGGCCGCTGGAACCGAAACGCACCGGTTTCAAGGCGCTTCTGTTCGCGATCTTCGTCTTCGTGCTGCTGCACAATTTCCTGGAGACGGATTTCCTGGAAAACGACAACAGCCTCTGGTTTGCCTTTCTGGTGGTGCTGGCCAGCCTCAAGACCCGCGACATTTCCTTAACCCTGCGGCCCTAGAATCAAGGGCGATGGCCACGCCCTTCTTTTCCGTGATCGTGCCGGTGTTCAACCGCGCATCCGTGCTGGGCGCGACTTTGCGCTCGGTGCTGGCCCAGACCTGCCAGGACTTCGAGATCATCGTGATCGATGACGGCTCCGGCGACAATCCCCGCGCGGTGGTGGAAAGCCTGAACGATCCCCGCATCCGCTTCATCCATCAGGAAAACCAGGGCGGCGGCACTGCCCGCAACACCGGCATCAATGCCGCGCAAGGCCGCTTCATCGCACCGCTGGATTCCGACGACGCCTTCCTGCCCCACCATTTGGAGAGCATGAAGGCGTTGCTGGATGGTACTGAGAATGTGGTCGGCTATGCCCGCATCCTGGTCGATCGCGGCGACGGCCGCACCATGCTGAAGCCGCCCCGCGCCATCCGCACCGGTGAAGACATGGGCGAATATACGCTGTGCGAGCGGGGCTTCGTTCCCACCATCACCACCGTGGTCCCGCGCGAGATGGCGCAGCGCGTGCGCTATCATCCCAGACTGCGCGCCGCCGAAGATGTCGATTTCGCGATTCGTCTGGCGCTGGAAGGCTGCAGCTTCCGGATGCTGGAGGAGCCAGGCGCGGTCTGGCGCGACCATGATGATCCCACTCGCGCATCCGCCCGCAACACGGCGGACGAGTTCGGCGCTTGGCTGGCGCAAATGAAACCCTACCTTACGGCTCATGCCTGGCATGGCGGCCACGGCTGGCCTTACGCCAAGATGCTGGCGCATAACGGGCACAAGATGGAGGCCTTGCGCCTTTATCTGACGGCGCTGTTGCATGGTTGTTATCGCCCGCGTCTCAGCCTGATCGTGTTCCTGCAGATTTTCCTGAACGCGGGCAGCTACCGCGCCATCGCCGATGTCGCGATCGGCTGGCTGCGCAAGGCGCCCGGCAACGCAGACCCCAAGCCGATATGATCACCCGGCGCGCGGCCCTTGTTTCCGGCGCAGCCGCGCTGGCGATGCCTGTTTTTGCGCAAACCTCATCCTTACGCGCATTGGCTGCCGATAAAGGAATTCTGTTCGGCAGCGCCGCCGCCAGCTATGAATTCAAGGATGCGGACTTCACCGCGCTTCTGCCCCGCGATGCCGCGATCCTGGTGCCTGAATATGAAATGAAGCGCGACGTGGTCGAACCGTCGCCGGGCGCCTATGACTTTTCCGGCTGCGACGCGCTGCTGAATTTCGCGCAGGCGCGCGGCCTGCAGATGCGCGGCCATCCTTTGGTCTGGCATGAACGCAATCCGCCCTGGCTGGAGGAGGCCGTGCGCACCCGCCGCGATCCGCGCCTGTTGACCGGTTATGTGACGGCCCTGACACGGCGCTATCGCGGGCGTATGCATTCGCTTGATGTGGTCAATGAAGCGCTGGTGCCGCCCGATCAAGGCGCCACGGGCTGGCGCCCCTCTTTCTGGCTGGATGCATTCGGCTCCGAATATCTCGACCTGGCTTTTCACGCGGTACGTGCGGCCGATCCCGCCACGCTTCTGGTCTATAATGATGCCGGCTGCGAACAGGATACGCCGGGCCATGACCTGTTCCGCAGACATGTGCTGAAACTTCTGGACGGCCTCATCAAGCGCGGCGTGCCGGTGCAAGGGATGGGTCTCCAAGGCCATCTCGCCGCCTTCGGACCCAAGGTGAACCAGCAAAAATTGCGTGCTTTTCTGAAAGAGCTTTCGGCCCGCAATCTGGCCATCCTGATCACCGAACTGGACGTGGATGACGAAGGCGGCCCTCGCGACACGGACATCCGCGACCGGGCCGTGGCGGACGAGGCCCGGCGGTTCCTGGACGTGGCCCTGGACAATCAAGCTGTCCGGACCGTCCTGACCTGGGGTCTGACCGACCGCTATCTCGACCCGCCCCTGTCCTGGCGGCTCCGGCTTTCGGGCTGGAGGGGCCGCCGCCTGCCTTACGATGCCCAGCTTCGGCCCAAACCCTTGTATGCCGCCCTGGCCCAGGCCTTCCGGGCCGCCCGGCCCCGCGGCCAAGTCCGTTAAGAAAAGCTTCCCGTTAACCATTCGTCAGGCAGCATTCCGTAGATTTCTCCTGATTTGTGGGGGGCTTGACGCCCGGCCCATGGGTCCCGCGCGGGGAAGGCTTTTAAGGTTCATGACCTATTACCGGCCCATGACAGGCTATGCCCAGGAGGCGCCGGCATTTCAGGCCGCAGATTTCGTCCGCCTGATCCGCATCCGGCAGCCGCTAATCCTGCGCGTCGCGGCCGCGAGCGTGGCTGCCGCCATCCTGATCGCGCTGGCGCTGCCCACCGTTTATTCCAGTTCTGCGGTGGTGATGCTGGATCCGCGCAAGAACAATGTCACCGATCCGTCCCAGGTGCTGGCCCAGGTCGAAGGCGATCCCGCCTCGCTGCAGAATCAGATCCAGCTTTTGTCCTCGCGCGATCTCGCCGAAAAAGTCATCGCCCGGTTGAAGCTCGAGGACGATCCCGAATTCAATCCTGCAATGGCGCGCCCGGGCCTCAGCCAGTTGATGACCGACCTGCGCGCGGTGCTCAATCCGCGCAACTGGTTCGACAATGGCGCGGCCGCCGCTCTGCGTCCGCATGACCGCGTCCTCGACAATTTCGCCAAACATGTGGGCGCGGGCGCCAACGGCCTGTCCACCGCCATCACCGTGACGGCGACATCGCGCGACGCGGATAAGGCGGCCCGCATCGCCAATGAAGTGGTGAACGCTTATATCGCCGACCAGATCGCCACCAAGCGCAATGCGGCGGGCACGGCATCGTCCTGGCTCAATCAGCGCATCCGCGATCTCAGCGAACAGATGCAGCAGCAGCAATCGGCCATCGCCGCCTACAAGGCGGTGCATGGGCTTAATGATTCCGCGCCGGGCTCTTCGCTGGTGGATCAGCAGATGGGCGGCATCAATGCCCAGATCGTATTGGCCAGGTCGGAACTCGCGGAAAAACAGGCGCAGAATGACCGCGTCCAGAGCCTCATGCGCGGCGGCAACAGCGCCGATATCGCGCAAGTGATCTCGTCGCCCCTGATCGTGCAGTTGCGTACGCAGCAGGCCGATCTGATCCGCCAGGAAGGCGAACTCTCCACCCAATACGGTCCGCTGCATCCCAAGATGAAGGCGCTTTTGGCCGAGAAGGCCGATCTGGACCAGAAGATCGCCCAGGAGGTCGGCCGCCTCGCCGGCTCCATCGCCAGCGATGTCTCGGTGGCGCGCGCGCATCTGAATTCCCTGGAAGCCAGCCTGAAGGGCGTGGTGCAGCAGCAGACCGCCCAGAATATGTCGCGGGTGCAGCTGGACGCGCTCCAGGCCAACGCCACTTCCACCCGCACGCAATATGAAGCCTTTGTGAGCCGCCTGCGCCAGACCCAGGATCAGAACGCGGCGATGACCGCAGACAGCAGGCTGATCTCCGCCGCGTCTCCTCCGAGCGCGCCCACTTCGCCCAAGCGCAGCTTGATCGTGCTGGCCTCGGTTCCGCTGGGCCTGCTCCTGGGCGTGATGATCGCATTGATCAACGAACGCGCCGGGTTTTTCCCCTCCTCACCCTCCTTGCCCGCACCGGCGGGCGTCAGAAAATCGCCGCAACCGCAAGCCACGCGACCAAATGCCGGCGCGGCCTTTCCAGCAGCTTCGTTGGCGCCCGCGATCTGGAACGGCCCGCCCGTGATCGCCGACATTCCCAATCCGGTTTCGCTCAAAGCCGGCGACGTGATGCTGGACCAGCCCGGCAGTCCTTATGCCTATCGCATGGCGGCCTTGGTCCGGCGGCTTCACCCGCAGGACGGCGCCGCCGTGGTGGCGATGACCTCGGCGGGATCCGACGAAGGCAAAAGCGCCATCGGCATTTCGCTGGCCCGTGCCGCCGCCAGTATGGGCAAGAAAGTCATCCTGCTGGATTGCGATCCTTCCCAGACCGCGCAGAACGCCATGCATGTCGCCGCGCCCGGCGGACTTTACGATGTGCTGTCGGGGCTCATCCCGCTCAACAAAGTGCTGGCCCGCGATCCGCGCAGCGATGCCTTTGTGCTGACCATGTCGCGCCAGCCGCCCAACATGGCGACCATGTTCGGCTCTCAGCAGATGAAGAAACTGATCCGGCTCTTGCGCGACAATTGCGACATGGTGGTGATGGATTGCGCCCGCGCTGCCACGCCGGAAACCTGGCTCCTGGCGCGGCTATGCGACACCACGCTTCTGGTATCGCGCAAAAATGCGCTGAACACGCCC
>Ga0207695_10003585_pt1 | contig 21725 bp, 28 predicted proteins | sample KBSC54metaG_FD_184354 | JGI IMG/M metagenome (GOLD analysis project Ga0207695, IMG submission 184354) | Corn rhizosphere microbial communities from Kellogg Biological Station, Michigan, USA - KBS C5-4 metaG (SPAdes) (version 2) | ecosystem: Host-associated > Plants > Roots > Rhizosphere > Soil...
GTGCTCTGCACACAATCTCAGAATGAAAATTTCCGATCCCTGGGGGTGCCATGCCTGGCAGGACCCCCAAGCCGGCCGGCCTGAAGCTTCTCGAGGGCCGCGGCAACGGCAAGGACTCCGGCGGCCGCGAGGTCAAGCCGACACCCGGCTTCACCAGGCTGCCGCCGGAACCGCCGGAGTTCTTGGCCGGCCGCGCCCGCGAGATGTGGGACCAGGTCGTGTCCGAGCTGCAGCGGCTGCAGCTGCTCAAGCCCATCGACCAGGCCTCGCTCACTGCCCTGTGTCTGACCTGGGAACGGTTGTGCGCGGCGCAGGCCATCGTCAAGCGTGAGGGCCTGGTCCTGGAGACCGAGCGGGGCCCAATGAAGAACCCGGCGATCCTCATCGTCGAGGCGGCGTCGAAGGAGCTCAGGGCCTGGTCCTCCGAGTTCGGCCTGACCCCGTCGTCTGAGGGTCGCCTCGGCGGTCTGGTCCCCAGCGGCGATGACGACGACGACAACCCGTTCGGCTGAGCGCCAAGATCGGTACGACCCCAGGGAGCTGCGCCGCCTCAAGATCAGCCCAGAGGTCGGCTGGTACCTGTACAGCCGCGGGATCCCGTTGCCGGAGTATCCGCCGCGGTTCAAGACCCCCGAGCCGCGCCGATTGGCCGGTGCGCGGTTCGACCCTGAGCGCGTCGACCGCGTGCTGGCCGCATTCAAGCAGCTGCGCCACACGCAAGGGCAGTGGGCCGGCCGCCCGCTGACGCCGGACCCGTGGCAGGTCGCGTACATCCTGGCGCCGGTCTACGGATGGGTCCGGCTCAACGACTCCGGGCACTGGGCCCGCATCGCCCGCACCGAGTACGTGGAGCTGCCGCGCAAGAACGGCAAGACCACGATCTCCGGTGGCCAGGCCTGCTACCTGATGGGCGCCGACGGCGAGAACGGCGCCCAGGTCATCGCCGCCGCGGCGTCCAAGCCTCAGGCCCGGTTCTGCTTCGACCCAATCAAGCTAGTCGCGCAGAAAAGCCCAGGGCTGAAGAAGAACGTCCGAGTGATGCGGGACCGGATCCTTCACCCGAAGTCCGGCTCCTACTTCGAGGTCGTCTCCAGCCTTGCCGACCTGATCCACGGCGCCAACATCCACGGCGGCGTCATCGACGAACTGCACGTGCACAAGACCGGCGACCTGGTCGAAGCCATCGTCACCGGGACCGGCGCCCGCGAGCAGCCACTCATCGTGATCATCACGACCGCCGACGACGGCAAGCCGAACAGCGCCTATGCCGAGTACCGGCTGCTCATCGAGCGGCTGGCCCGCAAAGTGCTGGTCGACTTCAGCGTCTACGGCGTCATCTTCGCCGCCGACCCGAAGGACGACCCGCACGCCGAGGCCACCTGGCGCAAAGCGAACCCCGGCTACGGGATCAGCCCGACCAAGGAGTTCCTGCAGCAGGCCAGCACCAAGGCGAAGAACAGCCCGGCGCAGCTGGCCAGCTTCCTCCGGCTGCACCTGGGCATCCGCACCAAGCAGACCACCAAATTCATCACGCTGGGGTCCTGGGACGCCAACGCTGGCGTCGTCGACGAAGCCGAGCTCGCCGGCAGGACCGCTTTCGGCGGCCTGGACCTCGCGAGCACCTCCGACGTCACCGCGCTCGCGTGGCTCTTTCCGGCCGAGGACGGCACCTTCGATGCCATCTGGCGCCTGTGGATCCCCGAGGACAACCTCGACGACCTGGACAAGCGCACCTCCAACAACGCCAGCGTGTGGGTGCGCGACGGCTGGCTGACGCTCACGCCCGGCAACGTCACCGACTACGACCACATCGAAGAGCAGATCCGCCGCGACGTAGAGACCTTCGACGTTCAGGACATCGCCTACGACGCCTGGAACGCCAGTCAGCTGGTGAACAACCTGACCGCCGAGGACGTCCCGATGTCCCCGATCCGCCAGGGCTTCGGGTCGCTGACCGCACCGACCAAGGAGCTGCAGCGGCTGCTGCTCCTGGGCCGCAAGCGCGGCCCGGTGCTGCGCCACGGCGGCAACCCCGTCCTGCGCTGGATGATCGACAACCTCGCCGTCCAGACCGACGCCGCCGGCAACGTCAAGCCGGCCAAAGACAAGGGCGCCGACAAGATCGACGGCGTCGCCGCGCTGATCAACGCCATCGAGCGCACCCTGCGCACCGAGGCGCCATCAGAGTCCGTGTACGAGGAGAGAGGGCCGGTGATCCTGTGAAAGGCCGTCGACTCGTTCGCGAGCTGGAGCGCCGGCGCGTGGTTGTTACCACCACCGCGGCGGAGACGTTCGACGGGATCCTGCTAGATGCCGACGACGGGCACCTGGTCCTGGTCGACGCCGCGCAGCTGACCCAGACCGGCGACAGCGTCGTTATTGACGGGCAGCTGTGGCTGCCGACTGACCGCGTCGCCTACCTGCAGCGGCCGGAGGTCTGATGTTCCTGTCCAACGGCGCCCCGGTCCTGGTCCCGCCCGGCACCCTGGCCGACACCACGCCGATGTTCGCGGACGCGAACTACTACTCGCGTTCTGCCCTCGAGCTCACCGGCCGCATGGCGGCCTACGGGCAGCTGTACCGCAAGCAGTTATGGGTCGGCTCGATCGTGCGCAAGCTGGCCCGCTCCACCGCCCGGCTGAACCTGGACCTGCGCGAATCCTCGGATCCGCAGGCCGGCCTCGACACCGTCTCACCGCTGGCGCAGCTACTGGCCAGGCCGAACGACCGCTTCGACCCGTTCAAGCTCTGGTTTTGGACCAGCGCCACATACGACGTCTACGGCGAGACGTTCTGGCTGAAGCTGCGCGACCTGGACAACGTCGTGCGCGAGCTGCATCCGATGCACCCGACCAACGTGGTCGTGTACCGGGACTACAAGGGCGAGCTCGGACCGCCCGGCGGCATCTGGTACATCTACACCTCCGGCGTGCGGTCAGTGAGCCTGCTGCCACCGATCCCGGCCGCCGACGTCGTGCCGTTCACGTCCTACAACCCCGACGACACCGAGCGCGGCGTATCCAACCTCGAAGGCCTGCGGGAGACGCTGCTCGCCGAGGACGCCATGCGCCGCGCCTCGGCCAGCTTCTGGCGTCACGGCGCCCGGCCGGCGATGGTCCTGAAGACCGACAAGAAGCTGACCGACCCTGCGATCAAGCGGCTCAAGTCCCGCATCGACGATGCACACGGCGGCGCCGACAACATGGGCGGGACCCTGGTCCTGGAGGACGGCCTCGACGTCACCCCGATGCAGCTGAACGCCGAGGAGCTGCAGTACATCGAGAGCAGGAAGATCAATCGCGAGGAGGTGTGCGCCGCCTACGACGTCCCGCCGCCGGTCGTGCACATCCTCGACAAAGCCACGTTCTCCAACATCACCGAGCAGATGCGGTCGATGTACCGGGACACGATGGCGCCGCGGCTGGAAGAGCTCGAGTCGATCATCAAGCACCACCTGGTCCCGGACTTCGGTGGCAGCCAGGTCCCGCGGTTCAACCTGGATGAGGTGCTCCGCGGGGACTTCGAGACCCGCGCCGAGGCAGCGGTAAAACTGGTCACCGGCGCCGTCATGAAGCCGGCCGAGGCCAGGCCCATGTTCAACCTGCCGCCGGCCGGCCCCGAGGCGGACAAGCTCTACGCCAACCAGGCCACCCAGCCCCTGGGAACCCCGGTCGGCGGGGCGCAGCCGGGCGCGCTGCCCGAGGCGCGGCCGCCGCTGGCGATCGAGGGCCCGCGGCCGGACGCGGTCCGCGCCGAGCGCTCCATGATGGGCCGCCTCGGCGCTGCCAAGACAGCCGGCGCCGACCTGCGCGCCCAGCTGGTCGCCGCGCACGCCGCGCAGCTGCGCAAGGCCTTCGCCGCGCAGCGCGCCGATGCCATGGCCGCCGCCTCCCGCAAAGCCGCGGCGCCGTTCAACGCCCAGACCTGGGATGTGGCCCTAGCCGATCTTCTGGAGGGGCTGGCCACGGCGACCGCGAAGCTGATGGGCGGCGAGACCGCGCAGTCGCTCGGCGGAAGCTTCGACGTCGGCACGATGGCCGACTGGATCCGCACCAACGCAACCGTCTCCGCGCAGCGGATCAACACCACCACGCTGGACCAGCTCGCTGACGCCCTGGAAGACGCCACCGACCCGGCGGCCGCCATCGCGCAGGTCTACGACGTGCTCACCGGCTCGCGCTCCGAGCAGATCGCGAACACCCGGGTCGCTGTCGTCGGCGGCAAGGCCCGGCGTACCTCCGCCGCGCAGAACGGCGCCACCACCAAGACGTGGGTGACCGGGACCAATCCGCGGCCCGACCATGCCGCCGTCGCCGGCGAGACCGTCGCCCTGGGGCAGCGGTTCTCCAACGGGATGGACGGCCCCGGCGACCCGGCCGGCGGCGCCGATGAGGTCGCCGGGTGCAACTGCGACCTGGCATTCAGCAGATGAGGAGAGCCATGAGGACCACGGTTGTCCAGAAGGACGCCATCGCCGCGATCACCCCGGGCGACGATGACGAAGGCTCGCCGAACGGCTCCTTCCACATCATCTTGTCGACCGCGGCCAAGGACCGCGACGGCGAGGAGCTGCAGCCCGGCGAGTGGGAACAGCCGCTACCGGACCACATCACCATGGACATGGACCACGGCATGTCCGTGGCCACTACCGTCGGATCCGGCACGCCGACCCTAGAGAACGGGCAGCTGCACGTCCGCGGCACCTACGCCAGCATCCCGCGCGCGCAGGAAGTCCGGGCCCTGGTCGGTGAAGGCCATATCAAGACCACCTCGGTCGCGTTCCTGCGCAAGACCACCTCGGACGCCAAGGGCGCCAAGACCACCCGCCGCGAGCTCCTCAACGGCGCGTTCGTCGCGGTGCCCGCGAACCCCGAGGCGCTGGTGCTGGCCAGCAAGGCAGCCACGGCCGCCAAGGAAGGCCGGCGCAACTCCGCTGCCGACCACGCCTCGATCCAGGGCATCCACGACTACGCCACGGCCCTCGGCGCCTACTGCAACGACGGCAAGGCCGCGGCCGCCGACGGACGCAAGGACGCTGACACCGAGCAGGACGACGACCCGGGCACCCTGGCCCAAGGCGTCGACGCCGCCATCGATGAGGCGATCGACCTGTTCGCGCAGGTCGACGCCACCACACTTCCCGAGCCGGTACAGCAGGCCATCGCGCTGATCACCAGCGCCGACGCCACGATCGACAACCTGCTGGCCGCGCTCGGGGTAGCCGATCCGGACGAGACCGAGGATCAGACCGCCGGAGCCGACGACGCCGCCAAGGCCGCGCAGTCCGCTCCCGCCGTCGACGTCGCCGCCCTGGCCGATCGCATGAAGGCAACCCGCGCCCGCGCGCTCGCCGCGCTGGCCGCCGCTTACGAGAAGACAGGACACTGATATGCCATCACTGCTGGAGGCCAAGGAGAGCGTCAAGAAGCTCTCCCTGCAGGCCCTGGAGGTCGTCGAATCGACGACCATGACGCCGTCCGAGCAGAAGGACGCGCTCGACCGGATTGAGGAAGACCTCGAGAAGGCGCAGAAGGACGTCGCGAACCTCACCCACATCGAGGAGAAGCGCGCGAAGTTTATGGCCGCATCCGGCGGCGACCTGGCCGCGGCCGCCGAGGCCAAAAGGAAGGCGACGCTGAAGAGCCTCGGCGAGCAGTTCGTCGAATCCGACGGCTACAAGAACCAGCTCAAGCGCGGCGGGTTCAAGGGAAGCTCCTTCTGGTCCACCGGCGACGTCGAGCTGAAGACGACCCTGACCGAAGGTACGGTCGCCAGCCCCGGCCCCGGTTTCGCACCTATCGCCACACCGGTGGTGCTCCCGGGCGTCGTGGACATCAAGTTCCAGCCGCTGGTCATCGCCGACCTGATCCCGCAGGGCGCCACCACCAGCACCCTGATTCGGTACCTGGTCGAGACCGCGGTCACCAACGCCGCGGCCGCCACCGCCGAAGGCGGCGCCTACCCCGAGTCGGCGATCGCGTTCGACAAGGTCGACGAGACCCTGCACAAGATCGACACGATCCTGCCGGTGTCCGATGAGATGCTCGAGGACTGGCTGCAGACCCAGTCCTACATCAACGCCCGGCTGCAGCTGTTCATCAACCTCAAGGAGCAGTCCCAGCTGCTCGCCGGCGACGGCACCGGCGCCAACCTGCTCGGCCTGCTCAACCGGACCGGCCTGGCCACCGCCATCCCCAAGGCCGGCAACGGTGGTTCCATCCCGGCCTCCGACAACGACATGGACGCGATCTACCGGCAGATCACTCAGATCCGCATCACGTCCTTCATGGAGCCCGACGCCTCCGTGATCGACCCGATTTCCTGGCAGAACATCCTGCTGGCCAAGAACAGCCAGGGGTTCTACTACGCGAACGGGCCTTTCGTGTCCGAGGCCGACTCGATGCTGTGGGGCAAGAAGGTCGTCCACACACCGGCTATGAGCGCCGGAACTGCCCTGGTCGGCGCTTTCGGCCAGGCCGCGCAGATCTTCCGCAAGGGCGGCATCACCGTTGAGGCCAGCAACAGCCACAACGACAACTTCGCCAAGGGCATCGTGTCCATCCGCGCCGAGAAGCGCCTGGCCCTAGCCGTCTACCGGCCCGGGGCTTTCGGCGAGGTCACCGGCCTGTAGACCGATCCGGCCGCGGCCGCTACCTACCCGGCCGCGGCCGGATCGCACCATCCCCACGATCGAAGGAGACGACGTGTCCGAGACGCCTGTCGAGCATGACGCCATCGAGGAGAACCCCGCCGCTCCGGCCACCCCAGATCCACCGGTCACCGTAGAAGCGCCCTGGCACAACGCGCCCGGCACCGGCGCGTACACGGAGCCGGAAGTGCAGACCGTCCGCGCCTTCGACAAGCCCACCGAGGATGGCCCGGTGGTCGCCAAGGTCCTGGAGCCGCCGGCGCGGCCGCGGGCGACCCGCGGCCGCCGCGCGAGCTCCGCGAAGGCCGAGCCGACCGAGGCCGAGACCGCCGAGGACGACGACCCGGCCGAGACGGCCTGAGCCGATGGCCTACGCCACCGCGGCCGACCTGTGCAGCTTCATGCAGGTCCCGTCCGTGGACACCGCCACGGCCGAGCTGATCCTGCAGGGCGTGTCCGACGCGATGGATGAATGGGCCGGCCAGACCCTGGCGCAAGCTGACGTCACCGGGATCCTGGTCGACGGCAACGGCTCCGCCGAGGTGCTGCTGCCCGGGGTCCCGGTCAACTCGATCGCCTCGATCGAGCTGCTCGGCGCCGACGGAACCTGGACACTGCTGACAGCCGGCGTCGACTTCGACTGGGACACCTCCGGGGTACTGCGCCGCCGCTGGCCGCGCCAGGACTACGCGACGGATCTCGCGCCATCATGGCCGAACCGGCTGCAGTGCATCCGCGCCGCCTACAACCGCGGCACCGGCGGGCTGAGCAAAAAGCTGCAGTTCGTCTGCCTCGGCGCCTCGGCCCGGCTGATGCCCAACCCCATGGGCCTGATCTCCGAGCAGATCGGCGGGATGCAGCTGCGCTATGGCGCCAAGGTCGCCGGTATCGAGTTCACCGCGATCGAGCAGCGCATCCTCGACCGCGCCTCAGACTCGTTCCTCGCCTGACAGGGAGCACCCGATGACCGCAGCACCACCCGGCACCGAAATCTTGTCGATCAGCCGCCCGGACGGCAGCGCCATCACCGCGACCGTCCACTACGACCCGGACACCCGCGCCTGGGCCGATCCGGCGGTCACCGTCGACGGCGCCGGCTCGGCCGTGCTCTACCTCGACAACAGCGAAGGCTGGCTGATCCCAGTGCCGATCCAGGCAGGCATCCCGATGTCCGCCGCAGTGATCATCGCCGCCGGCGTCCCGGACCGCGGTACCGGCAGCATCCTGCTGCTGGAGAACCCCCCGACGTGATCACACGCGTCCAGGCCGCCGCCAGCGGCGTCAACGGCGCCTCGGCCGCGGCGACGCTCGCGGCCGCGCCGACCGCCGGCAACCTGCTGGTCGCCTGGGCCAACAGCGACGCCCTGGTGACGATCGGCGGCTCGGGCTGGAATGCGGGCCCGGTCGTCATCGACGGGAACGGCGCCTACGCCTGGTGGAAAGTCGCCGGGCCTGGCGAGCCGGCCGCGGTGACTTTCACGCCGTCGGTGTCCGACTGGATCGTGGCCGGCCTGATCGAGTACTCCGGCCTCGCCTCGACACCTTTCGACGTCTCCGGCACGTCGATGATCTCCGGGTCGTCGACGACGTCAACCACCGCGGTCGCGGTCACCACCGCCGCCGACCACGATCTCGTCGTCGGTCTGGCGCACCTGCACTCCGCCGGCGCAGGCCTCGCCGCGCCGACCGCGCCGACCTGGTCTGGCGGCCTGTCCACGGTCCTCGGTCACGGGATGGACGCTGGCGGCATCACCGCGGTTTACACGATCGTCGGCGACGACCTGGACGCCGGCGGCGCCGGCAGCGTCTCCACCGCGGCGTCCTGGACCGGGCCGTGGCCCGACGCGCAGGAGCTGGTCCTGGCGTTCAAGGCCCTCAGCCTCATCGACGGCGCGGCCGCGGCGAGCTCGGCCAGCGCCGTGGCGGCCGCCGGCACCCGCGCGGTTCCCGCCGCGGCCGCGCCCGGCGCCGGCTCGGCCCTGACCGCCGGCGGCCGCGGTACCGCCCATGACGGCGTGGCGGCCGCCTCGGCGAGCGCGGTCACCGCGGCGGCGCGGCGCACCGTGCACGCGGGCGCCGCGCTGGCCTCAAGCTCCGGCATCACCGCGCCGAGCAGCAGTCACAGCCGTCTGACACTCCGGCCCTACACGGGCACCACCTACCGACCCTAGGGAGCGACCATGTCCGGCGGACTGACCCAGGCGATGGACAACAAGCTGGTCGACCACATCAACGGCGTCGCCGCGTTTACACAGCCGACCACGCCGCTGCACGCGCGGCTGATGACGGCGAACGGGTCCGCGACCGCGGCCGGTACCGAGGTCGCCGGCGGCTCCTACGCCGCGCAGGCGGTCACCTTCGGCTCGGCCTCGGCCGGCGCGGCCGCGAACAGCGCGCAGGTGGTTTTCACCGGCATGCCCGCGGTGACCGTGACCGGTGTCGAGATCTGGGACACCTCCGGCAGCCCGCAACGCCTGTGGTGGGGGCCGTTGTCCGCGAACAGGATGCTGAACAGCGGTGATACGTTCCAGTTCGACACCGGCATGCTGGCTGTCTCCCTGACATGAGCATCCTGGCCGTCGACACCGTCACCGTCGTTCGGGCCCCCCTGGTGGCCGGCCGCTACGGCGGCCAGACCCGCGACTGGTCCAACGCGACCCGCACCGCCTATCCCAACGTGTGCGTCCAGCCGGTCTCCTCCACCGAGGACGTCCGCGATCGCGAGCTCTTGATCGGCAAATACACCCTGTTCACCTCGCGCGGCCAGGACATCGACCTGCTCGCGACCGACCGCATCGAGTGGAACGGCACCACGCTGCAGGTCGACGGCGACCCCAACAGGTGGCCAGCGCCCGGGGGCGGCGTGCACCACGTAGAGGCCTCACTGAAGGGAGTGACCGGCTGATGGGCCACTTCGTCCCGAACCCCGACTTCGAGAAGCAGCTCTTCGCCTCCGAGGAGCTCACCGAGCTGGTCTACAAGGCCGGCGACCGGGTGCTGGACGCCGCGCGCAGCGGCGCCGCCGCCGTGGCCTCCTCCGGCGACTTCGAGGCCTCGCTCGAGGTCGACCACCACCGGTCACGCTCTGGCCGACCGATCTCGACGATCTACAGCCTCGACGAGGGCTCGCTGTCGATCGAGTTCGGTACCCAGTTCACGCCGCGGCACCGCGTTCTGGGCCACGCCCTCGAAGCCGCATAAGGAGAGAAATGCAGGTCAAGCTGAACGCCTTTCGAGGCGACGACCGGCCCGGCGACATCATCGATGTCTCCGACAGCGACGCCGCCACCCTGTTTGAACATGGCGCCGCGCACCCGGTCGACGACGGCGATGCCGAGCCCGCCGCCGAGGAGAGCAGCGCCCAGGTCGTGTCCGGATCGGCGGCGCTGGCCGCGACGTCCGGGACCGACACCGAGACGCCGTGACCGATCCGGCGCCGATCCTGCCCGTCGACGACGAGGCGCTCGTGTGCGGATGGCTCGCCGGCCGCGCCGAGCTCGCAGGCGTCACCATCGCCGACCGGCTGCCCGACACCTACGACGGGACCGGCCTGGTCGTCACCGTCACCCGCATCGGCGGCGCGATGGACCGCGGCGGGGGCGGCCAGTGGGCGGATCGGCCCCGGCTGGACATCGACTGTCACGGCCCGACCAAGGCCGCGGCGAAAGACCTGTCGGCGACCGTCCGCGCCGTCCTGGCAGTGGCTCGCTGGGCCGATCACAGCGCCACCGGCGCCGTCTGGTCCTCCTACCGCGAGGACGTCGGCCCTCAGTGGCTGCCGGACCCGCAATACCCCGGCGCCGGCCGCTACATCCTGCAGGTCTCCCTGCTGATCCACCCCACCGCCGGCTGACCGGCCGCCGACACCACGAAGGAAGCCACCATGCCCACCGCGACATCGATCAACGCTGGCGATCTGCGCGTGCCCAACCGCGGCCGCGTCCTGGTCGCACCCAAGGGGAGCACGGTCCCGAGCGACACCACCACCGCATGGGACGCCGCCTGGTCAGACCTCGGCTACACCGACGAGAAGGGCGTGACCTTCTCCAAGAAGGACACCAAGACGCCGATCAAGGCCTGGCAGTCGATCTCCCCGGTCCGCTACATCCTCACCGACCGGGACATCCACTGGATGTTCGTGATGGAGCAGTGGAACAAGAAGACGTTGGCGGTCTACTCCAACGAGGGGCTGTCGGCGGTCGTGGCCAACGGTGCCGTGTCCGGCGAGTTCAAGCTGTCCTTCACGCCCAACCCGAAGGACGTGGAGATGATGATGGGCTTCGAGTGGACCGACGACGTGAACACCATCACGCACAGGGTCTTCGCCAGCCGCGGCTCGATCTCCGACACCGCCGACATTCCGATCACCCACAGCGGCCTGGCCACCCTGGGTGTCACCTATCAGACGATGGCCACCGACAACGTCACCGACCTGGTGACGATGCTGATGAAGGACCCGTCGATGGCGCCGTAAGGCGTCCCTCAAGCGCGGCGGCCCGCCGGGGAAGTCGGGCCGCCGCTTCACTTCCCCCTGAGTAAGGACACACCCATGACGTACGACATCAACGCCGAGCGCGCCCGCCGCCTGGAGGCCGTCGGCGGCGAGCACTGGCCCATGAAACTCGACGGCAAGATCTACAAGCTGCCGCGCGAGATCCCGTGGGAGCTCGGCGAGCGGATGGACGAACTTAAGGCCAGCTCCGGCGCTGAGGGCATCCGCGAGATCCTCGCGATCGTGCTTGGCGATCAGGCCGAGAGCTTCCCGTTCGGACGACTGTCCCCGCAAGACCTTGCTGCTTTGCTCGACGCCTATCTCACCGAGATCGGCGCGAACTTGGGGGAATCGCAGGGCTCGTCGACCTCATCCGCACCCACGGCGACGCCCTCGAAGCGGACCTCCAAGCCACGTACGGCATCGCGCTCACGGACCTCTACCAAGGCACGCTGAGCTGGCGTCGCCTCTCGGCCCTCGTCCGGCACCTGCCGCCCGACGGGATCCTGGCCCGTGCCCGCGCCGGTGGCGCGCTGTGGACCACCACCGAGCACCTGCTCGCCGGCGTCTTCGATTCCCTGCAGGTCCTGCAGTGGATGTATGCCATAGCGCACCACGACCCGAAGAAGCCGGAACCGCCGTATCCGCAGCAGCTGCCTCGGCCCGGCGAAGTCCCGGCTGAGGCACCGGCACCGGCCTCGAAGTATCTCGCGCTGGCCGACGTGCCAGCAGCCACCCCCGCCGAACTGGCGGTGTGGCTTAACAGCTGAACAGCGACCCCCGGAGGTGAGAGGTGTCCTCATCGCTTTCCGGGGGGACCGCCTATGTCGATGTCGCGCTCGGCAAGACGACGGATCTGCAGCGTGGCGTCGCCACTGCCGGCGAGGGCGCCGCCGACACTGCGAAGTCGTCCTTCCTCGGCCGGGTCGGCTCCATCGCACTCGGCGGCGCACTCGGCAACGCCCTGACCACCGGAATCAGCTCCGCTTTCAGCGCTGGCAAAGAGGCCGTCTTCGGCTTCAACAGCGAGCTGCAGCAAGCCGACATTGGCTTCAGCACGATGCTCGGGAGCTCACAGAAGGCCGGCGCCTTCGTGCAGCAGCTGCAGCAGTTTGCGAAATCGACTCCATTTGAATTCGGGAACCTTGTCCAGAACGCCCAGGAAATGATGGGCATGGGCATCGCGGCGAAGGACGTCATCCCGGACCTGACAGCCCTCGGCGACTCGGTCGCCTCGATCGGTGGATCGGCGAGCCAAGTCGACTCCGTGACCCTCGCGTTCGACCAGATGAACGCCAAGGGCACGCTCGACATGGGCAATATGCAGCAGATCATGCAGAACGGCGTCCCGTCCGCTCTGAAGATCCTGGCCGACCACTACAAGACCACGACCGGCCAGATGATTCAGATGATCTCGACCGGCAAGGTCCAGTCGAGCGAGGCGCTGCCCGCACTGGTCGCCAGCATCGAGAAGGGCACCAAGAGCACGGCCGCGCTCGGCGGCATGATGGACAAGCAGTCCCACACTATGGCCGGCGCCCTGTCCAACATCAAGGACTCCGCTACGCAGGCGATGGCCGGCGCGTTCAAGCCCGTCTTCGACGAGGCCAGCAGCGCTGCGCAGGGCCTGGCGAACTTTCTCGGCTCGGACGCGATCGCCAACGCCACGAAGAAGATCGGCACCGGCCTGGCCGGGTTCTTCACGGACACCGGGGATGGGATCCGCGGGATCCGGCGCGGCTGGTCCGACATGTACGACGACATGGGCTCGAAGTCGATCACCGAGCGGATCGGCGCACAGACCCGCAATGCGTTGGGGCTGATCGCCGATATCGGGGTCGGCTTCAAACACGCCTACGACTACGGCGGCCCGGCCGGCTCGGTTATGGAGGGGATCGGCCAGAAAGCGCGCGAAGCCTGGGATGCGGCCAAGCCGATCGCAGTGGACTGCTGGGACAAGATCAAGTCGGGCGTCTCCGAGGTCGGTCCGATTCTCAAGACCCTGATCCTCGACAAGCTCGACACCCTCAAAACGATTGCGCGGGACGCCTACCCGATCATCGTCACTCTGGCGAAGGGCATCGGCCCGGTCCTGGGCCAGGAGCTGAGGGCGGCCGGCGATCTGATCAAGAACCATCTGTTGCCCGCATTCCTGGCGTTCAGCCAGTTCGTCCAGCAGCAGGTGATTCCGCGCGTCGCCGACCTGGTGAGCTTTGCCGTCCAGAAGCTGCTGCCGATCTTCCACCAGATCGGCGATGCGATCTCACAGAAGGTGCTGCCCGAGATCGGCCACCTCGCCGATCTCTTCCAGCAGAAGGTCCTGCCAGCCCTGCAACCGGTGATCAAGGACGGTTTCGGGCTGCTGCACGACGCCATCCAGAAGCTGGCGCCGATTGTCCAGGACCTGGTGCGGTTCTGGATCGCGAACGTGCTGCCGACGCTCGAGGACGTCGCGAACATCCTGGTCGGCAAGCTGATCCCGTTCGCGCTGCAGGTCGCAGACGTCCTTACCAAGGTCCTGCGACCGGCCTTCGATGTGGCGGTCGTGATCATCCGCGACGTCTTCATCCCGGCCCTGAAGCTGACAGACCTGATCTTGCTCGGCCTGATGGACACCAGCTACAAGGCGATCGGCGGCGTGATCGATGCCATCCACGGCGTCGGCGCCGCTGCTGGCTGGTTCAAGCAGCAGTTCACTGACGCGAAAGACTGGGTCGTCGACCAGTTCAACAAGGTCACATCCTTCGTCTCCGGCATCCCAGGCAAGATGGCCTCGGCCGGCGCCGGCATGTGGGACTGGGTCTCAGCCTCATTCAAGTCGGCGATCAACACCGTGATCGGCTGGTGGGACGCCCTCCGGTTCCCGCTGCCCAAGGTCCACATCTGGGGCGTCGGCGACGTCGGTGGCGGCGAGGTCGGCGTGCCGTACATCCACCCGCTGGCCACCGGCGGCCTGGTGATGCCGACCCCGGGCGGGACCGTGGTCCGGGTCGCCGAGGCTGGCCAGCCCGAGATCGTCTCCCCGATCCCCATGATGGAGGAAGCCGTGTCTCGCGCGCTCGCAAGGTCACCCCGGCCCGTTGGCCGTGACGCCCCGCTCATCGGCACCGTCAACACCCCGCAGGGAATGTCGGCGAACAGCCTTGCCGAACTGCTGTACGGCAAGCTGACGGCCCGCGGCGCGGCGGTCGGCTGAGATGCCCGGCGACCTGATCACCGGCGACTACCAGATGCAGCTCGGCACGCTGCTGCTCGGCGCCGGCACCCCGTACGAGATCGAGGCCGACACCGGCCTGGTCGGCTGGGACGACCTGCCGGGCCTGGACGTCGCCGACGTCCCGCGCCCGGGGGCGCCCGGCGCGTGGCCCGGCACCATCCAGCCTCAGTCCCGCATCATCACCATCCAGATGAGCGTGCACAACGACGGCGCCGGCCACGCCGCCAACATCGCCGCTCTACGCGCCGCCACCACCGCAACGCTGCTCGCCGGCGAGACCCCATTCGCCGTACAACTCGGCGGACAGATGACGTTCTGCAACGCCAGGTGCCTTCAGCGCTCGCTGCCCAACGGCGACAACTACGCCGGCGGCCGCACCCCCAAGGCACTCGTGCAGCTCGAGGCCACCGACCCGCGCCGCTACTCCCCGGCGCAGTCCTCCGCGGTCACCGGGCCGCCGGCCGCCACCAGCGGCATCACCTGGCCCGTCACCTGGCCGATCACCTGGCCCGCCGGGACCGCCGGCGGCACCGTGAACGTCGTCAACAGCGGCGACTTCAATACCCCGCTGACGATCAGCATCCGGGGCCCGCTCACCACCCCAGCGGTTTACAGGCTCGACACCGGTGACGTCCTGGAGCTCAACACGACCATGGCCGCTGGCGACGTCGCGATCGTCGACACCCTCGCCGGCACGGTCACCATGAACGGCTCGACCGCCAACCTGCTCACCGACCGGTCCGCGCCGGTGACCAGCTTCCTTATGCCACCCGGCACGACCGGCCTGGCGCTGCGCGGCGCCGTCACCGACCCGGCCGCCTCCATGACCGTGAACTGGCGCAGTGCCTACCTGTAGGAGCAGCACACCATGACCACAGTGCGGACCTTCGCCATCGCCACCACCAGCGACTCCGCCGAGGACTATCGCCTCGTCGACAGCGGGCTGCTGGTGCCCGTCTCGGCGCTGAACGCCCGCAGTGGCGTCACGTCGACCCCCACACTGACCGGCACCGGCAACTTCACCTGCAACGTCGGCGCCTTCACCGCGGCCATCGACGGCACCTCGAACGCCTTGCAGGGCGTCTACCGGATCGCGGTCGACGGCGCCACACCGATCACCATCAATGCGGCGTCCACCCAGGCCCGCATCGACCTGATTTACGCGCAGATCCTCGACCAGGCGTACGACGGCTCAGGCCTCGCCAAAGGCCAGGTGCAATACCTCGCCGGCACCCCCGGATCCGGCTCCGCCCCCGCCACGCCCGCCAACGCCGTCGCGCTCTTCACGGTGCCCGTCGCGGCGAACGCCACGTCCGTCGTGTTCGCCAATGCCACCGCGGTGTTCCCCTACACCGCGGCGGTCGGCGGGATCGTCCCGGTGCGCTCGGCCAGCGACAAGCCCCCCGCGGCGTCCGGCGTGCAGTACCGTCACCGCCTGGACGTCAGCGCCAGCAGCGGCGCCTCGCCGCTGGAGTGGTCGACCGACGGCGTCACCTACACCTCGGCCTACGACCCGAACGCCGCCTACGGCACGTGGACCGCGACCACGGTCGGCAGCCTGTTCAATGCCTCCATCACACCTCAGTACCGCACCGCGCCGGGCAACAAGGTCGAGCTGCGTGGCTCCATCGTGACCAACGCCAGCGTCGCCGACAACAACGGCGTGATCGGCGGCCTGCCTATCCCGGCCTCGTCCAGAGGGATGCGGCCGGCGATCAACGGATCGCCGGATTTCATGCTGTTCATCCAAAACGGCACGGCCATCGCCGCCAACAGGGGTGGCAACACACTGCCTATCAGCACCGTGATTTACCTTGACGGTCTGTCCTACACGCTCTGATGGATGCCCAATACCGCGTCCGGTTCGCCGGCACGCTCTCCGACCAGCTGATCGGCGACTTCCCCTTCGAAGGAACCAGCTTCGAGGCACGCATCGGCGCCGCCGGCGCGATGTCAGGCAACATCCCGATCGCCCGCGGCGACAGCACATTCGGTGCCCGGGTCGCCGCCATCCATGGATCCGCAGCGACCACCGCCTACGTCTACCGCAACGGCGTGCCGTGGTGGGGCGGCCCGGTCTGGACCAAGACCCTGGCCAGCGACGAAAACGGTGGTCGCTGCGGATCCATGGATGCCGCCACGTTCGAGTCCTATCTCGACCGGGTCCTGCTCGCCACGGACCTGCCCGCGTTGCCCGGCACCGACCAGATGGACATCGCCAGGTCGTTCATCAACCACATGCAGTCCGACCCGCACGCCAATGTGGGCCTGACCTGCGACACCATCCAGTCGGGCATCATCCGCGACCGTGTCCTCTACGCCGCTGCGAGCCGGCCGTCATACCTCAAGATGCTGAGCGACTTGGCCGCGCTCGACCAGGGCTTCGAATTCGTCACCCAGGTCCTCACCGACCCCACCACCGGCGCGCGCATGCGGCGCCTGCGCCTGGGCTACCCGATCCTGTCCAGCGGCGTCACCCACCGCATCAGCAGACCAGGCGCGATCCTCAGCTACAGCTTCCCCGAGGACGGCACCCGGGCCGCTACCTCCCTGATGGCCACCGGCAGCGGCGCCAACAGCTCCGTCCACACCAACGCCGGCGCCTACGCCGCCGGCTACCCCAGGACGGACCTCACCACGTCGTACAGCTCCATCACCGACATCGCCACCCTGGAGGCGCACGCGACTGCCGACCTGGCTTTGGTCGCGCCGCCGTTCGGAGTGCCCGCGGTGCGTGTCCGCCTGGACGCAACGGACATCACGCCTCAGTGCCTCGGCGACTCGGTGCGGATCAGCATCGTCGACGAGCTCTTCCCGGCCGGCGTCACCGCGACCTACCGGCTGGTCGGCATGACCGTCGCGCCCGAGGAGCGCGGCCGGTACGAGACCTGCGACCTGATCCTGAACTGAGGCGCCGATGACCGCCAACCACACGCGTACTCCGCTCGATGTCATCGAGCTCCTGGACCGCCGCGTCAAGGCGCTCGAGGCCGCGCGCGCGGCCGGCGCGCAGTACGGCCTATGCACCTCGACCACGCACCCGGCGAACCCGACCACCGGGCTGCAGATCCTGGAGACCGACACCGGCCTGCGCGCCTACTGGTCCGGCTCGGCATGGATGTACCCGCCGCAGCGGATCGGCCAGAAGCTACTGACGGCGTCGGCACCGTCGATCACGCTGGCGGTCCCGACCGGGCCCGCTTTCAGCACGCTGCGCGTGGCGTGGTCGGCGCGCAGCGACTACAGCGGCGGCTCGGCCACCTACATGTACCTGCAGCTCAACGCCGACACGAACACGACGCACTACGACTGGCAGATCAACCAGGCATCCGGGAGCACCAGCAGCCCCGGCGCCAGCCCGAGCGCGGTCGGCCAGATCGAGGTCGGCACGATGCCCGCGGCCACCGCGACCAGCGGCTACGTCGGGGGCGGCGAGCTCACGATCGCCAACGCCAGCGGGACCACCTTCAAGGCCGTCTCGGCGCACTCGACCTCGATGGAGAGCGCCACCAGCGGCTTCAGCGGCACATACGGCGGCGACTGGCTGCAGTCGGTCCCGATCTCCTCGATCACGCTGGCCCCGCAGTTCGGGAACTTCGTCGCCGGGACCGCCGCCTACCTTTACGGAGAGACCTGATGATCAACCGCGTGGCCCGAGCGCTCGCCGCGCTGCTCCTGGTCCTCGGCGTAGCCGGCGCGACCGCCCCCACCGTCCGTGGCGCGGCCCCGGCGGCCGCCGCGGACGGCTGGACCGCGACCTGGTCCGCAGCGCTCTCCTACGCCCCGGCCGTCGGCGGCTGGTCCGACCAGACGCTCCGCCAAGTCGTCCGGACCTCGCTCGGCGGGACCTCGCTGAGGCTTCGCCTGAGCAACCGATACGCGTCGACCCCGGCGATCGTCGGGCACGTCACCATCGGCACCCAGATGAACGGGGGGACCACGGTCGAGGCGGCCCCGCTGCCGGTCACCTTCGGCGGCTCGACCGCGCTCACCCTCGCTCCCGGTGCGTCGGCCACCTCCGACCCGATCCCGCTCGCGACGGCCCCGGCCACGCGCCTGCTGGTGTCCTTCTACGTCCCCGCCGGCGCGAACATGATCACCGCGCGGCACGACGTCAGCGATGAGACGAACTTCAACGCCGCCGGCGACGCCACCGGCGCGCAGTACTTCCCGACGCTGAACGTCTTCGGCTTCACCGCGCTCCTGGACGGCCTCGATGTCCCCCGGGGACCGCCGGCGACCGTCGTCGCGATCGGCGACTCGATCACCGACGGCCTGCACACCGACAGCGACACCGACACCCGGTGGCCGAACTACGCGGCCGCCCGCGCCGCGGCCGCCGGACTGGCCATCGTCAACGCCGGTGTCTCGGGGTCTGCCGTCACCTTTGATCAAAGCTTCGCGCTGTCCGAGGTGCACCGGTGGGCGACGGACGTCCTCGGCGTGCCCGGCGTGTGCGGCGTCGTCGACGCCGGCGGGATCAATGACCTCCGCGGCGGCGCATCAGCGGCGACCCTGATCGCAGCGAAGCAGCAGCTGGCCGCGACGACGCATGCGGCTGGCCTGCAGTACTTCCTCACCACCCTGACTTCAGACACGGGCTCGACCGGCGCCACGTCGGCCGAGGCGGCGCAGATCGCGATCTACAACCAGTGGGTCCGGTCCGGGACCACCGGCGCGGATGGTTTCTTCGACTTCGACAACGCCGTCGACGCTGGCGGCGCGCTCAAAGCCGTCTATGACAGCGGCGATCACCTTCACCCGAGCTCCGCCGGCGCCGCGGCCCTCGCCAACGTCGTCGACGTCTCGAAGCTGTGCCTGGCAGCATGACCAACCCCTGAGGAGCCCTCATGACGATCTTCGGTCCCGACCTGTCCAGCTACCAGGACGGCATCGACGTCACCAAACTGCCGTACCCGGTCGTCATCGCCAAGTGCACGGAGGGCACCTACTACACCGATGCCGACTACCCGGCATGGCGGCTGCAGGCCCGTCAGAGCGCGAAGTTCCTTATCCCCTACCACTTCGTCTCCGGCGAGGATCCTGCTGCCCAGGCCAAGCACTTCGCCGACAAGATCGGAGACAAGAGCCTGCCGGCCATGCTCGACTTCGAGTCTGCCGGCGGCTACTCGCCAACACTGCGACAGCTGCTCGACGTCGCCGACGCCTGCGATGGCCTCGGCATCCACATCGCCCTGGCCTACCTGCCCCACTGGTACCACGAGCAGATCGGATCGCCGCCGCTCGGCGGCCTGGCAATCCGCGGCATCGCCCTGGTCTCCAGCCAATATCCCGGCGGCGCCGGCTACCCCGGCGACGATGCCGCCGGCTGGGAGGCCTACGGCGGCATGACGCCGCTGATCTACCAGTTCACCAACGACGCGGCCGTCCAAGGTCACGCCGTCGACATGAACGCCTACCGTGGCTCAATCGCCGAGCTCGCGGCCGCCCTCACCCCACACTCAGGAGGCACCGTGTCCGTTCTCGACAGCACCGACATCCACAACGTCTGGGGCTACTCCCACGGCGACGCCCCGGACGTCCACCAGACCCTGACGAATGCCGCGGCCGCGGCCGGCCAGGCAAACAGCAAGATCGACGAGGTCCTGCAGATTCTCAAGCAGCAGCCGACGTCGGCGCCCATCCTCGCGCCCGCCGACGTCGACGCCCTGGCTGCCGCCATCGTCACGCCCCTGGCCGCCGCGATCGCCCCGCACATCCCCGACGTCGACGCCACCGCGGTCGCCCAGGCCGCCGCCGGGCCGGTCGCCCACGCCGTCGTGATGCAGATGGGCGCGGATCTCAGCGCCACCCCGGCCGCGAGCTGATACCCGTGGCTGCCCTTAGCTCGACCGACCGCACCGACCTGAACCGCGCGGCCCGCATCATCGCAGCCATCAGCGTTGCCGGGCCGGCCATCGCCGAGCTCCTCCACCCCTGGATCATCAGGTTCCCCGCCATCGGCGCCGTCGTCGCCGCCCTGGAGGTGCTGTGGACGGCCTACGCCAAGCAGCACCCCGCAGGCACGCCGCCGGCGGACGTCCCGCGCCAGAGCTCACCGTGAGACACCTGGCAGCGCTGCCGCGACGCTGGCGGTTCGCCTCGGAGCCCTTCGAGCTCTTCCTCGCGCTCGCCGCCCTTTTCTCCGGCCTGTCCGTGCTCCTCGGCACCACCCGGCCCGGATCCCTGACCGCCCAGATGTCCCCGGTCATCCTGCGCGCCTGGGGCGCTTCCCTGAGCGTGGGCGGCGCGCTCACCATAGCCTCACGGTGGCTGCTCGCCGGCGCGGACACCGCCGGCGCGCTGATGCGAGCGCTCCGGCTGGAGCAGATGGGGATGACCCTGTTCGCCACTACTGCCGGCATGTACGCCATCGCCATCATCTCCATCGGTCGAGCCGGCCTCGCCGCTGGACCCATCATCATCGGCTGGTCCCTCGCCTGCGCCGTCCGCACCTGGATCATCCGCGCGGAGCGGCGCACACTTCCCCCGCTCGACCCCGGCGGCTAGGAGGCGCCGCGTGGACCTCACCACGGTCCTGTCCGCCATGGGCGGCGTCGGAATGCTGACTTTCCTGCAGCAGGCCGTCGGTCTGTACCGGGAGGAGAGGCGCAAAACCTCGGCCGAGGCTCGCGCCCAGGCCGCCGCGCCCGTGACTCAGCAGTCGCTGATGATGGGCATGGCCGACCAGAATTCCAGCATCCAGCAGCGTACGATCGCTGCCCTCGAAGACCAGCTCGACAAAGCGCTCCGCGACAACGCGACCCTGCGCCAGGATCAAGAAACCCGAGAGCGCCTCATCGCGCGCCTCTCCATCCGAATCGGCCAGCTCGAGTCCCAAGCCGGTCAGAAAGACCCATAGCCGCGGCCCCGCCCATCCAGGGCGGGGCCGCTTTCGTCATGTCTGGGGCACGACCACCTGGCGCCCGCGCTTCCATCGCGTCAGCACAGCCTCGTGGCCCACCTGCTCGCCAGTCGACGGATTCAACTGGAAGCGCCCGAAGACGGTTCGCACGTCTAGAGTCACCAGCTCCTGCCAGAGCCGTCCTGCATCTACGGAGCCCGCCGATCGCGCGGAGGCCGTAGCGATCACTCCCGCCGCGTAGGCCTGGACGGCCGGATAGTCGGGCCCGGCGCCGAAGCGACGCCCCCACTCGGCGAGGAAGGCGGTTTCGTCTATCCCGAGATCCACCTCGGCGTGCGCACCGGCCGCCCACTGGCCGATGCCGAGTACCCCGTCAGGCGCCTCAACATCTCGTGCGAACTCTCTGATGCCAGCGGCAACGGAGCACACAAGCCGCGGCGGAGTGTCCAGCCTCTGAGCAGCGAGGACCGTCGCGACGTCATCCTCGTAGACGCCGGCGCTG
>Ga0207695_10003586_pt1 | contig 21720 bp, 22 predicted proteins | sample KBSC54metaG_FD_184354 | JGI IMG/M metagenome (GOLD analysis project Ga0207695, IMG submission 184354) | Corn rhizosphere microbial communities from Kellogg Biological Station, Michigan, USA - KBS C5-4 metaG (SPAdes) (version 2) | ecosystem: Host-associated > Plants > Roots > Rhizosphere > Soil...
GATCGCCGAAGTTGCGCTCGCGCACCGCGATCCGGCCAAGCTGACCTTCGCGCGCGAGCTCCAAGAGCGCTATCCACACGATCCCGAGGCGACGACGGGTGTTGCGGCGGTCATCCGGCGCGCCGAGCCCGAGCTCGTGCCGGAGATCCCGGACGAGCTGCTGCGTGCGGTGGCGACGGACGAGCTGCACTACGACCTCATCGCACAGCTCGGCCTCTCCTCGTACCTCTGCGTGCCGCTACGCGGCCGCGACGGGGTCCTCGGCGCGATCACGTTTGCGGCGTCGGCCGACGGCCGGCGATTCGGCGCCGACGACCTGAAGCTCGCAGAGGAGCTGGCGCGGCGCGCCACGATGGCGATCGAGAACGCGCGCCTCTACCGCGAGACGGAAGAGCGCGCGCAGGCCGCGCGCGTCCTTGCAGCGATCGGCGACGGGGTCCTGCTCGTCGATCGTGCCGGCCGCGTGCGCCTCTGGAACGCCGCGGCCGAGCGGATCACCGGCCTCGGCGAGCAGCTCGTCCTCGGCCGCCCGCTCGAGGAGGTCGTCCCGGGCTGGCAGACAGGCACGGTCCCGCTCGAGATCGAGGGGCGCGAGCTGTGGCTCTCGGTCTCGAGCGTCGCGACGGAAGACGGCACGGTGTACGCGTTCCGCGACCTGACGAACGAGCGCGCGCTCGAGATGATGCGGCAGGATCTCGTCGCCACCGTCTCGCACGAGCTGCGCACGCCGCTCGCGGCGATCTACGGCGCGGCGCTGACGCTGCGGCGCGACGACGTCGAGCTCGAGGAGCAGCTGGAGTCGAAGCTGCTCGAGGTGATCGCCGAGGAGTCCGGCCGACTGTCGGAGATCGTCAACGACCTGCTGCTCGCAGGCCAGCTCGATACCGGCAGGCTGCAGGCGAACGTCGAGGCTTGCGATCCGCGCGAGCTCGCGGTGGTGGAGCTCGAGGCCGCACGCGCGCACGTGCCGGAGTCGATCGAGCTTCGGCTCGCGGCGCCGGAGGTGCTGCCGGCCGTCTCGGCCGACCCGGGGCAGCTTCGCCAGGTGCTGTCGAACCTCATCGACAACGCGATCAAGTACTCGCCGTCGGGCGGCGCGGTGACGGTCGCGCTCGAGCCGCGCGACCGCGTCGTCCGCTTCTCCGTTCGCGACGACGGTCTCGGCATCCCACGCGACGAGCAGTCGCGGATCTTCGAGAAGTTCTACCGCCTCGATCCCGACATGACGCAGGGGATCGGTGGCACGGGTCTCGGCCTCTACATCTGCCGCGAGCTCGTGCGGCGCGTCGACGGCCGGATCTGGGTCGAGTCCGACGGCAGCGCCGGTTCGACATTCGTCGTCGAGATCCCGCGCGAGAGCCCCGTCGGGACGGACGGCAACGGCGCGCGGCGGCGTGCCGCCGTCAGCGCCTAGTCCTCTGCCTCGGCAGCGACCGTATTCCAATCCGCTCACGAAGAGCGCCCTCCCGGCGCCCGCCGCGCTAACCTGCCGGGCGCAGGTGGGGGCCGGGTTCTACACAGTGCTGCTCGCCGAGGACGATGCGAGCTTCTCGGAGGCGCTCGAGGCGGTGTTGCACGCCGACGGTCGCTTCGAGGTGGTCGGCCACGCGCGAAACGGGCGCGAGGCGGTGGCGCTCGCACGGAAGCTGAAGCCGGACGCCGTGGTGATGGACATCGAGATGCCGGAGGTCGACGGTGTCGAGGCGACGCGCCAGCTCTGCCCCGACGTGCCCGTGCTCGCGATCAGCGGGCACGACTATGAGGAACGCGTGCTCGACATCCGTGACGCAGGAGCGAGTGACTACGTACGCAAGGCGCGGGTCGAGGACGAGCTCTGCACCGCGCTCGCTGCAATGCTCCAGTAGTGGAGATCGTCGAGCTCGACGCGACCGGCGTCGAACGCCATGCAGACGAACTGGCGCAGCTGCTGCTCGATGCGCACGCGTCGAACATGGCTCTGGGGCTCGCCGCACCCCTGACGCGCGAGGCGGCCGCGGACGCCTGGCGGACGTTGACGGGAGTCCTGCTCGCCGCGGTCGAGGACGGCATCCTCGTCGGGGCGGTCAACCTCGCACCCGCGTCGACGCCCAACGGCCGCCACCGGGCGGAGATCCAGAAGCTCGCGGTGCGCGCCGATCGCCGCGGCGCCGGCATCGGAGGCATCCTGCTGGACGCCGCCGCCGAGCGGGCGCGCCGGCTCGGCCTGCGCCTGCTCTGGTTGACGACGCACGCCGATACCCGCTCCGACCATTTCTACGTCGCGCGCGGCTGGACACGCAGCGGCGTCATTCCCGAATGGTCACGAGCGCCCGACGGCCGGCTTGCGACAAATGCGTTTTTCTACCTGCGGTTGTCGGAATAGACGGCTCATGAATCCTCTTCGCGGCTTTCCAGGGCACCCGTCCCACCCGCCGCTGACCGATGTGACGATCGGCGGCTATACCTTCGGGACCGTTGCGGCGATCCTCTCGAAGGCGGGCGTGGCCGAGCACGCGTTCGCGCAGGCGTGGTGGCTCGCGCTGCTCGTCGGCGCCTGCTCGTCGCTGCTCACCGTCTCGACCGGCTTTCTCGACTGGCTGAAGATCTCGTCGGGGACGCCGCTCTGGCGGACTGCCACGATCCACGCGCTGACGAATGCGGTCGCCAGCGTCTTCTTCGTCGTCGCGATCGTGTTCGGCCACGACGACTACACGGGGCACGCGGTGCACACGAGCTCGCTGATCCTGACGATCGTCGGCTTCGTGCTGCTGTTCGCAGGCGGGACGATGGGCGGGTCGATCACGTATGTGCACGGCATGCGCGTCCTCAATCTCGTGGACGAGCCGACGGCGCGCGCAATCGTGCCGAGCATGCACGACGAGAAGGAACGCGCTTCGAGGTAACTACAACGTCGCGAAGTGCACGGTGAGCCAGATCGCCGCCGCGCCGGCGATGTTCATCACGCCCGTCAGCACCTTCGGGTGGCGATGGTGGCTCTCGGGTAGCAAGTCGCTCGCGCCGAGGTAGAGGAAGAAGCCGCAGAAGAGCGACAGCACGATTCCGAGGTGCTCGTTGCTCAGCGAGAAGCCGAACGTGACGGCCACGCCGGCGATCGGGGCAAGCGCATCGAGCACGAGCCACTGGAATGCGCGCAATCCCCGGCCGCGGTTCTTGAGGATCATCGTCACGGTGTTGATCCCGTCCGAGAAGTCGTGCGCGAGCACCGCCGCCGCGACGATCGCGCCGACCGCGGTGGACACCTTGAACGCAAGACCGATACCGACGCCGTCGAGGAAGCTGTGCAGCGACAGGCTCGCCGCCCCGAGCGTTCCGACCGCGTGCGCGGCGTCCTCATCGCTCTCCGGATGCAGCATGAGCACGCGACTCAGGAGCATGAAGGCGAAGAAGCCGACGGCGACGACGAGGGTGACCGTCTTCGTCGAGTAGCGGGGCCCTGCGAGGTCGAGCGACTCCGGCAGCAGGTCGAACAGCGCCACGCCGAGCACCGCACCCGAGCTGAAGCCGAGGATCAGGTGCAGCTTGTCGCGATACTTGAGCGCGAAGCCGCCGCCGCAGAGGGTGGCGAGGAAGGCCGCGCAGCCGAGGACGAGCGCCATGCCCCGATAGTGGCTGGCGACGGCCAGGTTCTGCAAGTAACTTGCAATAGATGCGGAACACGCGCGCAGCCCGGCTCGTCGGCGACCTGCTGCGGGCCTATGCGAAGCCGTTGACGCTGCAGGAGCTGCACGAGCACGTGCAGGAGCGCCTGCCTTCGACGGCCTACTCGACCGTCTACCGGATCGTCGGCCGGCTCGAGGCGGAAGGCCGCGTTCGCCGCGTCGACTGGCGCGAGCGTGGGTCGCGGTACGAATGGGCGGAGCTGCCGCACCACCACCACATCGTCTGCTCGCTGTGCGGCCGAAGCGTCGACATCGACGACGCCGATCTCGGGTTCAGCGAAGAGAAGGTGCGCGCGGCGACGGGCTTCCTGATCGACCACCATTCGATCGAGCTCGAGGGCATCTGCCCGAGGTGCCAACGCTGACGAAGAATGAAGAGCCGGAGGTCGGACTCGAACCGACGGCGTCCGCTTTACAAGAGCGGTGCTCTACCAGCTGAGCTACTCCGGCGCGGCGCCCATCGTAGACGACTCGCGCGTGCTTCAAAGCAGGCGCGCGGCACGTCTCAGAGGAGGACTTCGCGTGCCTTCTGGTGCGTGATGATCTTGCGCTTCACGCGCTGCAGGGCATTGTCGATCGTCTTCGTGTCGCAGCCGAGGTCCTCCGCCATCTCCTCGTACGACGAGCCCTCGAGGTAGAGACGCAGCGCATCGGCCTCGAGCGACGACAGGCCGGTGCCGAGGGAGAAGACGAGCGACTGCAGCTCCTCGGTCGAGATGACCATCACCGGGGGCTCCTGCACCGCAGGCCCGGGCAGCGCATCGCCGAGCGTGCACTCACCGTCCGAGTCCTGGCCGGCCGGCGTGTGCGAGAACGACACGTACTGGTTGAGGGGCGTGTGCTTGAAGCGCGTCGCGGTCTTGATCGCCGTGATGATCTGACGCGTCACGCAGAGCTCGGCGAACGACCGGAACGAGGTCTCCTTGTCCGAGCGGAAGTCGCGGACCGCCTTGTAGAGGCCGATCAGACCCTCCTGCAGCAGGTCGTCGTTGTCGCCGCCGGCGAGGAAGTACGAGCTCGCCTTCAGCCGCACGAAGCCGGTGTAGCGGCGAATCAGCACGTCCATCGCGGCGCCGTCGCCGTTGCGCGCCTTGAGCACGAGCTGCAGATCCTCCAGCTCGCGTTGAGCCTTCTGGGGCGAATACGCTGGTGCGGTGCGAGCGGCCACGGCTCTCCCCCGGGTGTCGTGGAAGGGCGAGCCTCAACTCTCACCCTCAGGTTGAGGGCCAAGATAGCAAGCGGTCCAACGAAATACAAGCCCACTTGCGATGGACCCAATATGATACGAACGTATGTTCGAGGCCGCTCAGCGGCCGCCGCGGCGCAGCCGCTCGAGGCGCGCGAGCGTGTCGGCGTCGAGCTTGTCGCGCAAGTCGCCGCGCGAACGGTCCTCGTGCTCGGTCGGCGTCAGCTCGGCCAGGAACCGCCGCGACGAGAGCTTGCGGACGAGCGGGCCGGCGGTGCCGCGCACCGCCTCGTCGGAAGAGACGACGGCGACCTGCTCGCGCGTGCGGTTCTCGGCGGCCAGGCGCTCGATCGCCGCGTCGGCATCCTCGGCCCAGCGGACGACGAGCGGCCCGTGCTCTTCCTCGGGCCCATGGCCGTCGAAGACGAGCACGCCGCGCGCCCCCTTCCCGGCGACCCAGCTCGCGAGCGCGTCGCGCAAGACCTCCGGCGAGCGGAAGCCGCCGGCGTGCAGGAGGTTGAAGCCGTCGAAGAGGTAGAGCGTCGGCTCAGCCACGTTGCCGCCGGGCCTCGTAGAGGAGCACCGCGGCGGCGACGCTGACGTTGAGCGACTCGACGTGGCCCAGCTGCGGGATCGACACGAAGAGGTCGCACGTCCGCCGGACGAGCGGCCGGAGCCCCTTCCCCTCGGCGCCGAAGACCAACGCGAGCCCGCCGCTCAAGTCGGCCTGCCACATCGGCGTTCCCTCCTCGCCCGCCGCGCCGGCCACCCACAGGTCGCCGGCCTTGATCTCCTCGAGATAGCGGGCCAGGTTCGTCACGACGGCGACCGGCAGGTGCTCGACGGCGCCGGCCGAGGAGCGGCAGACGGCGGGCGTCACCCGTGCCGAGCCGTGCGCCGGGACGACGACGCCGGTCGCGTCGGCGCCCTCCGCCGCGCGGCAGACCGCGCCGAGGTTGCGCGGGTCGCTGACCTGGTCGAGGCACGCGAGCAGCGGCCGCTCGCTCTGCGCAAGCTCGTACGCGTCTGCGTACTTGTACGGCTCGCACCACGCGAGCACGCCTTGATGGTCGCGCGTCGTCGCGGCCTCGCTGAGCTCGCGCTCGAGCTTGACCTGGACCCTCGGACGGTCGACCGCGCGCAGCCAGTCCTCCGACTTGACGGCGCGCTCGGTGGCCCACAGTTCCAGCACCTCGCGCCGGCCGCGCAGCGCCTCCCGCACCGACCGCCGGCCGTAGACCTGCTCGCGCGTGCTCACGAGCGGCTGGAAGCGTCGGCGGCGGAGCCGCCGACGCCCGGCCCGAAGGACGACTGGGACACGAGCTCGAAACCACCCGGAACGTCGCGGACGTCCCAGCCGGCCGCGGCGATCTCGTCGCGGAGGCGATCGGCCTCGGTGAAGTCGCCCGCCTCGCGTGCCCGCTGCCGCGCCGTGGCGAGCGCAACCAGCTCGGCCGGCGCCTCCGCGTCCTGCGCGAGCGACGCGAGCCCGAACACCGCGAGCGCGCGACGCAGCAGCTCGTGATCGCGCCAGCCGTGCATGATCGCGAGCGCCTGCGGCGTGTTGAAGTCGTCGTCGAGAGCGCGCTCGAAAGCTGACCAGTCGGCGCCCGGCGCGCTCGGCGCGCGGAAGACGTTGCGGAACCGCTCGACCTGCGCCTTCGCCTGCGCAAGCGTGTCGTCCGTGAACTCGATCGGCTTGCGCCAATGACCGTTCAGATAGAAGAGGAGCACGACCTCGCGCCCCCACGTGTCGAGCACGTTGCGGATCGAGACGTCGTTGCCGAGCGACTTCGACATCTTCTCGTCGCCGAAGGTGAGCATCCCGTTGTGCGTCCAGATGCGCGCGAAATCGTGGCCGAGCGCTCGCGACTGCGCAAGCTCGTTCTCGTGATGCGGAAAGCGCAGGTCGAGCCCACCGCCGTGGATCTCGAACGCCGGCCCGAAGGCGTCCTCCGCCATCGCCGAGCATTCGATGTGCCAGCCGGGCCGGCCTTGCCCCCACGGCGAGGCCCATGACGTGTCCTCGCCCGGCTTCGTCGCCTTCCACAGCGCGAAGTCCTGCGGCGCCCGTTTGAGCGGATTCGTCTCCTCCGGCTCCATGTCGCCGACCCGCTGGCGCGACAGCACGCCGTACTCCGGGTCGCTCGCGACGCTGAAGTAGACGTCGCCGTCGACGGCATACGCGTTGCCCCGCTCGATCAGCTTCTCGATGAACGCGACGATGTGCGGGACTGCGTCGGTGGCCTTGGGCGACGAGTCCGGCATCCCGAGCCCGAGGTCGCCCGTGTCGGCCAGGTACCACTGCGTTGCACGCGCGGCGAGATCTGCGCTCGCGCCCGGCGCGGCCTCGTAGATCTTGTCGTTGACGTCGGTGATGTTGTGGACGAGCGTCGCCTCGTATCCGCGCAGCCGCAGCCAGCTGCGCAACCACATCCCGAGGATGAAGGGCCGCGCGTTGCCAATGTGTGCGCGCGCATAGACCGTCGGGCCGCAGAAGTACATCCGGATCGGGCCGGGCGGTGCGGGCAGTTCCTCGAGCCCGCGCGTCAGTGTGTTGTAGAGCCGCACGCGTCCAGCCTATTCAGCAGCTCGTCGCGCGAGAGCGATTCGATCACCGCCGCGAGCTCGGGCCCGCGGTCGCGCCCCGTCAGGGCGAGGCGGACGGCCTTCAGGTTGCCGCCGACGGCCTTCAGCTCGCGAACGATCGCCCGCCCGTCGAGCCCCCCGCCGACGAGCTCGCGCATCCGGCCGATCGTCTCGGGCGCGTCGACGGCGACGCGAGCCGGCTCGAGTATCTGCTGCGCATACTCGCGTGCCTCGCGCAAGTCTCGGGCGCCGCGCATCGCCGGCACGACCGACCGGGGGACGCCGACGCGCAGCGCGAGCTCCTCGTCCGAGAGCGCGGCGAGCGCCTCGATCGACAACCGCCTCAGGCGCGCGAGGTCGAGATGCACGTCGTGACGGGGCAGCCCCAGCTCCTCGAGGTACGCGCGCACGGCCTCGGCGGGAAAGCCGGCCTCCCGCAGATCTGCGAGCGACGCGGCGCCGTGGCGCTTCGACAACTTCGTTCCGTCTTCTCCGAGCAGCAGCCCGTGGTGCACGTACTCGGGCGGTTCCGCGCCGAGCGCGCGGATGATTCCGGCCTGCACCTCCTCGTTCGGTCGGTGGTCAGAGCCCCGGATGACGTGTGTGATGCCGAAGTCGAGATCGTCCACGGCGGAGGCGAGCTGGTACGTCGGGGTGCCGTCGGCGCGCAGCATCGTCACGTGGCCGAAGCGGAACGAGCCGTCCGCGTCCGGCTCACCGATCAGATGGGCGGCCTCGCGGTGCCGCACCTGCCGCTCGCTCTGGCGCTGCGGCCCCTCGTCCCAGACGACGCCGAGCCAGCCGAGATCGTCGAGGATCGCCGTCTCGCCCCCGGGCACGTTGCGCGATGCGTCGGTGTCGTCGATGCGGAGCTGCAGGGTGCCGCCGTGCTCATCGGCAAAGCGGCGGTTCGCAACCGCACCCAGCGCGTTGCCGAGGTGGAGCGAGCCCGTCGGGCTCGGCGCAAAACGGACGCGCACCATGGGCAAGACGCTACAACGCGGCGCCGGATTCCCTCGACCCTCTCGTTGCTTTAGTCTCGTGAGGACTAATGGGGTCGAAGATCTCGGCGACGGAAGCTGCAGTGCTCGGGCTGCTCACGCGCGGCGAGCTGTCGGGTTACGACCTGCAGCGCGAAGCAGAGGCCGTCGGCGGTTTCTTCTGGGCGCCGACGAAGAGCCGCATCTACGCCGTCCTACCCACGCTCGTCGAGCGTGGGTATGCGACGAGCCGCGAAGTGCTCCAGACGGGCCGCCCGAACAAGCAGCTGTACACGATCACGAAGAAGGGACGCGACGTCGTGCAGGAGTGGCTCGAAGAGCCGCCGGTGTTCGAGCCCGAGCGCGCGCCGCTCTTGCTGAAGCTCTACTTCGGCGACCTGTTGCCGCCGGAGAAGCTCCTCGAGCACGTGCACGCCATGAAGACGCAGGCAACGATTCTGAAGAAACGACTCGAGGAGCATCCCGGCCGCCCCGACGCGTATGCCGAGCTCGCGTACACGCACACGCTCGAGTGGTTGAAGGCGTTGATCCGCTGGGCGAGCTCGACAGAACGCGAGCTCGCCCAGCGTTTGAACAGCTAGGCGCCGAGGGCGCGCTTCGCCTTCTGCACCGAGGGCAGCGCGGCCTTCGCCTTCGCGAGCGGCCTCGCCTTCAGCGCGACGGCGGCCGGCTTCGCGGAGATGGTGATCTCCTCACCCGTCGCGGGATTACGGCCCGGACGCGCCTTCGTCGCCGGGCGGACGCGGACTGCGAGCTGCACGATCCCACCGATCTTGACCTTCTCGGCGTTGCCGAGCTCCTCGAGGACGACGTCCTCGAGCGCATGCAAGACGGCCTTTGCATCGGCGCGCGTGACCTCCGCGCGATCCGCGATTTCCGCCACGAGCTGAGATTGCGTCAGTGCCATGAAAACCTTTCCGTCTGATTGATTACCGGCACCGGATGGTAGGGGACGAGGCGGCCAGACGAATCGCGGTGCATGCGCAGCTGCTGGACGGCTCTGCGACGAGCGTCCTGGAGACGGTCCGGCGGCTCGGCTACCTCCAGATCGACCCGATCTCGAGCGTCGCGCCGCCGCAGCGGCTCGTCCTCTGGAGCCGTCTCGGCCCATACGACACGAGCGAGCTCGACCGGCTGCTGTGGGAGGAGCGGAAGCTGATCGAGTGGCGCGCCTTCATCTATCCGATCGAGACGCTGCCGCTGCTGCGCGCACGGATGCGCTCGCGCAACGGGCTGAGCCCCAACGGGAGGGAGTTCCTGCGCGAGCATGCCTCGTTTCGGCGCACGGTGCTGCGCGATCTCGAGCGGCGCGGGCCGTTGCTCGGCCGCGAGATCCACGATCCGAAGCCGCGCGCGGAGAAGCACCGCTGGTGGGGCTCGCGGCGCACCGGCGTGATGCTCGAGATCCTCGCCGCGCGCGGCGAGATCGCCGTCGTCGGGCGGCGCGGCGGGCATCGGCTGTGGGATCTCGCCGAACGGTGGTATCCCGAGACCGACGTCGTGCCGTTGCGAGAGGCGAATCGATTGCTCGACGAACAGCGGCTGCGCGCGCTCGGCGTGCGTCTCCACCGCGGTCGGTTGGAAGTCGCGCCGAATGCGGACGACTCGCCCGTGCCGGATCGTGTGACGCTGCTGTCGCCGTTCGACCGCTTGATCCACGATCGCGCACGGACCGAGCTGCTGTGGGACTTCTACTACCGGCTCGAGATGTACGTGCCGAAGGCGAAGCGCGAGTACGGGTACTACGTGCTGCCGATCCTCGTCGGCGATCGCATCGTCGGCCGGGTCGAGCCGCTGTGGGACAAGAAGGCCAAGACGTTGTCGGTACTCGGCGCCTGGGGCGACACGTCGAGGCTCGACGAGGCGCTCGCGTCCCTCGACCGGTGGCTACGAGACCGCGACGGGGTTTGACCGCTGCAGCGCCTTCAGCGTGCGCATGACGTCCTCGCCTCCGCGCCCGAAGAGGTCGTGCAACCGCAGGTACTCACGGTAGAGCGCGTCGTACGTCGCGACGTGGCCGGGATCCGGTGTGTACGTCACGCGGGGCGGCGCCGCCATCGCGTGAACCGCGTCGACGATGGTCGCGTGCTCTCCCGCCGCGACCGCGCCGAACATCGCCGCGCCGAGCGCGGGCGCCTGCGCCGACGAAGCGACCTCGATCTCCCGCCCGCAGACATCGGCATAGATCTGCATCAGCAACGGGTTGCGGTCGGGCAACCCACCGCAGGCCACCATGCCGTCGACCGGAACGCCCGCCTGCTCGAACGCCTCGATGATCACGCGCGTGCCGAACGCCGTCGCCTCGATGAGCGCGCGGTAGACCTCCGGCGGCCGGGTCGCGAGCGTCAGCCCGACGATCAGGCCGCGCAGGTCGGCGTCGACGAGCACCGAGCGGTTGCCGTTCCACCAGTCGAGTGCGAGCAGCCCGCTCTCGCCCGGCCGTAGCCGCGCCGCCTCGCGCGCAAGCTCGACGTGTGTGCCGCCTACGTGGCCGACGAACCACGCGAAGATGTCGCCGACCGCCGACTGCCCCGCCTCGTACCCGTACAGCCCCGGCAGCACGCCGTCCTCGACGACGCCGCACATGCCGTCGACCGCCGCGAGCTCGTCACCGAGCAGGACGTCGCACGTGCTCGTGCCCATGATCGCGACGAAACGGCCTGGCCCCGTGACGCCCACCGCGGGCACCGACACGTGCGCGTCGACGTTGGCGACGGCGACGGGAGTTCCCAACGGCAGTCCCGTCCACCACGCCGCGCGCTCGCAGACCCCGCCGGCTCGGCCGCCGAGCGGCGCGAGTGTACGAGACATCTTCTCGTCGACGATGTCTGCGAAGCGGGGATCAAGCGCAGCGAAGAACGCGCGAGCCGGGAAGCCGTCGCGCTTCGACCACATCGCCTTGTAGCCGGCCGTGCACATGTTGCGGGTCTCGACGCCGGTCAGGCGCCACACGATCCAGTCGGCCGCCTCGAGCATCCGCTCGGAGCGCGCGTAGACGTCGGGCGCCTCGTCGAGGATCTGCAGCGCCTTGGAGAAGAACCACTCGGAGGAGTAGCGGCCGCCGTACCGCCGCAGCCACGGCTCCGCGCGCTCCTCGGCGACGGCGTTGATCCGGTCGGCCTCGGGCTGCGCTGCATGATGCTTCCAGAGCTTCACCCACGCGTGCGGCTCGGACCGCAGCTCATCGACCATGCACAGGGGCGTCCCGTCCGCGAGGGTCGGCAGCATCGTGCACGACGTGAAGTCGACGCCGATGCCTGCGATCGACTCAGGGGGGACGCCGGTCTCCGCGAGAAGCTGCGGCACTGCGTGCTGCAGTGCCGACACATAGTCGGCCGGATCCTGGAGCGCCCATTCGGGCTCGAGCGGCACACCGTTCAGTTGCTCGTCGATGACCCCGCTCTCGTATGTGTGCACCGCGACGGCTACCTCGGTCCCGTCGGCGCAGTCGACGAGGAGCGCGCGTGCGGACTCCGTGCCGAAGTCGATCCCGATGGCGTACGTCACGACGGCTGACCGTAGTAGGAGCCCGGCCCGTGCTTGCGCCCGAAGTGCTTCGCGAGCAGCTCCTCGGAGATCGGCTCTACGTCGGCGGCCAGACGAAGCGCTCGATATGTGCTCGCAGCGACGACCTCCAGCGCAACTGCATTTTCGACCGCCTCTTCCGGCCCGGCGCCCCAGGTGAAGGGGCCGTGCGAACAGACGAGGACGCCGGGCATCGCGAGCGGGTCGGTCGGGCCGAGTGTCTCCACGATCACCGCCCCCGTCGCCTCCTCGTAGCCTGCGGCGATCTCATCCTCGCGAAGCGCCCGCGTCACCGGCACCGGCCCGGCGAAGTGGTCGGCGTGCGTCGTGCCGAGGCACGGGATCGCGAGCCGCGCCTGCGCCCAGGCCGTCGCATACGGCGAGTGTGTGTGCACCACGCCGCCGATGCCGGCGAACGCGCGGTAGAGCGCGAGATGCGTCGGGGTGTCGGACGACGGGCGCAGGGCCCCGGCGACGATCTCGCCCGTCGCCAGCTCGAGCACGGGGATGTCGTCTGCGCACAGCGCCGTGAACGGAACGCCGCTCGGCTTGATCGCGACCAGGCCGGCCTCGCGGTCGACGGCGCTGGCGTTCCCGAACGTGAGCTCGACGAGCCCCTCGCGCACGAGGCGCACGTTCGCGTCGGCGACGCGCTCGCGGAGCTCCCGCAGCGCTAGCGGCGGCTGTAGTACGCCTGATTCCATCGCAGCTCCTTTGCGAACCGGTACGGCTCGGTGTCGGCGTCGATCACGACGAGCTCGATCCTCGTCATCTCCGCGAAGTCGGCGAGCGTCTCGACGTCCAGCGGGTACGCCAGCACCGTGTGGTGCGGCCCGCCCGCCGTCAACCACGCTTCTGCCGCGCGCGGGAGATCCGGCTTCGGCCGCCACACGGCGCGCGCGACGGGGAGCTTCGGCAGCGGCTCCGGCGCGTCGACCACCTCGACCTCGTTGACGAGGAGCCGGAACCGGTCGCCGAGGTCGAGCAGCGCGGCGACGACGGCCGAGCCGGAGTGCGCGTCGAAGACGAGCCGCACGGGATCGGCCTTGCCCCCGATCGACAACGGGTGGATCTCGCAGCGCGGCGTGTCGGCCGCGATCGACGGACACACCTCGAGCATGTGCGCGCCGAGCACCTTCGGGTCGTTCGCGGAGAAGTCGTACGTGTAGTCCTCCATGAACGAGCTGCCGCCGGGGAGCCCGTCGCACATGACCTTGACGATGCGTGTCAGCGCAGCGGTCTTCCAGTCGCCCTCGGCGCCGAAGCCGTAGCCGTCGGCCATCAGGCGCTGCACCGCGATGCCCGGGAGCTGGGGCAGGTCGGCGAGATCCTCGAACGTGTCGGTGAACGCCCCGAAGCCGCCCGCCGCGAGGAACCCGCGCAGGCCGAGCTCGATGCGCGCCGCATCGCGCAACGCGTCGTCGGGCACGTCGACGACCTCGTACTGCTCGTGGTAGGCCGCGACCAGGCCGTCGACGTCGGCATCCGCGATCTCGTGCACGGCGCGCGCGAGGTCGCCCACGCCGTAGCCGTCGACGGAGAAGCCGAGGCGCAGCTGCGCCTCGACCTTGTCGCCCTCGGTGACCGCGACGGAGCGCATGTTGTCGCCGAACCGAACGACTGACAGCGACTGCGCCTCGTGCCGGCCCCAGGCCGCGCGCGCCCACCGGCCCACCCGTGCCAGAACGGCGGGGTCGGACCAGTGACCGACGACCGTCTTGCGCCGGATGCCGAGCCGCGTCATGACGTGTGCGAGCTCGCGGTCCCCATGCGCCGACTGGTTGAGATTCATGAAGTCCATGTCGATCTCCGACCACGGCAGCTCCCGGTTGAACTGCGTGTGCAGGTGCAGGAGTGGACGGCGGAGCGACGCGAGGCCGGCGATCCACATCTTCGCCGGGGAGAAGGTGTGCGCCCAGACGACGAGGCCGGCGCACCGCTCGTCCGCGTCAGCCGCACGGCAGAGCGTCGTGATCTCGTCCGCGGTGGTGACGACACCTCGGTGGCGGACGGGGAGCGGGATCGCGGCGGCGCCGTCCAGCGCAGCCGCGATCTCACGGGCGTGTGCATCGACCGCACGCAAGGGCTCGGGCCCGTAGAGATGCTGCGTGCCGGCGACGAACCAGAGCTCGGGCGGAGCCGGACGGGTCACCGGTGGTCCTGCCTGCTACCGGTCACGGCGGCGCGCCAGGATCCGCCGGCCGTAGTGGCGGCCGCTGCTCCGGATCGTCCTCGTCAGCGTTTCGAAGTCGACTTCGACGAGCCCGAACCGCATCGACGTGCCGAACGACCACTCGAAGTTGTCGAGCAGCGTCCAGACGAAGTAGCCCTCGACGGGCGCACCGGCGGCGCGGGCTTCCTCGACCGCCGCGAGGTGCGCGTCGAGATAGCCCCCGCGACGCTCGTCCTCGAGCCCGCGGGGGAGCGCGACGCCGTTCTCGGTCACGTAGAGCGCGCGCGGCGCATACTCCCTCGCGACGCGGAGCAGGATGTCGCGCAGGCCGTCGGGATGAACCTCCCACCCCATCTCCGTGAGCTCGGCGTCGGGCGGCGTGATCTGCTCCCAGCCGAGCGGACGAGGCGCGTCGCGGACGACCCGCCGGTAGTAGTAGTTGACGCCGATGAAGCCGAGCTCGGGCATTCGCGGCAACGGGTCGGGCGCCGCGTCGCCGTACCACTCCACCATGTCGGTGGGGTATCCGCGGCCGGAGACTGCGTCGAGGAACCAACGGTTGAGATAGCCGTCGGCGAGTCGCGCGGCCATCTCGTCGCCTTCGCACGGCGAGAGGTTCAGCGCGACACCGATGTTCGCGGTCGACGGCAGCGCCTCGACCGCCTTCGCATGCGCGCGCAGCATCGAGTCTGCCGCGCGCAGCGCGAGCGGGAAGTCCCGGAGGCCCGGAGCGTGCACGCCTCGGTAATGGCCGGCGAACGCGGCCACCTCCGGCTCGTTGAGCGTGATCCAGTCGTGCACGCGGTCCCCGAGGCGCTCGCCCAACAGCTGCGCGTACTCCGCGAAGGCGTCGTCGACGCCGTCGGCGCCCCAGTGGCCGAGCGCGAGCGGGAGATCCCAGTGGTAGAGCGTGAGGAAGGGGCGGATACCTGCTTCGAGCAGCCCGTCGACGAGCCGGTCGTAGAACGCGAGACCCTCTGCGTTGACGCGGCCGACGCCGTCCGGAAGCACGCGCGGCCACGACACCGAGAAGCGGTACGCGTCGAGCCCGAGCTCGGCCATCAGTGCGACATCCTCGGGCCACCGGTTGTAGTGATCGCACGCGACGTCACCCGTCTCGCCTGTCTCGATCGCGCCCGGAACGCGCACGAACGCATCCCAGATCGACGCCCCCTTGCCGTCTGCCTCCCACGCCCCCTCGACCTGGTACGCGGCCGTCGCCGCCCCGTAGAGGAAGCTCATGCGGTCTCGACGGCTGTGCGGACGGGCGCGAGCAGCGCGACTCCGAAGGGCGCGAGCCGGATGCTCTGCTCGTGCTCGACGCCGGTGATCAGATCCCGCTTGGCGCCGTCGAGCGACACGCGGCGCTCGCCGTCGGCGTGGTTGAGGAACATCAGCAGCGGCGCCTGACCGCGCAGCTGCACGCACTCGACCCCGTCCGGCAGGACGGCGGTGACGAGGCCCGCGTCAGGTGCGACGGCCTGATAGAGGTTGCGGAGCGTGGCGAGATCGGCGGCGCCCGCGATGTAGACCACGCGCCCGTCGCCGACGGAATGGATCGTCACCGCGGGCGTCTCCGCGAAGTCGCCTTCGGCGTAGAGCGCGAGCACATGGGCACCCTTCGGCTCGATCTGCTCGAACCAACCGCGGAACTCGCCGTCGGGTGCGCCGTCGACGCCGGAGATGCGCACGGGGTCGTCGTCCAGCAGGCTTGCGACATCCGCGACCTCTACCCCGGCGAGGTCGGCGAGCAGGGTCGGGAACGGCAGCTCGGGAACGACGTTGGAGCGGTCCTTGACGCCTGCTCGCGGTGCGAGCACGAGGGTGCCGCCACCCTCGACGTATGCGCGAAGTGTCGCGACGACCGGCTCGTCGACGACGTAGAGGTTCGCTGCGGTCACGAGCCGGTAGGACGAAAGGTCTGCGTCGGGCGAGATGACGTCGACGCCGATGCCGAGCGTGCGCAGCGCCTCGTAGTGGCGCTGGGCCGTCTCTTCGTAGGCGAGCGCCGGGTTCGTCGGCTGCACCTGGAGCGCGAAGCGCGAGTCGTAGTCGTGCAGCAGCGCGGCCGGTGACACGACAGTTGCGTCGGCGAGCACGTCGCCGAGCGCGTCGACCTCCTTCGAGAGCTCCGCGAGCTCGCGGTATCGGCGACCGACGCGTCCGTGCGCGTCGATCACGCCGTACCAGTGCTGCTCGGTGCCGTGGCGTGCCGTGCGCCAGCGGAAGTACCCGACGAGCTCGGCGCCGTGCGCGATCGCCTGGTACGTGTGCAGCCGCATCTGCCCGCGCCGGGGCGTGTGCAGGATCTCCCAGCCGAGCGCGCCGACCTGCTGCTCGACGATCCAAACGGGTTTGTTCTTCAGCCCGCGCATCGCGTCGGCGGCGAGCGCGGAACCGCTCCAGTGCCCACTGCGATCGAGCGCGGGATAGTTGTCCCAGGCGACGACGTCCAGCTCGGCAGCGAGCCGGTGGTAGTCGATCTCCGCGAACTTGAAGCCCATCAGATTCGTCGTGATCGGCTGCGCCGTGCCGCGCGAGCGCAGCTCGTCGACCTGCAGGCGCAAGTACGCGATGTGCGAGTCGGAGGTGAAGCGGCGAAAGTCGAGCGCGAGCGAGGGATTCGGCGCATGCGTCCGGAACAGCGTCGCGGCCGCCGTCCCGAGCTCGGGGGGCGGGATCTGCGCGAAGTCGTCGTACCGCTGGCTCCAAAACGCCGTGCCCCAGCTCTCGTTGAGCGCCTCGATCGACCCGTACCGCTCGCGTAGCCAATCCTGGAAGCGCACCCGGCAGACGTCGCAGACGCAGCGCCCCATGAGCTCGTTGTCGATCTGCCACGACTCGACACGCGGGTCGTTCCCGTAGCGGTCGGCGAGCGCAGCGACGATCCGTCGCGACGCCTCCTGCATCGCCGGCTGGTTCGGGCAGTAATGGCGACGGTGCCCGAACGGGTGCACGCGGCCGTCGGCGCGGCGCGGGAGGATCTCGGGATGCGCCTCGATCAGCCACGCCGGCGGTGCGGCGGTCGGCGTGCCGAGCATCACGGCGAGCTCGTTCGCCACGAGGATCTCGATCGCGTCGTCGAGCCAGCCGAAGTCGAACGTCCCGGCAGAGCGCTCGAGCTCGACCCAGGCGAACTCGCCGATGCGGACGACCGCGAGGCCGGCCTCCGCCATCAGACGCGCATCGGTCTCCCAGCGGCTGCGCGGCCACTGCTCGGGGTAATACGCGACGCCGAGCCGCGGGCGCATCAGCCCTTCACCGTCCCGGCCATGATCCCGGAGACGAGCCGGCGCTGGAAGACGAGAAAGCCGATGACGAGCGGCAGCGTGCTGATCACGGAACCGGCCATCAGCACGTCGTAGGGCGTCCGTCCGGGCGGCCCCTGGAGCGAGCGCAGGACGAGCGGCAGCGTCCAGTGGCTCTGCGACGGCAGGACGACGAGCGGCCAGAGGAAGTTGTTCCAGCTGGCGATGAAGACGATGATCCCGAGGCTGATCAGCGCCGGCTTGCACACCGGGAGCACGACTCGGAAGAAGATGCGGAGCTCCGAGGCGCCGTCGACACGTCCGGCGTCGAGGATCTCGTCGGGGATCGACAGCATGTACTGCCGCATGAAGAAGATCCCGAAGGCGTTCGCAGCCCACGGGACGATCAGCGGCCACGGCGTGTCGATCCAGTGGAAGGTGTTGCGCATCATCACGAACAGGGGCACGACGATCACTGCAAACGGGACCGCGAGCGTCGCGATGACGAACGCAAACAGGACGTTTCGGCCGGGGAAGCGAAACTTCGCGAAGCCGTAGCCGCCGAGCGCGCAGAGGAAGAGCGAAAGGATCGTCTGCGACGTCGCGATGTAGAAGCTGTTCCAGATCGCACGCGCGGCATTCGTCTGGTGGAAGAACGAGGAGAAGTTGTGCAGCGTCCAGTGCTGCGGCAGGAAATGCGTGTCCGCGAAGATCTCCGTGAACGGCTTCAGCGACGACACGACCATCCAGACGAACGGGAAGATCATGAACGCGGACACCGCAGCGAGCACGAGGTAGACGGCGAACTTGGCGACATGTTCTCCGCGGAGCGTCATCGGCGATCCACGAGGTAGCGGTCGCCGCGGCTGACGAGGAAGTACTGCGTGAGCGCGATGACGACGATCACGGCGAAGTAGATCCAGCTCATCGCGGCGCTGTAGCCGACGCGCAGGAACGAGAACGTGTTCTGCCAGATCTGCAGCACCGGCGTCGAGGCCGCGTTCGCCGGGCCGCCTGCGACCGGGAACAAGAGCAGCGGCTCGGTGAACAGCGAGAACGTCCCGATGATCGACAGCGTCACCGAGAAGACGATCACGGGCCGCAGCAAGGGCACGGTGATGCGGCAAAAGATCCGCACCGGCCCGGCGCCGTCCACGCGCGCAGCCTCGCTGAGCTCGGGCGGGATCGCCTGCAACCCCGCGAGCATGATCAGCATGTTGTAGCCGAGCCATGCCCAGAGGACGAGCAGGCCCAGCGAGATGCGGGCCCACCATGTGCTGTCGAGCCACGGGACCGGTGAGACTCCGAGAAACGACAGGAACTTGTTCGCGTAGCCCGCGTTCCTGTCGAGCAAGAGTTGGAACGTGAACGCCGCCGCGACCGTCCCCGACATGATGTAGGGCAGGAAGATGAGCGTTCGCCAGAATCCCTGCAACCGGACGTACCGGCTGTTCAAGAGGGACGCGAGCACGAGCGCGATCAGCGTCATCGCCGGGACGTAGATGAGAAACAACAGCGCGGCGTTCAGCATCGACTGCCAGAACAGCGCGTCGTGGATGAGCGCCCGGTAGTTCGCGAGGCCGACCCAGCGCGCCGGTCCCGTCAGCGACCAATCGCGCAGCGAAAGCCAGGCCGAGAACCCGATCGGGTAGAGGCTGAAGATGCCGAAGAGGACGAAGAACGGCGAGACGAAGAGCAGCGGCCAGCCGGCCCGCCGCAGCGCGCGACGCGCGCGAGAAAGCCCGGCCGCCCGCGCGGGGCGGCCGGCCGGGCCCATACGCTCGCTCGGCGAATCGAGGACGGCCAAGGCCGCGCTACGACCTGCCCGTTCTCGAGCGAATCGCGTTCGCCGCGTTCTTCAGCGCCTGCTGCGCAGTCTCTTTTCCGAGTGCGAACTTCTGCAGCTCCGTCGACATCAGGCTGTCCATCTGCTCGTAGTCACTCGAGTAGATGTATGCAACCGGGATCTGCTTCGCCAGCGTCTCGAAGATCTGCCGTTGCTTCTCGCCGCCGTAGTAGGCATCGGTCTGCCGCATGTAGGGGCTCCGCCACGCCGACTCGAGCGACGGGAAGATGTCCGTCTGCTGATACATGTGCGCCTGAACGTCGGCGCGGCCGAGATGCCACTGCACGTACTGCCAGGCGGCGTTGAAGTTCGAGCTCGACTTGAAGATCGCGAGCGCCGAGCCGCCGTCGTTCGCGGTGTGAGCACCCTTCGCCGTCCAGGACGGCAGCGGGATGACGCCCCAATCGCCGCTCGTCTTCGGCGCGAGCCAGCTCTTGAGGAACGTGCCCATCCACACGGCCATGGGGAGCGTCGCCACCTTGCCGCCGCTGATCGCCGCGTACCACGGGTCGGTCCATTCGGCCTGGTCGCCGAGGATCCCCGCGTTCCACATCTTGCCGAGGAACTGCAGGGTCGCGAGGACCTTCGGGCTCTTGTCCAGAACGACGTGGCCCTTCGCGTCGACGTAACCGAGCCCCTGCTGCCACAGCAGGTCCTCGAAGAAGCGCGCGTCGTTCTGCGCCTTCGACTGCAGCCAGATCGGGGTGCCGAGCTTCTTCAGCTTGAGCCCGGCCTTGTAGAAGTCGTTCCACGTGCGGATCGAGCTCGGGTTGATGCCGGCGGACTTGAAGACGCTGCGCCGATAGAAGAGGCCCATCGGGCCCGCGTCCCATGGGAAGGCGTAGACGTGCCCGTTCAACGTCTCCTGCGTCCACTTGTACGCCTGGATCTGCTTCTTGTAGGGCGCCGCCTGCTTCGTGATGTCGGCGAGGATGCCGAGCTTCGTGAACTGCGCGAGATGCGAATCCTCGATGCAGCTCACGTCCGGGAAGCCGCTGCCGGCGGCCGCGTCGAGCTGAAGCTTCTGGTAGACGTCCTGCGGCTTGATCTGGACGTAATTGAGGGTGATGTCCGGATGCGCTTTGGTGAAGCCCGCATCGGCGGTCTTGAGTGCGTCGTCGCTCGGTGTCCAGCACCAGACCGTGAGCGTCGTCGTGCGATGGGCCGCATTCGCTCCCGCTGCGACCACGAGCAGCGCCGCCAGCGCCGTGACCGCCACGGCGACCCTGCTGACGCGCCGAATGGTTCGTCTCCCGTCCATGCTGCGCCTCCTCGTGGAGTATCCGACACTGCAGAAATGTGACTGGTCACATGACCGGTTGACCGGTAACATGACGATTGGGAGTCGATCCGTCAAGGGGAATTGTGACCGGTCACGGTGGCGTCGGAGGAATGCTGGGCTCGATGGTCGCTAGACGCGCCACGATCCGGGACGTGGCCGCCCTGGCCGCAGTCTCCCACCAGACCGTCTCGCGGGTCATCAACGGCCAGACGAGCGTCGCCGACGACACGCGCCGGCGAGTCCTCGACGCGATCGAGCAGCTGGGGTATGTGCCGAGCCCGATGGCGCGGGGCCTGATCTCGAACCGCACGCACACGCTCGGGATGGTGACCGCCGACGTCTCCGACGGGTTCTTCGCCCGCGCCGTCGCCGGCGCCGAGCTCGAGGCGCGGCGGCGCAACTACTACTTGATCGTCGGCAGCGTCGAAGAGACGCCCGACGACGGCGAGGGGACCGGTTATCTCCGGCTGATGCTCGAACGCCGTGTCGAGGGGCTGATCCTCGCTCGTCCGGGTGTCGTCTTCGAGGGCGAGCATCTACGCGGGGCGGCGAGCGCCGGCATCCCGCTCGTCTCGATCGGCTCCCTGGCGCTCGACGGCTTCACGAGCGTCGACGTCGACAACCGCCGCGGTGGCTTCGATGCGACGACGCATCTGCTCGAGCTCGGCCACCGGTCGATCGCGACGATCGTCGGTCCGCGCGACTGGCCGTCGGCCGATGCGCGTCTCTCCGGCTACCGCGACGCGCTGCTCGAGGCGGGCATCGCCGGCACGCCGGAGCTCGTCGAGCGCGGTGTCGACTGGGGCCTCGAGAGCGGTCGGGCCGCCACCGACCGCCTGCTCGCGAGCGGTGTGCCGTTCACCGCAATCTTCGCGCAGAGCGACCTGATCGCCCTCGGCGCGATCCGCCGCCTGCGCCTCGAAGGCTTGAGCGTCCCGAACGACGTCTCGATCGTGGGCTACGACGACGTGCCGATCGCGGCCTACGTCGACCCGCCGCTGACGACGGTGCACCAGCCGATGCGCGAGGTCGGCGAGTACGCCGCGGGATTGATCCTCGAGCGCATCGCCGGCAACGAGCCGGATTCGGGCCCGCATCTCCTGCCCGCATCGCTCGTCGTCCGCCAGAGCACCGCACCGCCGCCCGCGTAACTTCACCGAGGAGGACCAGTGGCCAGCGTCACCTTCGACCGCGTCGACAAGAGCTTCGGC
>Ga0207695_10003588_pt1 | contig 21709 bp, 23 predicted proteins | sample KBSC54metaG_FD_184354 | JGI IMG/M metagenome (GOLD analysis project Ga0207695, IMG submission 184354) | Corn rhizosphere microbial communities from Kellogg Biological Station, Michigan, USA - KBS C5-4 metaG (SPAdes) (version 2) | ecosystem: Host-associated > Plants > Roots > Rhizosphere > Soil...
GGTGCGCGAAGTCGGCTGACAGAATGGACGGCGCGATGCGGACGCTCATGGGCGGCCGGCGAGCGTGATGTCGATGCGGGCGCCGGCGTGGGCGGGTGACCCGGCGGCCGGCGTCTGCGAGATGACTGCGTTAGGCGGCAGGTTGCTCGTGCTGTCGTACGACACGGTGCCGACGACGAAGCCGAGCTGCGTGAGCAGCGCTCGCGCGGCATTGGCGTCCTGCCCCGTGATGTCGGGGATGCTCACGGCCGCCGGTCCCGCGCTCACCGTGAAGCTCACGGGCGACGGCACCGGCACGCGCGCGCCGGCCGCCGGCGAGGTGGAGAGCACCTGGCCCAACGGAGCATCGTTGTCCGCCTTGGAGACGTCGCCCACCTCGAGGCCCGCGTTCTCGAGCGTCTGTTGGGCCTGTTGGCGCGTGAGCCCGACGAGGCGCGGCACCTCGATGAGGCGCTGGCCGCGACTCACGTCGAGCACGACCGTGAAGCCGGCGGGCTGCTTGCCCCCCGGCGGCGGATTCTGCGCGAGCACCGAACCCGACGGCGCCGTGTTGTCGTAGCGCTGCTCGCCGCGCGCTGCCTTGAGCCCGCCCTTGGCGAGCATCGCGACGGCATCGGTGTACGGAATGCCGGTCACGTTAGGCACCGGCACATCGGTGGCGGTGAGCGTGGACGGGAACACGAACAAGGCCACGATCACGTACGCGAGCAGGAATCCGGTCGTGCCGACGACGAGAAACGGGAGCGGGCGCCGCGCCGTACCCCGCCAGGTCATCCGACCCGCCGCAACCGCGCCGCGAACGCGCCGTCGACGCCGTGCTCGTGCGGGAGCACGCGCAGACGTCCGGCGTCCAGCACCGACGGCGGCACCACGCCCTCGCCCGGCGGCTCCAGACGCCACTCCGGATTCTCGCCCAGGAAGCGCTCGATCTGCGCGTCGTTCTCTTCCGGTTCGAGCGAGCACGTGCTGTAGATGAGCAGTCCGCCGGCGCGGACCACGCTCGCGGCGGCCACGAGCAGGCTGCGCTGCGTGGCTGCCATCACGGCGAGGTCGGACACCTTGAGACGCCACCGCGCATCGGGATGCCGGCGGAAGGTGCCCGTGCCGGTGCAGGGTGCGTCGATGAGCACGGCGTCGACGGGACCGATGGCGGGATGCCGGGCGTCGCCGACGATGGGAATCACCGATCTCGCCTCGAGCCGCTGCAGATTCGTGACGAGCCGTTGGACGCGGGCCTCGGATCGATCGACCGCGAGCACCTGCCGCGCGCTGCGCGCCAACTCGAGCGCCTTGCCGCCGGGGGACGCGCAAAGATCCGCCACCAGGCTTCCGGACGGCACGTCGGCGTAGCGCACCACCAGCGTCGACGCCGGATCCTGAACGAAGAACAGTCCCTTGCGGAACGCGCCTAACTCGATCAGCGACACGTTGCTCGCCAGCTGGATGCTGTCGGACACGAGCGGTGCGTCTTCGACGCGCACGCCGGCCGACTCGAGCGTGGCTTCGAGCTGCTCGTGCACGATGTTGAACGGACGGAGCACGGTCGCCGGTTCGCTGTTGTTGCACTCGAGCAGGCGCTCGGTGTCGCGCGCGCCCCAGCGTGCTACCCAGCGTGCGACGAGCCAGCGGGGATGCGAGTGTCTGAGCGCGAGCGCGTCGATGGGGTCGAGCACGTGCGGCAGCGCCAGCGAGTCGCGCTCGCGCTCGAGCCGGCGCAGCACGGCGTTCGCCAGTTTGCTGGCGCCCAGTCCGTGGCGCTGCTTGGCGAGCTCGACGGTTTGGGCAATGGCGGCGTAGGCCGGCACGCTGCCCATGTACAGCAGCTGATCGACGCCTAACCGGAGCAAGTCGATGAGATCCGGGTCCAGCCGGGCCAGTCCGCCGCGCACGCGCGCGTCGAGGTGCGCATCGATGATCGAGCGGCGCCGGAGCATTCCGTACACGAGCTCTTGCGTCCATCGACGGTCGCGCGCGTCGAGTCGCGGCGCCCGGCGCTCGAACGCCGGATCGAGGAGCTCGCCCTGCCGCAAGTCCGCACACAGCTCCGCCGCGACACGCCGCGATTCCGTCACCGCGCCGCCTCCGACTTCGTGCAACACGTGCGTGCCCTGCGCGCGCGACTCGCTCACTCGATGAGCCCCTCCGTGGGAGACGACGGCACCGCCACTTCTCGACGCGGCATACGCCCCGCGAGATACGCGAGGCGTCCAGCGTCCACCGCACTCCGCATGGCAGCCGCCATCCGCACCGGATCCGAGGCCGACGCCAGCGCGGTGTTCATGAGAATGCCATCGACGCCTTGCTCCATCGTAAGGCAGGCGTCGGACGCCGTGCCCACGCCGGCGTCGACGACCACCGGCACGGACAACCGATGTTTGATCGTGCGGATGGAAAACTCATTGAGCAACCCCAGTCCCGATCCGATGGGCGACGCGAGCGGCATCACCGCAACGGCCCCGGCATCCTGGAGGCGCAGCGCCGTGACGAGGTCATCGTTCGAGTACGCCATGACCTTGAAACCTTCGGCCGCCAGGATGCGGGTGGCCTCGAGCAGTCCCACCGTGTCGGGGAGCAGCGTGTCCTTGTCGCCGATCACCTCGAGCTTCACCCATTCGTTGAAACCCGCGGCGCGGGCGAGCCGGGCGTATCGGACGGCATCGTCGGCGTTGTAGCAGCCGGCCGTGTTCGCCAGCAAAAAGAATCGTGACGGGTCGAGATGGTGGAGGATGCCCTCCTCCTGCCTGCGATCGAGATTCACGCGGCGGACGGCTACCGTCACTATTTCGGCGCCGCTGGCTTCGATCGCGCGGACCATGATGTCATTCGACGCGTACTTCCCGGTACCCACCATGAGTCGCGACCGGAAATCGCGTCCCGCGATGGTGAACGACGTGTCGAGCGATCCGACCGCAGATCGCCTGGGCTCGAGCAGTGTGGTCACGTCACCCTCCTCCAACAAAATGCACGATTTCGATCGTGTCGCCGGTGGCGAGGCGGAGGGCATCGTACTGCGCGCGATCCCTGAGGATCGTGCGGTTGTGCTCAACGACGACAAGCTGCGGATCGAGCGCGAGCGTACGCAGGAGGTCGCCCATCGTGGAGCCGGCGCGGATGGAGCGCGCCTCGCCATTCACCACGGGTGTGATCGTCGTGCTATCGACCGTGATGTCGCTCATAGCGGGAAAGATAGTCGGCGGCAGCGCGTTCGGCATCGGTTGCGCCCCAGATGCCGGAGATCGCCGCGACGCCATGGGCGCCGGCATCGAGCAGCGCATCGAGATGTTGCGGCTTGATGCCGCCGATGGCGATGACCGGTACCGTGAGCGCGGCCGCGGTTTGCCGCACGAGATCGAGTCCGCGCGCGGGTGCGTCCGGATGCGACGGGGTCTCGTACACGTGTCCGACGACCACCCAGTCGGCGCCATCGGCCGCCGCGCTGGTCGCTTCATCGACGGCGTGCGCGCTGGCGCCCACGGGCATGTCGCCGGCCATGCGGCGCGCGTCGGCGATGGTGAGCGATCGCGTGGTGAGTTGGACGGCCGACGCCCGCGCGGCCACCGCGGCATCGACGCGGTCGTTGATCACGACCCAGGCTCCGGTCCGCTCGCGCACGCCGCCTAACGCAAGGGCGATCTCGTACAGGCGGGCGGCCGGCACGACGCGCGACCGCAAGTGCACCGCGCCGCGCGGCCCCAGCGCTTCCATCACCCGCCGCGCGCGGGCGACGAAGTCGGCGCGGGCCAGTACGCCGTCGCCGGTCACCGCGTGGACGCGCGGGATCACGTGCCCTGCGTTAGTCGAGCCGATCGCCCGGCGCCACGCCGCGTCCCGCAGCCCATTGGGCGCTGGTCATGCGCCGGCGGCCTGCCGGCTGTACGAAGGGGATGGACACCGCGCCTTCGCCGCACGCCACGAGCAGACCGTCATCGGTCACGGCCAGCACGTCGCCGGGACGGCGCGGTTCCGGATCGCCCTCGCATTCGCTCGCGCCGAACAGCTTCACCTCCGCGCCGCGGAGCGTCGTGTAGGCGCCGGGCTTGGGGTCGTACGCGCGGATGAGGCGCGCGATCGAGCCGCAATCGCGCTGCCATGGGACGCGCGCCATGGCGCGATCGATCTTCGCGGCGTACGTCGCCGCGCCGTGGTCCTGCGGCCGCTCGCTCGTCTGCCCAACGGCGAGCAACGTGAGCGCTTCGACTAACGCAAGCGCGCCGAGCTCGGACAGCCGGAGCTCCAGCTCGCCGAAGGTCTCGTCGGGGGCGATCGGCGTGCGCGCCTGGAGCAGGATCGGGCCGGCGTCCAGCTCGGAGACCATCCGCATGATCGTGATGCCGGTTTCGAGAAAGCCGTCGCGGATGGCCGCTTGTATGGGCGACGCGCCGCGCAGCTTGGGCAAGAGCGACGCGTGCACGTTCACGGTGCCTAACTGAGGCAGCTCGATGATCCGCTGCGGCAGGATGTGGCCGTACGAGACCACCACCGACACGTCCGGCTCGAGCGCACCCAGCTCGGCCAGGAACAGGTCGCCGCGCGGCTTGTCCGGCTGCAGCAGCGGCAGGCCTTCGGCGACGGCGACTTCCTTGATCGGCGAGGGGACGAGCGAGGACCGCGAACGTCCCTGCGCACGATCCGGCTGCGTCACGACACCGACCACCTCGAATCCTTCGCCCAACAGCGCGTTGAGCGATGGCACCGCGAACGTGGACGTCCCCCAGAAGAGGACGCGCACGTCAAAGCTCCTCGTCCCGCCGATGACTGCCCGCGGCTTCCTCCGGCGTCAGCTTGCGGACGTGCGAGCGATCGCCGTCCTTCTGCCTCGCCTTCTCCCACTTCGCGAGCGCGGCGCGGCGCTTCACGAGACTCAGGTAATCGATGAACAACCGGCCGTGCAGATGGTCGATCTCGTGCTGCAGACACCGCGCGAGCAAGTCGTTGGCGTCCACCTCGAACGGTTCCCCGTTGCGATCCTGCGCCCGGACGATCACGCGCATCGCGCGCTCGACGTCTCCGTAAATGTCGGGAATCGACAAGCAGCCTTCTTCGCCTTTCTGCTTGCCTTCGGCGTGGATGATCTCGGGATTGATCACGACGAACGGATTCTCGTCGACGTCGATCACGGACAAGCGTTCGGTGCGTCCCACCTGCGGCGCCGCGAGACCGATGCCCTTGGCGGCGTACATCGTCTCGAACATGTCGTCGATCAAGCGCTCGAGCTCCGGTGTGATCTCCTTCACCGGCACCGTCTCCTGTCGCAGGATCGGCGCTCCCAAGACGTAAATGTCCAGCAAGCTCACGACGCGCTGCTCCCGCTGTCGGCTGCCTTGCTCGAGACGCGCGCGATGCGCCCGCGTTCCACGATGATGCGCGATTCGGCCGACTTGATGGTGATCCGGTCGTCCATCGAGGGCGCGGCTGCGCCGTCCTTCGTGCTCACCTTCATGAAGATCACTTCGCCGACGATTCCGCCCGCAGTCACGACTTCATCTCCTTTTCTGAGAGCGCGCAGCGCTTCTTCGTGTTGCTTGCGCTGCTTCTGTTGCGGTCTCATGAAAAAGAAGTAGCCCAACACAACGAACAGCGCGAGCTCGAAGAGCAGGATCGAGCCGCCGCTGGACCGCGATGGTGCGGCCGACTGCGCGATGGCTGCGGGAACGAGCCAGAGATGTGCGATCATGGTGCCGTGGCGGATCCGGAGTGATATCGGCCGAGCCAGTCGTGACTCCAGCCGTCGAAATAACCCCCGGCGATGGCGTCCTGCGCCGCACGCATGAGGGAGACGAGGAAATGTACATTATGCAGCGAGAGAAGGCGGAGGCCGAGTACCTCGTCGGCCGCGAACAGGTGGCGGATGTATCCGCGGCTGAATCGCCGGCAGGTGGAACAGGTACAGTCCGGATCGAGCGGCCGCGGATCGATGCGCCAGCGCGCGTTGCGCACGTTCACGCGTCCCTCGTTGGTGAACGCCGTGCCGGTGCGCCCCATGCGGGTGGGCGCCACGCAGTCGAACAGGTCGACGCCGCGCCGCACGCCCTCGACCAGATCGTCGGGGAATCCGACACCCATGAGATACCGCGGACGGTCGTGCGGCAGCGCATCGTTGGCGATGTCGAGGATGGCGTGCATGTCGTCCTTGCTCTCTCCGACCGACAACCCACCGATGGCGTACCCGGGCCAGTTGGCCATGTCGCGAATCGCACTTGCAGCCTCGCGTCGCAGCGACGGGTGAATCCCGCCCTGCACGATGGGGAACAGCGCCTGCGCGCTCGCGCCGTTCTGAGCCGCGCGCTGCGCGTCCCATGTTGTTTTGCACCGCGCGAGCCAGCGCACGCTGCGCTCACTTGCGTCGCGTGCGTCCGCGAGCTCCGCTTGGCCGGGGATGACGTGATCGAGCTGCATCACGACATCCGCGCCCAGGTCTCGCTGGATGTCCATGACGCGCTCGGGCGTGAAGAACCGGCGCGAGCCGTCCACGTGGCTGCGGAATTCGACGCCCTCTTCGCTGACGCGCCGCATCGTCTCGAGGGAGAACACCTGGAAGCCGCCCGAGTCGGTGAGGATCGGCCCGTCCCACTGCATGAACCGGTGCAGCCCGCCTAACGAACGGACCACGTCTTCGCCCGGGCGCAAGTGCAGATGGTACGTGTTGGCGAGGATCATCGAGGCGCCCGCGGTGCGGAGCTCGGCCGGGTCGAGCGTTTTGACGGTGGCCAGCGTTCCGACGGCCATGAACGCCGGTGTCGGCACGGCGCCGTGCGGCGTCGTGAAAACGCCGCTGCGCGCGGCGCCGGCAGCGGCGTGGACCGAGAACGCGAAATCGGGCGCGTCGGGCGGACCGGATGAAACCGGGGCGGGCGGCGCGGCAGCCATCTGCGTTAGACGGAGTCCGCCTCGAGGCGGATGTCCATCCCCTTCGTCGAGCACTCGTAGAGTACCGTTAGGCGTGTGGAGGGATCGTTCGCCAGCACGTGCGGCGGAGGCGGAAGCTTGAGTCGCGCCGCGAGGCCGCCGGCGAGATCGTCGAACCTGGCGTCGCCCGACCCTTTGCGGATCGACGCGCGCTCGACGCGGCCCGACGCATCGAGCGCGAGCCCAACGCTCACGCTGCCGTGACGGCGGTCGCGCGTGCCGATGATCCTCGGACACTCGACGACCATCAGTTCCATGAGGCGATCGTGCATTTCGGGCAGCGAGATGCGCGCGGCGGTCTGCGGCGGCTCGTAGACGCGGACGGTGCCCGAGGCGCAGGCGGCCACAACCCCGGCGAGCGCGATGCAGCTATACGATCGCCATCGCGTCGCCGTACGAATAAAACCGGTAGTCCGCATCTATTGCCTCACGGTACGCCCGCATGGTGAGATCGTAGCCGGCAAATGCAGCCACGAGCATCAGGAGCGTCGACCGGGGAAGATGAAAATTCGTGATGAGTTTGTCCACGCCATGAAAGATGTACGGCGGATGGATGAAGATGCGTGTGTCGCCGTGCGCGGCGACGAACGCATCGCCCTGGCGCGGTAGGCTCTCGAGCGTGCGCGCGGCCGTGGTGCCCACGGCCCAGATCGCGCCGCCGCGTGCGCGCGTTTCCGTGAGCGCTCGTGCCGCCGCGTCCGTCACCGAGAACCATTCCTCGTGCATCACGTGCCGAGACGGCTCATCCACCTCGACCGGCTTGAACGTTCCGGCGCCCACGTGGAGCAGAATGTTCACGCGCTCGACGCCGCGCCGTGCGATGTCATCGAGCAGGCGCGGCGTGAAGTGCAGTCCCGCGGTGGGCGCGGCGACGGATCCGCGCTCGGCGGCATACACGGTTTGATAGCGGTCGGCATCGAGCGCGGTATCGGGCCGCGCAATGTATGGCGGCAAGGGCACGTGGCCGTGCCGCTCGATCGCAGATCCGACGTCTCCGTTGGCGGCGCGCAGCCGCACGATGCGCGTGCGCCGCTCGGTCTGCTCGAGGATGTCGATCTCGAAGCCGGGCGCGACGGTGAGCATCCGGCCCGGCCGCAGTTTGCCGCCCGGACTCACCATTGCTTCCCAACGGTCGGCATCGAGCTGGCGCAGCAGCAGCACTTCGCCCCGCGCACCCGAGGGCCGGGTGCCTAACAATCGGGCGCGGAACACGCGCGTCGTGTTGAGCACGAGTGCGTCGCCGGCACGCATCAGTGCAGGCAGGTCGTGAAAGATGCGGTGGGAAATGTCGCCGGTGGCTCGGTTCACCACCATCAGCTTGCAGGCGTCGCGCGGTTCGACGGGCTCCTGCGCGATGCGCGCCGGATTCAGCTCGAAGTCGTAGTCCGCGGTGCGTGCACCGTGTGTCACTCCGAGACCGTGATCGTGCTCCGGCGCGAGACACGGCGTCCGCTGTGGTCGTCGGACACGGTCACCTCGAGGTGATACAACCCGGCCGGCGCGTTGGCCATGTCGAGCGTCACGTAATCCACCGCCGCATTGGTCGCGGGAATCTGGCGCGGGAACGACAGTGCCACCGAGTCGGCACCGCTTCGCGACACGCCGATCGCGCTTGCCACGCCGCCCACGATGCGCGCCACGAACGCGCCGAACCCCGTGCCCTTGGCGCGCGACACCACGATCGACACGTTGTACGCATCCGACCCGCTGTCGGGAGCCAGTCCGTACGTCTCCCAGAGCAGCGAGAACGGTTTGCCGCGCTCGACGTGGTTGAAGTTAGGCGTAATGTCGAAGTCGCTCCACCGCTCGGGCGCGCCGCCGGTTCGCGGCGTCACCTTGGCCGCGACCAGCAGGTCGCTGAGACCGAAGCCCGACTCGTGGGGCAGCTCGAGACGGCTCGCGCCCCGCGCGCCGCGCATCGCGTCCGGCTGGAGCGCTTCCACGCGATAGAGAAACGTGCCCGGCGCGATGCGCTCGCGCCACGTGCGCACCTGATCCGAGTCGTCGCGCGCGAAGTTCACCACGTGCTGGTCCGAGCGACGGAACACCGAGTCGGCGCGCCACGTGAACCCCTCGAACACCACCTGCAGCATCCCGCGTACGAGGTCGATCCCGTCCAGCATCCGCCGCACCGGCACGTCGGCCGCCACGAACACGTCATCCGAATCGCCGGGCGCACGGAAGCGGACGGCATCGACGTTGATCGAGTCGACGAGATGCGTGTCGCCCGCGTTGCGCCATACGACCGGAATCGTGTCGCGCAGCCGCCTAACTTCGCCCTTGTCGAACGGCTCGAGCGTCACCACGCCGTAGGTGGGCAGCTGGTCGAACAGGAACGCTTCGTCCGCCGCATACCACCAGAGCACGCGGATGTCGTGCTGGTGTGTGTAGAACGGATCGGGAGGGATCGAGATCACCGCCGGCGGCGGCCCGTAGCGCACGTAGACCTCTCCCTCATCCGTGTCGGCGCCGTGGATGTCGAACTCTTCGATGCCGAAACAGAGCTCGGCGTACACCACGCGACTCAAGAACTCGAGGCGATGCGCGTTGTCCGCCTGCGACCAGAGCGGATCCGCCATCAGCCAGTACATGCGCTGCAGGTTGACCTGCTCGGCAGGCGACAGGTCGGCGGTCTCGACGGAATCTTTCGTGGTGAAGATGCGAGAGAGCCGATCGTAGCGTGCGCGTTCGTCTTGGGGCAGCAGCGCGAGTCCCCTGCGGAACGCCACCGACGATGCCTCGTCGTCGCTCAGCCGGTGCTCGGCGAGACCGGCGGCGAGCCACGCCCATGCATCCGATGAATCCTGATTGAGCCGCACGCGCGAGAGGTGTTCGAGCTCCACCCAGCGCTTTCGGTCCGCGAGCGCCATGTACGAATGGCGCAGCGCATTCTCGTTTGCCGGATTGAAGGCGAGCGCCTCGGAGAAGTCGTCCCAGGCCTTGAAGTACTCCACCTGTCCGGACCAGTCCTGGGACGCGGTGCGGATGGTCTGGTTGTCGATGAAGTAGCCGATGGTGCGCGGATCGCGCAGGACCGTGCGGTCCTTGATGTTCTTGAGGACCACGCTGTAGATGTGCCCGTTTTCTCGATCGAGATACTGGCGCCACACCGTCATGCCCACCTGATCGGCGGCGCGCGATGCGCCTAACGAATCGTGCGCCTTGCTCGCAATGGAGAGCGCCCTCTCGAACAGCGACGACGCGCGCGACCGCACGGACGCCGAATTCGACGTGAGATAGAACTTGCCGAGATCCACCAGATACTCGGGCGACGTGCTGTTGTACTTGGTGGCGAGGCGCAGTGACGAATCGGCGAGGTTGAGCAGGGAATCGTTCGCCACCCGCTTCATGTAGCCGGTGCGCTTCTCGGCGTTCGCCAAGCGCCAGGCGAGCACGCCGCGTTCGTGCCAGGTGGCGCCGTCGGTGTGGTTCGTCCGCAGGACCTCGTCCATGGCATGCAGCGCCGACAAAGAATCGGCGCGCGTCGGCATCGCTGAACGCGTGTGCGACGATGCGACTGCTTCCTGCGCGCTCGCTGAACGGGCGGAGGTGGACGCAGCGCCGACACAGAGGACGACGACGACGAGAATCCGGCGCATGCCCAAGCAATACGTACCGCAGCGCTCGACTGTCAAGCGTTCCGGGACGGGTCTGTTAGAAGAACGACGCCTGCGTTGGTCCGGGCTGGGGGACGGTGTAGCCGAGGTGCCGGTAGGCGTGCGGCGTGGCCACGCGGCCGCGCGCTGTCCGTTGAAGGAAACCGTTCTGCACCAGAAACGGCTCATACACTTCCTCGATCGTCACTTCGTCTTCGCCGATCGCAGCGGCAATCGCGCCCAATCCAGCCGGACCACCGTTCCACTTCTCGATGATCGTCTTGAGGATCCGGCTGTCCATGTCGTCCAGCCCGAACGCGTCGACCTCGAGCATTTCGAGCGCCGCGGCGGCCACTGCGCTCGTGATCGTTCCGTCTGCTTTCACTTGCGCGTAATCGCGGACGCGCCGGAGCAGCCGGTTGGCCACACGGGGTGTGCCGCGCGAGCGTCGTGCCAACTCCATCGCACCTGCACGGTCGATCGGAACTTTCATCACCGACGCCGAACGGATGACGATCTCTTCGAGATCTTCCACCGGATAAAAGTCCAGCCGCTCGGTTATACCAAAGCGCGCTCGCATTGGCGGAGTCAAGAGTCCGGCGCGAGTGGTGGCTCCGATGAGGGTGAACGGCTCGATCGGCATGGTGATCGTTTGCGCTTTCGGACCTTCGGACAGCCGGATGTCGATCCGGTAGTCCTCCATTGCCGGATAGAGGAACTCTTCGATCACGGCGCGCAGGCGGTGGATTTCGTCGATGAACAGGATGTCGCCCTGCCGCAGATTGGTGAGCGGTCCGACGAGATCGCCGGGTTTTTCGAGCGCTGGACCGGAGGTCGTGCGGATATTGACGCTCAATTCGCGGGCGACGAGCTCGGCGAGCGTGGTTTTGCCGAGTCCGGGTGGGCCGGAGAACAGGATGTGATCCAGCGTCTCGCGGCGGCCGAGTGCGGCGTCGATGGCGATGCGGAGGTTGTTTTTGGTTTTGTGCTGGCCGATGAACTCGGCGAGGCGCTGGGGGCGGAGCGACAACTCGACGGCCGATTCATCGGCGATGACTTCGGGCGTGGTGATTTCGGCGCGCGCCATGGCCGAAAGAGACTCAGGAGACGGCAGCGAGGGAAGGGGGTGAGCTTGCGGGGTGGGCGATCGGGCCGTAGGTTCGCTCCCATAGAAACTCTTTGGGGCGTGGCGTCGTCATGCAACTCGATCTCTTGCGCGGCACGTTGGACATGATGGTGTTGCGGGCGCTCTCGTGGCATCCGATGCACGGGTATGACGTGGCGCGGTGGCTGGAGCGGGTGAGCGACGACGCGCTGCGTGTGGAGGAGGGCTCGCTCTATCCGGCGCTGCATCGGTTGGCGGCGCGGGGGTGGGTGACGGGCCAGTGGGGCGTGTCGGAGAACAACCGGCAGGCCAAGTACTACACGATTACGCCGGCGGGCCGGCGGCAGCTGCGGCAGGAGACGGAGACCTGGGCCGCGTTCATCGCGGCGGTGGCGAAGGTCCTGGCGGCTCGCCCCGCCTAACGGAGAGACGGCAGGAGGCGCTCGATGTCCTGGATCCCGGATCGGTATCGCGAGCTGCGCGCGATGGTGGGGGGCGTGACGCCCGAGCGCGACGTGTCGGACGAGATGGCGCATCACGTGGCGATGCGGACGGCGGAGAACGTGGCGCGGGGGATGTCGCCGGAGGCGGCGCGGGCGGAGGCGCTGGCGCGGTTGGGCGACGCGGCCGCGTACGAGCGGGAAGCGGAAGCCATCGACGTGCTGGCGGCGCGCGGGCAGCGGCGCATCGAGATCCGCGATGCGTTAGGCCGAGAGGTGCGGCTGGCGGTGCGCGGGCTCCGGCGGGCGCCGGGCTTTTCGCTGGTGGTGCTGGCGACGCTGGCGCTGGGCATCGGCGCGGCGACGGCGATCTTCACCCTGCTGGACTCGGTGGTGCTCCGCCCGCTGCCCTATCCGAACGAGAACCGGCTCGTGTGGATCGAGAGCGACGTGTCGGGCGCGTCGCAGGGGCCGTGGGGCGTGTCCGAGGCAGGGTATTTCTACTACAAAACCCACGCCCACACGCTCGACGCGTTAGGCGCATTGTTCTCGTCCGACGCCATCGTCATCACGCCCGATGGCGCTCGGGCGCTGCCGGCGATGTTCGCGACGGCCAGCGTGTTCGATGTGCTTGGCCTGCGCACGATCCTCGGCCGTCCGTTCCAGGCGTCCGATGACCGGCCCGGGGCGGGCACGGGCGTCGTGCTGAGCCACAAGTACTGGATGCGCGCCTTTCACGGCGATTCGACCGTCGTGGGGCGAAGCCTCCGCCTGAAGGATGGCCTGCGGACGGTCGTCGGTGTGTTAGGCCCGGGCGAGGAGCCGCCGATGCAATCGGTCGATCTCTGGCTCACGCTCAATCTGGATCCGGCCGATCCGCCGATCAACGATCACCACTACAGCGCCATCGGGCGCCTGGCGCCAGGCGTCGATGCCGCCGCCGCCCAACGGGAGTTGGCGGCGCTCACCGCTCGGTTCCCGGAAGACCTTCCCGCGGCGTACTCGGCCGCCTTCATGCGGGCGTATCACTTCACGCCCGGCGTGCTTTCACTCCGAAGCAGGGTGGTGGGCGACGCCGCGCGCGGCATCTGGATCGTGCTCGCCGCCGCGCTGCTCCTGTTGGTCATCGCGTGTGCGAACGTCGGCAACCTGTTTCTCGTGCGGCTGGAAGCGCGCCGCCGCGACGTGACGATTCGCGTCGCCATCGGCGCCGGCACGTCGCATCTGGCGTGGCACTATCTGACCGAGAGTCTGTTGCTGTGCCTTGCCGCCGGCGGCGCCGGATTGCTCCTCGCCGATGCCGCCATCCGCGCGCTGCTCGCGCTCGCGCCGTCCACGTTGCCGCGCCTAACGGAGGTGCATCTGGGCTGGCAGAGCGCGGCGTGCGCGGTGGCGCTCGCGGCAGCCGCCGGTCTGGTGTTCGGGTGCCTGCCGCTCGTCAGGCGGACGGTGGATGTGGACACGCTGCGCGATGGGTCGCGCGGCCTCACCGCGTCACCCGTCCGGCGCGTGGCGCGCGGCGCCCTGGTGGTCGTGCAGACGGCGCTCGCGCTCGTGCTCCTCGCGGCATCGGGTCTCATGGTGCGGAGCCTGCTCCATCTCCGGGATGTCAGTCCGGGATTCGATCCGCACGGCGTGATCACGCTCGATGCAGCACCGTCCTCGGCGCACGGCGGGAGCTACGACCAGGCCGCGGCGTTCTGGCACGAGGTCATCGAGCGGGTCCGCGCTCTCCCCGAGGTCCAATCGGCGGGCGCCATTTCATCGCTGCCCATTGGCGGAAGCGGCATCTGCGCCACGCTGTTCATCGAGGCACATCCGCTCGCTCCGGGCGAAGATGCGCCCTGCATCGCGCGGCCGCTGGTGACGCCGGGCTACTTCGAGACGATGCGCATCCCGCTGCGCGGCCGCGCGCCCACGTGGGACGAGGTCCAAGGGCACGACGCCGGCGTCGTGGTGAGCGGCCCGCTGGCGACCCGGCGCTGGCCTAACGAAGAGGCGATCGGCCAGGGGCTTGGCGCGGGCAACCGCCCGCCGTTCTTTCACGTGGTGGGCATCGCCGGCCCGGTCCGCACCGAAGGGCTCGACCATCCGCCCACCGAAGTCGTGTACTATCCGATCGTCCCGATTCCGGGGACCGGGGTGTGGGGGGCGGGCGGGTCGTTCACGCTCGTCGCGCGCGCACGGACGGGAGATGCGGCGGCGCTCGTGCCGCAGATCCGTCGTGTGCTGCGCGATGTGGATCCGGAGGCGCCGGTGGCCGACGTGGAGACGATGGACGCGATCGTTGCCCACTCGATGGCGCGGACCACGTTCATGATGCTCTTGTTGGGCGTTGCTGCCGCGATGGCACTGGTGTTGAGCGTCGTCGGAATGTACGGCGTGGTGTCGTACCTGGTTGGCCAGCGTCGAGGCGAGATGGGCATTCGCGTGGCGCTCGGCGCGAGCGGCCGGCAGGTGACGCGGCTGGTCGTGTGGGAATCGGCGCGCCTGGCGGCCGCGGGCGTCCTCATCGGTCTCGCCGGCGCGGTGGCGACCACGCACGTCATGCGCTCGCTGCTGTTCGACGTCAGCCCGACGGACCCGGTTACGTTAGGCGCGGTGACGGCGGTGCTGCTGGCGATGGCGGTGGCCGCCGCCTGGCTGCCGGCGCGCCGCGCGTCGCGGGTCGATCCGGTGGAGGCGCTGCGCGCCGGCTGACGTTCCGTTAGACCCGCGCCGCCAGCTGCGCCAGCCGCTCGGCCGCCGCCTCGAGCGTCGCGCGCTTCTTGCAGAACGCGAAGCGCACCACCGACCGGCCTAACGCCGGGTCGTGGTAGAAACTCGATCCCGGCACCGTGGCCACACCCACCTCGCGCGTCATCCACTTGGCGAACGCGTCATCGGGCTGGTCGGACAGCGACGAGAAATCGGCCAGCACGTAGTACGCGCCCTCGGGCGCCGTGTAGGTGAACCCCGCCTCGGTCAGCGCCGCGCACACGACGTCGCGCCGCTCGCGATAGTCGCGCGCAAGATGATTGTAGTAGTCGGCGTCGAACGCCATGCCCACCGCCGCCGCGGCCTGCAGCGGCGCCGGCGCGCCCACCGTGAGAAAGTCGTGCACCTTGCGGATGGCGGTCGCCGCCGCCGCCGGCGCGATCGCGTAGCCTAACCGCCAGCCCGTGCAGCTGAACGTCTTCGACAATCCGGAGATGGTCACGGTGCGCTCGCGCATCCCCGGCCACGTCGCGAGCGCGTGGTGCGCGCCCGCGTAGCGGATGTGCTCGTAGATCTCGTCGGTGAACGCCCACGCATCGTGCTCCTGACACAACTCCGCGATCAGCGACAACTCGTCGCGCGACAGCACACGCCCCGACGGATTGTGCGGCGTGTTGACGATGATCGCCTTGGTGCGCGCGCTGAACGCGCGGCGCAGCCGATCGGGATCGAGCCTCCACTTCGGCGCCTCGAGCGGCACGAACACCGGCTTCGCGTCGGCCAGGATCGCATCCGGTCCGTAATTCTCGTAGAACGGCTCCAGCACGATCACTTCGTCGCCCGGATTGACTAACGCAAGAAACGTCGCCGCCATCGCTTCGGTGGCGCCGCACGTCACCGTGATCTCGCGGTCCGGATCGACCTCCAACCCATACCACCGCCGATACTTCTCCGCGATCGCAAGCCGCAGCGCCGGCGCGCCCCATGTGATGGCGTATTGATTGATGTCGCCCTGGATTGCCGCGCACGCCGCGTCCTTCATCGGGGCCGGCATCGGGAAATCGGGGAATCCCTGCGCGAGATTGATCGCGCCGTGCTGCTGCGCAATCCGCGTCATCTCGCGAATCACGGACTCCGTGAACGTCATGGCTCGTTGGGCGATCATGCGATCCCGAACTCCAGTGCGATGTATCCGCTCATCTTAGAGCGCGGCGGTCCGTCCTGCCAGCCCGCGGCGACTATGGGCTCCACAGCGGTACCCATCCCAGGTAGGCACGATTGCACTCACGCGGTGAGCATGGCGGCGCAGGTGCGCGTTCGGCCTCTGATACGCGTGTCCAGTGTCCGGATAACCGTTGCATCCAGTCCGGCATCCATTGCTGCGTCTGCCGCCGATTCGACTGCGGTCGGCATTTGAGCGACAACGTCGCGCACGATGTCGAGAACGTCTTTCGTTCCTAACCCAGACGCTTTTGCGAGAGTCTCCCAGCAGCGGCGATTAACGCGACGAACAAGATACTGGCTGCCAATACGCATGGCGAGTTTCACGTCGTGTAGTGCCCCGTCGTACGGTAAGAAGCTGAGGATGTCATAAAACGGAGCGAGCCGGAGCGCGCCGCCAGCTGCGTGCAGCAGAGCGTAGTTTTTGGCGTGTGCATCTGTTGCGGCGATGACCCAGTTCAAGGCGGTGGCGCGGAGGAAGCGCAGAATGTCGTCTTGCGGATTCGCCGAAGCGTCGCGCAAGAGCTGAATCACTCTGGCAATACCAGGTCCCCCCTCATTTTCATATTTCCGCGTTGGCATCACGCCGAGAGCCTGACAGACATCCTCTTGGTGAATGCGGGTGTACAACCGACCCCGTTTGGCGCGGTCGAATCGTTCGACGACGATTGCCGTCTCGTTGCCGAATTGAACTACGCGTGAAGAGACAGCGCCGATGCTCAGGAACCTTGCGACCGTGAGACAGAAGTGCTCGTTCTCTACAAAACCGTGGAACTCGCCGGTCGGTGGCTTGAGAATGCATGTACTCGGCGTTCGGCCACTCGGTCTGCCCCACCGTCCGCGTTCCTCGAGTAGCGCAATTTTCGGCTGGGAACCGGCAAGGCTGAATTGCCCGCCCATGCGCGCGGACATGCCGGGTATTCCGGTTTGCCGAACGCTGCGGAGCTCAGCGGCGACCTCCTCTTCGCTGAGCCATTGTACGTGCTCGGCAGAACGGGTGGCAGTGAGGCGCTCGACATCGTCCGGACTCGCGAATTGGACTGCGCCGGCGCAGTCGGCACCCAGGCGCGAAAGCAGCCCAATCGGATTCCGCGGCGAGACACCGAACAGGCGGCCATAGTGGTCCAACGTTCGATCATTGTCGGGCAGGAGCCCCCACAGAAACGCGTTCGTCGGGTCATGGCTATGTTCTGCCGCGCTTAACGGGAGGGCGAGCGAGAGCGGGTACGCTTTCGCGTCTCCACGCCACGCGTCGTCATAGATGAAGCGCAGGCGCCCGTGTCCATCTCGCTCGATCGAGCCGACACGCGCTCCGTCGAGTAAGGCGATGAGCACTCGATCCCGCTTCATCTTTGAGTCCGACGGCGGTTCAACGGCGTGACTTTGCGCGCTCGATGATCGCGTTCAGATCGATCGAGTTGCGCTCGCGCAGAGCCTCCTGCGGTCGCAGGTCGATGCGGATACCAAGCGCCGTGAGCGTCCGAAGCACGAGTGAGAGTGCAGCGGTCGGCTTTCCGCGTTCGATATCAACGACCCACTGGCGGCTCACGCCGATGCGCCTAGCCAGTTGGTCCTGCGTCATGTTGGCCGCGCGGCGGCGGTCGCGAATGAAATGCCCGAGCTCGTGAGCGGTGCGGATCAGCATGGTGTAAGGATCGGAGACAATAGACAATTGTAAACGATCGCTTACATTTGTCAAATGTCACCGATCGTTTACTTCCGTCAAATGTCGCCGATCGATTACATCAGGGCTGACTCAACCCGGGCCCGTCATCCGCGCCAATGCCGCCCGAATGAGCTCTGACGCCGTGCGGCCGGGCCCTTCGGCTTCGACCACGCGTCGCACCGCCTTTTCCGCGTCGCTCGCGCTATAGCCGAGCGACACCAGCGCCCGCATCGCATCATCCGCTGCCGCGCTCGCGGGTCTCGCCGCGCCGTCCCCGGCGATCATCACGTCATCCAGCTTGTCGGCCAGGTCGAGCACCAGCCGCTCCGCTTTCTTACGACCCACGCGCGGCACCCCCTGCAGCGTCGCGAGATCCTTTTCCTGAATCGCACGCACCAGCCGCTCGGCCGAAAGCGCCGAGAGCATCCCGATCGCCAGCGCCGGCCCGACGCCATTCGCGGTGAGCAGCCGCTGAAACACACGCTTCTCGTGCACGGTCGTGAACCCGAACAGCATCCACGCATCGTCGCGCACGACGACGTGCGTCTGCAGCGTCACCGGGTCGCCCAACCGCGGCAGCTGCTCGTACGCGCCTAACGGAATGGTGAGCTCGTACGCGACCCCGCTCGCCGTCATCACTTCCACGCGGTCCAGGTCCTTGGCCACGAGCGTGCCGTTGACTTGCGCGATCATCGCACGCGCTCCAGGCGCGGGATGCGCGCCGTGAGCAGATGCGCCAGCGCCGCCGCCACGCCGTCGGCCGCGTCATACGGCTGCGGCGCACTCTTGAGACGCAACAAGCGCGCAACCATGAATTGCACCTGCTCCTTGGTCGCCGCGCCCGCGCCCACGACGGTCTTCTTGATCTCGGCCGGCGGATATTCGAAGATCGCCATCCCGCTCTGCTGCGCGGCCAACAGCACGACGCCGCGCGCGTGGCCAAGCACCACCGTCGTGCGCACGTTCTTGGCGTAGAACACGTCTTCGATCGACAACGCCTCGGGCCGGTGGCGCACGATGAGCCCGCGCACTTCGTCGTACAGTCCCGAGAGCCGCACGCTCAGCGCATCGCGCGGCGCCGTGCGTATCACGCCGCACTCGATAAGCGAAAGGGAGCCGCGCGGCTCCCCCGAATGATCCGTCACCACGCCGTAGCCGGTGGCAGCGGTGCCCGGATCGATGCCTAAAACAATCACGCCGTCGGCTCAGGCCTTCGCCATCTCGGCGAGGTCGATGTCGAAGTTCGCTTCCACTTTCTGCACGTCGTCCAGATCATCTAGTTCTTCCATCAGCTTGAGCAGCGTCTCGGCCGTCCTGCCTTCGACATGCACCGTGGTCTTGGGAATCATGGCGATCTCGGCGCCATCGGTCGCGATGTTCTTCGCGTCCAACGCAGCCTTGACGGCATGCAACGACGCCGGGTCCGTCGAGATCACGTACCGATCATCCTCTCGCACGAGATCTTCAGCACCGGCCTCGAGCGCGGCCTCCAGCGCCGCCTCTTCGTCCACACCCTGCGCGGGGACGAAGATCTGCCCCTTCCGCTCGAACATCCACGACACCGAATTCGTCGCCCCCAGATTTCCGCCGCCGCGCGACAGCTTGTGTCGAATGTCGGCCACTGTTCGCGTGGCGTTGTCGGTGAGCGTGTGAATCAGCAGCGCCACGCCGCCGGGCCCGAACGCCTCGTACGTGATCTCCTGGTACTCGACACCCTCGAGCTCGCCGGTGCCTTTCTTGATCGCGCGTTCGATGTTGTCCTTTGGCATCGACGCCGCCCGCGCCGCCTCGATGGCCGTACGCAGCCGCGGATTACCGCCCGGGTCGCCCCCGCCGGTCCGCGCCGCAACCGTGATCTCGCGAATGAGCTTCGTGAACACAGCGCCGCGCTTCGCGTCCGCCGCCGCCTTGTAGTGCTTGATTTGCTTCCACTTACTGTGACCAGCCATCGGAGTCTCGTGAACGTAGCCAAGAGAAAAGTAAGCGATGAGGGAGGGCCGCGCTCCCGCCTCACTCGACCATGTCTTCGAACCGCAACCACTGCTTGTAATAAAACAGGTCCGCGTAGCTCGTCGGTCCGCTTCGATTCTTGAGCACCGCCAGCTCGGTCGCGCCCTCGTGTCCGGGCGACGGCTGATACAGCTCTTCACGGAACAAGCCGAGGACGACGTCGGCCAGCTGCTTCACCGCGCCGCGTGCACCAAAATCGTCCAGCGCCGGACGAAGATCAGCGCGACTGCGATCGAGCGACGGCACGTGCGCGGTGACCAACACGGCCACCTTCGCATCCAGCGCGTGCGCCTTGAGCGCGCGAACGCCGAGCGCAAGCTCGTCGTCCAGCGTACCGTGCGCCGTGCCGACCATTGCTTGCAGCGAGTCGACCACCAGAAGCGCCGGATGGTGCGAAGCCGCCAGCGCGACAACCTCTGCCACTCCGCCGGCGGGCAATCGCGAAATGCCGGGCGTGGCGTCGCGCAACCTGAATGCAGCAGCGCCAAGCGCGGCTCGAGTGATGTCGTCCAACGTTCCCTGGCGGATCTGGTCGACTGAGGCTTTCCCCTCGATGGCCAGCACGCGCTCGAGAACTCGCGACACGTCCATTTCGCCCGACATGAATTCGACAGCCGCGCCCGCGCTTCGGGCGCGCAAGGCAATCGCGAGTGCGAGCGCCGACTTTCCCACGCCGACGTCACCGCCGAGCACGATCAGATCTCCGCGGCGCAGTCCCCCGCCAAGCAGTTTGTCGAGACTCGGGAATCCGGTCGCAATTCCATCGGCGGTGGCGGTTCCATCGGCCACCGCGTCCACGCGCATCATGAGCTGCGAGAGCGGTGAAATGTCGGTGTGCGCGGACGGTGCCATGGGGTCTACGATATCCCGGCTTTGCAAAAGCGGATAGTGACGTTACTCCGCGCGCAGCGACGCGATCGCGCGATCGAGTTCATCGACGCCCGCACTGTCCAGCTGTCGGCGTGCGGCGCTGAGCACGGCCGCGAGTGCCGCGCCGACTTCCAGCGCGTCGGCGGCGACCGTCGCATCGATGAGTCGCATGCATGCCGTGCGAACTGCCGGTGGAATGGCGAGCGATGCAAACCAGCTCCGTGCGCTGTGCGTGCGGTCGGTGTGCGCCCGCTTGTTCAACTCGGCGGCCGCGCACCGCGCGTTCAGGGCGAGACGCGCGGCCATGAGACACGCCAGGGCCACTTCTCGTGTGCCCCCTAACGGTGCCCGTCCGGCCTGCGCAGCGAGTGCAGGAAACGGAAAGTGAATCGGCGCGGGCATGGATTGGTAGCTACCAGGCACCTGCCGGCAATACTACATTGCGCCAGCATGGCGCAACCCCCCAAGTCGGTGTTGTGGATCGACGACGAGGCAGATCTTCTCGAGTCTCATCGCATCTTCCTGCGTGAGAAGGGGTTCGAGGTTGACGCCGCGTCCAACGCCGACGACGCGGTCGAAATGCTGCGCAGGCGCCAGTACGGCATCGTGCTGTTGGACGAGCAGATGCCGGGCAAACGCGGCCTCGACGCCTACCGCGAAATTCGCGAGCTCGACCCGTTCCTGCCCATCGTGATGGTCACCAAGAGCGAGGAAGACGCGACGCTGCGTGAAGCAATCGGCGTCGACGTGCGCGACTACCTCGTCAAGCCGATCAATCCGCGGCAGGTGTTGAGCGTCATCACGCGCGTCCTCGAGGGGCCGCGCATCCGCCAGCAGGCCATTGCGCGATCGTTCGTCGAGCGGTTCCGCGCCATGGAGATGGAGCGCCAGCGCGACTTGCAATGGCGAGACTGGGTGGCGCGCTACGCCGAAATGGTGGAGTGGGACATCGAGCTGGCGCAGGCGCGCGAACAGAGTCTCTACGACTCGCTGCAAGCGCTGTATCCCGATTTGCGCCGCGAATTTGCCGCGTACTTTCGCGACGCGTACCCCAAGTGGCTGCGCGATCTCGAAGGCGACCGTCCGCCGCTCTCGATCGACATCGTGGGCGAGTTTCTGCTGCCGATCCTCGAGCGCTCCCGGGCCACGTTGTTCGTGGTCATCGACTGCCTGCGGCTGGATCAGTGGCGGGTGCTGC
>Ga0207695_10003591_pt1 | contig 21705 bp, 16 predicted proteins | sample KBSC54metaG_FD_184354 | JGI IMG/M metagenome (GOLD analysis project Ga0207695, IMG submission 184354) | Corn rhizosphere microbial communities from Kellogg Biological Station, Michigan, USA - KBS C5-4 metaG (SPAdes) (version 2) | ecosystem: Host-associated > Plants > Roots > Rhizosphere > Soil...
GGTCGCTTTGGGGATCGCGCTGCGGGTGGCGATGGTCGTCGGTACGCATGCGGTGCGGGCGCACGGCGTCACGGTGGTGGCGGCTGCGTTCCTCGGCGATGTCGCGGTGCTGCTGATCGCAGTCGCGCTGTCGGCCGGGGTGCTCGCGGCGCTGGACCGGGATGCGGAGCGGATGCGGACGCGGGTGCGGCGGTCGCTGCACGACACGGTGTTGCAGACCCTTGAGGCGATCGCGCTGACGCTGCCGAACGATGCCGAGAACGCGGCGCGGCGGCTGCGGGAGGTGCGCGCGGTCGCGCACGCCGAGGCGGTCGCTCTGCGGCGGGAGCTGTCGCGGCGGTCGGCGGCGCCGGCGACGCCGGGCGTGGTCGAGGGCCTCGTCGGGCTCGGCGCCGAGCTGGCGCGGGACGGGCTGCGGATGCGGCTGGACGCGGCCGAGGGAGTGAACGGCGTGGACGGCGACGACGGGTTGACGCCCGCACGCCGGGCCGCGATCCTCTCGGCGACGCGGGAGGCGCTTCGCAATGTGCTCAAGCACTCGGGTGTCGCCGAGGCGCTGGTGCGGGTGTGGGACGAGCCCGACGGGCTGACGGTGGTGGTGCGCGACTTCGGGATCGGGTTCGATCCGGCGGCGCATCGGGCGGGCTTCGGGCTGAGCGAGTCGATCGCCGCCCGGATGGCCGAGGTCGGCGGGACCGCGGGCGTGGGGTCCCGGGTGGGGAACGGGACGTCGGTGACGCTGTGGGTGCCGATCGAGGGTGACGAGGCGGGCTGACCTTCCGTAGGGTTTGATCATGGAACCCACGCCGGGGAGGATGCCATCGTGAGCGCCGTCGAGGCTGCGGGAGCCGCCGGGACCGGGGCTGGAGCCGCGCAGGCGGCCGGGAGCGTCGTCGAGCACGAGTTGTCGGAGCCTTGGGAAGGCGTGCTCTGCGAGCCCGAGGGCGGGAGCGAGGTCGGCGTGCTGGTGCTGGCCGGTTCGAGCGGGCGGGTGCTGCGGGAGCGGGCCCGGCTGTTCGCCGAGCAGGGCTTCTCGGCGCTGGCGATCCGGTGGTTCGGCGGTCCGGGGCAGGCTGAGGCGATCTGCGAGCTGCCATTGGAGACGTTCACGGACGCGGTCGGCTTCCTGCGGGATCGGGGCGCACGGCGGGTGGGCATCGTCGGGACGTCCAAGGGCGCGGAGGCCGCGCTGCTGACGGCGGTGCGGGATCCGCGGGTGGACGTGGTGGTCGCGCTTTCGCCGACCGCCCTGGTGTGGGGGGACGTCGGCGCCGGACCGGACGGGAGGCGTCAGCCGTATCGGTCGTCGTGGACGTGGCAGGGGGAGCCGCTGGCGTTCGTGCCGTACGACGACAACTGGTGGGACACGGCGCCGGACCGGCCGCGGGCGATCCGCGGGCTCTACGAACGCAGCGAGAAGACCTTCGCCGACCGCGTCGAAGCCGCCGGGATCCCGGTCGAGCAGGCGCGGGCGGATCTGGTGTTGGTGGCCGGCGGCGAAGACCGCATGTGGCCGTCGGTGGGCTATGCGCTGCGGCTCGCCGAGCAGCGGCGCAGGGCCGGGCGGACGGTGCGGCTGATCAGCCACGGGGACGCCGGGCACCGGGTGCTGTTCCCGGGCGAGCCGGGGCACGCGGCCTCGGAGGAGTTCGATTACGGCGGGAGCGAGGAGAAGGACCGGCTGCTCGGGGAGCAAGCCTGGCCCCGGGTGCTCGCCGCGCTCAGGCCCGATACCGCTCCGGGTCCGGCCTGAACGGCAGGGGGCGGTCCTCGACCACGCGCTTCATGACGATCGTCGAGGTGATCCGCTGCACGCCGGGGAGCGTGGCGAGCTTGGCATCCCGCAGCGCGGCGTAGCCGTCGAGATCGGGAGCGGCGACGCGGATCAGGTAGTCCGGGTCCCCGAACAGGCGCTCGGCATGGCGGACCTCGGGGATGGCGGCGAGCGCCTCCTCGAAGCGGCCGATCGTCGCCGCGTCTTCGCGGTCCATGGTGACGCTGACCAGGACTTCGAATCCGAGACCGAGCACGGCCGGGTCGACGAGCGCGCGGTAGCCCTTGATCGCGCCGCTGCGTTCGAGCTCGCGCAGCCGCCGGTGGCACGGGCCCGCGCTGAGCCGGACCCGCTCGGCGAGCTCGGTGACGGTCAGGCGGCCTTCCTTCTGGAGCTCGGCAAGGATCTGCCGGTCGATCGCGTCCATGAGAACGATTCTTTCACTGTCGGCCGCCTTCGAGCCTGAAGTAGACGGAAACCGTCCCTTGAACTGTCATAGCGTCGCAGCACAGGCAGGCATCGATAGAGAAGAGGCGGACGCGGTGCTGGAGCAGGTTCTCAACGGGCTGCCGGTCGCGGCCGCGGCGTTCGCGGTCCCGCAGTTCCTCCCGCAGCTGGCCGGGGTCCGGCGGACCGGGGACACCAGCGGGGTGTCGTGGTCGTGGGCAGCGCTGACCAGCGTCGACAACGGCGGCTGGATCGTGTACTTCGCCCTGTCGCGGCTGTGGACGGCGCTGGTCCCGGCGATCTGCGCCACCGCGCTGGCCGGCGTGCTGGCGCTGCTGCTCGGCCGCCGCGGCGGCGTGCCATGGCGCGCCGCCGCGATCGTCGCCGCCTGGGCCGCGGTGCTCGTCGCGTCCTGGGTCGCCGCCGGACGCGGCGGGATCGGGACGGCGCTGACGGTCGCGTTCGTCATCCAGGTGACGCCATCGGTCTGGACCGCGTACCGCACGCGCGAACCGAGCGGGATCTCACGCGGGACGTGGTGGCTGATCCTGGCCGAGTTGCTGTGCTGGGGAATCTACGGGCTGCACATGGCCGATCCGCGGCTCGTCGTGCTCGGCTGGACCGGCGTCGTGGCCAGTGTCCTGATGCTGGTGCGGGCTCGGCGCGGTCGACGCGGCAAGCCTCAGCCCCCCACCACCACCGGCTTCTGCGCGTCCGCCTCGTCCAGTGAGGGTCCGGCCGGCAGCATCGCCAGGGCGGTCGCGGGCAGCGTCGCGGGTGTGGCGTTGCCGTAGCCGAGCGCGCCGCGTGCGGTGCCGTCGGTGAGGGGGTACTTCGTGCCGGCGTCGGTGATGAGCCAGACCGGGGCGTTCTGCTGGCTGGCGTTCGGGTTCTGGGCGTTGGCTTCCACGTGGACCGTCGCTATGGCGGCGGTACCCGGGGGGAGGTAGACCTCGTCGGCTACGGCGCCGCCCTGCGGGGCGCTGGTCGGGACGGTGCGGGCACCTGTGGGGAGAGGGTAGGCGATGCTCAGGGCGATCTGGGCCGGGGCGGTGCCGTCGCCGGTCGCGCAGACCACCGTGTTGTCGCCGAGGCCTGAGACCGGGGCGGGGACGCCTGCCGGGTAGCCCTGGGCGTCGTCGCCGGCCGGGAGCAGGGGGACCGCGGTGACGTCGGAGACCTGGAGCTGGCCGCCGGTGTCGGAGTTGGCGGCGGCGTTGGCCGGGTTCGCCTTGACCAGTTCGGCCTCGATCTGCGGGATCGGTTCCAGGCCGTTGGCGCGGACCAGGTAGTTCTGAGTCGTGTTGGACACGGTGTTCTTGACCGTGAGGACCTCGCCGACCTTGCGCTTGACGCCGGCGACGCGCGGGCCGGTGTCGCCGACGTTCGGGACCGTGGTCAGGGCCAGGTCCCGGCCGGAGGGCAGGGTGCTGAGCCAGCTCGCCGCGACCGGGAGGAGCTTGGCCGTCTGGTAGTCGCTCAGGGCGGGCATGACGTCGGTGCCGGCGATCTTGTACTTCAGGCCGCCGGTGATCACGTAGCGCTCCCCCTTCGGGGTCTGCACCAGCAGGGCCCTGCCCTCGGGCAGTGCGATCATGCCGCTGAGCAACGCGGTGTTGTCGCCGGCGTGCGCCAGCAGGAGCGCGGACACCGGGCCGGTCACCTTCGGGATGTCGGAGGTGGCGCGGGAGCAGGCGACGGGGTCGGGGGCGGCGATGACGTTCGCCGGATCCGGGAGCATGTCCGGGGCGTTGGCGATGCCGAGGGTGGCCCCGCGCGGGGTGTTGCGCAGCAACGCCGTGGTGACCGACACGGTCTTGACACCGTTGGCCAGCAGACGGGCCGAGGCCAGGTTCGTCACCGGGTGCAGGACGCCGCCGTTGTCCAGGACGTAGCGGCCGCCGCCGTCGGAGTCCAGGATCACCAGCCCGGTGTGCTGCCAGTCCGGGGGCGGGCTCGGGGCCATCATGCCGGATATGCCGAAGCCGGCGGCCGTCAGCATCGTGGCCACCGTGCCCAGGACCGTGCCCATCACCAGCCGGCGGTGCGGCGAGGTCGGGTGGTTGGGGTCGGAGGTCACCAGGGCGGACACCAGCCGCCGTCGGAGGAACTGGTACGCCTGGATCTGGTCCCGCTCAGTCCACACTTCGCGCGCCCCGGTATTTCTCGTGATCGATAATCGTGCGGCTCGGCGGCGGCCGATTCCCGGCCTTTCGGATGGCGGGAGCGCTGTACGAACCGAAGCCAGTATACGTATGATAAGCGAGCGCCAAAAGCATATGCGGGGACTGGTTCGCGTCGATTTCCGGACGGCGCGCCCGGTGGCGCGGCGAGCGATTTGTCGTCCGTTCCCGCCGGTCGAGAAAATATGGTGTCCGCGATGAGCAGTCACGCCGCGCCGGCGGCCGAGATGCTGGCTCCCCCTGCCCCGATACCGGTCGAGCGCGCGGTGGCCGCCGACACAGCCGTCACCGTCCCGCGCGGCACGGCGGCGCTGGACTGGATCGCTCCCGTGCGCGGCTGGCAGACCGTCGCCTGGGAGGCCGCCGCGCTGGCCGCGGTCGCCGGATACGGCCACTCCGCGACGACCGAGGGCATCGCCTACGCCGGAGCGGGCGCGCTGGTCGGCATGACCTCGGTGCGCTTCCGCGGCCGGCACCTGGCGCAGTGGGCCGACACCCAGGGCCGCTACCGCTACCGCCGGGTGAGCACGCGCCGCAAGGCCGACAAGCCCGCGACCGCCGCCGAACCGCTCGCGAGCCTGCTGCCCGACCTGGGCCTCGGCGAGTACGTCGACCGCGCCGGCAACCGCGTGGGCCTGGCGGCCACCGACGGAGGCTGGGTCTCGGCGGTCCGGCTCCGCTCGAGCGGCGAGCCGCAGATCAACGCCCTGATCGAGGTGCTGCGCGAGGCGTACGCGGCCACCACGATCCCGCTGGCCAGCGCGCAGCTGGTGGTCTGGACGGCGGCCCCGCCGGAGGCCCCGCTCCAGCAGAGCCTGCAGAACGGCGCCCAGCAGGGCCGGCAGCCGGGTCAGGTGCCGCAGAGCCAGCAGCCGCAGCTGTATCTGGCCTCGCCGGACTTGTCGGAGACCATGAGCCTGCGCGCCATGCCGTCGCCCGACCTGGCCGATACCGCGAACCTGGCGACCATGCCGCCGCCGCTGCCGCAGCACTCCATGTCACAGCCCTCCATGTCACAGCCCTCGCCGGACCTGTCCGAGACCATGACCATGCAGGCGCTGACCGGTCTTGCGGGACCTGGCCGGCCGGGCTCCGGAGCGCCGTCCCACAGCCAGCCCCAGCCCCAGAGCCTCACCCCGATGCGCGTGACCTGGCTCGCCCTGCGTTACCGCCCGCGTCAGGCCCCGTACGCCGCGGCCGCCCGTGGCGGCGGCGAGCTGGGCTCGGCGCGCGCCGTGGCCAGCGCGGCCCTGGGCCTGGTGGCCCGCCTGGACGAGGCCGGCTACACCGCCGACGCGCTGAACCAGTCCGAGCTCGGCCAGGAGCTGATGGTCGCGGTGCACGGCGCCGACCCGAGCCCGCCGAACGTCCTGGAGACCTGGCGCGACTGGTCGGCGGGCAGCCTGCGGCAGATCTGCTACGAGCCGCACCGCGCGCTGGACCCGGCCGCGCTGCTCGGCCGCTGGACCCCCGGCGCGGCGTTCACCTGCGCCTCGTACACGCTGAGCCGGACCGCGCGCGGCCGCATCCGTGGCGAGGCCGCGCTGCGCATCGCCGGGGTCGACGCCGAGAGCCTGAAGCCGCCGTTCCCGGCGATCCGGGCCAACGGCCGGCAGCAGGAGTTCGTGCTGCGGACCATGCCGCTGGCCGTCCACGTCTGAGACGGCCCAAGACTTCGGGCCCTGACCAGGACGACGTCCCGGTCAGGGCCCGAATCCGGTGCCCGGGCCGCCCGAATAGGCCCGGCCACCGGTCCCCGTCGATCAGGTCGATACAGATCAGGTCCGATACAGATCAGGTCGAATACAGCTCAAGCCCGATACAGCTCAGGTCCGATCCAGCTCAGTGCTTGATGTGCCCCAGGTGCTCGTACACCCCGAGCGCGACCCCGGCGATCGGCAGCAGTGCCACCACGCTGAGGAACTCCGCGACGTCCATGAACCGGGTCCAGTACGGCGAGTGCCGCCCCTGCCCGGCGTGCCGCGCGTAGACGAAGCAGCTCAGGCCGGCCACCGCCAGCACCGAGACCCCGGCCAGCAGCAGCGACTGCTCGTGCCGGACCACCAGCGACCCGGCGAGCCAGGTCAGCGAGGCCAGGCCGCTGCCGACCAGCACGACCCGCTGCACGGTGTCGGTGTACGCCCGCGAGCGCAGCATCCACACCACGCTCAGCAGGCTGACGAACACCACCGGCCAGGTCCCCGGGGCCCTCAGCGCCGAGACGGCGCCGGCGACCGCCGACAGGCCGAGCGCGGCCAGCAGGCCGGTGAGCATGCGCTGCGCGGTCGTGGTCTGGTCGAGCACGTCCGGGCCGAGCGTGGGCTCCTCGTTCTCGCGGAACGCCGTGATGTCCGAGGGCACCCGGGGCAGCGGCAGCCGGCCCAGGCGCATCGACAGGATCGGCGCCCCGGCCGCCAGCGCGGTGGCGAACACGGCCAGCACGACGCCGGCGTGCGCCGCGGTGACTCCTCCGAACCCCACCACCGCGGCCGTGCCGCCGCCGAGGACCGAGGCCCCGGCCAGCGCGCCGAACCAGGCCGAGTAGTGCTTCACCGTGACGATCGCCGCCGCGCCGTACGCGGCCAGCACGGCCAGCCCGAGGGCCGCCGAGCCGCCGTGCAGCGGCAGCAGCCGGTGCGGCGGCGCGGCCGACAGGCCGGCCGTCACCGCCCCCGGCAGGCCCGCGGCCACGCACGCGATCGCGGCCCGCCGGTCGTGCGCCACCCGGGCCAGCACGCCGCCGGCCGCCAGCAGCGCCAGCAGCGCGCCGCCGAGCGCGGCGGGCGCGGCGACCTTGCCGGACAGCAGGGCGAACAGCAGCAGCGTGGAGCCGGCCAGCGCCACGGCGCCGCCGGCCACGCCGACCCGGTGCGCGGTGCTCGGCCGCCAGGCGCCGTCGGAGCGCTCCGAGGCGCTGGCGATGGCGTCGATGACGTCGTCGAACAGCAGCGGCGCGCCCTGGCGCTCGCGCGGGACCAGGTAGAGCACGTCGCCGTCGCGCAGCCCGGAGGCGGCGACGGTGAGCTCCGGCGGCAGCGGCGTGCCGCCCAGCCGGGTCAGGACCCAGCCGGTGTGGCCGGGGCCGGTGTGCCGCTGCGCGTCCGACAGCCGGACCAGCTCGGGCACCAGCTCGGCGAAGGTGGCCTGGACCGGCAGCGCCACGTCGACCCGCGCCCGGGGGCTGACCACGGTCGCGCGGCGGGCCCAGGTCATGCGGTTGGGCGCGGACGCCTCGCCGGCGGGCGCCGACGAGGCCATCGTCAGCGCGCCGCCGGCGGCGGAGTGACTTCCCGCCACGGTCAGGTCCCCGGCGCGGACTCGGCCGCGTCCATCAGCGGCTTGAACTTGGCGCTGCCGGCCTCGGAGACCCGGCGCAGGCCGTCGTTGACCGCCTCCTTGACCAGCTGGCCGAGCTCGTAGGCGTCGCTGTCGCGGTAGGCCCGCTCGTCGATGTCGACCGCGACCACCTGGCCGTTGCCGCGCACCGTGACCCGGACCTCGTCGTCCCGGCTGGCGCCGACGACCTCCATGACCTCGATCTCGCGCTGAATGCGCTCGATATCCGCCTGCTGGTTGTGGATACGCTCCATGAGCGCATTCACGTTCGTCGAGAAGTCGATGCTTTCCATGGACTATTTACTCGCCCCTCCGCGAAATCCCGTTCGGATATTCTCAGGAAACGCCGGCCGCGATGTGCTCGTGGACCTGGCTGCCATTCGTCGGGTCGACGAGGGTGACATCCGTCTGCGTTCCGACCGGCATTGTCACCGTGGTGCTGACGCCGTCGTAGGTGGTGGTGACGGTGATGTCGCCGGGCGGGGTGGCCGGGGCGGCCGGCGCGCTCGGCGTCGTCGGCGCGGTCGGCATCGGGGTCACCGGGTGGGCCACGACCGGAGTGTCGGAGTTGGCCGGCGGGGTGACCGGCGTCCAGGGACTGGTCTGGCTGTTCTGGCCGCTGGGCGGCATGATCCCGGGGTCCGTCCACTGGCCGGGGTTCGTGTTCTGGCCGTTGGGGGTCTGGACGGTCGGCATCTGCAGGTTCGGCACCTGCACGTTCGGGATCTGGGTGTTCGGGAACTGCCCGGACTGCCCGTTGTTCGTGCTCTGACCCGGGATCGTCGGGCCGTTGCCGACCGGGATCTGGCCCGGGGTGTACGGGACGCCGCCGCCGGCGGGCATGCCGGCCTGCGTGCCGGTGGTCTGGAACTGGGTGCCGATGCCGCTGCTCATCTTCTGCTGGTACTGGCTCAGGGTGTTCGCCGCGTTCGGGTCCTGGCCGGTGCTCGCCACCTGCTGCCCGGTGGTGCTGGCGATCTGCGGCGGGGTCTTGAGCTGGTTGGCCGTGCCGGTGTTCTGCGGGCCGGTGAAGGTGCCCGCCGGCGGCACCGAGTTGCCGTGCGAGCCGGAGCCGACCAGCTTCTCGATGTCGCCGATGATCTTGATGACCTCGGTGACCTCCTGCATCAGCTGGCCGCCGCCGAGCGCGGAGAGCATCGCCTCGATGCCGTTGATGAACGCCCGCAGCGTGGCGCTGACCGCGGTCGACAGCGAGACCGCGGCGGCGTAGGTCCACCAGTTGGAGGCCAGCGCCTGGACCGTCGGGTTCACCGCGTTGACCACCGTGGTGTAGCCGGTCTGCGCGGCCTTGATCAGGGTGCTGGAGGTGGTGAGCAGATCCGAGGAGACCTGGATGACCTTGACGATCTGCTCGAAGGAGTTCAGCGTGTCCGTGAACTTCTTCACCGCCGTCTCCGAGGCGTGGCCGCCCCAGGCCTTCTCCAGCGTCGTGACGGCCGACCGGGCCTGGTTGATCAGCGACAGGAACTGCTCAGCCTGCTTGAGCCGCTGGGCGACGAGCTTCTCGATGCTCTCCGGGGAGCCGGTGGCTATCTGGGCCACGAAGGTGCCGGGGCCGCCGCCCATCGCGGTAGCGTCCATAGCGCTGGAGTTCGGTATCGCAAATACCATGTCGCACCGCCTGCCTGGTGTCGGGGGTGGAAGTCACAAGGGTCGTCGATGATCGAGCTTCAGGCTAGGCCGGGCGGCCGGAGCTGGTGGACGGCAAAAGTACCCACCTGTCCTTAGCCCCCGGCGCCGTAAATTGAGCCCGCACCGGAAGTGACCGAGGATTGCGGGAGTGACCAAGCGGTGATGCCGACGACCCTGACCCCGCCCCGTGCCTCCGACCGCCAGCGGGGGTCGGGCTCGCCGAACGGGGAGATCCAGCTGCAGGCACCCCCGGTCCTGGCCAAGGGCTCGGGCGCGGGGCTCAACCAGCTGATGTTCATGCTGCCGATGATGATCGGCATGGGCGCCATGTCGTTCTACTCTATGGGCGGCAAGGGCGGCGCGATGACGTATGTCTTCGGCGCCCTGTACGGCAGCACCATGATCGGCATGATCCTGATGTCGCTCACCCGGGGCAGCGCGCAGAAGAAGGCCCAGATCAACAACGAGCGCCGGGACTACCACCGCTACCTGGCCGCCCTGCGCAACCAGGTCCGCGACGTGGCGGCGGCGCAGCGCGCGACGCTGGCCATCACCCGCCCGGAGCCGGCCGACCTGTGGCTGCGGGTGGCCCAGGGCCGGGCCTGGGAGCGCCGCCGCACCGACGACGACTTCGGGCACGCCCGGGTCGGCCGCGGCCCGCAGCGCCTGGCCACCCCGCTGCGCGCCCCGCAGACCGCGCCGCTGGAGGACCTGGACCCGGTGTCCTCGGCCTCGCTGCGGCAGTTCATCCGCACCTACATGACGGTCCCGGACCTGCCGGTGGCGCTGTCGCTGAAGGCGTTCGCCTCGGTCTCGGTCAGCGGCGACCGCGACCTGACCGTGCCGTTGGTCCGGGCCCTGATAGCGCAGCTGACCACGTTCCACGCGCCGGAGGACCTGAAGATCGCGCTGTGCCTGTCCGACAACAGCCGGCAGACCTGGGACTGGACCAAGTGGCTGCCGCACGCGCAGGCGCAGCCGGCGAACTCCGACGCGGTCGGGCCGGCCCGGCTGATGGCCGGCGACCTGGGCACGCTGGGCGAGCTGCTGGGCAACGACCTGTCGACCCGGCCGGCCTTCGGCGCCGGACGCTCGGCCGGCCACGACAACCCGCACATCCTGGTCGTCGTCGACGGCGGCCGGACCTTCGGCGACACCACCCTGGCCCCGATCTCCGGGCTGCACGGCGTCACCATCATCGACCTGGCCGGCCCCGAGCCCGCCGCGATCCCGAGGCCGCACCAGGGCCGGCTGCACGTCACCGGCGACCGCATGGGGCTGGTCGTCGGCGAGGGCAAGGACCGGCACCTGGAGTTCCTCGGGCATCCGGACATGCTGGACGCCGCGACCGCCGAGGCGCTGGCCCGGCGGCTGGCCGGGGCGTATCAGGGGGCGCCCACGGCCGCGGCCTCGCCGATGTCGGCCAACTTCGGCCTGCCGGACCTGCTGGGCATCGGCGACCCGGAGGAGCTGGACGTGGCCCGCACCTGGGTGCCGCGCTCGGCCCGGGACCGGCTGCGGATCCCGATCGGCCTGGACCCCGACGGCCGGCCGCTGGAGATGGACCTGAAGGAGGCGGCCGAGGACGGGATGGGGCCGCACGGCCTGGTGATCGGCGCGACGGGCTCGGGCAAGAGCGAGCTGCTGCGCACCCTGGTGGCCGGCCTGGTGGCCACGCACTCCTCCGAGACGCTGAACCTGGCGCTGGTGGACTTCAAGGGCGGCGCGACGTTCGCCGGCATGGCCGGGCTGCCGCACGTGTGCGCGGTCATCACCAACCTGTCCGAGGAGCTGACCCTGGTCGACCGCATGGCCGACGCCATCAACGGCGAGGTGCTGCGGCGCCAGGAACTGCTGCGGGAGAAGGGCAACTACGCCTCGGTCCGCGACTACGAGCGGGCCCGCGAGCGCGGCGCGGACCTGGAGCCGCTGCCGGCGCTGCTGGTCATCATCGACGAGTTCAGCGAGCTGCTGTCCAACCGGCCCGAGCTCATCGACCTGTTCGTGATGATCGGCCGCCTGGGCCGGTCCCTGGCGATCCACCTGCTGCTGGCGTCGCAGCGTCTTGAGGAGGGGCGGCTGCGTGGACTGGACGCGCACTTGTCGTACCGGGTCGGTCTGCGCACGTTCTCGGCGGCCGAGAGCCGCGCGGTGCTCGGCGTGCCCGACGCGTACCACCTTCCGTCGGTCCCGGGGTCGGCGTATCTGAAGACGGACACCGAGACGCTGCTGCGGTTCAAGGCGGCCTACGTCTCCGGGCCGATGCCGGCGCGCCGGCAGGGCTCCGCCGCCGGCGGGCATCGCAGGATCCTGCCGTTCACCCTGGAGCGGGTCGTCGACCACTCCGCCCCGCCGCCCACCGCCGAGCCGGACCCGGCCGAGCTGCTGACCCCGGCCGCCGAGGGGGTCAGCATCATGGACGCGATGGTGGCCCGCCTGATCGGCAAGGGCCCGGCGGCGCACCAGATCTGGCTGCCGCCGCTGGACGAGCCGGTGTCCCTGGACGCGATCCTGACGAATCTGGGCCCTGATCCGGCGCGCGGGCTGTGCCCGGTCGGCTGGGCGGGCCTGGGCCGGCTGACGGTGCCGCTGGCCCTGGTGGACAAGCCCTTCGAGCAGCGCCGCGACCTGCTGTGGGTGGACCTGTCGGGCTCGGCGGGCCACGCGATGGTGATCGGCGGTCCGCAGAGCGGCAAGAGCACGATGGTCCGGACCCTGATCAGCTCCCTGGCGCTGACCCACACGCCGGAGGAGGTCCAGTTCTTCATCCTGGACACCGGCGGCGGCGCGCTGTCCTCGATCAGCGGCCTGCCGCACGTCGGCGGGTACGCGACCCGGCGCGACGGGGAGCGCGTGCGCCGCATCGTCGGCGAGCTGACCGCGCTGCTGGCCGAGCGCGAGCAGCTGTTCGCGCAGCACGCGGTGGACTCCGCGGCGGCGTTCCGCTCGCGGCGCGCCGAGCTGGCCCCCTTCGCCAAGGACGGCCGCGCCTTCGGCGACGTCTTCCTGGTCATCGACGACTGGACCACGCTGCGCGCGGACTACGAGGCGCTGGAGGACCCGATCACCGCACTGGCGCAGCGCGGACTGGGCTTCGGCATCCACGTGGTGATCACCACCAACCGCGCGATGACCGTCCGGCCGGCGATGCGCGACATCATCGGCACCCGCCTGGAGCTGCGCCTGGGCGATCCGGGCGAGTCGCTGGTGGACCGCCGGGCCGCGGGCAACGTCCCGGCCGGCCGGCCCGGGCGCGGCCTGACCCCGGACAAGCTGCACTTCCTGGCCGCGCTGCCGCGCATCGACGGCGGCACGTCGGCCGAGACCGTCGGCGCCGGCACCGCGGACCTGGTCGCGCGGATCAGCCAGGCCTGGCCCGGAGCACGCTCGCCCCAGGTAAGGATGCTGCCGGCGGAGGTCTCGCCGGAAGAGGTCAGGGCCCTGCTTCCGACGCCGCGCCCGAACCCGCGCGCGGTGCCGTTCGGCCTGTCCGAGGCCGACCTGCAGCCGGTGTACGCGGACTTCGACGCCGACCCGCACTTCATCGCCTTCGGCGACGTGGAGAGCGGCAAGAGCGGCCTGCTGCGCACCATCGCCGCGGGCATCATGGCCGACTACACCCCGGAGCAGGCCGCGATCGCGGTCATCGACTACCGGCGCGGGATGCTGGACGCCGTCACCGGCGACCACCTGCTCGGCTACGCCGCCGCGGAGCCGGCGTGCATCGACCTGATCGGCGACTGCGCCGAGGCGATGCGCCGCCGGCTGCCGGGCCCGGAGGTCACCCCGGAGCAGCTGCGCGAGCGCTCCTGGTGGAAGGGCCCGCACCTGTTCGTGCTCGTCGACGACTACGAGATGGTCGCCATCCCGGGCCGCAACCCGCTGCTGCCGCTGCTGGAGTACCTGGCCCAGGCCAGGGACATCGGGCTGCACCTGGTGGTCGCGCGCGGCGCCGGCGGCGCCGGACGCGGGCTGTTCGAGCCGGTGCTGCAGCGCCTGAGGGAGCTCGGCTCGCCGGGTCTGGTGATGTCCGGGAGCAAGGACGAGGGGCCGCTGCTGGGGAACGTGAAGGCCGGTCCGCAGCCTCCCGGGCGGGGCGTCCTGGTGCACCGGCGGTCGCAGCCGGGGCAGGCTCAGGTGGCGTGGACGCCGCCGGCGAACTGAGCGGAAGAGACTGAACAGAAGGCAGCTGAGAGGCGTGATTCCGTTGACGCATAAGGGGTCTGACGGAGCCGTGTCGTTCACGTGGGTACTTGTGCCGTCGCCCAAACCGGCAGTTGTGCCGTGTGGTGGTAGTGCACAGATTCCCTAGCGTATCGGTTATCGGCCGGAGAACCTGCTCCGGCCACCCCCAACCACGGGTTCCCAGACAGAAGGAGGTGGCCCTCGTGGCCGGTCCCGGTTTCTTGAGCGACGCCGCTGCGATGACGCAGGCGATCCAGGGCTTCACGGAGTGCGCCGCTAACGCGAAGAAGACCATGTCCGACCTGGAGAACGACCTGACCTCGACCCTGGCGCAGTACCAGGGCAGCCAGGCCATCGCCTTCTGGAACCTGCACACCGAGCTGCAGGAGCAGATGACGGTCGCCTCGCGCGAGATCGACGTCATGTCGGACCTGGTGAACAAGAGCTTCCAGAACTACGGCGCCGGCGACCAGCAGGTGTCCGACACCCTGCGCCAGGTCGCGAGCAGCGCCGGCGCGAGCAACAGCGTCCTGTCGCGCCTCGGCGGCGTCTGATCTTCCACCACCGCACCGACTTCCAAGAAGGGATCTAGGCCATGACCGCCGACCAGATCAGCGTCAACTTCGGCGCCCTGCAGTCCAGCGCCGGCTCGCTGTCCGCCAAGGCCGCCGCGCTCACCTCGTACCTGGAGGAGCTGCTCCGCACGCTCCAGCCGATGAAGCAGACCTGGGTGGAGTCCGGCTCGTCCGCCGGTATCGCGGCCGACCAGGCCGAGACCAAGCTGCGGGCGGCGACGAACGACATCATCGCCACCATCAACCAGTTCTCGGCCAAGGTCAACGAGGCTCACGACCTGCAGTACGCGCTGGAGAACCAGAACGCGAACTACTTCGCCTGACCGGACCGCCGTCGGGCACGGCGCACCCCCCCAACCCCGGCGGGACTCCCCCTCCCGCTCGGCCGTGCCCGCGGCACCGGTCGCCGCATCCGGCGGCCGGTGGCGTCTTGTCGGCCCCCACCAGCCCCGACCTTTCATCCACCAGGAGCTGTGAGCGATGTCCGAGCCCTCGCCCGAACAGTCCTTTTTCTCCATCCACCTGAAGTCGCTGACTGATTTCGCCGACGAGTTCACGACGCAGATCCAGAGCCTTCAGGCCCCGATGGACCACCTCGCCACCATGTCCGGGACCGCGCCGCAATACGGCGCCTTCCACGAGGCCTGGAGTCTGGGCGCCGGCGAACAGGCCGCCGTCGAGGAGATGTTCAGCCTGCTCGGGCAGGTCAAGACGGCGATCGCGTTCGCCGGCGACGTCACGGGGACGGTGGCCGACGGCTACCGCAACGCCGACGAGAACATCGCCTACGGCCTCGGCGGGCCGCCGACCGGTTACGGCGGCAACCCGGTGTCCGGACCCTGGTCCCATGGCAACCTGGACGCCGGCCCGCGCCACGACGGCCACCACTACGACCCCTACCAGAACGACCAGGGGAACCAGAACGGCCAGGGGCACGACACCCCGGTGAGCAACCCGGCTCCCGGTCCCGGGGTCCCGAACCAGAACACCAGCGGTCCCTTCGCCGGCACGCCGTTCACGGCGGTACCGGTCGCCGGCGCGCTGCTGGGCGGTGCGCTGCTGGCCGGGGCCGCGAAGTCCAAGTCCAACCAGTCGCACGGGAACACCTCGGTGAACGTCTCCGTCGAGGTCGACGGAGCCCCGGGCCAGAGCGGCGCGCTGCCGCTGTGGACCCCGCCGCCGGACCCGAGCGCCTCCGGTGTGATCCCGGCGGCCCCCGCGCCGACCGCCCCCGTCTTCCCCGGCCAGGACGCCCCCTGGACCGCCACTTCTGCGCAGGGAGGAACGCGGCCGTGACCACGTCTCCACCGTCCGCCGGCGTCACCGACTTCTCGCAGTACACGCTGGCGCAGCTGACCCAGATGCTCTACGAGAGCGACCCGGCGACCGGCACCACCACGGCCCAGACCTGGGACGCGACCGGCAAGCTGCTGCACGAGCAGGCCTCGAACCTGGAGAGCCGGCTGCGCACCTTCGACGGCGAGTGGCAGGGCACGGCCTCCGACGAGTACAAGCGCATGGTCACCGACCTGGTCGGCGGCCTGCGCAAGGTCGCCGACACCTCGTTCCAGATGCGCGACCTGACCTATGACGCCGTCGACTCGCTGATCGCCGCCCGCGCCGCGATGCCGGCGGCGGTGGACGTCCCGGTGGTGCCGCCGGCCACGCTGGCGCTGGCCACCACGCCGCTGCCGATCGACGCCACCACCTCCCCGGCGGCGGCCGCCCAGATGCAGGCCGACCAGGCCAGGGCGGTCTCGGCGGTGCAGGCCCAGCAGGCGGCGATCAGCGCCGCGAACTCCGCGCACGCCCAGGCCGTGGCGGTGATGCGGACCCTGGCCGACAGCTACGTCGTGGCGCAGGACCGCTTCCCCCCGACGCCCGGCGGCACCACGCCGACGCTGAACGGCACCGGTCCCGGCACGGGGGTCACCACGACCACCGCACCGCTGGTGACGAGCACCAACGGCATGCCGATCCTGCTGTCCGACCCGAACCAGAACCCGAACCAGACACCCGGCGGGCCGACCATCCCCGGTCAGCAGGACCAGGCCTCCAGTTCGCTGTTCGGCGACATGTTCACGGTCGGCCTGGCGGCGGCCGCGGCGGCCGCCGGCGGCAAGTTCGCGGGCGGCTTCGGCCTCACCGGCGGGCAGACGGGCACCGGCCTGACCGGGACCGGCGGCCTGACCGGGACCGGCGGCCTGACCGGGGCCAACGGCGCGAACGGCACCACCGCGATCACCGGGAAGCTGACCCCCGTGGCGAACCCGAACGGCTCGAAGGACGGCAAGGACAAGGCCGCCACGGCCGACGCCGCGGGCGTGCTCGGCTCGAAGTACCTGGCCGGCAAGCTCGGCGCCAAGTTCGGCGGCGGTGGCGGCTCGATCGGCGGGGTCGGCGGCCTCGGCGGGCTCAACGCGGACCCCTCCGGGGTCAAGGCCGCGGCCGACGCCGCGAACAGCCTCACCGCCGCGGAGACCGCGGCGGCGGCCAACGACTTCGCCGGAGGCGCGCTCGGCGCCGGCGGCGCGGCGGCGGCCGCAGCCGGCCGGGGCGGGATGATGCCGATGATGCCGATGTCCGGCATGGCCGGCGCCGGCATGGGCGGCGACGCCAACCGGCGCATCCCGGCGTGGCTGGTCGAGACCGAGGACGTCTGGGGCGCCAGCGCCCCGGTCTCCCCGGGCGTCATCGGCGGCGATCTGTAGTTCCCGCGGGTCTGCGGCGCCTCCAGACGCCGCAGACTCCGCCCCGTCCGGACCCCCGGCACCCCTTTTTGTCCCAGCGCTTCTGTGTTCCAGCGTCCTTGAGAGGGAGCGATCATGGCACCCCAGATCGGGAGCAGCACGCTCCCCCCGTACACCGTCACCGCCTCGGGCGTGACCTCGGCCCTGGCCCAGTTCCAGTCCGTGACCGGCGGCTCCCACTCGACGCTGAGCGAGGTCGAGACGCTGATCCTGGACATCATGAGCTTCGCCGGCATCGGCTCGGCCGTGGGCAGCGCCAACAACAGCCTGCACAGCCAGCTGGTCGGCAGCCTGGGCAAGGTCGTCAGCTTCGTGGAGACCCTCGCCGGAGCGATCGGCACGGTGCTGAAGGACTACGAGGCGCTGGACCAGAAGACCGCCGACAGCTACAAGAGCCTGTCGCTCAACGGCGCCACGACCACCACCGCCCAGGCCACCACACCGCAGACCCCCGCGACCCCGGCCCAGGTCCCGACGCCCACCCCGCGCCCGGCCGCGGCCAACACGGCGGCGAACACCACCGCGCACCGCCTCCCCGACAGCTTCGTCAGGAACCTGATGCGCTCCGAGGGCGCCAGCGGCAACCAGGGCGGCGTCCCCGAGGTCTACGGCTTCCGGCAGAGCATGCACAACGGCTACGACCAGATCATGGCCGCCCGCAACCAGTACGGCCAGGGCAGCCCGCAGGAGCAGGCGGTCGTCGCGGACCTGCTCAACCAGCACGCGGACCAGGCCGGCGCCCAGGACTTCACCGACCCCGGCATCCGCGCCGCCATCGCCTCCAGCGCCCACATGCGCGGCATAGGCGGCACCCGCGCGATCCTGAACTCGATGGCCACCGGCGACGACCCGACCCGCACCGCGAACTCGGTCTCGGCGGACAACATGGCCACCCTGCAGGGGATGACCCCGGACCAGTTCCAGCAGTCGTTCCACGACGCCCGCATCGACTACGACCAGACGATCTACGGCAACACCCACACGACCGTCCACGGCCAGCGCATGACCTTCTGGGACGCCTACGGCCACGGTCTGACCACCCGCTACGACCGCGAGATGAACCAGTTCGAGGGATACTCGCAGGCTGCGCAGGGCGGCGGGCAATAAGGGGGCTGACGCCCCTGCCCCGCGCGCAGGCGGCACGGCGCGGGTATCGCCGAGGTCGCCGACGGTGGTGGCCGGTCCGGGGGTTCGGACCGGCCATTACCGTTTTCGGGGGCGCTCGCTGCGCCGGAGGCCCTGCTCTTGACTTTCGGTGCCCCTAAACGCTGCCGCCGGCCGCCCGCATGACGTGTGCGCGGTGACTCGGACCGGTGCGCGGTCTTGCTTACGAAAACCGCCGGCCGCCAGCGCAACCCAACTCGCTCAACCGAACTGCGCCACCCGCGAGGCCATCGAACCGTGCGCGGAGCCGTAAAAAGCTCTTAAAACGACAGCCTCGCGCGACCGGCCACCCTCACCCAGCCCCAACCGACTCCCGCTCCGAACCCGCCCCGGTCCCCGCCACCGAAGCCGCTGCCACACCACCCGCAGCCCCCACCCCGCTCCCACGCACCCCGGGCAACATCAACCCCGCCACCCCACCAACCACCGCGATCCCAGCAGCGACCTCCATAGCGGCAGTGAACCCATCACCAAAGCTCTCCACACTCCGATAGCTCCCAGCAGCCGCGAACACCGCAACCGACAGCGCCGTCCCGAACAGCGCCCCGAACTGACGCAGCATGCTGAACACCCCCGACGCCTGCCCGATCTGCTGCGGCTGCACCGCACTCACCACAGCCTTCTGCGCCGGCGGAATCGCCGTGGACACCCCGGCCCCGCTGACGATCAGCCCCGGCACCATCGCCGCGTACCCGGTGTGGTGCCCGGCCGTCAGAGCGATGCCGACCACGCCGAGCGCCAGCAGGAACAACCCTCCGGCGACAAGCCGCCGCTCCCCGAACCGGTCGGCGAGCCGGCCCGACAGCGGCCCGAAGACCAGCAGCGTCGCCGTGAAGGGCATCATCCGCAGCCCCGCGCCGAACGGGCCGTAGTGCAGGACGGTCTGGTAGTACTGCGCCAGGAAGTACAGCTGCGCGTACATGGCGGCCGTCATGGTGAAGCTCGCGACGTTGCCCGCCGAGAACGCGCGCTGCGTGAAGAAGCGCATCGGCACCATCGGCGCCGGGGCCCGCAGTTCCCAGAGCACGAAGGCGACCGTCAGCACGGCTCCGGCCGCCAGCGCCCCGAGCGTCTCCGCCGACAGCCAGCCCGCGTCGTTGCCCCGGACCAGCGCCCACACCAGGCCCAGCACGCCTCCGGTGGTCAGCACGACGCCGACCAGGTCCAGGCGCGCCCGCGGCCCGTGCGGCTGTATCGGACTGGGGTAGGTCTCCGTCATCTTCACCACCACGCCGACGATGACCAGCACGCCGACCGGCACGTTGACCCAGAACAACCACTGCCAGGCCAGCCCCTGGGCCACCACGCCGCCGACGAACGGCCCGCCGGCCGTGGCCAAGCCGATGATGCCGGCCGAGACGCCCATCGCCCGCCCCCGCTCCCGCGGCGGGAACGCCGCGCCGAGCTGCGCGATGGCCAGCGGCATGATGACCGCGGCGCCGACGCCCTGCACGGCGCGCGCCGTGATCAGCTCGGCGACGGTCGAGGACAGACCGCACGCCGCCGAGGCGGCCGTGAACAGCGTCAGGCCGGCGAGGAACACCCGGCGGCGGCCGAAGCGGTCGCCCAGCGCCGAGCCGGTGAGCATGAGCACGGCGAAGGTGAGGATGTAGGCGCTGACGGTCCACTCCAGCGACTCCACCGAGGCGTGCAGCGACTTGCGGATGGTGGTCAGCGCGGTGGTGACGATGGTGCCGTCCAGCGCGATCATGAACGCGGCCAGGGAGGTCAGGGTCAGGACCCAGCGCTGCGCCGCGGTCATCGGCGTCTCGCGGTCTGTATCCGATGGGGTACTCATGCTGATTCTGACCCGCCGGCCCGCCCGAACTGGGCGCCGAACCAGCGCCCACTTTCGGCGTCGGGCCAAGTCAGTACCGCTGAGGGCACGTTCGTGCCAACCTTGAGGCGCCGGGAGTGTGCGGGATGACCATCGTGACGAACCAACCGACGGCGGGGAGCGAGATGCGGGTCGAGGACGACTTCGTCCGGCTGGCCGATCCGTTCCGGCCGGAGATCCTGGCCCACTGCTACCGCATGCTCGGCTCCATCCACGACGCCGAGGACCTGGTGCAGGAGACGTACCTGCGGGCCTGGCGGTCGTACGGCGGCTTCGAGGAACGCTCCTCGCTGCGGACCTGGCTGTACCGGATCGCCACCAACGCGTGCCTGACGGCGCTGGAGCACCGGGCCCGGCGGCCTCTGCCGGCCGGCATCGGAGCGCCGCACACGGAACCCGAGGGCGACCTGAGCGCGATCCCGCCGGAGATCACGTGGCTGCAGCCGTTCCCCGACGTGCTGCTGTCGCCGGGGATCTCCGGCGTGGACGGCGCCGATCCGGCCTCGGTCGTCGCCGCCCGCTCCGGCCTGCGGCTGGCGCTGGTCGCGGCGCTGCAGTACCTGCCGCCTCGGCAGCGTGCGGTGCTGATCCTGCGCGATGTGCTCGGCTGGCGCGCGGCGGAGGTCGCGACGCTGCTGGAGCTGACCGTGTCGGCGGTGAACAGCCTGCTCAAGCGGGCCCGCGCGCGGCTGGCGGACGTCGCCCCGGACGTCGAGGAGGTCGCGGAGCCGACGGAGGCGGAGCAGCGCGAGATCCTGGACCGCTGGGCCACGGCGTTCGTCGAGGCCGACGTCGACACGCTGATGGAGCTGCTGACCGACGACGCGGTCTATGAGATGCCGCCGCAGCCTATGTGGTTCCAGAGCGCGCCGATCCTGCGCCGGCTGCTGGCCTTCCGCTTGAACAAGCACGGCAAGCACCGCCGGATGTTCCCGCTCACGGCCAACGGCCAGCCCGCCTTCGCGATCTACTCCGGCGACGACGACCGGCGGCTGGCCGCGGAGTCGGTGCAGGTGCTGACGATGCGCGGCGGCAGGATCGCGCGTGTGACGACGTTCCGGACGCCGGCGCTGGTCGCGGTGGCGGGGTTCCCGATGGCGCTGGAGATCGAGGGCTGATGCTGCCGCGGGTCGGGTCCACGGCTGCTACTCCTGAGGATCGAGGACTGATGCTCCTGAGGATCGAGGGCTGATGCTGCTGAAACTGACCGGCTCCAGCGGCGCGGGCAAGACCACGCTCTCGTTCGCCGTGGCCGACCGGCTGCCCGGCGCGGTGGTGCACGAGTTCGACGAGGTCGGCGTCCCGGACCCGCCGATCCCCCCGGACTGGCGCAACCGGATGACCGAGCACTGGGTCCGGCGCGCGCTGGAGTACCAGGAGCAGGGCGTCGACTTGGTGCTGTCGGGGAACTCGCCGCTCGGCGAGGTCCTGGCGGCCCCGTCGGCGACGCTGCTGGACGGGATCGCGGTGTGCCTGATCGACGTGGCGGATCAAGACCGCCGCGAGCGCCTCGCGGGGCGCGACGGAGGACGCTGGGGCGAGGAGGCGCTGGACGCCTTCTGCGGCTGGGCGGCCTGGCACCGGGGGCACGCGCGCGATCCGCGATACCAGCCGGACGTCATCGTCGGCGGCGGCTGGCCGGAGATGGCGTGGGATCGGTGGACGAGCTGGGCGTCGGACGATCCGCGCTGGCAGAGCCCGGTGATCGATACGACCGGCCGGACGCTGGCTGACTCTGCGGCGCTGGTCGAGCGGTGGGCGGTGGAGCAGCGGGCAGCGCATCGGGAGGGGCGGCTCGCGC
>Ga0207695_10003592_pt1 | contig 21705 bp, 13 predicted proteins | sample KBSC54metaG_FD_184354 | JGI IMG/M metagenome (GOLD analysis project Ga0207695, IMG submission 184354) | Corn rhizosphere microbial communities from Kellogg Biological Station, Michigan, USA - KBS C5-4 metaG (SPAdes) (version 2) | ecosystem: Host-associated > Plants > Roots > Rhizosphere > Soil...
CGGCGTACAGATCACCGTCGCCAAGATGAACCCGGCCATCCTCCCCGTCCTGGGCTACTCCCTCGAGACCGGCAACAACCTCCCCCAGATCGATATCAAACAACTCGCGCTCTATACCGTCAAACCGTTTCTCTCCCAGGTACAGGGGGTATCCGAGGTCCGTATCATCGGCGGCAAACAAAAAGAATACTGGCTCACCCTCGACATGCAAAAAATGAGCACCCTCGGCATCACCCCCGACATGCTCACCAATACCCTCGCCCAGACCAACTTCATCCGCAGCAACGGCTACCTCTCCGACTATCACCTGCTATACCTCACCGTCACCGACGCGACGGTAAAAACCCTCGACCAGCTGAAAGACCTCATCGTCAGCAACAACGGCAAACGCATCGTCCACCTGCAGGAGATAGCCAACGTCTCCATACAGGAAGCCGTTGAATACACCCGGATCAACGCCAACGGAAAGGAGAACCTTTTAATCGCCGTCATCAAACAACCCAGCACCAACCTCATCGACCTCTCCACCCAGATGGAGCAGAAGATCGCCGACCTGCAAAAGATACTCCCCAAAGGCATCCGGCTCAAACCATACTACGTCCAGGCCGACTTCGTCAACGACTCGGTAAAAAGCGTCACCGACAGCCTCTGGATCGGGCTCGGCCTGGCCATCCTCGTCGCCATCGTCTTCCTCCGAAGCCTCAAAGCCAGCGCCACGATCCTCATCACCATACCCATCACCATCGCCCTGACGCTCATCGCCGTCTATGCCATCGGCTATACGTTCAATATCATGACCCTCGGCGCCATCGCCGCATCCATCGGCCTCATCATCGACGACGCCATCGTCGTGGTCGAACAGATACAACGAACACACGAAGAACACCCCGAGGAATCTTCGCGGCTACTCGTGCAGAAAGCCGTCCGCTATCTCCTGCCCGCCATGGTCGGTTCCTCCCTGAGCACCATCGTCATCTTCATCCCCTTCGAGCTGATGAGCGGCGTAGCCGGCGCCTACTTCAAGGTCCTGACCAACACCATGATCATCACCCTGGTCTGCTCCTTCATCGTGACCTGGATCGGCCTGCCCGTCATCTACCTCCTGCTGAGCTCCAACAAACCCGCCCGCAGGGCGCCGAAAGCCCACGACGTCAAACAACAAAAATGGGTCGGCTTCTTCATCCATAAACCGTACTTCAGCATCGCCATCATCATCGGACTCGCGGCAGCCATCTACCTCATCCTCCCCAAACTCGAGACCGGCTTCCTCCCCGAAATGGACGAAGGCAGCATCGTCCTCGACTATACCTCACCGCCCGGAACTTCCCTCCAGGAGACCGACCGGATGCTGCAACAGGTGGAACGACTCATCACGGCAACCCCCGAGGTCGCCAGCTATTCCCGCCGCACCGGTACCCAGATGGGCTTCTTCATCACCGAACCCAACACGGGCGACTACCTCATCAACCTGAAAAAGTCTAGGACCCGCAGCACCGACGACGTCATCGCCGACCTCCGCAAACAGATCGAATCCTCACAACCCGCCCTGCGCGTCGACTTCGGCCAGGTCATCGGCGACATGCTCGGCGACCTCATGACGTCGGTACAACCCGTGCAAATAAAAATATTCGGCAACGACGTAAAAACCCTGCAACAACTCTCCACACAAGTCGCCGAAACCATCAAAAAAGTAGACGGTACCGCCGACGTATTCGACGGCATCGTCATTGCCGGCCCCTCGGTCAGCGTCGACCCCGACTACAACCGCCTCGCCCAGTTCGGTCTCACCCCCTCCGGCCTCCAGACCCAGCTGCAAACCCGGCTGGAAGGAAATATCGTGGGATCCATCCCGGAAAGAGAACAGCTCACCAACATCCGCATGGTCTATCCCAACAGCCGCATCGCATCCGTCAGCGACATCCGGAACCTCGATATCTTCCTCCCCTCCGGCAAACTCAAACCCATCACCCAGCTGGCGGACATAAAGGTCAACCCCGGCGACGCCGAGATCAATCGGGAGAACCTCCAGTCCATGGGCGAGGTCACCGCCCGCCTCGAGAACCGCGACCTCGGCAGCACCATGAAGGACATCCAGCAAACCATCGGAAAAAACATCGTCCTGCCCCAGGGCTATCATATCGAATACGGCGGCTCCTACGCCGAACAGCAGCAGTCCTTCAAAGAACTGCTGACCATCCTTATCACCGCCAGCCTGCTGGTATTCTCGGTCATCCTCTTCCTGTTCCGCGACCTGAGAGTCGCCCTGCTCATCATCGTCCTCGCCGTCCTCGGCATCTCCGGCAGCTACCTCGCCCTCTACCTCACCCAGACACCCCTCAACGTAGGCAGCTACACCGGCCTCATCATGATTGTCGGCATCATCGGCGAGAACGCCATCTTCACCTTCCTCCAGTTCCGCGAATCCCTGCAAACTAAAAGCATCGACGACTCCATCGTCTACTCGATATCGACCCGCCTCCGGCCCAAGCTCATGACGGCCCTCGGCGCCATCATCGCCCTCATGCCCCTCGCCCTCGGCATCGGCACCGGCGCCCAACTCCACCAACCCCTGGCCATCGCCGTCATCGGCGGCTTCGTCGCCGCCCTCCCCATCCTCCTCATCGTCCTCCCCTCGATGCTGCGGATACTCTACCGGACAAAAAAAGCGTCCGCATAATGCGGACGCCCCATCAATAGTCTTCCGGATGCTCTACTGCTGCTTATACACAAACACCGTGAACGTCCCCGGCACAGCCGTCCTCGTCCCCGGCTGGAACTCAGGAGCGCTGAAATAAAGCTTCTTCGTCTTCCTGTCAAAAGCCATCGTCTTCGCACGCGGCGCCGTAGCGATAGTCTGCACAACAGAATACTTATCGGCCGACTCCTGGCGGATAACCGTAGCCGTTGCATCCCCATTCGACGCAAAGATCAACTTGTCAGCCGCATCATAGATCACCGCATCCACACCCCCGCCGATCGGTAAAGTCGTGATCACCTTTCCGCTCACGGCATCCACCACACTCATGCCCCTGTTTGCGCGACATACCGTGAACAACCGCTGGTTAGCCGCATCATACGCAATCCCCGTCGGCTGACCGCAAGGCGCAAGCGGCCAGGTCGCCTTTATCGTCAGATCCTTCGTATCGATCACCTTCAGGACATTCATATCCTCGATATTATTATAGAGCAAACCCTTCCCGTCAGGAACGGCAAACTCCGGTCCACCGCCCAGATCGATCGTTTTCACCAACTCCAGCGAATGAATATCTATCACACAGGTGCTCTTGCTGTCCCCGTTAAATACAAAAACCTTTTTAGAAGAAGGATCGTAAATGATCCCATCCTCATCCGAAGCAGGCAGCCTGATCGTCTTAATTACCTTCAAAGTCCCCAGATCCACCACAACCACCGCATTCCCCTTCCCATCGCTGATAAAACCCTTGTTCACCTCGTTGACGATCGCAATCCCATGCACCCCCTTCATCCCATCGATGACGGCGACCGGCTTCTCCGTCGCCAGATCGACAACATTAAAAGCCGTACCATGCGACACAAACAAATGATTGTTCACTTCATCGATAGCCAGATAGTCATACCCGCCATCACCCGGCACGGCTATCTTCTTGTCTAAAACATACTGCTGTGCCCTTACAGGCTGCGAGGCGACGATAAGTGCTATCAACCCCGGTAATACAAACTTCATGGTATTTATTTTAGGCGCCTAAGATGCGAACAAATACTGAGCTAATTCTGGATACACAAAAACTTTACATTGCATACCGGTTCTCTACAGAATTACATCGTACCATTGAAATAGCAAAAACACACTACCATGAAAAAACATCTCTTGCCCTTCCTCATTGGCCTCGGCCTCATCACAACCACCGCCATGGCTCAAAAAGTAAACAGCGCCGACGTCCCCGCCTCCGTAAAAGAAGCCCTCACAAAAAAATACCCCACCGCCGCCGGCGTCATCTGGGAAAAAGAAAAAGGCAACTTCGAAGCCAACTGGGGCGGAAATTCCAATGAAGACAACTCCGTTACCTTCACCCCCGCCGGCAGCTTCGTCGAACAGGTCGTTGCTATACCCGTAAACACCCTTCCTCCCGGCGTCGCAGGCTATGTAAAGGCACACTATCCCGGCGCGAAGATCACCGAAGCCGGTAAGGTCACAGACGCCCAGGGGAAAACCTCTTATGAGGCCGAAGTAAAAGGAATAGACCTCGTCTTCAATGAAAAAGGAGAATTTCTGAAAATAGACTAAACCCCCTAAAACCCAGCAGTCCACCCAGCCGCCCACCCGGGCGGCTTTTTCATTATACAACCCCATTCTGAGCCAATCCTGGAGCGATTCTGTAAGTCGCGTTAAATAACAATTAGCGAATGTTTACCAAATCGCTAAATACTTCCCCGACGCATCATCCCATCATTTTTTTCCCAACTTTTGCCACCTCAATTAACTACCTATGCTCTCCAAAGCTAACCGGACAAGGCTCTCACTAAGCCTGTTCCTCCTTTTATTCTCATTCATAACTCAGGCCCAGACCCTCCGCGGAGTGGTCCTCGACGCCAAAACAGGCGAACCCATGAGCGGCGCCACCGTCCTGATCAAACCCAACAACATCCGCCAGTTCGTCCGGCTCGACGGCTACTTCACATTCAAAAACCTCCCGGCCGGTGAGTACGAAATGGAAATTACTTTCGCCAACTACAAAAAACACGCTGAACACATCAGCATGGAGAAATTGCAACAACCGCTCCGTATCATCCTCGAGCCATCCATCGTCGAACTCTCCACCGTCACCATCTCCGGCGGCAGCGAAACCGATCACACCACCCGCAGCCTCGAAAAACACTCCAACCAACTCGTCAATATCGTCTCGGCCAGAAGCATGCAGCTCCTTCCCGACATCACCGTCGCCAATGTCCTCCAGCGCGTCAGCGGCGTGACCATCGAACGCAACAACGCCGGCGAAGGCCGCTACCCCATCATCCGCGGCATGGAGAAAAGATACATCAACACCCTCGTCAACGGCATAAAGATCCCCAGCCCCGACGACAAGAGCCGATTCATCCCCCTCGATCTCTTCCCCTCCGAACTGCTGGAAAGACTCGAGGTCAGCAAAAGCCTGACCCCCTCGATGGAAGGCGACGCCATCGGCGGCACCATCAACCTCGTAATGAAGGACGCCCCCTCCACAAAATTATTTCAGGTCAACGCCTCCGGCGGATATAACAACATCTTCAGCCAACAGGACTACCTCAAATTCAACAACGGCAGCATCAGCAAGTCTTCACCCGCCGAGATCCACGGCAGCGACTACCACGCCGTCCCCACCGATTTCCAGGTCAACTCCCTCAACTACTCGAAGAAGAGAACCCCCTTCAACACCGCCTTCGGCCTCAGCGCCGGCAACCGCTTCGGAAAGGACAAACAATTCGGCGTCCTCCTCTCCGGAACCTACCAGAACATCTTCAGCGGGACCCAGTCGACCTTCCTGCTCCCCAACGCCCAGCCGGGGCTCAACAATATCCCGCAGTTCGTCGACCTCTACTATCGCCGCTACTCGACCGACAACCAGCGCATCGGCCTCACGGGAAAACTCGACTATCGCATCGGCAAAAACAACAAGATCGCCCTCACCAATACCTATGTCCGCCTCGACATGTTCCAGACCCGTCAGTCATTCGACACGATAGCGCTCAACTCGCTCGTCGACGAATCCTACCGCACAACCTGGCAATACCAGTCCATCAACAGCACCAGCCTGCAGGGCGTCCACCAGCTGAGCCCCACCTGGACCATCGACTGGACCGGCGCCTGGTCCGTAGCCGCCAACCATATCCCCGACCAGGCCACCTTTACACACGAATACCCCGTCCTCGTCGACCCCGCCACAAAAGTGACGACCCGCGGCACACCCGACATCCTCCAGAACATGACCCGCAACTGGGAACACAACACCGACAAGGACTGGACCGGATACCTCAACATCACCAAACAAACCCGCCTCTTCGGACGCGCGATTGAAATAAAGGTCGGCGGCATGGCCAAGGACAAACAACGCGACAACTTCTACAACGCCTACACCCTCGGCCCCCTGTCCAACGGCGGCAATACGCAGTTGTTTACCAACATCAACGCCGCACAATTCACGTTCAAAAGCGGCAACGACCAACCCGCCCTCAACGGACTCAACTATAGCTTCACAGAAGACATCTACGCCGGCTATGCGCAGGGCAAATGGAAACTACTCGACAAACTCGAGCTCCTCGGCGGCCTTCGCGTCGAACACACGATGCAGAAATTCAACACCCAGCTGACCCCCGACAACCCCGCCCGCTCCGGAAAGATCTGGTATACCGACTGGCTCCCAAGCGGCCAGGTGAAATATGACCTGACTGCCCGCCAGTCCTTCCGCCTGTCCTACTACAGAGCGCTGGCCCGGCCCCAGTTCGCCGAGCTGATACACGAAGGCCCGGACAACTACGAGACCTTCAAACAGATCGGCAACCCCTATGTGCAACACACCATGTCCGACAACCTCGACCTGCGCTACGAGCTATTCGCCGGCAAGGCCGACCAGATCCTGCTCGGCGCGTTCTACAAACATATTCAGGACCCCATCGAAATCACCTCCTACAGAGCAGGCGTGACCAGCACCCAGCTGACACCCCAAAACATCGGCAAAGCCACCAACTATGGCTTCGAAGCCGTCTTCACCAAATTCTTCGGCGCCTTCGGTATATCCGCCAACTACACCTATACACAGTCCCGCGTCACCACCGACAGCATGTTCTACACCTATCGCGACGACCAGGGCAGACCAAACTCGAAATACGTCACCGAAACCCGCCCCCTGCAGGGACAGTCCAACCACTTTGGCAACCTCTCCCTGCTCTACAAGAGCGCGAAATACGGCCTCGACCTGCAGCTCGCCTTCACCTACACCGGCGAACGCATCTCGCTCGTAAGCCCCTACGCCGGACTCCACTACTGGCAGCAGCCCTACGCGGGACTGGACGCATCCTTCGAAAAACGCATCTTCAGAGGCTTCAGCTTCTACGGGAAAATGACCAACCTTACCAACACCCCGACGACGAGCAGCCTGCACGTCCCTTATTATACATACATATCGGCCTCCGGCGCCAGGGCCCTCTCCCTCCAGAACGACCCGGCCCACAAGCTCATCGTTCAAAAGGACTACGTCAGGTCTTCATTCCTATTCGGTTTCCGCTACAAACTCTAACACTACCAACATGAAAAAATATTTGTTCGGCTTATTAGTCATTATCTCCTCCTGCCAGAAGACAGAGCATAAAGACCTCTGGCAGGCCGTCATCGTCCCCGCCTCACCCGTCAGCGACTCGATACCCCTGAAGGGAACCATCAAAGGCACCATGCTCGCCGGCAAGACCTATACCATCGGCGGCGACGTCATCATCAACGAAGGGGACACGCTGAAGATACAGGAAGGCGTTACCGTCAACATCACCGGCAAATACGGCATCGGCGTAAAAGGCAGCCTCATCTGCATCGGCACCAAAGACCACCCCAACCGCTTCACCTTCCCCGGCATCACAAAGACCGACACCTACGGCGCCGATCCAACCAAAGACTCCGCCTTCGTCGGCAAATGGATCGGCATCATGGGCGGCACCAACTGCCCCATGATGATCATCAAATGGACGCACATAGAGTTCGGAGGCGCAGCCATCCCCTCCTCCAGCCCTATCCGACAAATATTTGCCAACCCGTACCCCATCTTCTTCCAGAACCCGGGCGGCCTCTTCGTCCTCGAAGACTCCTGGATCTACGGCAGCGTCGACGACCCCTTCCGCATCCTCGGAGGCAAGATCGCCGTCTACCGCAATACCTTTGAAAAATCCGGCTACACCGGCGGCGAGGCAATGAACGCCAAAGCAGGCACTATCGGCAACTTCGCCTACAACCTCTGCATCGGCATGGCCACCAACGGCCCCAAACTGTCCAACTCCGGCGCAGCCGTAGGCGTACCGGGCTCTAACGTCAGGATGTACAACAACACCATCATCAACTGCGGCTACAGAAGAGCGGCAGCAGGCCGCGGCGGCTCCATCAACTTCGAAGAAGGCGCAGGCGGCATGGCCTACAACAACATCATCGTCAACTGCAAATTCGGACTCCGCGTCGTCCAGAACCCCATCGCCGATACGGCCAACCTTCGCTACGGCTATAACTGGACCTACGCTGACTCACCCTCTGTAGCCAACAACATCTACCCCTCCATGGCCGTCAGCGTCTGCATAACGCAGGCCATGCCCACCGACATACCGAACCCCTCCACTTTCCTGCCGGCAGGCTGGAAACCAGGCGATACCTACACCGCACCTTCCTCCGTCCTCGGCATCAACAACCCCCAGTTCATCAACGGCCCCATACCGATGCCCGGAGGCCTGAAACTTGCCGACATCTCCACCGTCGGATCGTACAACTTCCGCCTCAGGACCGGATCCCCCTGCATCGGCAAAGGCTACACCGCCTTCGCACCACGCAACGACGTACCAGTCGACCCCATCCGCGGCGCGACCGAATTGACGCCTCCCGGCAGAGACATGGGCGCATACCAGTTCGACGGCACAGGCAATCAACACTAAAAACATTCGAATAATGAAACGCCTCATCCCCTCAATATTCTTCGTCACCCTCTCCCTCCTGGCGCAAAGCCAGGAGGCCACCTTCATCGCCAAACCCTATCTCAACATCGGCCGCCAACCCTCTCCAACAACCCTCGACCTCCTCTGGCAGGTCCCCGAAGGCAATGCCGCCATGATCGTCCTCAATACTGAATACTGGGAAAGCAAAGACCCGCTCGCAACCAGCGGCTGCCCCGAAGGCTATATCATGGACCAGCAAACCGCATGGCTAAGAACAACGATTACAATCTGCGTCAACAACAGCAAAAAATTCCTGGCCTTCATCTCCGGCGACGAACACAACTTCTCCTTCCTCCCCTTAACACCACAAACACCCATCTACCTGCCCGACGTCCGGCTTCGCTGAGCATCACCTGTGCCGCCGGTAAACATACGGTACATTATTGAACACCCCGTTACTCACAACCAGCGAATCTACCTTCAGACTCGTGGAATCAATGGTAAGCACACGCGCCGTAAAATTGAACGTCCCTGAAACCTTCTTAGCAACAGAATCATCGGCACTCACAGTCGCCTGCCCGCTATACGCCGTCCCCACATGCTGCCACACCGAATCACCGCGGAAAGCCAGCTTGTCCGCCGCATATGCAAAACCCGCGGCCGTCCGCCATCCGCCCACCAGATACTGCTTCACGTCGATAGTGCTGTCCGCACCCCTGACAGAACTCGTATCCAGCAGACTCACCGTGATCAACTTGTCTTTCGAAAAACCGGTGATCGTAAGCACCTTCCCCCAGTCATGGTCGCCCTGCACAAGCACGGCCGAAACAGAATCGGCCGTCCAGGCCGTCCCCGCAATAGAGGCAGAAAATACGCCGGTCGTATCACCAGCCGACGTTGTATTCGTCAATGGCCCCGTCTTCCGACAGGCAGTCGTCAATAGTAACGAGAGTCCGGACAAAAGGAATACCGGCAAAAGAATAGCTCCTTTGTACATAAAGTTCACAGTTTGATAATGGGAAATATTGTGTCCATCCATCGATACGAAGGATCATTGCGGTTGGTTGCCAGACCAGCACAATCCTCGCGCCGCCCTCCCCGATCTCGCGCCAATACCCCCAATCTCACGCAGGCAAGCCACCAAACCTAATTCTATGGCAATTTTGGGGAAATCGTGATATAATCATTATCCTACAATTACCTAATTGCTAACTAACTACTCAATAGCAAATAATTCGGTCCTATTCCTTAAAACTTTGCAAAAATTAAATCAAAGCTTTTATGCGAATGAGACAACGACAGCCCCTTTACAGGAACGTCTTTCTTTCCTTCTTGCTGATCTTTCTTTACACTTCGGCATTCTCCCAAACCATAAAGGGTAAAGTATTCGACCCCGCAACAGCAGAACCACTCGTCGGCGCAAACGTCGTGCTTGCCCACACCCATTTCGTCTCCGTCGTACAACTCGACGGCAGCTTCATCTTCCGCCACGTCCCCGCCGGTAAATACGAGATCGTAGCCTCCACCATCGGCTACACACCCTCCGCTCCGCAGACGGTCGAAGTCTCCGGAAAGAACGACATAAGAACAGTCGACATCGCACTCACCTCCAAAGCCACGCTCATGCAGGAAGTGCAGGTCTCCACGCTCGCCGGCGGCGACAGAGGATCACGCCGCCTCGAACAGCGCGCCGACATGGTGCAGAATATCCTCGGAGCCCGCGCCATCGAGATATCTCCCGACATCACCGTCGCCAACGCCCTCCAGCGCATCAGCGGCGTGGTCATCCAGCGCGACAACACCGGCGAAGGCCGATACGCCATCATCCGCGGCATGGAACAGCGCTACAACAATACACTCGTCAACGGCATCAAGATCCCAAGCCCCGACGACAAATTCCGCTTCGTCCCCATGGACATCTTCCCCTCCGACATGGTCGAGCGCCTCGAAGTCATCAAGGCCCTCACCCCCAATATGGAAGGCGACGCCATCGGCGGAACCATGAACCTCGTGATGAAAAATGCGCCGGACCGTTTCGTCTTCACAGCCAACGCAGCAGGCGGCTACAACACCATCTTCGCCAACCAACCCTTCACCTCCTTCTCGCACAGCGGGATTCCCAAACAATCCCCCGCGGAGATCCACGGCAACAGGTACGCCGCCAACCCCTACACCGACTTACCGACAAGCCAGTTCAACTATACCTCTTCCCATCCGATCAACAGCCAGCTCGGCTTCACCATCGGCGACCGCTTCGCACAAAAGAAACTAGGCGTGATACTATCCGCCAGCTACCAGAACATGTACAAAGGCTCCACCTGGGAACGCCTCATACCCGACGCCCAGCCCTATACCCAGCCCGCCGCTAACACCCCGTCCTTCTCCGACGCCTACGTCCGCCAGTACAGCACCCAGACCAGCAGACTCGGCATCCAGAACAAGATCGACTATATCTTCAACGCCAATAACAGAATATCGCTGTTCAACCTCTTCCTCCACCAGGTAGACAACGAAATGCGCTATACGCCGGATACCACCGTCGGACTCAACTCATCCGCCAGCCAGGCCCAGCTCCAGATCGAGAACCGCAGCACCTGGCAGATCCAAAACATCTATAACGCCACCCTCCACGGCGAGCACCAGCTTAGCAACCAGGTTAAATTCGACTGGAACGGCGTCTACTCCATCGCCAAAAAAGAGCTCCCCGACCAGAGCTGGTACAACTTCGACGCTACCGTAAAAAAATCCGGCGGCAAGATCACCGAAATCGACTCCACAGTCAAACAGGATAAAGGCCTGATGACCGCCATCTGGCAGCACAACAAAGACCAGGACCTCGCCGGCTATGCCAACCTTACTTACACTCCCTCTATCCTGGGCCAGAACGTGGAGTTCGAGACCGGCGGCCTCTATCGCTACAAGACCCGCGACAACTACTACAACAAATACGACCCCCAGTCCGACACCACCGGCGCCTTCCATACCATCGGCGCAACCCCGCGCTACTTCACGCCCGCCGACTATGCCACGGGTAACATCACGGCCGTCAACGCCAATACCTATACCGCACACGAAAAGATCGCCGCAGGATATATCCAGGCCAAATTCATGCTCGCAAACTCCCTCCAGGTACTGGGTGGCGTACGCGTCGAGAACACCCGGCAGGACTACACAACGGTAATGCCCGAGACCTTCACCGGCGCCTTCGGCAATATCCACTACACCGACGTCCTGCCGAGTATACACCTCAAATACCTGATCAAACACAACCAGAACCTCCGGCTCTCCTACTTCAAGTCGGTCAGCCGCCCCGGCTTCGGCGAGATCGTACCCTTCGTCAACTCCGCCGGCGAACAATTCACGGAACTCGGCAACCCCTACCTCAAACACGTTCGCGCCGACAACCTCGACCTCCGCTACGAGCTGTTCCCGCATATCGCCGACCAGATCCTCATCGGCGCGTTTTACAAACAGCTGCAAAATCCCATCGAGTATTTCGTAGTCCGTGACGCCAGCCCCAGCGCGCTCTACGTCAAACCCCAGAACGCCAACCGGGCGACCAACTTCGGCGCAGAAGCGGTCATCACAAAATACTTCGGGAAATTCGGCATATCCGCCAACTACACCTACACGCACTCGAGGATCACGACACCAAAACTCGTCTATGAGTTTACCCAGGGCAGCGGCAACCAGACCGTCTCTACCAGCCAGAGCCGCCCCCTCCAGGGCCAGGCCGACCACATCGGCAACCTCTCGCTGCTGTACAAAGACCCCGTCCTCGGCCTGGACGTCCAGCTCGCCTTCTCTTACATCGGCAACCGGATCGTACAGGTGTCTCAGTACTATAACCTCGACATCTGGCAGAAACCCATCCAGCAGCTGGACCTGTCCCTCGAAAAAAGGATCGTCCGCAGACTGGCCTTCTATGCCAAGATCAACAACCTGACCAACTCGAAACCAAAACAATACATCAAGGTCCCCTATTCCGTCGTCAACGGCAACTTCAACGGCTATACGATCCCCTTCCAGGACGCCGGCAGCAACTACACCGTTGTTCAAAGAGACACCTACCAGCTCAACTTCCTGGCAGGCTTCAGGTATAAATTTTAGTTCACTCAACAAAACAGAAACAAATGCATCCGAATAAAATAATCATCATTCCGATCATAATCCTGCTCGCCGCAGCCATTATTCCCGGCTGTAAAAAATGGGAAGACGACAAGATAAATATCCACCAGTACGTAGCGGCTCCCCCGCCGGACAGCATCAGCTCCACCACCCCGCTCTGCGGCTCCATCAAGGGTACCATGCTCGCCGGCAAGACCTACACCCTCGGCTGCGACATCAACATCCCGAAAGGCGACACCCTCATCATCCAGCAGGGCGTCACCATCTACGCGACCAACAGCGCCGGCATCGTCGTACACGGCAGTCTCATCAGCCTCGGGACCAAAACACAGCCCAATACCTTCACCGTACAGGGCGTGACAAAGAACAACACCCCCGGCCTTCCCCTTTCCAAAGACTCCGCCCATATCGGCCTCTGGAGAGGCATCATGTGCGATACCTCCTGCCCCATGCTCGTCCTCAAATGGACCCATATCGACTTCGCCGGCGCCTCCTACGGCAACGTGGACGGTCCCGCAGTCGAAGAGACCGCAGGCACCTCCTTCAATATCCTCTTCCAGAACCCCAACGGCGTCTTCGTCATGGAAGACTGCTGGCTGTACGGCGGCACCGACGACGGCATCCGCATCTCCAACGGCAGGATCCACCTCTTCCGCAATACCTTCGAAAAATGCGGCGGCTCCGGCGGTGACATCCTCAACTGCAAGGGCGGCACCACCGGTACCATGGGCTATAACTTCTTCATCGGCACGGCCTACAACGGCCAGAAAGCCTCCAACAAAGGCCAGGGCGTAGGCGCTCCCCAGACCAATATCGTAATGTACAACAGCACCTTCGTCAACGGCGGCGTCCAGATCGTCGCAGGCGCACGCGCCGGAGGCATCAACTACGAACAGGGCGCAAGAGGCGCATTCTACAACAACGCCTTCATCAACTGCCGCGTCGGCTACCGCGTCGTCAACAACCCCGTCGCCGATACCGCTAACCTCACCTACGGCAACAACTACCAGTGGGCCGACTCCCTCGTCATCGCCAACCAGTTCTTTACCTTCGGCGGCGTCTGCACAAAACCACAGCCCACCGATATCCCCAACCCGTCCCTCTACCTGCCCGCCAGTTTCTACTACCCCAACCCGCCGGCCAACGCCTACGACGGCACCCCGGTAGTACAATACGCCAACCCGATGTTCGTCAACTACCCCTTACCGGTACCCGGAGGCCTGCCCCTCTTCGCCATCACCTCGATCGGCAACTACGACTTCCACCTCCAACCCAAATCCCCGCTCATCGGAAAAGGCAACACCGCCGTTGCCCCCTATATCACCGTGCCCATCGACCCCGTCTACGGCGCGTCGGAAGTGACACCCCCCGGAACCGACCTGGGCTGCTACCAGATCAACGGCTCCGGCAACCAGCACTAGACCTCTGCATAATAAACCAGGCCCGTTACGGTTGTAACGGGCCTTTCATTATCTAATGACTATGTCCCCACCCCCGGCCGCGGCCGGGTTTCTAATTCTCCACCGGCGGGCGTCCCAACAAGTTCTCCTCCTCCTTCGGCTTGCTGATCTTTATCCTCCCAAACTTATACATTAAATTGATCCCAAATGATCGATACGGTATCTCCAACCGATTATCCGTCACAAACCCCACCCCCTCGATCGTCGAATGCTGCACCAGGTAATTCCCGAACGCATTCACCGCCACCAAACCCAAACTCCCCTTCCCTCCCCACAGCTGCTGACGCAACGCCAGCGTATACGTCATAAACCCCGCCTGCCTCCCCTGCCACCGGATCCCGCTGCGATAATTGCCAAACGCCTCGGCAACCAATCCACTCCCAAAAGCAAAATTGGCATTCGCATTCCACCGATACTCAAAACCACTGATCCGCGCCGGAATAGAATAGATATTATTGGTACTCCGCTCATACAGCTGAATGCTGGGCCGTAAAGTAAACCTATCGAATGGAACAAACGACCCGCCAAGCACCACGCCCCACCTGTCCTCCGATGCGATATTATCCCTCCTCGTAACATTCACATTCGTATAAGTCGAATCCCCCACCTGGAACTCAGGATAGAACGTAGTATAAGACTTGATATCCGGATTATTATGCGTATACGCCAACACCACATTCAGGTTATTGCTCTTACCGAAATTATAATTATACCCCAGCTGAAGATCGTGCCCGATCTCCGGCCGGATATTCGGATTCCCCGTCGTGATATTCTGCGGGTCGGCCAGGTTCAGAAAAGGATTAAGATCCCTGTACTCCGGGCGCTCCAGCCGGTAAGCATAACTGAACTTCAGCGTCTGGTCGCCCCCGAACGTATGCGACAGCGTCACCGATGGCGCCAGATTATTATAGTCCGGTATCTTCACATGCCCCGAATTACTGTAATACGCCTTGTTCACCGTATACTCCGACCGCATCCCCGCGATCACATTCACCAAGTCGAACAGCCTGAACGATCCCGAAACATACCCCGCATACACCTCCCGCCTGAACGTCGACGTATACGACTGCGTGTTATCATAGAAAAACCCATACTTCACCGGATCGAACGTATACACATTGGCGTCACTGATAAGCGACTCGATCTCCGTCTTGGCCCCCATCTCCAGCAACAACCCCTTCGTGACCGGGAAAGCATAGTCGAGACCAAACGAGGTCAACCGATCCCGCCCGGGATTGCTGCTCGTAGAACCCCCGAACAACGAATCATTGGTGATATAGCTCTGCGACTGAAAATAAGAGGTATTGTTCTGCCCCGTGCTGTACAGAAAAGAAAAGCTCAGCTGCTCCTTCTCCCGGCTGAACTTCCGCGTATAATCCATGCCAAAGTCGGCGGAATTGTTCCGCAGCTTGTTGGTGGCATTCCGGAGGCCCAACTGGTCATACAGTAACCCGCCCATCGCATCCGTACCCGTATTGCGTTGATTGAAAAGCCCATCTGTCGAATTACCGAACTGATTGAAGGCAAACGACACCCCGATATTGTCCCTCTTCGTCACATCCCAGTCCATGCTAAGCCCCGTCCGGTAGCCATACCGGTTGAAATCGCTCTTCCCCTGCTGCCCGAGGAAATACTTGCTGCCCGTAGCCGTGTCCACGGAGTTCCGCTGGTTATTCGTATTCGTGCTGACATTCAGCTGGTCCGTGCCGCTGAAATAGCCGCTCAGCGTCACGTTGTTCTTCTTATAGGTCAGATTGACCGACCCGTTCTCCTGCCGCGTACCCGCGGTGGCGTTCACAGTGCCGCTGAACCCTTCAGACCTGTTCTTCCTGAGAATAATATTGATCACACCTCCCGTCCCCGTCGCGTCGTACTTCGAACCAGGGCTGGACATCACCTCGATGCTCTGTATCTGCGAGGCCGGTATCGACTGCAGAGCGTCCACAATGCTGTTGCCAAAGATGGTCGACTTCTTCCCGTTGATCAGGAACAGCACGCTCGGATTGCCCAGCAGCTCCACATTCCCGTTGACATCCACGCTCACCTGCGGTATCTTCCGCAGCACGTCGGTGGCCGCCCCGCCCTGGGACGTGACATCCCTGTCCACATTGTAAACGATTCGGTCAACCTTGTTCTCCAACAGCGGACGCGACGCGGTCACCACCGCCTTCCCGAGCATAGCCGTCTTGGCAGTCAACAATACCATCCCCATCGATACATCACCGCGGTCTATCACCAGCGCCGGCAGCTTATAGCTCGTATACCCGACAAATGCGACAACAACAGAATACGTTCCCGATCCCACACCAGCAACCACAAACCCACCCCTGCTATCCGTCAGTACGGTAACACTCTTTTGTCCCCTGAGCGTCACGCTCGCCTTCTCCAGCGGCATACCCGTGAGAGAATCTTTTACAACACCCGTAACGCTCTGGGCACGGGCCAAAACACAACAGCAAATACAGACAACAAAAAAGGTCAGCTTGGTCATGCAGCAAAGCTACACGCAAATTCTGTAGGCATATTGAATGAAAGTGCCGGCGCGATCGGCGCCAGCCACGAAATCCCTAATGCTGATTCCCCTTCCCGTCCGACGTATACGCCCCAAGATCCGCATTGTAAGTGGCATTCCCCTTACCCAGCGCCGGCGAACCCGTCTGCTGATGAAAATTATTGGTCAGCGTCGAAGCTATCCCGGCGTAGCGATCTTCCTGTCCTTCGCCTTGAACATCGGATCGCCATTGCTGATCCCCAACACCGGTCCGGTAGGCAGGATTCACAATACCGTCCAGAGCCCTGTCCTCATTATGCTGCCAGGTCCGGCGTCTTCTTCTGCGCAACCGAGACCACTCCCGTCCAGTCAACCTCGAAATGCCTCGACAACAAATGCTTTCCCGATAGCTTGAGATTGTTCAGCACCTGCCGGTTGGTCGCAGACGTATAGTCGGTAGAGAGCGGACCCGTTCCCGGCACCGTCCTTCAGCCGTTACCACCCAGTATCGAGGTATCCTCGATCGTCCTGGCCTGCGCCAGCTGGCTGTACAACAGCACATTTGTCAGTGTGAAACTATTCCGCCCATTGAGATGATAGTCCAGATGCAGCGTCACCACCGCGAACCCTTCATCACCAGATTGACCGTTCCCCCGATCGCATCCCCCTCCATCTCCGGCAACAACGACTTATGCACCTCGATGCTTCCAGGCAGATCGGAAGGCACCACATTCAACGGGACAAACCGCTACTTGTCGTCCGGACTGGAGACCTTGATCCGTTGATCAGCGTATTGCTATACCGAGGATCGAGACCCCGAACGATCGGATAGGCCTCGTGCGCACCGCCGTTGCCCTGGATCGTCACCCCACTCACCCGCTGCAGCACATTTGCGGCATTGATATCAGGCGATCGCTCCACCGCCTGCACAGAAATAACATTGACGATATTGGCCGACCGCTTCTCCTTCTGACGGGCCCCCGCCTCTTCCTCCTGACTCACTCTGCCAAACACACCGACATCCGCCAGCTGCCCCGCCTTCGCAACCATGCTTACAGACAACTCTATCTGTTGACCTTCTCCAATCACCACCTTCTTTTCATGAGACTCATAACCAACAAACTCTATCCGTATCTCGTATTCACCCCCCTCCGGCACTCACCCGCCCGCTGATCACTCCCCGGGCGCACCATTCACTACCTGCGCTCTTCCAAAAAAAGAAAACATCGAAAATAGAAGTACCAGGACCGGCAGTTTCATAAAATAACTCGTTTGGTCCGGTAAAAACGTCCTTTATTAACGGAGACCCGCGCACCGCAGGAGAAATAAACTAGCGTTAATTTTCCGATAACCATATGATAATAATCTAATTATAAAATCAGAAAGCCCTCAATATATCTTCAGTTTAATCCCAATTTTCGGCTCAAATTTCAATTTGGCATGAGTTTAGCGCATTTTCTGGTTAATCAAATTCTCTAACGCGCCTGCCTGATGGAAAACCCCAAAATTATTCTTGTCGACGACGATCCCGACCACCTGCTTGTATGCAAGCTCATCTTTGAAAGACGCAATTTCCATGTCCATACAATTCCTGGCTTCGATACCGTCGACGACCTGATCGACCAGGTCAAAAAACTCGACCCCCACCTCATCTTCATGGACCACGAAATGCCCGGCATACAGGGCGACGCCGCCATCAAAGCGCTCAAATCCTCGCCCCATACCAGCCATATCCCCGTCATCTATTTCTCGGGCACCCACGACCTCGAAGAACTCGCCCGGCACGCCGGCGCAGACGCCTATATTCAAAAACCCTTCATGATCGAAAGCCTCGTAGCCCTCGCACACAAATACAACCTCTCTGCCCCAAAACTCTAATACAAACCCACTATCTTCCTCCTTTCCCCGACGGTAAATAATATAAATACCGATTGCACGTTTTATATTCGTATTACAAAGCCCGACGGTCGGCTTGTGATGCTGACCCGGCAGCCCGCGTAAAACACGCTGGTCCGCACCCTATGGAAAGGGACCCGCAGGCAGCCAACAGTATCCGCCACGAACACGTCAAACAAGCTGTTCAAATGATTTATATGTATTCAATATAAGATTCATTTGATCCGTGTCCGAAAACACCCCCAGGGCGACCCTTGCCAGTAAGTAAATGAGCTAAGACACCAACACGCAGGTGAGAGCCTCCGGAGTCAAATCCCGGAGGCTTTGTTTTTGCGTGCATTCGTAAGCCGTCCTTTTTTGGCACACAAATGGCAAATAAACCTTATTCTTTAAATAAATGCTTGCCCATGACTTTACTAAGATCCATACTCCCGGCAAAACTCTACCAAACCCTTCGCATCCACTACCAACGCTTCAGACTAAAACACATCGGCGCCGACGACCAGTATAGCAAAAAGAGCCACAGCGAGATCTTCTCCGAAATATACGACAACGGCCTCTGGGCCCACGGGAAAGAAGCCAACTACCTCCCCGAAGGCGCCAGATACTATTCCGGCTCAGGCTCTTACAACCAATCCAGCGCCGAGTACATCCACCTCATCACCGACTACATAAGGACGCACAACATCACCGCCATCACCGATATAGGCTGCGGCGACTTCAACATCGGCCGCCGCATATGCGAGCAAAACCCTTCCATCTCCTACAACGGAGTAGACGTCGTCCCATCCCTCATCCAATACAACAACGACAACTTCGGCTCCGAAAAAATTCACTTTTTCTGCCTCGATACCCTCCACCAAAAAATACCCCCAGCCGATCTATTATTGATCCGTCAGGTTCTGCAACACCTATCCAACAACGATATACTCACGCTTACCAGGAACTGCTTTCCCGGATTCCCCCACATCCTCATCACCGAACACCAACCAAAACCACAATACCTCATCCGCGAGAACATCGAAAAAGCATCCGGCCCCAACACCCGCGTCGGCTCCCTGACCGGCTCCGGCGTCTACCTCGACAAATCCCCCTTCCACTACCGCTGGCAACGCCTTCTCTCCATAGAAGACGACAACCCGCACACGCAGATCAACACCTACAAAATTCTTTAGTTCCCCGCCCTGCCCCTCTCCTCCTCCGATCCCGACCGCGCCGCACTACGCGTCAGCCTACCCCGCCCCCAGCGATACGCCACTCCCAAACTCACGTATCTCGTATAGTATCTAGCCCCGGTATACTGATGCAGCCCAGGATAAGAATCCTGCGACCACCCGCCTTCACTCTGAAAAATATTATGCGCATTAAGCGTAACACTTCCCCTGCCCTTCCACAACGAACGCCGCACCGCCAGATTCACCAGATAATACGCCCCAAACTCCGAACCTGCAAACTTTCGCTTCGACTCACACTCTCCCCCAATCTCCGCCGACCAGCGATCATCCAGCCTCAGACTATTGTTCATCGTCCAGTCCACCGATACCAAACCTCCTTCCGAAAAAATATTCTCATAGACGGAAACCGTATTATCCATATTCCACCACCCCGTCACCCGCCCCGTATACGCCAGATCGACATTCCAGGACCGTGCATTGATATTCGTAGGCCGCCTCGTGATCGTCACGCCTCCCGAATCCAGATACGGCAGCGTCCGCATATAATCCCGGTCATCATCCGCACCCACCGTAACAGATACCCTGTTCTTCCACGACCACCCCAGTTCGCCATGCCAGGTCAGCTGCGGACGCAGCCAGGGATTCCCCTGGAAATATAAGGTTGCCGTCAGTGGCCTCCTCAACGGTATCATCTCGGAATAATCCGGCTTCTCCGCCCTCCTCCCAAACCGTAATACCACCGCGTTGAAACTGTCTAGCTTATAGCCCGCAAACAGGCTCGGGAACAACCGAAAATACCTTCGCGTCAGCTCCCACCGCTCCACCCTCACTCCCCCCTGAAGTTCCATCCTACCCACACTTCGGTTCACCTGACCATACAACGCATCAACCCGCTCCACATTCACCACACTCTCCCCCTGCGCCGTATCCTCCACATCGACCTTCACCCGGCTCGACTTCCACCCCGCTTCCCAGCGCCCACCCCGAACCGGCTGCACATAATCCGCCTGCACCGAAAAAATACGTAGCCTACGCTTCATAGAATACTCCCCGTTATCATCCCCGATAACCCGGCCACTCGTATCATACACGACCCCCTGGTTCACCTGCACCAGCCCGTTAAAGAAAGCAGAATAATCCATATCCACCGTAAACGCCCCGCCCTTCCTGCCCAGCTGCTGCGCCCACTGCAGCGTGCTCATATAGTTCAATGGCCGGTCCCTGTCCCGGCTCGTAAAATCCTCGTGGTTCACCGTCGCGCCCTTCCTGTCCAGCATTGAACTGATCACATCCCTCGCCGTCCCAAAACCCGCCATACCCGACAGACTCAGCGTAGTCTTCGGCGACAGATACCAGTCGATTCCGGCAGAAGGCCGGTCCGTCCTCCTCCACGAAACATTCCGGTTGTCCGAAACCTGCTCGTTCAACAACTTCCCGTTGACGTCCAGGAAATCGCTGGTCAGCCGCCGCCCAAACAGGGTCTTGCTGTAGGTATACACATCCCCAAAAGAAAAATTCATCCGGTCACTCTTATAACTGCCGGAAACACTCCCATTGTATCGCGGATAATAGCCCTCCACAAAACTCCCGCTCACATTCCCGTTGAACCCCGCCGCCAAATTCCTCTTCCGCACGATATTGATGATCCCCGCCGCCCCCGTTGAGCCATACTTCGCGGGAGGATTGGTCATGATCTCGATCCGCAACACCCCCGCCGACGACATCCCATTCAAAAGAGCCGCCAGATCCTCCGCCGACAGATACGTCGGCTTCCCGTCCAGATATACCTGTACCCCTGTCCTCCCGTTCAACGATACCGCGCCCTCCGGACTCACCTGCACCCCCGGCAAACCCCGCAGCGTCTCCAGCACCGTCTCCCCGGAAACACCCAATCTCCCATCGACATTGATAACGGTCC